>Ga0209341_10000248_pt1 | contig 55092 bp, 86 predicted proteins | sample RifCSP13_2_FD_184020 | JGI IMG/M metagenome (GOLD analysis project Ga0209341, IMG submission 184020) | Soil microbial communities from Rifle, Colorado - Rifle CSP2_sed 13_2 (SPAdes) (version 2) | ecosystem: Environmental > Terrestrial > Deep subsurface > Rock core/Sediment | place: Rifle...
CCGGGCGCGGCCCGCCGCTGGAGCAGGAGGTCCCCGTGGAGGAGCAGGTGGAGCTGCGCCCGGGTCAGCGTGCGGCCCACCGCGTTCAGGTCGGGGGACCCGAACGTCTTGCAGACGTAGGTCAGGACGGCGTGCTCAGGAAGTCCTGGACCGCCCGCGCCGCCCCCGTCCCCCTCGACCGGAAAAAATCGGCCACCCGGTCCATGAGCTTGTTCTTCTCGAGCTGCCGCCTGACCACGTCCACCATGTCCGCCGCGATCATGCGGTCGGCGACCCACTCCGGCGTCACCGCCGGGTCGGTCATCTGGGCGACGATGGCGACGACCTCCGGGAGGAGGCGCGAGAACTCGCCGACGAGGGCGGCGCCCCAGGCCCCGTCCGGGGACTCCAGGACGCGCCCGAGCGTCGGCTCCAGCAGCGCCAGGACGCGCCGCTCATAGGTGAAGGGCATCTGCCGGATTTGGAACCGCCGGTCCTCGACGGTGAACCAGTCCGGCGAGGACTCCGGGAAGAGCATCTCGCCCCGCACGGCCTCGGCCGCGCCCTTGCCGTCCTTGCCAGCCATCGGACCCCTCCCCCGCGCGCCGGGCCTAGTCGAAGTCGTGGATCGTGAACACCACCGTGTCGGCGAAGTCCGCGTCGGTCACGCCGAACGCGGTCGCCTCCAAGGCCAGCTTGACGTTCTCCCGCCCCCCGGCGAAGTCCGGGCGGAACCCGGCCGCGCCGAAGGCGACCTCCGGGAAGTGGTACGCGACCTGCCCGGCCCCGACGGCCATGTCGTGCACGGCCAGCACGGCGAAGTGCGGCAGCTCGGTCGTGCCCGCCGCGTTCTTCCGGGCCAGGACCTTCTGGACGAGCATGCTGGTCGTCGGGAGCACGTAGAGCGCCGGGCTCACCGTGATGACGTCGGCGGCGATGACCGAGATCGCGCTCGTGTTGAGCGAGCGCGTCAGGTTCGCCGAGAGGTCCACGACGACCCGGTCGCCCACGGCGAAGTTGGCCCCCTGCCCGGAGGCCAGTGTGAACTGCGTCTTGTCCGCCACGCTGGCGATGCCCGAGGCGGTGGGGGCCGCCCGCAGGGCGTTGAACGGCAGGGCCGCGCCCAGCGCCTGGTAGACGCCCGCGGCGTCGTACTCGTGCAGATTCGCCGTCAGCCGGCCGCTCAGCCCGATGACGGCCTGGAACTTCACCGTCCGCAGGACGCCGGTCTGGAGGTTGAAGACCTCCTTGGTGGCCTCCACGGTGGTGTCGTCGCCCGTGGCCCCGAGGTCCCGCCAGCCCGTGGGCGGGGTCTCGGTGTCGAACTTCGCCGTCTTGTCGTAGGCGGTCCCCACGGCGGAGACGAAGAGCCGGACGAACCCGATCCGGACCTTCTTCTGGTCGCGGAGTCTTCCCTCCAGGGCGGTGGATGCCATCGCTCGACCTCCTTGCTAGCGCGCCTCCTCGAAGTAGCGCACGGTCAGCGTCCGGTTGAGGTGCTCGTACCGGCTCTCCGGGTCCGCGACCCGGCGCCAGGACCCGTGGTAGTCCGGCAGCAGGAACGTCCCCATCCCCGTCGGGGCGGACGGCGACGCGAAGTTCTGCTTCGGCACGGCGAAACTCGTCAGGACCTCGTCCACCAGGCGGGCCATGACGGCGGCCTTGCGGCGGCCCCGCTGCGCCGCGTCCGAGTCCGCCACGATGTCCAGGCTCACCAGCAGCTCGTGCCACGCCGGGTTCGTCCGCAGCACCGGGGCGCTCGCCAGGAACAGCACGTTGAGCTGGTTCACGCCGAGCGGCCCGTCCGCGTCGGCGGCGACCGCCACGCCCTTCGGCGCGAGGCCGGCCTGCAAGAACTTGAGCATCGTGTCCTGGGCGTGGACCACCTAGCCCCCCGGCGGGCCCGGCGTGCCCCGCGTGAAGAAGCCCCCGCGGCGGCGCACGGGGAAGGGCGCCGCGAGCGCCCGCAGGCGCGCCTGGGCGGCGGCCTCCGCGACCTGCCGCTCCGCCTCGCGGGCGACCACCTCGCCCCCGCGGTCCTCGGCACGGATCACCGCCCAGCCCCGGCGGGACCGGCCCGTATCGATGGGCGTCCGCGACCGGATAAGCAGGCGCCCAGCCTCGGCCGCGTCGTCGAGGGCGGCGGCCATGCGGGTGCGGAACGTCCCCTGTTTGATGGCCTCGCCCGCCGCGACGCCGGCCACGTTGAGCCCGAGATGGGCGGCGATCTCGCGGAGGCTCACGCGGACCATGCCGGCGGGCGCCATCCGGCTCGTCCCGTACTCCAGATATTTCACGTAGGGCACCAAGTTGAAGATCACGGCCTCCAGGTCGAGGTTCTCCCGCAGCAGCGCGCCGACCCAGCCGTCCAGGCGCGCGGCGTCCACCTCGACGGCGATCACGGGCGCACCACGCGCCGCACGACGGCGGCGACCTGGACGGCCTGGCCCTGGAAGGCGAAGGTGTCCACCCGCACCACGCGGTACTCGTCGGCGCCGACCACGACGGCGTCCGCGCCCCGCACGGCGCTCTCGGCCACGCCGGGCGGGAAGAGCACCTGGAGGTCGCCGAACAGGAGGCGGCCGTTGGACTCGGCGACCTTCTTCTCGCTCACGTTCGCCACCCACGGGCGGGGCGCGACCTCCGTGTCCGTCACCGTCTCGTCCCCCTTGATCCCCAGCAGGGCGTCCTCCCCGGTCGCCGCGACCGCCCGCAGGAACACCGCCTGGTCGGCCATGCCGAGGTCGCGCATGGCGCCCGTGAGCAGCGCCCGGAGCGCGCCGACCACGTCAGTGCACCGGCCCCGCGGGGCCCGCCAGGCGCGCGAGCGCCCGGTCGCGGTGCGCCGCGGCCAGGTCGCGGAGCTTGTCCACGCCGAACTTCAGCGAGGCGCCTCCGAAGCTCACGGACTCGACCACGGCGGCCCGCGTCGCCCGGGACTCGAAGACGACCGCCGCCGCCGCGTCCAGCAGCGCGTCGATGTCCCGCTCCGGCACGCGGTTCACGTCCTCGACGCCCGCCCGGTACACCACGTAGACCTTGTCCCCCGTCGTCGTGGGCGGCGGCATCAGCCGCACCTCCAGGCCGCCGCCCGTGGGCGCCGGCATCGCCTCCCACTCGCCCCGGAAGCGCTCCCGCGCCGCCCGGAGTTTCTGATACCAGATGGCCAAGAGCGACGGGCTGTCCCAGAGCGAGAGCCCGGCGCCCGCGTCCAGCTCCGGCTGGAACAACAGCGTGTCCGCCGCGAACGGGTCCGGCTCCGCCGGGGAGGCCTGGATGTTCCAGTGCGCCTCCAATACCGCGACGGCCCCCGGCACCGCATACACGGGCTCGTCGGCGACCCCGTCGAGGGCCGCCACGGCCACGCGCCCGCGGTGCCGGGCGTAGAGGCGGAGCGCGGAGGCCAGGCCCTCCTCGAGCCAGGCCTCCGGCACGTCCGCCGCGTCGGGGCCGCCCTGCCGGAGCCGGAGCGCCCGCAGGGCCTCGGACTGCGTCACGCCGCCCCCGCTAGGCCGTCAGCTCGAGCGAGGCGTACATCTCCGGGATCACCATCTTCCGCGCGTACCGGCTCATCATCCCGCGCCGGTTGGTCATGTCGTGCGGGTCCTGGAGCAGCGCGGTGGTGAAGACGGGGATGTACGGCGCGTAGACGTACCCGGCGTGCATGAACGACGGCCCCCGGTAGCCCAGCAGCATCTTGTCGGCGCTGAACCAGGGGTCCTTGAAGACGAGCCAGCGGTTGCCGAGCGTCCCGAAGAAGTGCGACCCGGTGAAGGCCTGCCACTCCGTCGGGTTGACGGTCGGGGACAGGCTGAACTCGTCGAGCTTCTCCAGGTAGCCCGCCGCGTCCGCCCCGGCGAGGATCCAGGTCGCGTTGACGTGCCGCTTCTTGAAGACCGCCGTGTTGGCGTCCACGATCTTCTCCCAGAACTGCCGGCGGTAGACCTTCGGGTCGAGGTTGCTGTAGGGCGTGCCCGTGGGGGCCGTCTTGGAGAAGGTGAACTGGTTGCCGACGGGCACCTGCGACAGGCAGTCCTCGATCAGCGTGCGGTCGATCTCCCGCACCAGCTCGTCGGCGACGATCGCCATGAGCTCGGCCTCGGCGCTGAGCGCGTGGTCGCTGCGCAGGTCCTGCTCGGCCTCGATGGTCCACTTGGCCTTGAGGGCCTTACGCTCGGCCGTGACCGTCACGTCGGTGATGCGGTAGTTCACCTCGGCGACGGCCGCCCCCTCGCCCGTGGTCGCGTAGTCTTTGTTGAAGACGGCCGGGTCATCCCGGTTGCCGCCGCCGGTGTACTCCGTGTCGAGGAAGAAGATCTTCCCCGTGGAGCGGCTCATCGGCTGGACGCTGAAGAGGTCGTTGGCGAGGAGCCGGGGGAAGACCCGGCGGACGAGCGGGAAGGCGAACGTGGTGAACGGGTCGCCGAGGGACGTGGTGACGAGGTCCTCGGTGAGCTTCCCCTCCCTGACCAGGTGGGCCGCGATGTTGTCCAGGAGGGTCTCGGTGATCATCCGGACCGCGGGGCGCTCGATGCGGTCCGCGGGGTCGATCTTCTTGCCCTTGATGATGTGCGCCCACCGCCGCTCTCGGGCGGCATCTTCGGTGAGCCAGGTCGCTCCCTCGTGCTTCATCGCCCTCCTCCACTCCGGGGCCGCGTCGCGCGGCGCCCGGCAAACGGTTTGCCGTCTGTGCGGAGGGGGCGCTGGGTTTCCCGCCGGGCCCCCGGCCCGGTCCTAGTCGCGGACGCCGGCCAGCCGCCGCTCCCGCCGCTGCTGCGGGGTGAGGCCGTCGTCGTCCTGCCGCTCCTCGTGCACCTTGCCCCGGCCCGGCAGCGCGGGGAGCATCTCCAGCAGGCGCTTGACCTTCGCCTTGGCCGCCGGCAGGCGCTCGTCCACCTGCTGCGTGCTCCGGCAGTCCCGCAGCTCCTCGGCGAGCAGCTCCGCGCCCTGCTCGGCCTTGACCTTCTCGCCGATGTAGGCCGGCACCTTGGCGGCCTCCAGGTCGGCCAGCAGCTTCGCCTCGCGCTCCTGCGCCTCCTTGAGGCCCTGCCCCACCTTGTTCAACTCCTTTTGGAGCTGGTCCACGGTCGCCTTGAGGGCCGCGTCGGCGGCGGGGACCTTGTCCTTGTCGTCCTCGGGCCCCGCGAACGGCGCCACGGCCACGGCGATGGCCTCCAGGGCCTCCAGCATGGCCGCGACGTGGAACTTCTCGGCGACCTCCTTCTCCACCGCCTCGCGGATGGCGTCCTTCTCCTCGCCGATCTTGGCGAGGACCTTCTCCTCGTACTGCTTGGCGAGGGCCGCCTCGATCTCGGGCTTGACCTTGGCGGTCACCTCGTCGGCGAGCGCCTTCACCAGGTCGGGGTGCTTCTCCTTCAGCTCCTTCAGGTCCATCGGTGCGCCTCCTTCCTTGGCCGCAGCGTCCTCTTTGACTTGCAGGACCTTGGCGTCCTCGAAACCAGCATCGTTCAGGACTACGTCCGCGGTAACCATTTGGTACGAGGATTCGACTATATCCGCTGGTTCACCGTTGAATTGCCCCCTTGCGCAGGTTCCGAATCCCCTTACGGATACTGGGACAGAACCGGTCACCCGAATGACTTCTTGGAGCACTTTCCCGCGCCCGGCATTGAGTACCGTTGCTTCTCCGAAAACCTGGGAACCTTCCATCCAGATTTTTCGCCACACATGAGAGATATCGTTGAACGATGTCATCCCGTCTTGCGGATGCCCTCCACTTCCGAACGCCACGCCAGCGGCGATGCGCTCTTGCAACTTCCCTACTTCCCTCTGAACAATTTCGACGGGATAAACTCTGTTGTTTCTGTTCTTGATCCCGGCTTCGAGGAGCCTCGCCTTTATCTGCATCCTCCCGTCGCCATCTTTTCCCTCGGAAATGATGGTTACGGGCGCACGGGTTACTTCGATGAGGATCGGCTCCCTAGCATTAGTGCTCATTGGATGCTCCCTTTCATGCGCCGGGCAAAGGGGCCATCGCTGTCAATTCGCTGGCTTGATTCAATGGAGGCAGACCCTTCTGAACCCGGCGATATTGTCTCAAGTATGCGGCCCGAGATTCGCGGGCCTCTGCCGTTGCAAAACGCTTCGCCGCCCTTGCTCTATCTATAGACCATATACCAGACGGCTATTGCTGCGGTCCCCGTCAAGCGCCATACCTGGAGTGGCCTCCCTGGTTGTTTGCGGTTTACTCTAGTAATTGTCCCACCGAAGATGCCCCGTATTCGGTCAAGAGGCCAAGATGTTTTCTCGCAATGGGCGATATCAAGAGCCTGACTAGCCACCAAGGTTGGATGCGCAGCGTTTGCGACGAAACTTCCCTCGCCCTCCAAGAATCCAGCCGCCCACTGGATGTCTTCTCGAAACTTGCTCACGCCCCCCTCACTCCTCCTCGCCCGCCGGGACCGGCCGGTACTCCACGCGCACCCGCTCGGGCTCACCCAGCGTCGCGTCCCCGGCGTCGTCGATCTCGTAGTCCACCGCCCAGAGCTTGCCCTGCCAGCGGAGGATGGCCCGGTCCGTGAAGACCTCGATGACGTAGGGCGTCTCCATCATGGCCATGGCCGGCGTCGGGCCGTTCCCATGCGCCTCGTACTTCTCGCGGACGGCGCGGCGGACGGCGCCCTCGATGTCCGTGAAGCTGTGGTCCTCGACGGCCTCCGCCAAGGCGGCGCGCACCACCTCGCGCACGGCCACGGTCCCGGCCAGGGCGCCCTCCATCATGCGGCCGACGCTTTTCTCCACCGCCTTCTTCTTGCGCCTCCGCATGCCGGGGGGCGCGGCGCCGTTGTCCATGCCGTGCGCGGCCTCGCCCAGCGGGCGGCCGTTGGCGCCGGCGCGGGGCCCGCCGCACATGGGGCAGCCGCGCGCCCGGCGCTCCTGCATCAGGCCGGCGCGGATCGCCGACCAGAGGGGGCGCGTCTCATTCGTGGCGATGGCGGCGTTGGCGACGCGGAAGGCGTAGGACTCGCGGTTCTCGGCGCGCGTCTTCTTCGGGTCGCGCTGGCGGTCCTTCTTCGGGTCGTACCCGGCGTGCGCGGCGTTGAAGGCGGCCCGCCAGATGTGCTGCTTCTTCGCGGGCAGCTTCTTGATGTGATCGGGGAGGTCGCTCAGCTTGTCGTAGGGCATCGCCGCCCCCTCTCCGCGCCAAAAGAAAACGCCCCGCCACCTGGGTTCCCCCAGGCAACGGGGCGCTGAGTTTCTCGCCGGGCCCCTACGCTCTCCGGTCTAGCGTCTCACCGTCTCCCCCATGATCATCAGCCGCGCCGCGGTCTCGCCCGTGATCTCGACGCTGGGCGGCTCCGCCTTGAGGCGCACGGAGCCGCAGCCGTCCATGTCCAGCGTCACCTTACCACGGAACCCGGCGGACCACAAGTTTTCGAGGGTCAGGACGAGCCCCCGGAACTTGGGGTCGCTGGCCGGCCGCGGGCCGTTGCCCTGGGCCATCAGACCTCCTCGGCCTCGGAGACCCGCAGGTACGCCGACTTGTACTGGTAGTGCAGCGCCCGCAGGAACCGCTCGGGGTCGCTGGCGTCCAGCCGCTCCAATCCGCCCGCGCCGTCCGGGGCGACAATGTCGTCCGCCAGGATCTCCCGGAGCAGGGCGCTGTCCGGCTCGGCCGCGAGCTTGCCGTCTGTGAGCGTGATGGTCCCGGCCTCCTTGTCCTGGCCCCCTGCCATCGTGTGCACGGACACGCGTAGCGTCACGGGAGGTCCCCCGTCAAGTCCCGGAGCCGGCGGATATTCGGCTTCGTGATGGCCCGCCAGCGGCCCGCGACGCCGCGGATGGCCTCGTCCTCCAGCCCGGCGGCCTTGAGGGAGCGCCGGACCGCCGGCCACTTGCCGACCAGGGCGCGGCGGGCCTCGTCGAACGGCGAGAGGGCGCTCGGCCGCTCCAGCTTCGAGATCGGCCGGCCCCACACGTCGGCCCGCTCGTCGGCCTCGCGGAGGATCCGGAAGTTCCCCCACTCCGCGAACGGGTTCTTCACGGGGAACGCCAGCCCGTTGTCGATGAGTTTCAGCCGCCCGCCGGACGTCACCATCCAGTTCCCGGCGTGCCGGTCCGTGTTCCCGATGACGTAGTCGAAGACCGCCGCGCGGGCCAGGTCGCGCGGGCCGTCGTAGCGGTCCTGAGACTGGACCGCCTTCGCCACCTCCGCGTCGCCGACAAACTCCTGGATCGAGCCGGCCTGGCTCCCCACCGTCCGGGCGAAGGTCTTCGGGACCATGTCCTCCATGCCGATCCCTTTCGCCAAGGCGTAGGCCGCCGCCTCTCTCCGGTACTGCGTGCCGTCCGGGACCAGGCCGGGCCGCAGCCCGGGGCTCTCGCCGGCCGTGGGCTTCCAGACGGCCTTGCTGCCGTCCTGGAGGGTGACGATCTCCGTCGTGTTGACGCCGCCGCCGAGGCTCTTCCTGCCCGTGACCGGGCTCGTCTCCAGGCTGTCCGGCTTCTTGGCCTTCGGGGCCTGCCCGGCGGCGATCACCGGGCGGTCTTTGACGATCGCACGCTCCTTCGGCCCCCGCACCGCGCCGACCCTCGGAACGGTCTGGCCCCGGATCGCCCCGATGGCGAACAAGAAGCGGAGCTGCTTTTGGGAGAGGCGCCCGGCCTCGTCTAGGCGGCCGTCCTCCGCCATCTGCCGCACGAGCTGCCGCACGCTCATCTCCTCGTCGAGCACGGCCCGCAGGGGGTCGGGGCGGGCCTCCTCCTCCACCCCGTCGAGGAGCCGGAGCAGGTCGTCGCGGAGCTGGCGGAGGGCGTTCGCCACGGCCGTCTCCTATGCCTGGACGGCCAAGAAGCGCAGGCCCTGCTTGCGCGCCTGCTGACGGGCCGTTTGGCGGGCCACCCGCAATGGCGTGCGCGTCCCCGCCAGGCCGGTCGCGCCGAAGTCCCCGACGGATACGGCATAGTAGTCCCGCAGGCGCCGGAAGACATCCGGCCGCACGGCGCGCACCTTGCGGAGTTGGCCCGCCACGGCACCCCGGATGGCCTCGCGCCGGGCTGGCCCCAGCGCCAGGCCATGAGCCGCCTGCCGCCCCGCCCGGATCGCCCCGATGGCGAACAGGTAGCGGAGCTGACGAGTCGAGAGGCGCTCGACCACCGGGTGGGAGGATGCCAACCCGGCCTCCACGACGCAGCGGAGGCTCCCGGTGCCTGCGAGGACATCTTGGATGGCCGCCGCTAGGCTCACCGCGCCACCCCGAAGCGCCGGGCGATCCGCACGTCCCGGGAGGACCGGGCGGCCGCGAACCTCTGGAGGCCCGCCTGGCGCCGGACGAGGGCGCCCGTCTGGGCCCGCCGCGCCCCGGCCAGCCCGCCGCCGGAGCGGACGACCGAAGCCCCGGCCTGGCGGGCGGCCCGGAAGACGCCCCGGGCGAAGAGCAGGCGGAGCTGCCGCGGCGACAGGCGCTCGACGACCGGGCCGGCGGCCTGGAGGCCCGCCTCGACGACGGCCTTGGCCCCCCCGCCGCGCAGGGCCTCCGCGATGGCCTCCCGCAAGCCGGCGCGGGCCTCGTCCCGCCCCTCCCCGCTCATAGGCCGGCCCCCTCCGCGCGTGTCTCCATGATCTCCAGTTGCTCTATCAGGGCCGGGACGACGGCCCGGGCCAGGCGCCGGTCGAGGTCGGGCCGCAGCCGCTCCAGCGCGCCCTTGGGCCCCTCCACGAACACGCCGATCTCGGCGGCCAGGCCGTCGTCGAACGGCCCGACGCGGAGGCGGCCGTAGTCGCGGGCGCGGAGGGCCTCCAGGACGGCGCGCATCACGCGGAGGTTCGCAGAATCGTCCACGGAGCGGAGCACCAGCACCGGCATCTATTCCCCGCCCTGCTGGACGAACGATTCGGCCAGGCCCTGGTTCTCCTCCACCACCTTGTCGATCTCCTCGATCACCGCGTCCATCCGGTCCCGCAGGCGCTTGGCGTCGGGGCGGCCCTGGCCCTTGGGCGCTGCGGACGGGGCGGGCTCCTCAGCCCGCCGCTGGGGTTGGGGCTGCTTCTGGGCGCGCTCGGGCACGGGACGCCGCCAGGTACTCCACCAACTCCCGGACTGGCAAACGGTTTGCCAGGGCCTCTTGGAGCGTCACCTCCTCCGCCCGCTCCAGCTCCGCCTGCGTCGCCCCCCGCCCCCGCTCTGGGTTCTCCGGGTCCTCCAGGGCGTAGGAGACGGCCCCGGCGGAGACGGCCACGGCCACGATCTTCCACACGAACGGGCTCTTGCCGATGCGGAACCGCTGGCCGACACGGAACTTGGCCGCGCTGAGGTCCTTCACGGGCTTGACGGGGCGCTCCCGCGGGGGCGCCTTGGGCCGCCGCAGCTGCGGGCGGCCCAGCTCCCTCGCCGTCTCCGCGTCCGGCGGCTCGGGCTCGCCCGCCTCCGAGACGGGCCCTGTCAGCGCCGAGGCCAGGACGATGTTGGCCGCCCGCTCGATCTCGTCGGCCGCCGCCCGGTCGCCCGCCGCCGCCTTGACGGCCTCGCGCCGCGCCGCCACGGCCGCCTCGAAGCGGTCGAGCGCGTCGTCGAAGTCCCCCCGGCTCGCCCGCCGCAGGCGCCGGAGCTGCTCGCCCGTCAGGTCGCGCCCCTTGAGGACCTCCTCCAGCGCGCCCCGGTCCACCGCCTGCCCGTGCGCCCGGTTGCCGGCGGCCCACGTCGGCCGCTGCCAGATCTTGCGCTCCTCCAGGAAGCGCACGAGGCGGTCGGCCATCTGCTGGCGCGCCAGGATCTCGGCCCGCCGCTGCGGCCCCGCGAGCTGGTCGGTAAGCTCGCGCGAGAACGTGATGCGCGCCGTCAGGTTCTCGATGAACGCCCGCTCCTGCTCGGTGGGGCGGCGGAAGCCCTTGGGCGGGAGGTCCTCGCGCGGGGGGCCGCCCCGGACGGCCTCCTCGGCCTCGGGCTCGACTTGGCCGGGGCGGAAAATCAGGCGGCAGCGGCAGTTACTATTATGTGAGACGAGGCCTTCAATTACGAAGGAGTGGTCGTCTTCGATGGAGAGATCGTAGAGCGGCGTGCTAGGCGGAAGCATCTCATTGAGCAGAATTTCCGCGTCCAATAAGTTCTGAACTCCATGCGGCAATGGGCGCATGTTCGCTGCGTCGGCCCACCTTTCCACCTGGGATTCATTGACCCAGAAGAATGATGTCGCCGATGGTCCCCGATGGTCATGAGCGATAGGTTTTCTATCCGGTCGTCTGTCGGATCGCCATTGATATGATGGATTTGACAACCACGCGGAGCCGGACCGTTCATGTTCTGCCATCGCCAAATCGAGCGAAAACTTATCCGTTCCCTGCCATCCTCCGTCCAGAAGATCGCGCAATAGCGCCCGTCCTTGCGTGCATTGCGGAAATGTCCCTCTTGAAGATCCGCAAACTTCCTCGGCCGACTCACATCCTCTGTGCGCGGCGAACCCCATTGAACCAGAGCTTTGCGTCGCATCGCGCACGATAGACATTGTGCGGATATCCAGTGCTTTGGCGTCCCGCAATGGCAGACACTCGCGCACGACCGGCAAAGATCGGATTTCCTGTGTGACCGCATCACACCTGAGCAGCGAATGCAAACTTTCGGCATGGGCAATACTATATATCTGCAAGCGATATTTTTCAATGCTCTCTGTGTCTTTCCACCCATCGGATGTCAGCCACCAATGGTCGGCGGTGCATCCGACGAACTCCCCGGACGGGGAGCGGACGAACGCTTGCCGGTGCTCCGGGCCGGACGGGCGCACGATTCTTGCGGTCACCCGGCGCCACCTCTGCCGATGCGTCCACACGAGCGCCCCGGGTTCGACCAGGCCGATGGGAATCCACCCCTTGTCCGTCAATACTCGGCTCCACGGGGTCGTGATGCACTTGCATTCACTGGTGCCGTCGCCCGGCGTGGCCGGCAACGTCGCCTTCGTATACGGGCTCCCGGCGGCGAAGGTGATGCACGTCCGGCAGTGCTCCGCGACCCCGAGCGCCCATACGATCTGCGTCGTCTCGTCGTAGGCGTCCACCTGCCCGTGGCGGTAGATGCCGTCGAGCGTGTCCACGTACATCTGCATCCGCCGCGCCGGGTCCATCCGCGACGTGCCGTCCTCCACCGCGTCGATGAAGGCGCGGGCGTACCCGCCCTCCTCCTTCGCCGCCCCCTTGAGCCAGGCCAGGTCCTCGGCCTCCAGCGCCAGGCTCCCCACGGGCGGGCCGCCCCCGGCGCGCCGCAGGCCCACGCGGTACGCGGCCTCGTAGTGGTCGCGGATCGCCTCCTGCATGCGGCGCCTGAACTCCGCCTTCGTCACGTCCTCGGCCTCGTAGGCGCCGAGGAGGCCCTGGAGCGCGTCCTCGAAGCCCGACTTCAGCTCGGCGTAGGCGGCCTCGGCCTCGCGGACGGCGGAGCGGGAGACCTCGGGGCGCAGGGCGCGCTCGGCGGCGTTGAGGGCGGCGCGGACGGCGGAGCGCGAGCGGCGCGAGCCGTAGCTCTTGCCCTCGGCCAGCAGGGGCAGGGCCCGGTCGATGGCCTCGGCGAGCGCCGGCGTCACGGGGAGCCCCCCGAGGGGCGCCGCGGCGCAGCGGGCGGCGGGCCCTCCAGCACTCGGATCTGCCGCTCCACCTGCCGCAGCTCGCGCTCGATCTCCGCCAGGCGGCCGACCTCCATGTCCGTCAGGCGGCGGCGGCGCGCCTCCACCTGCAGCTCGAACCGCTGGCGCTCCAGGGCGCGCCGCTCGCTGTGGAGGTAGAGTACCTTGACCCCGCCGATCTGCTGGCGCACGTCCTCGGCCTTGGCGTAGCGGCCGTCGAAGGAGAAGCCGGCGGCTATGATGGCTCCGACGGCCCCGGCCGTGGAGGCCGCCCACTTGAGGCGGCGACCGAGCCCGCCGGCCTCACTCACGGACAATCACGGGCACCCGGGAGAGGGCGACCGTCTCCGTGCGGAACGTGTTGACCCGCAGCGCGAGCCGCGTCTCCAGCCAGTACCGTCCCGGGGACAGCCCGGGCGGGACCTCCAGCAGGACCGACAGATTGTGGCACCCGACGCCGAGGGGGATGCCGGCGCGGACGGGGTAGCGGTAGGCCGACACCATTCTGGAGTCGTTGTCCTCCACCAAGGCGGAGAGCACCAGAGGCGGCTCGTGCGCCCGATCGTAGCAGATCTCGCGGTAGGTGAAGAAGGAGCCGCCGGGGTAGACCGACTGCACCGGTCGGATGGCGGCGCGGTCCGTGGCGGACCCGTCGTGGACGCCGGGGTACGTGTAGACCTCCCGGAACCCGTGCGGCGGCCAGAAGAGCAGGTAGAGGTTCGCCCCGGCGCCGCCGACGAGGACGGACAGCGCCGCGTACACCACCACGAGGCGCCGCCGCAGGCCGTTCGCCCGGTCGTTCACCGGAGCGCCAGCCGGAGCAGCGCGCCCACCACGCCGAGCAGCAGCGCGCCCGTCAGCCCGTACGCGAGCGCCTTGACCGGCAGGAAGGCGTCTTTCGTCACCGTCTCCTGCTCCAGCCGGTCCTCGATCTCCTCGATCCGGCGCTGGATGTTCTTCAGCCGCTCCTGGTGCAGGATGATCAGGTCGTGGTCCGAGAGCGGCCCGTTCGGCACCGCGCATCATCCCGCCCCGTCCGCGGCGGCCCCGTTCCCGGACACCGGGACGAAGAGGCGGCGGCCGCGGCGCGGCGGCTCCGCGGCGCGCGCCCACCGCTCGCCATCGGCCTCCCAGTCGGCCAGCTCCCGCAGCGTCTCCAGCGCGCTGGCCAGGCGCGCCTGCGCGTAGGCCTCCTCCCCGGCGGGCGGCGGCGCGCCGCCCCCGAAGGCCCCGAAGCTGAACGGGGCCGCGGGCTTCGGCTCCAGGCCCATCTGGGCGATCTCCTCGTCCGTCAGGCCGAGGTACTTGCGGAGCAGGAACGCCGCCGAGACCTCGTTGATGTCCTTGCCCCAGATCTTGGCGATCTCCGCCTTGAGCCGCTCCACCCCCCACTCGCGCAGCTCGTCGATGGTGGAGATGGGCGGGTAGACGACCCGGTAGTCGGCCCCCGTGACGCCCTTGGCGGCCAGGGCGCGGTCGAACTTCTCCTTGTCGCCGGCCGCCAGCGCCTTCTGGATGCGGCGCACGGAGCGGGCGAACTGCACGTCCAGCTCGGTCATGACCGCGCGCGCCCGCGTGTCCTGCTCCAGCCCGAGGTAGGCCTTCGGGACGACGAGGGCCGCGAAGAACTTGTTGCGGAAGTACTCGATGTCCTCGATCTTCCCGAGGTTGGAGTCGCCCTGGAGGACCTTCGCGTCCGACTTCGCCCCCTCGCCCTGCGGCAGCCAGATGTCGTCCTCGGCGAGGGCCGGGTTGTCCTGCACGGCGAGCTGGCCGGTGCGCGTGTCGATGTACCGGCGCTTCTTGAAGGCGTCGCGCACCCGCTCGAGGTGCGCCGCCGCCTCGGGGCCGCGCAGGCCGCCGGTGTCCACGAGGAAGGCGGTCCGCTGCACGGCGCGCGTGAGGCGGGTGAAGACGAGGCCGTCCTCCATCATGTCGAGCCGGCGGAACGTCTTGCGGGCGGAGTGCAGGAGCGAGGTGCCGTAGCGCGAGCGGGCCGTGCGGCGGAGGCGGTAGTGCACGACCTGCCAGTCCTCGAACTCCACCTCGGGCTTGTCCGCCTCGGCCCGGCCCTGCCAGAAGGCGCCCTTGGCCGGGAGGCGCCCGTAGGGGTCCTCGGCCCGGAAGGTCTGGAAGCGGTCGAGGGACTTGACGCGCACCAAGTCCTTGCCCTGGTCGAAGATCAGTTCTTGGAACTCCTCGCCGTACTTCGTCACGTCGCGGGCGAGGGTCCAGACGTTCTCGCGGGCGCCCACGCGCGCCGCGATCTCCTCCAGCGTCTCCTTCAGGCGCTCGTCCTCCGTCTCGAAGGCGAACGTCTCGGACGGCTCGCGGTCGGCGTAGGCGGCGTTATCCGCGAAGATGCTCAGCGCCGCGGCGGCCTCCGGCATCTCCTCGTCGATGCGCTCGAAATCGTTATACCGCGCGGCGCGGGTCTGCTCCAGGCGGGTCCGGTCCTCGACGTAGCGGGCGAGCGCGGGCGGTCCGTAGGGCGACGCGGGGGGGAGGGACTCCGTCGTCCGCGCCGGGTCCGGCGCGGGCGGGAAGAGGCGGTCCATGATGGAGCGGAGGGTATCCTTGAGCGCCATCGCCCCCCGGAAGGGAAAGAGGCCGGGGGCCGCCGCCGACCCCCGGCCCCGGGAAGGGAGGGCACGGCGGCCGTCCGGCCGAGCGTGCCGTCTCCCTCTTACCTCACCGGGCGCGGAAGTCAAGCGCCTTGAGCGCGGCGCGTCAGGAAGGGTCGGATAGGGGCGGAGAAACCGAACGCCCCGCCGGCTCGTGGCCAGCGGGGCGTCTCTCGCGTGAGTGGGCCGATCTCTACCCCAGGGTCTGGAAGATAGCAGGCCCCCCGCGCCGTGTCAAGCGTCGGAGGAAGGCCAGCCCGCCGGCGGCGGTTGCCGGCCGGAGATGCGCAGGTACTCCGCCAGCGCCTCCTCGGTGACGCGCTGGTCCGACCGGACGCGGACGGTGGCCAGGCGCCCGGCCGCGATCTCGCGGTAGACCGTGCGCTCGCTGACGGCGAGCCGCTCGGCCACCTGGCGGATCGTCATGAGCCTCACGCCGGGCCGCCGCGGCGCTCCAAGGCCCCCACGCGGGCCTCCAGCGCCTTGATCTGCTCGGCCAGCGGAATCAGGCGGGCCTCGCCGTGGCGATCGGCCACCTCCAGGACGTTCTCGCGGACGAAGCGGAACAGGACGAGCAGCAGCGCCCGCTCCACCAGGGGCGCCTGCTCCTGGCGGTACTCCAGCACCGGGTCCCCGCTCGGCATCAGCAGCAGGGTGGCCAAGTCCCGCGGTTCGGCCTTCGGGTCCTGCCTCCTGGGGGCCTGGGCCTCGGCGATCTCTTTGGTGATCTGCCGTAGGCTGTCCAGGGGGCCGCCGGTGGGCCCTCGGGCGCTCACCGCGGCCTCGTCGAGGGGGCCATCGCCTGGATGGCCACGGCGACCTCCCGGCCGGAGGCGAGCCCGCACCGGAGGCAGAGCCGGAGGCCGACCGCGGGGGCGGCGGCGAACGGCGCCGTGCCGAAGACCGCCCGCCCGCCGCCGGAGACCGAGTAGACCGTCCGCGTCGGCGGCTGGCCGTCGATCCAGCGGTGGCCCGCCAGCACGCACCACAACTCCCGCCACCGGCTCATACCCCCCTCCCCTCTCGGCGCCCGGCGGCGGCCGACCACCAGGCGTCGGCCCACCGGGGCGCCAGCACGTCGCCCGCGTACCGCTCCCGCGCCTCGGCGCGCGCGGCCGCGGCGACCCGCCGCCGCAGATCCGGGTCCGAGACCAGCGCCTCGATGGCGGCCTCCCACTCCCCGGGGGTGCCGGCGAGCAGCGCCGTCTCCCCGTGCCGCAACCCCGCGTAGTCGCTGAGCGGGGTGGCGACCACGGCGGCGCCCAGCCAGGCCCCGTCGAGCCACTTCCCGAGGCTCTTGCCCCGGTTGAACGGCGTGTCGGCCCACGGCGCTAGGACGATATCGAGGCCCAGCCGGGCCAGGACGGCGGCGAGATCCGGGAAACTCACCCATGTGCTCTCGACGATCTGGGCGGCCGGGATCCCGTCTAGCGGGATGGCCGGCCGGTGGCCCTGGAAGACCATGGACACGCCGGGGTGGCGGCGCAGGATGGACCAGACGGCGGGGGCCGCGAGGCGGAAGTCCTCGTCGTGCGCCGGGGCCGCGACGAAGCCGATGCGGATGCCGCCGGGGGGACGCCGGACTGGCGCGTCGAACCACGCGGGCGGGAGGCCGTTCGGGACCACGTCTATCCGCGCGTTCAGCGGCCGCATGGCCTCCGCGACCCCCGGCGTCGAGCAAGTCACCAAGTCGGCCTCGGCCACCATCGCCCGCATGGCCGCCAGTTCATCCAGAGCGTAGTAGGGTCTCCCCAGCACGTCGGGGTGGCGGAACACGTCGTCGTCCGTGTCATACACGCGGGCCTTGCCCGCCCCGGCGGCCCGCCGCCAGGCCGCGAGCCCGGCTATAGGGTCGCGGGTGCGCTGGAAGACGCAGATCTCGGGCCAATCCCAATCGGCGACCGCGCCCGCCTCATGAACGCGCACCTCGGCATGGCCGCCCTCGGCGGCCCACTCGGGCGGCCAGCGGGCCCGCACGTAGGCGCAGCCGTCCACGCCGGTGGGGAAGACGGCGACCCGGGGCGGGCCGGGCGGCGGCGGGTAGTCCATCTGCGCGACCAAGTCGAACGAGTAGCGGTCCGGCCCGTCATCCAAGTACTCGTAAGCAAAGAAGGGCGTGCGCTGGAGCCGCGCGGCGGCCCGGAGGACCGCGCCCCTCGCCGTCTCCGGCGTCGGGTTCCAGTGGTGCTCCGGGTTGTACTGCCGGTAGAGGTCCTTGTGCGGCAGGTAGAGCACGAGGCGGCCGCCCCGGCGGAGCGTCCGCATCCACTCGGCGAGCGCGGCCTCGGGGAACGGCAGGTGCTCCAGGGCGTGGGAGGAATAGACGTAATCGAGGGACCCGTCGCGGAAGAAGGGCAGGGCCTCGATCGGGCCCACGTGCCGCGCCAAGCCCGGGCGCGCATCCACGCCGACGGCCTCGGGCCTAATCTTCTCTATCGTCCCGCACCCGAGGTCGGCGCCGTACCCCCGGCAGAACGGGAGGAGCCGGGCGCGGCACTTTGCGGTCTCAGAGCTGTACGGGGGGCCCATGCTCAGTTTCCGCCGGCTCCGCGTCCGGCCACAGCGTCCCGGGCACCCCGCCCCCTTGGCGGAACGCCGAGACCATGAGGATCGATTCGTTCTGGAGGAGCGTCTCGTGGATGACGAAGCGCGTCCGGATGAGGGCGCGGAAGGCGCGGGGCGTGAAGTCGCGCTTATGCCAGGGGTTGTCCTGCGTCGTGGGCACGACGGGTGACGACGCGAACAGGACGCCGCGGGGGAGCAGGTTCTCGGCGCAGACGCGGACCAGCCGCTCCGGGTCGGCCACGTGCTCGAGGACCTCGAAGGCGATCACGGCGTCGTAGGGCTCGCCGAGCGGCGCGTCCTCGATGATCTGGCCTGCGTCGAGCCACTGGAAGACAATCGCGGGGTGCCGGAAGTGCGTGCGGGCGTAATTGATGGACTCCTCGTCGTGGTCGAGCGCCAGCACGTAGCCTGCGCGCCCCTGAGTGGCGAGCAGGTACGCGCCGTAGCCGCAGCCGCAGCCCACATCGAGGGCCCGCGCCCCGTGCGGGAGCCGCCAGGCGGCTAGCCGATAGCGGTCGAGGTGCTCCCGTTTCGTGCGGTCTTCCATCGGCTCCAAGAGGTCGCCAAGGTGAAAGACCACCCGCTCGGACGTGTTGACGGCCATCAGCCGGCCGCCTTCTCGACGGCCGCCCAGACGGCCTCGACGGGCACGTCCAGGCAGGCGCAGTCGCCGACCGCCAGGCCCCGGAAGGCCCCCCGGTCGCAGTCGCTGTGGTGGCGCGGCGCCGGGCGGTCGTGGTGGCAGGCGAGGCAGGGGAAGCCCTCGCGGCGCACCGCCGTGTGCTCCGGGCCGTGCACCCGCAGGGCCGGGTCCGTCCCGCCCCAGACCCCGACGGTCGGGACCGCGAAGCAGGCGGCGAGATGGACATGGAGGGAATCGCAGAGGACGGCCAGGCGCGCCCGGCTGTAGACGCCCGCGAGCTGCTGGAGCGTCGTCCGGCCGCAGAGGCTCCGGCCGACGCCGACCCGCGTGGCCCCCCCGACCTCCACCACGCGGAAGCGCGCCTCCAGCCGCCGGGCGACCTCCCGGAGGCGGTCCAGCGGCCACGTCCGGATGGGCCAGCCGCCGTCGGACGAGACGACGCAGAGCGGCGGGCCGTCCGCGAGCGAGGCGGCCATCTGCCGGCCCTGCTCGTCCAGGTGCCAGCGCGGGCGGTCCGGGAGGACGCCGGCGGCCCGGGCGTAGGCGGCCACCAGGTGGGTCCGGGGCTCCCGCTCGTAGGCGTCGTCGAGGTCGATGACCTCGTCGAACTCCCCCCGCCGCCGCAGGAACCCCGTGTCGGTCGTGAAGCGGTCGGCCGCCGGGCTGTGCGCGATGCCCGGCAGGTAGCCCGGCGTGGTCAGCATCGTGATGTGCGCCGCGGGGTACTTCTCCCGGAGGCCCCGGAGGATGGGCTCGACGCAGAGCACGTCCCCGAAGGCCGAGCCCCGGCGCACCAGGACCCGCCAGCGGCCGAAGGCGCGGTCCCGCAGGTAGCCGGCCCAGCGCGCCCGCATGGCCGCCCGGTTGCGCAGCTCGTTCTCGGCCGGGTCGTAGCCGAGCAGGTGGCGGTCCGGCCCGTCCATCGTGGCGCGCCCGAGGTGCCGGACCGGGGCGTCGGGCACACGGACGATCTTGTAGCCGGCCCGGCGGAGGCGGAGGGAGAGGTCGGCGTCCTCGCAGGTGGCCCAGGCGAGGGACGCCTCGTCGAACAGGCCGTGGAGTTGGCCGAGGCGGCGGGGGACGACGAAGCAATGCCCGCTGAGGTACTCGGGCGCGGCGCCGGGGGCGCAGGGCACCCCGAGGAAGTCCGCCGTGAGCGCGCCGTAGGGGTCGGCCGGCCCGACCTGCCCGACGAGCGGGTCGGCCCGGAAGGGCGCCAAGAGGGCGTCGAGCCAGCCGGGGCCGACCTCGGTGTCGTTGTTCAGGACGCAGAGCCACTGCCCGGCGGCGGCGGCGGCCTGGGCGTTGTGGGGGGCGATGAACCCCCGGTTGGCGCCGTGGGTCGTCAGCCGAACGGCGGCGCGTTCCGCCGCCAGCGCCCGCAGGTAGTCCCCCGTCCCGTCCGTCGAACCGTTGTCCGTGATATGCAGCTCCCAGGGCCCGGGCGTGTGGGCGACAAGCGACTCGACGCAGCGCCGCGTCAGGTCCAGGCGGTTGAGGCAGAGGAGGGAGACGGAGACGAGGGGCGTCACGGTGCCGTGGCCTCGTTGACAATCCTCACGGTGGCGCTCCACTCCCCCACGACGCGCCCCACGTACTCCCGCAGGCCGATGCGGTAGTTCGGCAGCGAGGCGCCGCCGGGCCGCCGCTCGGAGCGGAGAACGGAATAGACGGGGCGGGCGGCGGCGCCCCGGGCCGCTAGTTCTGGGGCGGCGATCCGGCGGACGGTACGCGGCAGGCCGGCGAGCGCCAGGGCCCCCTCGGCGAGGTCGGCCCACGTCGTGTCGCCGCCCCCAGAAAGGTGGAGGACGCCCGTCCGGCCCGCCGCCACGCAGTCCGCGATGGCGGCGGCGAGATCCGGGACGTAGGTCGGCGCAAATGTCATGTGCACGGGGGCCTCAACGGGCTCGCCGCGCCGCGCTTTCACCAGCACGCGCCGCACGAAGTCGCCGCCCTTGCTGCTCGTGCCCGCCCCGCCGAAGAGCGCCGAGGTGCGGACGACCAGCGTCCCCCCGAAGGCCCGCAGCGCTTGGCGCTCGCCGACCCACTTGCTCAGGCCGTACATGCTGAGCGGGTTGGGGGCGTCGGCCTCCACGTATGGCTCGCCCTTCCGACCGTCGAAGACGTAGTCCGTGCTCACGGTCACGAAGGGGACGCACTCGCTGGCGCAGGCTATGGCTATCTGCTCCACGGCGAGGGCATTGACGTTGTACGCCCGCATCAGCTCCCGCTGGCACTCGTCCACGCGGTGGTAGGCGGCGCAGTTGACGAGGGCGTCGAAGCGGTGGGGCCGCAAGCCGTCCGCGACGGTCTCGGGCCGCGCCAAGTCGAGGTGCTCTCGCGTCAGGCAGACCGTTTGCCAGCCCCGGGCGCGGGCCGCCTGCGCGACGGCCGTCCCGAGGTCCCCGGCGGCGCCGACGATGACAAGTGAAAGCATGCGCTATATCTGCGACAGACAGTAACGTATCCCGTGGCCGCCATCACGGCAGTGGCGGTAAGCCTTGTTCCTGCCCACACTCCAAGACACGGCTATAATAAGACCGAGCACTAACACCAGCATAGCCGCTCCGAGAAGTGCCTCAGCGAGAACGTTATCTTTCATTGATCCATCCCCGCGTCTTCCTGCTGAATCGAGGCACTTTCCCTAGAATGTGACCGGCGCGCTGTAACACATCAAAATCGGTGCTACCAACCGCCATGGATGGCCCGCGTCTCACATGTCTAGTGCTACTAAAGAAGGAACCCTCACCTTCAAGATATCCGGCCAGCCAGCGAATATCGCTTGCCTTGATGGCTAAACGACCCCGCCCATGGTCGCAAGTTCGTGTTCCATCTCGCGAAGGTGTTTCATCCATAGGATATTCTCCCCCCGGATTCTTTCCGAACCGTCCAGCGCCTCGGGGTGGTCGCAGAAGTGCCGCACCAGCTTGCGCGCCGCCTCCTCCACCGTGGCCCGCGGGGCGAACCCCAGGACCTCCCGCGCCCGCTCGCCGCTCACGCGGTAGTTGCGCAGCGTGCCCTTCGCCTCGGTGAAGCGCAGCATGACGGAGCGCGTGGCGTGGGCCGAGGCGAACCAGACGGCCGAGGCGACGGCGCGCACCTGGGCGTTCTCCCCCACGATGTTCAGGACGCGCCCCCGCACGGCCTCCTCGGGCGCCTCCAGCGCCAGGCGGTAGGCCTCGGCGGCGTCCCCGACCTCCACCAGCGGGCGCCAGATCGTCCCGTCCCCGTGGACGCTGATGACGCCGTCCCGCAGGGCCGTGACCGCCATGGTGTTGACGACCAGGTCGAAGCGCATCCGGGGGGAGAGGCCGAAGACGGTCCCCTTGCGCAGGATCACCGGGCAGAAGGCGGGCTCCTGCTCGGCCAGGCGCAGCAGGGCGCGCTCGGCGGCCAGCTTGCTCACGGCGTAGGTCGCCGTCGGCGCCACGGGCGCGTCCTCGTCCAGCACCTCCGGCTCGCCGGGGTAGCCCCGGTCGTAGATCGAGGCGGTGGAGGCGAGGACGAAGCGGCGCACGCCGTGCTCGGCGCAGAGCGACGCGAGATGGCGGGTGCCCATCACGTTGATCCGGTGGGTCAGGGCCGGCCAAAACTCGGAAACGGGATCGTTGCTGAACGCGGCCAGGTGGACCACGGCCTCCACGCCCTCCAGGTCGGTCTCGTCGGCGAGCCGGACATCCTTCCGGCGGAGGTCGATGCGCTCGCGGACGTCCTCCAGGGGCTTGGAGCCGAAATACATTTTGTCGAGGACCCTGACCGCGTGCCCTGCCTCCAAGAGGCGACGCACGAGGACGGACCCGATGAACCCGGCACCGCCGGTTACGAGGATCATCGGGGCGCCTGCAGCATCCACACGACGCGGCCGCAGGCGCAGGGGAAGACGCTGCCCCCGCGCGGCGGCGTCGTGCGGCACGTCCGGATGTTCAGCAGAACATCGGCCAAGGGCGGCGGGGACGGAGAGAGCCTATTGTCCAGCATAAGGTGGCAGATCTCCGGCCCGCAATTCGGCGGCACCACGACAATCACCCGCGTGTCCGCGAACTCCCGACAGAGGGCGAGCCTGGCCCAGTCAGTCACGGGCGACCACCTTCACCGGTCGCGGGGAGCATCGGGGCGCTCCGCCCACCCTCCACTCGTTCCCGACGAGGATGTTGCCGTGATTATCATGGGTGACGCATCGGATCAAGGTGCCGCCCCGGTCGTAGGTAAGCACTGTGGTCCAGACGAACAGCTCGCCGTCACGGACCACGGGCGAGCCAGTCGGCTCCGCCGGCCGCTCGACGACAGCGGCGCGGAGCGCCAGTACGCCCACCGCCCCGGCGGCCAGGGCCAGCACCTCGCGTCGCGCAAACTGTTTGCCGTCATCCATCGGCTCCTCCTCCTCCGCTCACTGCGCGTCAACAAAGAACGGCGCCGATATGAGGCGCTCCTGAAAGGAGAAGGTTATCTTCTCGTCCGGTTGAAGCAACAGCGGGAACTCCCGAATTGGCAAGATAGTCCCAGGAAAAGGCGCTATCCTCACCATGCTTTCGACGAACACCGTGACCGCCGTGACGTGTACGCGCGCCTGCGGGCGGAAGATGCCCGTCACGCCCGGGCCGACCCACCAATGCGTCCCCTTTGGATCGCGGCGGCGTTCAGCGAGGATCCGCCCGGCCTCCAGCGTTCCCAGGCTCTCCGGCGAGGGCCCGCCCAAGACGAGGATGGTCGCCCACTCCGCGATCTTCGGCGACACGAGAGCGTGCGGCCTGCTTAGAACGAGTCCCACCTGATCCTGCATGCCGCTCTTGACGATTTCCAGTGTGGACACAGGTTCCCCCGCCCTCACCGCCCAATCCGCAGCACGCAATAGAGCGTCGTGTGCCCGACGCGTTTGCAGTCACCGTAGGCGTAGACCTGCCACTAGGCGATGAGGGCCAAGAGGAGGACGAGCGCACCGATCATGGCGGCAAGCACCCACGGGGCGGATGAATCTCGGCCGCTCACCGCAGCCGCCCGTGCCGCTCGCGGATCGCCCGCAGGATCCGGTCCAGCTTGCCGATGACGACGCAGAGCGCCAAGAGGATCAAGAGGAGCAGCGCCTTCCCCGCGCCATCCATCCTACCCCTCCAGCGTCATCCGCAGCGGCGCCCGCTTCGGCGCCGGCTTGGCGCCCTCCACCAAGGGCGGCGCCCCGAACAGCGGCTCCAGCACCAGCACGCGCATCTGGCCCGCGTCCGTCCAGCCGACTTGGACGATCTCGGAGCCGGGGGCCAGGTCCAAGACAGCGGCGCCGTCGGCGTCCGCCTCCGGGATCTTGGTCACGAGGCGGTAGCGACCGCCGCGCAGGGGGGCGCTCATCGCGGCTTCACCTCCCACACCTCGGCCCCGAAGGCCCAGGCGTCGATGCGCTCCTCGTCCGGCGCCTCCCGCACGTACACCTCGCTCCCCACGCAGAGCAGCGTCGTGTCGTCGTCCAGCGCCATCCAGCCGTGGAACGTGCCGGGGGGCACCGTCAGCAGCTTCGGCTGCTCGGCGCTCAGGATGTGCGCCTCCAGCTTGGCCTCGATGACGTGGCCCTGCGCGACCAGGGGGGCGAGTTGGCCCGCCGTGATGACGCCCGGCGTCTTGGCGAGCACGACTTTGGCCCGGCCCCGCACGCAACAGAAAAAATCCCACAGCTTCGCGTGGCGGTGGAAGGCGCGGATCGTACCGCGCGCGGGTGAGCGGACGAGGTAAATCTGGCGTATCGGTCGGCCCTCCGGCATGTCATGGTCATGGAGAATTTCATACAGCGACCCGCGGTCGTCCTCGTGGACCGTGAGCGGCGTGACGGCCTGGCCCTTGACGGCGACGGTCATCGGCGGCTCCTCACTGTGGTCGCTGCAATCTCAGCCAGTCGGCCCGCATCTCACGCGGCGGCGCGGCGAAAGGACATGACCGCGACCTCCAGGCGGTCAACGTGCGCGACGTGCTCCTCGGGGACCATCCGCATCGCCTTGGCGGCGGCCTGGTTCTCGTCCTTCGCCAGCACGGCTTGGGGCTGGACGATGATCTGCGGGGCCGTCCCCTCGTCGAAGACCTGCTTCTGCGTGGGCTTGAGGACGACGAGCACCAGGTACGGGTTCAGGGGTTCGATGACGACGTTGTGCATGGCGCGTCTCCCTTCATGGCGGCGGTGCGCTGCTCCTCGGTGAAGTTCAGCACGGCGCTGGCCCCGGCGGCGTTGCCGACCGCAGCGGCCGTGCGGGCGTTGCGCGTGTTGCTCATTAGCGCGGCGTACATGGCGTCCATCCCGGCGTGAGACGCCGCGTAGCCCAGGCTGGCCGCGGCCGTGATCCCCAGCGACCCGGCCTCGGCGAACGCGTCCACATTGGCCCCGAGGTACAGGAACTTCCAGCCGGCGGCCTCGCGCTCGGCCACGAGCTTCTGGACCTCGGACTTCGTGAACTTGCGGCTCTCATTCTCCTGCCCGTCCGTGATGACCATGCACACGACCAGGTCGGGGCGCTCCGGGGCGTCGGCGAGGCGCGCCGCCAGGTGGCGGACGGTCTCGCCCAGCGCGTCCAGCAGGGGGGTGCCGCCGCGGGGCACCAGCTCGAGGCGCTCCTCGCGGACCTCGGCCACGGGCGCCCGGTCGTAGACCAGCTCGAACGGGTCCTGGCTGTCGAAGCGGACGAACGTCAGGCGCACGTCGCCGGGCAGCGCCCGCTGGTCGCGGACGAACGAGCGGAGGCCCCCTTCGTGGTCCGCCCGGCGGGCCTCCATGGAGCCGGAGCGGTCGAGGATAATAACGAGATCGGTGCGGTCGGTCATAGGGCCCTCCCTTCCTTCTCGGTCCGCGGTTTCACCGGCACACCTCCACCCACTGGCGGTTCCCCCGCGCCGGCCCCCACACTTCGAAGATGCAGGACCGGCCGCGGGGCGGGGAGGCCCGGGGCGGGGGCGGCGCGGGGATGACGGCGGGGCCGCCGCGCGCGGCGGTCTCCCGCTTGATGCAGTCGCCGTATCCGAGCCAGGCCCCGACATCCCCAGGCTTCGGGGGCAGGCCGCACGGGGTCTCGGCGGCGGCCGGCGGCCCGATCTCGCGCGGGGCGTTGCTCCGCGCGCGCTCCTGGGCGGCGCGGGCGGCGGCCTGCTCCCGGTGCTGGCACTCGGCGAGGGCGAGGGCGTCCAGGCCGGCGCAGGGCGCGGCAAAGGCGGGGATCGACGCCACGAGGAGCGCGGCGGCGACTAGCGAGATCAGGACGGATCGTCTCACGGGTTCCACCCCTCCGGGAACTCCGCGCGATCCCATCGCCGCATGAGTTCCTCGCAATAGAAGTTCGTCTTGAGCGCCGGCAGGGTGTCAGCCAGGTGCCTGGGCCGCCCCGGCGGATGCACCGGGCAGCCCCCTGTGCTCTCGCTCGGGCACGTGCAGCGCGGCCACGCGTTGGCAGCGGCCGGCCCGGGGCAATCCGGGCAGCGCTCGACTGACGGCGCGAAGCAGGCCCCGCAGCCCGGGCAGCGCCAGCCTTCGCGCACAGCGATTGTCACGCGGCCTTCCCCCCCGGCTGGCAAACCGTTTGCCGCTCCGTCGGCGCCCCCTCCTCCCGCACCATCGCGTACCCGAGCACGTCCCGCCCGACCACCGTGCCGTCCGCGCGATACTCGGCCCGTGCCAGCAGCTTGGGGGACAGCCGCCAGGTCCACGGCCAGCCGGGGTGGCGCACGCGGGCCCAGACGATATGGCCCTGGCCGTCGAGGGCGTGCTCCAGCAGCTCCCAGCCGGCGTGCTGGTTGATCACGACGCGGGCGGCTTCCCCGGCCCGGTCCACCCACACGTCGTCGTAGAGGACCTCCACGGCGTCCCGCTCCACCACGTCGTACCAGGGGGAGGAGTGGGCCAGCGGCGGCGGGCTCGCCGCGGGCAGCTTGCCGGCCAGGAGGCGGCGGAGGAGCGCGGAGTGGTCGGCGTCCGCCGCGAGGCGCACCAGGGCCGCCTCGCCCACGCCGCGCTCGGCCTGCGCCCGCGTGCGGAGCCAGCGCGCCACGGCGGCGACTGCGGCGGCGATCTGGTCGCTGGTCAATGAACTCGCCATGGCGCTAAACCTCCAGCGTGGAAATCGCGATGCGGTGCCAAGGCGTCGTCTCGACGGAGGCCGCGGCGATGGTCACCGAATCGAATGCCCCGCAGACCGGGCAAGTATAGCCCGCCGCCATTGCGGAGGCATAGCCGATCCAGCCGCATGAGCATGACCAGAGCAAGGGTCGCGGGAGCTCATTGGTCACTTGTCCTGTCCCCCTCCCTCCAGCCACCGGCGCGCCGCCGCCTCGAGCATGGCCGCAGGCTCCGGCATCTCATCCCAGGTGCGGCCGTCCAACAGGCGGCCGCCACTCTTCGGCGTCGGCCCGCCCCACTGCTTGAAGAAGAACGGCACCCCGGCCGCCCCGCACTGGTCGCGGATCAAGCGCACCCATTGCAGGGCTTCAGGCTTCACGTGAGCGACAAAGGGACTAACGGGCTGGCGATGAATCAACGCCCGCTCCGGCGGCCCGCCGCTCTCGCCGCCACAAATAACCCATATCACGAAGGGCCACTGCGGCACGGCGTCCGGCGGCAGGCCGTGTCCGCCGGGGTGGCCGCGCAAGACCGGGTGGAAATAGGGACGTAAGTCAATCGGCCCCAGCAAGGGCTCTAGGCTCACGAACCGGATGGCGGCCGGCGTCTGGAGCAGGAGCGGGATGCGCTCGTTCGCGCGGTATTGGTCCTCGGCGCTCACGCCGAACCAGAGGTTTGGAAATGGCTGCACGACTTTCGTGTCGTCATACCAATCAGTGACGATCTCACGCATTCGATATGCCCGCTTGGTCAGAATCTGGTACATATGTTGCGGAGCCTTGACTACCATTCCAAGGACCCCCCAGATGAATTTCAGTGGTACGTCCTCATGGAACAGATCGCTCATGCTGTTCACGAACACCCGCCGGGGCTGCCGCCAGTGAAGGGGTTGGTCCAGGCGGTCGGCGTGCAGCGCCACCTCGGAGAAGTCGGCGCCGCGCCGCTGCGTAATCCGCTCAGCATAGCAGAACTTACAGCCGGGCGAGACCTTGGTGCAGCCCGTCACGGGGTTCCACGTGGCGTCCGTCCATTCGATGGCGCTGCGGTCACTCATAGCGGGGTCTCCGCCGCAGCAGGCGGCGCGGCCAGGCGCGGCGGCTCTCCCGGGTCCCGAGCAGCATCCCTACAAGCGACACACACAGTAGCTCCGGTCTGTTCATCGTAGATTCCCCAAGGACGGAAGTAGCCACAGACAAGACATTTTCAAGTTTCACCAACACGCGGCGTATTCACACGTCGCGGCGGCCCCACCGGCACGAACCAGGGGTCGCCCGGTTCGGCCCCCCAGCCAGCGTCGTCATGCTTCTCAGGGTCGAACCGCTCCAGGCGCAGCAGGCCGAGGTCTGCGGCCTTCCCCTCAATGTAGTCCCCAGCGATGTCCGTGGCCCACCCCCACTGGCGCCAGTTAGCGAGCATCCACTGCCACAGGGCCTCGGTCGCTTCGGCGCGGGTCATCGCGGGGGCTCCGGCAACGCCCGCGGGATCTCAATGCTTATCAGTAGCAGTTCACCTTTCCACGCGACGGTTGCGTAGGCGATGACGTGGCGGCCCTTTTGGTACGCCCAACCCACATCAGGTCCGGTGACGATGTAGGGCCCTGAAACTTTGACCGATACTTTGAGGGGTCCTCGCTGCTTTGTCATCGCGGCGGCTCCGGCACAGCCGAAGCCCGCCAACAGACGACACAATCATCAGGGCCGGGCGCATTCCCTCGGTTCTGGTTGCGCGTCAAGATCCCCACATAGAGCCAACGCCTACAGATGGAACGCCCCTCGCGGAAGAAATGCGCCTTGCGGCTGCGTTCCGGCCACGCCCAGCCACCAGAAACCAGCAGCTTGTCGGTCATCGCGGCGGCTCCGGCGTGGCCTGGCATTCCCTCGTGCGACTCCCCCTACCATGACGCCAGATATTGCTCCCCAGCCAGCCCGTCTCCCATGTCCACATAGAACACGTACCGCACCAACGGCGTCGGCGCTTGCTCGCCGGATACGTGACCACGACGATCTCCCCGTGTTCCGGTTTGCGGTCGCTCATCGCGGCGGCTCCGGCATGTGCGCGGGTAGTGACCTATGGAAAGCGTCACGCCACCTCGCGGCTGCGTCTTGCCACTCTGGCGTCTGCGTCGTCCAGTCCCCCCCGCCCGCGTTGGCGATGGCGCCCAAAGCGGAGTCGAGCAGGTCGGTCGCCTCGCGCGCCCCATCGGCCCTACCCGCTTTGTGCCCGCGCGTGAAGGCGTCCGCCAGGGCCACTTGGGCGTTGCCGAGTTTCGCCCCCTCGTCGCAGCCGACGCGGAAACCCGCGCACCAAGAGCACGGCGAGCCGTCGGCCATCGCGTGGAGCGGATACGCATTGACGAGCGGGCAGCCGGGTTCGTGCGGCGTCACGCCCGCCCCCGGTGCCGCCGCAGGACCCGCGCGACCTCCTCCGGCTCCAGCTCGGCGAGCCAGCGGAGGGCCAGGCGCAGGACCTCCTTCACCTGGCCGATGGGGAGGCTGACCTTGCGGCCCTCCTCCAGGGTGAGGCGGCGGGCGACGGCGTTGAGGTTCGTGGGCGGCGGCATGTTAGCTCCTTGGCTCCACTGTCCTCCGTATTTCACGTCTCTCTGACTGAAATCGAAGACGCTGGACCCTCAATCCCCGTTGCGGTTTCCCTAACCAAGAACATCCTTGATTCCCCGTGCCGCAAATCGCCGAGACGGAGTGGTCCTCGAACATACCTGCGAGCTTTTCCGGCCCGCTTAAAATAGACTGTAGTCACGCCATTCTCTTCCGCATAGAGTTCAAGCCCGATCAGCGGACGACCAAGGTTACGAATCCCGATCCTTCGTTCCTTCGTCATGCCTCGGATCGCCAGCCAAGACCTCTCAATCGGATGTTTCATCGCCCCGCCCGATGCATCCAACCATTCGATACGCGCCATCATATGGACTCCAGGGCGCGGTGGAGGCCGAAGCGGATAATCCGCAGGTCGCGTTCGGAGAAGGCCATCGACCGCCTCTTGCCCTTCGGCCCGCGGACGACTTGGAGGATCGGATGCAGTCCGGGCCCGAGCGGGTGGCCGACCCGCGCGAGGACTTCGCGCATCGCCTCGGCCACCTCGCGGGCGTTCGCTCCGGTGCCGAACTCGGGGTCGTAGCTGTCGCTGACAGGGCCGGGCACCATTCATCTCCTCTGCGGCTCCTTCTACCTTTTCCCCATGATCCGCTCGCGGTACGCCCAGGGGCGCTCCGGCTCCCCGGCGGCCCAGCATCCGCGCCGGGCGGCCCGGGCCTCCTCCTCGGCGGCGGCCAGCTCCGCGCAGCGCGGGTAGCAGGGCTTACCGGGGTACGGGTAGGCGTGACCCGACCGCACCATGAGCAGGCTCAGGTCCCTCTCCAACGGGGCGGCCGGCCCGGGGCGCGCGGCCACCCAGGCGACGGGGCGCCCGTGGGTCCAGACGCCGATGTGCCGGACGGCGACCTCCTCCCCGGGGGGCGCGTAGGCGAGGAGCGCGGCCTTGGCCTCGGCCCCGCACGGCTGGGCCCGCTCCGGCGCGTCGATGCCCGCCAGGCGGACCGTCACGGGGCCGCGGCGGCCGGCGGCGACGAGCGTGTCGCCGTCGATCACGCGCCGGACGGTCCCGCGCCAGGCGGCGGGCGCCGCGCCGCCCTCCGCCCAGCGGCCGGCCAGCAGGCCGAGGACGACCCCGAGGGCCGAGGCGGCCAGGAGCCAGGCCCATAGGGGCCACCCTGCTATCGGATGTCGCAAGGGGTCACGCCTCCTTCACGCCGTCGGGTCGCCCCGGCGCCCCCAGCGTCCGCAGGGCCTCCCACAAATCCGCCGCCCCGGCCTCCGCCACCTCCACCGTCTCGCCGCGCCGCTCGAAGCGGTACAGGCGCGAGCGGGCCGGCCAGGCCAGGGTGCGGAAGAAGGTGCCGCTGTAGCGGACGCCCTCCACGGTGAGCACGTCCTGCGCCGCGTCGTAGGCGACCGCGAGCGGCGTCACAGGTCCGGGCACGGCTCGCCGCTGCCGGGGCCGACCCACCACTGCGCCGCCGTGAACGTCTGCCGGTCGCCGCAGCGCGAGCAGACGACCTCCACGTGGCAGTGCCGCCGGCCGCCGGCCCCCTTGGTCACGGCCGCCCCCACGAACCAGCACGGCGCGAGGCACGCGTCGCAGGGCCAGAGGGCGGCGGGGCGGGGGGCGGCATACCGTTTGCCGCCGGGGCGCGGGACGAGGGCGAGCTGCTCAGGCGGCATCGCCGATGCCCGTGGCGTAATAGTACCGGCCCCCATAGGCCTCGATGACGATGTTCGAGATCCGCTCCCGCCAGTCGAGCCACCCGCCCGCATCGTCTGCACCCGAGATAGCGATCTCGCCGTATATCCCCTCGCTGTCGCAGGTCCCGTACAGCACGACGCCCCGCCGCTTGCATACGGCGCGGATCTCGTCCGCGGCGGCCTGGAGTTGCTCCCGCGTCATGGCGATATGCCTCGCGCTAGGCGTTCAATCGCAGCGTCCATGGAGTCCACTTCGATCAAGCCCTGCTGCTTCCCCGGCCGCTCCATGAGCCACAGATCGGCGTGGCGCGGGTCGGGCCAGACCCGCTGGTAGCCCAGCGCCACGGCGACGCGCCGCAACTGCTCGACGGCCCCGGCGAGGTTTTCGTTACTCACGCCCCGCCCCCTGCGCCGCCCGTAGGCGCGCCAGACCGCCGATGACGGGCCGCCCCCGGCGCAGCGCCTCGGCCCGCACCACCTGCGCCACGCGCTGCTTGCTGATGCCGTAGTGCGCCGCAAGCATCATCAGGCTATCCCCGGCCGCCGCCCGGCGGAAGATGGTCGCGTTGCGGGCGGCCTTGGCGTTATGGGCGCGGCGGGCGCTAGCCAGCATCGGACTTCCCCGTGGGGCAGCGGGGCAGCCTCGTCAGCGGCAGCCAAATCGCCGCCGTGGCGACCGGACCGCCGGCGCGCCCGCACCGGCAGCAGACCTTCACGGCAACGCCGAAGGCATGGACCGTGTCCCGGCAGAAGCAGCAGAAGCCGGGGCCGGCCGTGACGGTCGGGGCTTCTCTCCTCACTCGAACGCCCCCGTGTCTACCCACTCCTGCTTGGCGAGGCACCAGAAGTCCTCGGCCAGGCCGCGAGTCACGTAGGCGTAGGGGAGCCAGCCGTAGCCCTTCTCCCCCCACTCCGCGCCCCACGAGTTGCGGATCAGCAGGGCGCCCTGCTGCCCGCTGATCTCCTTGGCGTCGGCGTACCCCACGGCCACGACCGCGTGGCCCCCGTCGATACGCTCCCCCTCCGTGGGGAACGGGATCGCGCCGTCCGCCCCGGCGTCGTCGATGGAGGTATAGACCGTGAAGCCGAACATGGCCGGGTAGCCGCGGGCCAACTCCTGCTTGAGCGCCCGGAGCGTCGCCTCGGGCCGCGCCCCCGGCGGGTCGAGGCGGTAATATTTGATCGCCTGGAAGGACTGGCCGAAGGCGTAGCAGAAGGCGGTCGGCTCCTTGTCGAAGGCCGCCGTGTCGTAGGGCCAGTGCTCCTCGGGCGGCGCGCCGAAGAGGACGAGGGCGCCCATGGCGTTGCGCAGGTCCGCGCCGGAGTCGCCGTGCAGGCGGGCGAGGCGGCGCGTGGTCTTGTACACGAAGAGGCGCGAGGCGTCGATGTGCCGGCCGGAGGCGCGGCGCTCGCAATACTCGACGAGGGCGACGGCGGCGTGGGCCGTGCAGCTCCCGAGGTCCGCCTGGTCCTCGATCGGCGAGCACCACTTCCGCAGGTCCGCCTCCGCCGGGAGCGCCGCGCCCGCCGCCGTCGGCTTCTTGCACTTGCAGACGGCCTCGCAGTCCGCCGTGAAGTCCCGGAAGTCCGGACGGTCGGGGATCCAACCCATGCCGCGCCTAGCCATGCGCCCGCTCCTTTCGTGCGTGCTCGATCTGTTCGGCGTACCCCGGCAACACCCAGAGGGGAAAGGCCGTGACCGCCGCAGCGAGGTCAAGCCCTCCGCTGTCCTTGCAGTGCCCCCCGCAGGCCCCGCATAGGAGGCACGTGGACGCGCAATAATCGAGTTGCGCGCAATACTCACATTGGACCAATAGGCGCATGCCGCCCGCCCCTCTACTTCAAGAGCTCCCAGCCGTCGAAATGCGCTCGCGTGTAGCGGAGGTTAATGCGCTGTAGGCGATGCCCTGGTTGCACAACGGGGAGCCCCGGCCCCTCGATGAGCAAGGTGACTTCGTCCAAATCAAAGACTGAATCATCGTGGATGATGCGGCGAATCCGCCAGCCCGCAGGCAAGTCGAGGATAGCTTCCAGCGAGCGCAGAGAGCACCGAGCCGCACCCCCGTAGCGTAACACCTCCACAGGCTCTTCAAACGACTCGGGCATTCTTCCCCCCGTCTGTCGGCACCACGCCCCGCAGGGCCGCCGCCCACTCGTAGGCGAGGCGGTCATAGGCGTACCGCCCGCGGACTTCCGCCCGCGCCGCCCGCCACAGCCGCTCCCGCTGCGGGGCGTCCTCGACGAGCTCCTCCAGCACGCGCTGCCAGCGCACCTCGCCGTTGCCGGCCACGAGCCGGCCGTTCACGCCGTCGCGGATCGTCTCGGCGTAGATGCCCACGTCGGCGGCCGCCGTGCAGGCGCCGGTGGCCGAGGCCTCGACCCACTTGATGTTGGACTTGCCGCGGTTGAACTGGCTCTGGCGCAGCGGCACCAGGCAGACGTCGATGCCGTGGGCGGCCAGCGTCTCGTACAGGCCGGGCTCGCCGCGCTCGGGGTCGCCCTCCCACTTGACCCAGCCGGTGAACGTCGCCCGGTCCATCAGGCGCTCGGCCCTGAGCATGGGGGCGAGGCGCGTGGGCGGGTCGCCGACGACGACGAGGCGGGCCTGGGGGTGGCGGCGCAGCACGCGGGGCAGGGCGGCCAGGAGCGGCGCGAAGTCCCGGTCGTGGGTGCGCGAGCCGGCGAAGCCGAGGCGCACCTCCCCCTCGCGGCGCCGCACCGGCAACTCGAAGGCCCCCGGGTCCACGCCGTTCGGGATGACGGCGACGTTGCGGTTCCAGCGGGCCATCGCCTCGGCGAGGCCCCGGGAGGGGACGGTGACGAGCGCGGCCGCGCGGACCATGTCCTCCATGGCGTCGAGCTGCTCGCGCGCGTAGAAGGACTGGAACGGGTTGTCGCGCTCGATCCGCCAGCAGTCGTCGTCCAGCTCGTACACCAGGCGCACGCCGTAGAGGCGCATCGTGCGGAACCAGTGGTGGGTGCGGCCGGCGTACCATCTTTGAAAAACGCATATGTCGCTCCAGGTAAAAGCGTCGTCTGTCTCCCTTTCGCCCCAACGAATTTCTGCAATTCCTAATTTGTGCATCCAGTGGAACGGAAGCAGGATCCGCTGCCATGAGGACGCAACTTTATCACTGCTAAACGCCAAAATCCTCATTGGTCGTTCCATGCTACGCCATGCCAGGAAGACGGACCTGACTTAGCGGGGATGGCTTCCGCCGTCTTCGCCTGGAGTGGGATTCCCTGGATCGCAGGCGGTTACAAACGCGACAGCGGGCGGTTACCTGGCCGTTTTTATTTCTTTTTCGTTGCGTATTATCCACGCTTTTCGAGTGCCCGCAGCGCCAGAAGTCCGGATGCAGATATACCCGGCGTTGTCTCCAGGCCGCCAATGCGAGCCGAATTTCGCGCTCTCGTTTTGGAGACCAATCCTGGACAGTTGCATAAACTGTCATCATGATTCCGGCAGCCCTTCCTCCGTGAGCGTGCCATATGTACAAGGGTCGTGTGCTAAGGGACTTTTTGTATGGCCCATAGATTGTGCCCCCGAATAATTCCAAGATCTTCTCCAGCGGGCGCCGTTCAGCCTGTGTCGCGGCAACCGTGAGGGTTCTCCCCTCGTGTTTTTTAACGGTATTCGTTTCGAACCTGAAAGACCCTTCACCCACGAGAAATAGTGCCGCGCCAACGATATCCCGCGCAGACACTGGTTCCGGTTTGGCGGCTTTCTCCCTCAGTCTTCCCACCTACGCCTCCCGCTCCAGCCGCACCGGCCCCACCGTCACGCGCCCCACCTCACCCCCCTCGTGCTCGTCGTCGAGGAACTCCTGGAGGCGGGCCCGGAAGGCGGCCTCGGTAAGCGTCGGCTGGCCGGCGTCCGCGACGGAGACGAAGAGAACGCGGAACCAGCGGACGCGCAGCTCGCCCGGGGCGGCCGGCTCCACCGGCAGCACGAAGTTCTGGATCGCCATCGCGTCCGGCGGCGCCGGGGTCGGCTCGTCAGGCATGCGCGCCTCCTCTACCTCAGCAGCCAGTCGTACACGTCCTTGTCCATCAGGCCGGTGTAGACGTTCTCGACGGCGCCCGGCACCGGGGGCGGGACGTCCGCCGCGGGCGGCTCCAGCAGGCGGCGGACGAGGCCGGCCGCGGCGTTCGCCCAGTCGTCGTGCTCGCCGCCGGGGTGGTCGATCTTCCCGCCACGCCAGATGAGACCCAAGAGTTGCTGCTCCAACTCGGGCACGTCCGGCAGCACGACGCGCCCGCCGTTCAGGGGCGGCTCCAGGGCCTCGTAGAGCTGGCTCGCGGTCCACTGGCAGACATCATAGCGGACGCCGTGGCGCTCGAAGTCGGCCCGGAACGTCTCCCCGGCGTAGCGGTCGCCCTCGACGGCCCGCACGGCGTAGCGCGCCAGGACGGCGGCGAAGCGGTCCACGGCCAGGCGGGGGTCGAAGGGCGGCGGCTGGCCCTGGTTCAGGACGCGGCAGACCACGGCGCGCCCGTCGGCGTCCCGGAAGCCGACCACGAGGGCGGCGTCGTCGGAGGACCCGCCGCTCATGTCCACGAAGGCCGCGTAGGCGACGCCAGGCTCCGGCTCGCGGTGGGTGAGCCCCCGCGCGATGGCCGCGAACACCGGGTCGGGCTGGAAGGCCGACCCCTCGGGCAAGCCGGGGAGGTTCAGGTGGAGGCGGCGGTACTTGTGGGCCGGGAGCCGCCGCTTCTGCTGCTCCAGGTAGTCCGGCTCGGCCCACCCGCCCATGCTCGGGTTGGCGCGGCGCTCCGGGGGCAGGTCGGCGCAGGCGGGGTCCGTCGTGAAGTCGGCGGCGTACCACGAGAGCAGCATGCGCGGGTCCGTCCCGGCGCGCCCCCGGGCGAGCATGTCGAAGAGCGGGACGCCCGGCTTGTGGAAGAGCGAGGCGTAGGACGTGAACACCATCAGGGCGCGGGCGCGCGTGGGGTCCGGCTGGAGCGCCTCGATGATGTCCCAGTCGCGGTACGTGTGGATCTCGTCGAAGCCGCAGAGGGTGTAGGTCTTGCCGTGCGCGCCGGCCACGTCCTGGGCCGGGAGGATGGTGACGGCCCCGCCCCCGTCCGTCCGCACCAGCTCCTTCTGGCGGACGGCGAGGCGGGCCTCCAGGTGCGGGTTGGCCGCGAGCAGCTTCTTCGCCAGGTCGAGGTCGTCCCCGGCCTGCTCCTCGTCCGAGGCCAGGAGGAAGACCTGCGAGCCGCCCACGGCGTCGCGGAGGACCATGACGAGCGCCATGAGCACGAGGTCCAGCGACTTGGCGTTCTTCTTGGCGCGGCCGAGGAGGGCGAGGTTATAGCGGGGGCGGCCGTCCGCCTCCGCGGTGTCGAGCAGCGCCGTGAAGATGTCGCGGCGGTAGGGCTCAATCCGGGGGAGGAGCGGCGCGCCGTCCAGCCACCGGAGACCGTCCAGGAACTCCAGGGCCGTGCCGTGCGACGGGCCGCCCCCGCCCGCGGCGGCGAGCGTGGCCAGGGGGTCGCCCTGGCGGAAGTGGCCGAGCACGGCCAGGCCGGCGGCCTGGAGAGCCGGCGTGTCCAGGCCGGCGGCGGCCAGGCGGGCGGCGAGGTCGGGGGCGGGCGCGCTCACCCGGCCCTCCGCCACAGGGTGTTGGCCCAGCCGAACCCGCTGGTTATGTGCACGGCGTGCCAGTCTCGGCCGGGGCGGCGATGGCCCCAGCGGAAGAGCACGGGATCTGAAGCGGGTGCGCCGTCATCTGCCTGCGCCCTGGCCGTCGTCCTCATCTCCCCTCGCCCTTGCGCCAGCCGCCTCGCTCGCGAAGGCGAGCTCCCGCTGGTCGCGGTCCTGCGGCTCCGTCGCCGCCTCATGAAGGTTGCGGAGCGCCTGCTTGTAGTACGACGCCTTGAGCTCAATACCGACGCCCTTTCTGCCGTTGACCACAGCCCCGTACACCTCGGAGCCGACGCCCATGAACGGCGTAAGTACCACCTCGCCGGGGTTGCTCCACAACGTGAGGCACCGCTCGATCACGTCCAACTGGAGCGGGTGGACGTGCTTCTCGTCCTCCGCGTCCCGGGCGGGCTTGAACGGCAACACGCGGTCCAGCCGCACGTCGTCCCAGAAGGCCGAGGCGTACTGCCGCCAGATCCAGTGCGAGTAGCGGTTCTCGGTCTGCTTCCCGGTCCAGTTGCGGTACGGCAGGAGATCGGACGGGATCGGTCGGGCGCCCGCGTAGTGCGTCAGGCCGCGCGGGTGCGCGATAGGGACCGGATTCTCGCCCTTCCGCCGGAGGACGAGGAGGTAGTCGGCGCTCGCAACGGTGCAGCGCGAGCTGTCCTCGACGATGGACTTGTGGGCGAGGGCCTTGGTGAGCGTGCGGTTGCGGACGGTCAGGGGTTCCTTCCAGACGTGGTAGCGGGCGATGTACTGGAAGCCGATCCGCTCGTGCAGGCGGATGATGTCCCCTGGGAAGTCCCGCAAATGGTCCCTCCCCGTGTTGCCGCTGGGCACGTCCATGCAGTGGACGACCGTTACGCGGCCCGGCATAGTCAGGCGGTGCAGTTCGCGGACGGCGAACTCGTAGTGCCCGAAGAATTCCGCGTAGTCCCGGCTGTTCGACAGGTCCCGCTCGCTGGAGGAGTAGTGGTAGAGCCCCGCGAAGGGCGGGGAGTAGACGGACAGGTGCACGGAGCCGTCTGGGAGGGAGGGCAGCACCTCCATGCAATCGCCGTGGTAGACGGCGTAGCGGTCCGTCAGCTCTTGGTCGATGATAGCCATGCCGGGCTCCGGACGGGCAGGTCGAACGCGGCGCCGCGCGAGAGGCGCAGGGCGTCGTTCATGTGGGCGACGAGCGCGGCGAACATCTTGTCAGCCGCGACTTGCTTCCGCCCCAGGTTCTCGCGGACGCCGCGCTCGCCCTCGGTCGCAATGATGTCCACCGTCACCGGGCGTCTCTGGCCGAAGCGCCAGCAGCGGCGCACGGCCTGGTAGTGCTGCTCGTAGGAGTGGGACGCGAAAGTCACGACGTGGGCGCAGTGCTGCCAGTTCAGGCCCCAGGCCCCGATCCGCGGCTTGATGACGAGCACGCGGAGGGCCCCGGCCGCGAACGCCTCGTAGGCTTCCTCCTTCGCCTCGTCCGCGTCGTCGCCGGAAACCTGGCGCGCCTCGCCGATGATCTCGGCGAGCAGATCGCCCTCGGCGTTTAGGTGGCACCAGACGACGGCGGGCCGGCCGGTCCCCCCGACGAGGGCCGCGACGCGCTCGCACCGCTCGCGGATCGTGCGGCGGCGCTCCTTGCGCTCTTCCCGCATCCCGACGGCCGGCATGGCGAAGAGCATTCCGTCTGGGAGCGTCCGCGCCTCGACCATATGCTCCCGCTCCGTCAACTCCGGCAGCCGGAAGCCGTCGTTCTTGAAGCCGAGGTCCTCCGGCCGACGCACGGCCCGTGCCCACGAGCAGACCCAGCGCCAGAAGGGCTCCTCGGCGTGGCCCTTGAAGCGCCATTTGGCGCGCTCGTAGGCCGTCTTGAAGTCCTGTCCGCGATTCCGGTACACCATCGGCTTGATGGTGTTCTGGTCGTTCTTGAAGAAGCGCGTCAGCATGTCCGTGTAGCCGAGTTCGCCGAGCGCCTCGCTGGAGGTGCCGAGCTCGATGTAGTCGTTCGGCGCGGCCGTCGCCGTGGCGAGCAACCGGTACGGGACCGTCCGCAGGAACTCCGTCACCTGGGCGCGGCGCACGCCGTTGAACGACTTAAGGATGCTCGATTCGTCGCACACGACCCCCGCGAAGTCCGCTGGCTGGAAGTGGTGGATCTTTTCGTAGTTGGTGACGACGATGCGCGCGCCGGGCTTGACGGGACCGGCGGACCGGACGCACTCGACGCCGAACTTCTCGCCCTCCCGCACGGTCTGATGCCCGACCGCCAGCGGCGTCAGGATCAGCACGGGCCGGTTCGCCTTGCGCACCACGTTCTCGGCCCAGACGAGTTGCATCGGCGTCTTGCCCAGCCCGCAGTCGGCGAAGATGGCCGCCCGGCCCCTGCGGAGAGCCCACTCCGTCAGCGCCCGCTGGAAGTCGTAGAGGAACGGCGGCAGCCAGAGCGGCTCGAATCCCGCGTCGCCGTGCTGCTGCGACTTCCGGCGGAGGAACTCGGCGTAGGCCGGGCCCGCCCCGTTGTCCGCGCTCACGCGCCCCCCTCCTCCGCCCCCTCCCCCTCGACCTCCTCGCCCCCGTTGAGCGCCGCCGCCAGCGCCCGCACCTGGTCCACCGCCGAGGGCTCGCCCAGGGCGATGAGCGTGCGGGTGACGCCCTTGAAGAAGCGCGGCAGCTCCTCGGGCGCGAGGGCCTTGAGGGCGGGGTGGTCCTTGATGGCGAGGGCGAGGTCGATGGGGGCCTTGGGCATCAGGCGCATGTCCTGGCAGAAGCGCACGACGGCGATGTTGGCGCGCAGGGCGTTGTCGAGGGCCTTGCCGCGCTCCAGCGTGCCGGGCCGGGCGACGGTCGCGTCGTGGAGGGCCATCTCCCGGACGTGGAGGTAGGCCGCCATGCAGTCGGCGACGACCTCGTGGATGCGGGACGGCTGGAGGCCGCCGATGACGGCGCGGCGGGCGGCGGCCAGGTCCTTCTCGATGGTGTCCTTGGAGACCCCGAGGGTGGTGGCGAGGCGGCGGATCGGCACGCCGGCCAGGTGGAGCTTGAGCACCTTGGCGCGGCGCTCCTCGCGGGCCTCGCCGATGGCCGTGAGGGCGGGGCCGGGGGCATGGGCGGCGCGGACGAAATCGTCGCGCCAGCCGTCTTGGCGCGTCGCGTCATGCCCTGGTGTTGTGGGATTGTCGGCGGTCATACTTCCTCAATGAAGTCCGTCAGCACCCCGTCGTCCCACTCCCCCAGCATCGTCAGCCGGTTGTCCGCCAGCAGGTAGGCCTCGGCCTCGGACGGGTCGCGGAAGGCGACGCCGCGGACCACGGGGACGAGCCACTCACCGGCCTCGGCGCGGACGCGCCCGGGGGGCGGGGCGCCGGCGGCCCGGGCGGCGGCGAGGGCGTCCAGGCGGCCGTAGCCCGCCACGAGCCGGCCGGTGGCCTCGTCGAGGATGAGGGGCGAGACGAAGCCGAAGCGGCGGACGCTGGCGTCGATGGCGTCCACGCGGTGGCGCTTGGGATTTCGAGGCGCCTTGACGAGTGCCGAGAGGGGCATGTACTCGATCCGCACGCCGTCCGCCTCCGGCACACCGTGTGCCGCGCCCATCAGTTCTCCCGCGCCAGCAGGGGCAGCAGCTCGTCCACCTGGGCCCGCGTGAGGGGCGCCAAGCGGCCGCGTCCGCTCGCCGCCATCTCGGCCGGGCCGCACCCGAGGCAGATCGGGCGGCACCCCGGGCCGGCGGCCGCCCGGGAGGCCGGGCTCAGCGTGACGGCGGCGCCGCAGGCCGCGCACGGCACCTCGACGCTGCCGGGGACCGCGGGGCCGGGGGCGTCGGCCCGCAGGCAGAGGATGGTGCAGGGCGTGTCCGGCATGGCGTAACCTCCCGTCATGTGGCCGTTCGCCCGGAGGCCGAAGACCCGGGCACGTAGGCCAGCGCAACCCTCAGCGCATCATCGCCCGGCATACCGTTATGTGGGCTCCGCGTCGGCTCTGGGTTCTGGAAAAGGGCGCGGGCCGGTTTCCCGCTGCCGGCTGCCTCGGAAGCGCCCTGGGTCCCCCGGCAGGGGTTAGCACACGGGCCTTCCTACCCGGGGCCTTAGCCGCTGTGGGACGCTGCCCATTCGCAGGGTCGGCCCCATCCGCCTAGTCGCCCCCGCTGCCGCGGGGCCGCGCCCGTTCCGTTGAAATCATCCCCCGCCCGCCGCGGCGCGCGGCGGCTGCCCGGGTTCTGAGGGCTTGTCCACACTGATACCCTTCAGGGGCAGGCCCCAGCGCGGGGGAAATCGTTTCACGTATCGCGTGAAGGCTCACTCTCTATCTCCCGCAGGGCCTTGCGGAGGCGCATGGCCGAGTGGGCGGCGGCGCTCCCGCGGCGCTGGCGCCGATCCTCCGTGGCCATGGCCTCGGCGTAGCTCAGGCCGCACCGCAGGCTCTCGGAGATCCCGGGCGCCCGGAAGGGCAACGACCGGGGGGGCGCCGGCCGGACGATCCGCAGGGCGCCGGACTTGACGCCGCCCCGCCCGCGCCGGCCCGGCGGCCTACGCCGTATCGCCGGCCCCGGGGGGCTTGCATCGCTCCTCGTCCGGCGGCGCGGGATCGAGCGCCTCCAGCCGGGCGAGCGCCCCCCGGAGGGCCGCCATGGTCTGGCTCATGCGCCAGTCGAACCGCTGGACGCGGTAGGTCCGGGCGGCGGCCTCGGCGGCCCAGCGGAGGTCCCGGTAGGCCCGGAGGGCCTCCTGGGCGCGGCTGTGGGGGGCCGACGCGGGCGCGGCGGGCATCTCAGCCGAGCTCCCGCAAGGCCGCCTGGAGGCGCCGCCTGGAGTTCGTGGCGGCGGCGCCGCGGCGGGACCAGCGGTTCCCCCGCCCGGCGGGGACCCGGAGGCGGAAGCCGCCGGGCGTCCCGCGCTTGCCCGCCGCCGCTACCGGCCGCTCCCTGTCGCCGGCAAACCGTTTGCCGCTCACCGCTTGGCCCTCCCGAGCACCCCCGTCAAGACGGGGCGCTCCAAGTGCGCGTTCAGGCTGTCCACGAGCAGCCCGCACAGGCCGCACCGGCCCGACTGGGCCCAATGGGCGCCCAGGCACTCGTCCAGGACGGCCCGGGCGCTGCCGACCCCCAGGTTGGCCTCTGCGGCGCACACGGCGGCCAGGGCGGCCCGCCAGGCCTCGTCCTTGGCGTACCGGGGCAGCCCGCACCAGGCGAGCACGGCCCGGCGGTAGGCGGCCTCGGCCTGGTGGGGCGTCAGCGCGCTCACGGGAGCGTCCCCGCGGCCATCTCCTCGACCTGCCGGCGCATGGCCCGCATCACCGCCGCCAGCAGGGCCATGGCGCGGGCCATCTCGGCGAAGTCCTGGAAGACAAAGGCCTCGCCGTCCACGACCACGGCCGGAATGCCGCCGGGGGCGGCCCGGATCGCCGGGCTTGAGCCTGCGGCCAACTCTGTGACCGGCGGCAGCGAGGCGTCCCGCAGGAGCGCCGCCGTGTCCATCGGCCGCACGGGCCGCCGCCGGGGCCGCCCCAGGAGGCGCCAGCCGGCCCACCCGAGGAGGGCCGCCGCCGCCAGCAGCGTCACCGCGTCCGCGAGCACCGCGCCCTCGAATCTCTCTCCACGAACTCCCACCGCTCCCCGGAGGCGTCCACGACCCGGACGACGCGCACCCGGCGCTCCGTCACGTCCCCGTGGCACCCGGCGCACAGGCAAATCAGGTTGCCCATGGACCAGTCCCCGCCCCCCGCCCGGGGGACCACGTGGTGGAGCGTCAGCCGCGCCCGGGCCTGGCACCAGGGCGCCCGGCACTTCCACGCGTCCCGGGCCATCACTGCGGCGTGGATCCGCCGCCGCTCCTCGGGGGGCGGGCGCCGCAGGGGGTCGCCCCGCCCATCGATCCACGCGGCGAAGGCCGCCCCGGGGCTCACCGCGCCGCCCCGAGGCCCGCGGCCGGCGGGCGGGCCCCCGGCAGGCAGGCCCGGCAGTAGACCGGCCCGCGGCCGTCCGGCCGGAAGGTCACGGAGTCTTTCGCCCCGCACCGGGCGCAGGTGATCTCGTGCGCGTCCGACCGGTCGCCGCCCACGGGATCGAGGCCCGCGGCGCGGCGGCGGGCCCGGCGGCACCCCAGGCAGCGCCGGGGCGGCTTGAAGCCGCGCTCGGCGAAGACCGCCTGCTCCTGGGTGGAGAACAGGAACGCCTTGCGGCACTCGGCGCAGGTGAGGCGCTGGTCGGTCAGGCTCTCGTCCGTCATGCCGCTGCCCTCAACGCCGCCCGGAGCGCCGCCCACGCCGGGTTGCACCGCTCCGCCGCCGGCGCGCAGGCCGCGCACACGGCCTCGTCGTTCACCGGGTAGCACCACGGGCCGCGCTCCGCGCCGCAGACCGCGCACTGCGGCGGCATCGCCCACCACGCGCTCACGCGACCGTCTCCGCCGGGGCGGCGGGCGCCTCCGCCGCGAGGTGGCTGTACGCGCCGATGAACTCCTGGCACACGATGACGAGCTGCGCGCCCCGGCTGTCCGTCCCGCCCGCCTGGCCCGCCAGCGCCAGCGCCTGCTGGACGGTCGCCTCCTGCTCCGTGAAGAGGCCGAAGCTGAGGACGTGCATCGCCTCGTCGGACACGGCGCGGCCCTGGGCCTTGGCGACGGCGCGGGCCAGGTCGCGGGCGGGCATCGTACGCGCCAGTTCCAGCCATTGGTCCTTGCTCGCGGCCGTAAGCACCGGGGCGATGATCGCCGCCTTGCTCGACTGCACCGTGGCGGCCTCCTCCTCGGTTATGCCGGCGCGCTCGAACCCCTCGGCGGTCTCGATGAGGTAGCGGGCCTTGCGCTCGCGGAACCCCAGCTCCACGCGCACGAACTCCTCGAAGGTCGCGTAGCCGAGCGCCCGGTACAGCTCCTTGTCCCGCACCTCCTTCAGCAACTCGCCCAGGCGCCGATAGCGGGCGTCGATCTCCCGCGTCAAGCGGAGGATCTCGGCGCGGACCTCGTGGGCGTAGGTCATCGATCATCCTTCATTTCACGTCTCCGCTACCAGGCCGCGGAGCAGGCATCTCGAAGTGCATACAGTCCCCTCCCATCCGCCATGTGCCGCACTCACGCGCAAGCCCCTGCCCCCAGCGCCTCCACCACCACCTCCACGCCCGGCCGGCTCGCGTACACCTTGCGGACGGCCAGGGCGGCCACCTGGGCGTCGTCCACATAGAACCCCGCGTGCATGAGCACATCCAGCACGGGCTTGGCGCACTGGTCCGCGTCCGGCCGCTTGCCGTGGTAGACCGTCCCGCCCTCCGCGATGGCGACGCGCGTCCGCTTGGGCATGGTCTTGAGCAGCGGCATCTTGAACAGCAGCTCGACGGCGAGCGGGCCCTCCAGCGGCGCGGGCGGGCGGTGCATGATGGCCTGGCCCATGACGATCTGCTTCCAGTCGCGGTCCACGGGGGCCTCGAAGACGCGCACGCCCTGGGGGGCGCCCCTGCGGCCGAACAGCGCGGCGCGGGGCCGCCCCTGCCCGCGGGGAATACCCGCGACCTCGAAGGTGATGCGCTCAGGGCGTGCCAGACGGTCCACCGCCTGCTGGGCGCGCAGGCCGCTGGCCATAAAGTCCCGCACGGCGTGCTCGGCGTCACCACGCATCGGGTTGCTTCGTTTCGGGGATAGTACGCAGTGGGCGAACCTTACGCCACCAATCGGTTGTCATCGCAGCGTCGTGTTGGCGCTGGGCCTCCGTGACGCATTCGGGCTTCCGACAGACCCCCCAGCCGAACCCGGGCCGGTCGAGTTGCGGCATGCTCGCGCCCCACTCATGCCCGCCGAAGTGCTCGCCGCAGAGCGGGCACGGTTCCCAGAAGCATCCGTGGAGGCGCGCCCAGATGCGGTTGAGCCATCGCGGCCGGCGCGGAGGGAATTGCCCGAGCCGAATCATGTTGCCGGCAGGGCGCGCATGGTCGTGACGCCCGTCTCGCTCATGACCAGCCCTCGAACTCGAGCAGCGCCCGGTGCGCGGCGCGCGCCATCTCCGCGACGCGCACGGTGAACGCGTCGCCGATGTCCGCGTCGCGCAACTCCCGCTGCACGTCGCGCGGGCTCTTGCACACCAGCTCGTCCGGCGAGCCGTCCTTGCGCAGCACGTAGACCCGCACGAGGGTAGCCGCCCACCAGTTCGCAAGGAACCGCCCCAGCGGACGGCCGCCCACGCGGGGGGTCTCGTAGCTCACCGTTTCTCCCTCTCGGCGGCGTCGTAGAAAGACGATATCGGCCGCCAGAACTGAAGGACCATCCGGTCAACGGTGACCCTGCGGAAGGCGCTCCACCGCCAGGCGGGATTTTCCCCGCGCCTCGCGTCGCCAATCGCTGCCGCGCGTATTCTCTTGTGCAACCGGTTGCGGTAGTTCGCAATCAGATGCAGGCGCACGATCATGGCCACGTAGAATGCGCCGAGAGCGAGGAACACAAAGCCATCCGTCATAGCGTGCCTCCCAATGCTCGCAGAAGTTCTCGATGTAGAAGCGGTCTTAATCGCGTAATTCACCGCTTCTCCGGCTCGGCCCCCGGCGCTGGCCCCTCGCCCCGCAGCCAGCGCAGCGTGTCCAGCACGCCCTGCTCGTAGGACCGGTCGTCGTAGCGCGTGCCGGCGCTCACGCCCTCGGCGGCCCAGACCTCCAGGTCCCATACCGCGCGGGCCGTCGGGACGGGCGCGAAGGCCGCGGCGCCCGGTGCCGGTCGCTCGTCGCCCATCGGGTCCTCCTCCCTGCGCCAGAGCGTGTTGGCCCAGCCCCAGCCCCGCGCCAGATGGACGGCGCGCCACTCGGGGCCGGGGGGGGCGGCGGCCCAGCGGAAGGCGCAGACCGCCGGCAGCGGCGCGCCGGGCGCCCCGCTCACAGCTTCACCTGGGCGCGGATCTCCCCTGTGCCCTCGGCCTTGGCGCGGGCCCGGCGCGAGCCCTCGCGATCTGTGGGCCGATGCCCATCCGAGTCATGTCCGGCCCACAGGACTTCTACGGCCTGCTCGATCTCCGCGCGGCGCGACTCGGGGCCGGCCACCACGACGCTCGCGCCGCAGGAGCAATGCCTGTCGAGCCGCATCACGCGCCCTCCGCCGACGCGCTCCCCGCCCCCGGCGTCACCGCGGCTCCGGGCGCCGCGCTCCGCGCCAGCTCCACCGCCTTGCGGTGGCCGTCCAGCGCCTCCGCGCGCGTCGCGTGGCGCGTCTGGTAGCCGTCGCGCGGGCCGCCGAAGATCCTCGTCTCCCAGAGGAGCGGCGGGCCAGCGCCGCCGAACCGATGATCAATCCCGACGAAGGCGGTGCTCACCTCGGCCCCGCCGACCGTGTCCCTCGCCAGGGAGCGGTCGGCGGTCTCGAACCAGCGCGCCCACGCCGCCCGGTCCGGCTCCAATATCCCCTCGCCCTGCGCGTCGAGCACGTACTGACCGAAGCCGCCCATCTCGATCGCCTCCCCGGCACACCGTGTGCCGCCGCCTCACTCCTCCGTCACCGCCGCCCCGGCCTCCTCGCGGTCCCCGCCCCCGTCCCCGTCCGCCCCGCCGAGCGGCAGGTCGGGCTGCGTCCACCGCCGCCCCGCCTCCACCAGCCGGCGCACGTCGGCGCGCCAGGGGCCGTAGCGCTCCACGACCGCCGTGAAGGCCTGCACGTCGGGCGCGCGCGCCTCCCACACCGTCTCGCCCTCGGCCGTCTCGCGCGCCCCGCAGCGGCAGAGGGCCTCGTCCACGAGGGCGCGCCGCGCCGTGTCGCTCAGCGCCGCCCACTCCGCCGTGGCGAAGAGCAGCACGAAGTCCACGGCGGCGAGGTGGGCCAGCAGGCTGCCCGCGAGCTGCGCCTTGGCCCCCACGGGCCGCCCCCCGGCCGTCAGCGCCTCCTCGGTGAACAGGTACGCGATGCGGGCTGCCTCCAGGTGCGGGTGGTGCTCGCCGATCAACTCGGCGGCGAGCAGCTTGGGCTCCAAGGCCTGCTCGTAGGTCCTCACGAGGCCCCCCGCGCCGGCGCCGCCCCGTCGAAGCGCCGGCACAGCCCGTGGAAGAGCCGGGCGAAAGCGGCCGCCAAGGCCGTGTCGTGCAGCGGGCGCGCGTCCGGCGCCGCGCCCGGCGGCGCCTCGGCGACGATGGCCCGCTCGGCGGCGGCGGGGTCGCCGACCGGCAGGGTCAGCGGCCGGGGCCGCAGGCGCGCCGGGACGAGGGCGGCCAGGATCGCCTGGCCGGCCCAGGCGTGGCAGACGCCGCACAGCGGCTCGCCCCCCAGGCCGCGGCCGCGCAGCGGGTCCTCGTCCGTAATCCACGCCCCGCAGGAGCCGCACCAGTCCAGCCGCCGCGCCATGTCAGCCCCTCCCCCCGCCGCGCCCCGGGGCCGCCGGGGCGCCCGCGTGGCAGCGGTCGCAGGCCACGGCCCGCGGGTCGGGCGCGGCCGCCGCCCGCGCCGCCTCGGCCGCCGTCCAGCGAGACCGCGGCGCCACGGCCCCGCAGGCGCGGCACCGGAACCAGCTCTTGCCCTCGCCGTTAGCCACGGGGCGCCCCCGCGGGTTGCTGGGCGTCCGCCTCGCGCGTCCGCATCTTGGCCGCCAGCATGCCGATAATCTCCCGCGCTCGGGCCGCGTGCTCCGCGTCCTCTGAGAAGGCCGCAGGGACGGTCGCAGCGCGGGCGGCTAGCGCCTTGCGCGCCCCGTCGCTGAGCCGCCGCCCGATGCCCGCCGCCGCCTCTTGGTGCCACGTCCACGCCGCGCACGTCGGGCACGCCGGATCGTGGCGGGCGCCGTCCTCCTCCGCGCCGCCGACGAACCCGCAGGGGAGCACGCGGGGATGGCCGCCGAACCCCGGCGAGAGCGCCAGCGTCGGCGGCGCCTCCAGCTCCGCCTTGCGGGCGATGGCGCCCGGCAAATCCTCCAGCGCCGCCACGCGCTCCTCCTCTGCGAGCCGGCGGTACTCGCCCAAGAACCGCTGGTCCCACCCGAACACCGGGCAGCCCTCCGGGTTCTCCCGGAACCCCGCCACGGCGGCGGCGCGCTCGACGGCCTGCGGCATGTCCGGCGGCCAGACGAACATGCGGTCCAGCCATCGGGGCTCGCCGTCCCTTCCGCAGACCCAGACCGAGCGGTACGCGGCGGTGGCCGTGGCGAGGGCGCGCTCGGCGGAGACAGGCAGGACGCCTGCGATCCCCGCGGCGGCGGACCGCAACTCCGCCACGCTCGGGAAGAAGCGGCCCGTCTTAATCGCCCGATCCGTCGCACGTCGTAGCAGATCGGCTGGCACGTCGGCGAGCTGATGCAGGTAGGCCCGTTTCGTCTCCTCGCTCAGCGGGGCCGCCGGGAACGCCGCCCGGAGCATTGCCAGGCACTCGATGGCGTCAGCCCTCTGTCCGCTCACGCTGCGCCTCCTCCCACAACTCGCGGGCGCTCAGCCCGCGGTCCGGTTTGCCCCCGTTGTCCCGGTGGAGCGCCGCAGCGGGATGGGCCCGCCCGAGCCAGCTTCGCAGGAAGGCCGCCGCCCCCCGGGTGGACGGCGCGTGCTTGCCGGGGGGCGGCGTGTCGCACCAGCCCTCGGCCTTCAGGACCTCCCGCCCCACGTCCACGCCTCTCGCCGCGCCCCGGACGATGGCCTCCAAGGCCTGGGCGTCGCTGGCCAGGTGCCGGAAGCGTTCCGACCGGACCACGGCTTCCGAGAGGGCGGCGGCGGCCGGCGATAGCACCACCGTTCCCTCCCCCTGGACCCCCTCCCCCTTACACTCCTGTCGGGTACTTTTCTTGAAGTCCTCAGTAGGGACCGGACCTGACCGGACCGGACCTGGGGTTTCACCGGACTCGGTGAAACCATCCCTGAACGTTACCCCTAACGTTTCAGTAACCTCTTGAAAACTATGCTGGAAGTACGACTTCATTGACTCCAAGAACGACTCTTTTAGGCTCCCGATCAGATGTTTGGTATTTTTGGCGAACGAAATCCGGGCAGGACAGGCCGGAACGGAGTCCAAGTCGTTGAGGCAGTGGCGGAGGATGTTGGGGTTGTCGGGCTTGTTCCACCGCCACCAGTCCGGGAGGTAGAGGACGCCTGGCGGGCGCTCCCAGACCCATCCGAGGCGGGCGCAGACGGTCGTCATGTGCTCCGCGACGCCCTTCGGGGAGAGGCCGAGCTCCTCCCCGGCCAGGGCCGGCGAGAAGGTGAACAAGCCGATCCGGTTGGCCTGCCCGGTGAAGCCGTAGAGCGCCACGAGCTTCTCGGTCGGCTCCAGCGTCCGGACCGCGGGGTCCTTCCAGAACACGCGGTAGACCGCGCGGTATTTTGCCGGCATCGCGCCCTCCCCGTCATGGCGCTCCCACCCCCTCGAACAGGCTATCCAGCAGCGGTGATCTCACGCGCCGGAAGACGCGGCTGAACTCCCGGCGCTCGGCGGCGAACGTCACGTGCAGCCGGTCGGCGGCCCGCGTGACGGCAACATGGGCGACGCGTCTCTCCTCCTCGACCGCCTCGGGCGACCCCATGCCGGCCCGGTGCGGCAGCATCCCCTGCTCCCAGCCGGGGACGAAGACGACGGGCCACTCCAGGCCCTTGACGCCGTGGATGGTGGCGACCGTCACGGCGTCCTCGGCCGGCTCCCAGAGGTCGATGGCGGCCTTGGTGGCGAGGAACACCAGCAGGTCGCCCGCGGTGCGCCCGCCCGCCCGCCGCCACGTCCCGAGGGCGCGGAGGATGGGCGCGGCGAAGACGCCGCCGCCGAGGTGGGCGAGCGGCGGGATCCGCCGCAGGCCGGCGAGGACGGCGCGGACGGCCTGGGCGCCGTCGGCGGCGAGGGACGCGGCGAGGTCGGCCAGCGCCAAGACCAGGCGCGTCGCCGAGGCGCCCGGCAAACCGTTTGCCGCCTCCCGCAAAGACACCTGCCGGCGGTGGCGGTCGAGCTCGAGCCGCGCCAGGGCCTCCGGCGTGGCCCCGGCGGCCAGGAGGACGCGCCGCAGGGCCATCTCGTCGTGCGGGTGGACGGCGGCCCGCAGCACGTCGGCCACGAGGCGGCCGGCCGGCGTGGCAAACGGGTCCAGGCCCCCCACCTGCTGCACGGGGACCTCGGCGGCCCCCAGGGCGCCCGCCAGGCGCTCGGCGAGGGCGTTGGTGCGGCAGAGCACGGCCATCGCCCCCCACGGCGTCCCGCCGTCATACAGGCGCCCCGCCTCCGCCGCGACCCACGCCGCCTCCGCCTCGTCGTCGGGGAAGCCCTTGGCGCACACGGGCTCGCCGTCCTTGTCCGTGACGAGCGTCTTCTTGAGGCGCCGCGCGTTCTGGCGGAGGATGGCGTTGCCGAGGGCCAGCACGGGGCGGGTGCAGCGGTAGCAGCGTGTGAGCGTGTGGACGGCGTAGCCCACACCGGGGAGGGCCAGGAGCCGGTCCATAGAGGCGCCGAGCCACCCGTAGATGCTCTGGGCGTCGTCCCCCACGAGGTACAGGTGCTCCGGCGCCAGCTTGTCGAGCAGCGACCACGAGGCCGGGAAGAGATCTTGCACTTCATCGACTAGCACATGGGGGAAGCGCGCCCGGTAGCCGTCGCGCACCTCGGGGATGTCCAGCAGCTCCAGCGCCGCCGTCAGCAGGCCGTCGTAGTCCACGGCGCAGGCCACCTTGAGCTGCCGGCGGTACTCGGCGACGGCGCGCCGCAGGTCGCGGTCCGCCGTCCCGTGCCGCATGGCCTCGCCGGCCTGACGCAGGGAGCAGCGCAGGTCGAGCCCCGTGAGCACGGACTCTAGGACCGCCTTCGCGTCCTCCTCGCCGTACACGCTCGGCGCCTCCGGGTAGCCGATGCGGTGGCCGTGCTCGCAGAGGACGCGATAGCAGATCGCGTGGATGGTGCCGAGCCACATTTCCTCCAGCGCGGCGGGCCCGGCGAGGGACGCCACGCGCTCGGCCATCTGCGCGGCGGCGCGGCGCGTGAAGGTGAGCGCGAGGATCGAGGACGGCGGCCAGCCGTCGGCGAGGAGGGCGGCCACGCGGTAGGCCAGCGTCATCGTCTTGCCCGTACCCGCCCCCGCCAAGACGAGCGTGCGGGGGCTGGCGGAAGCCACGGCCGCCGTCTGGGCGTCGTTGAGCGCGCCGTTCATCGCCATTGACTCTTGCCCTCACGGACACGCGCGTATCGGTAGCTATGCCCCGTGCGCCGGAAGAAGCGATATTGGAAGGCGCGTTGCCGGCACGTGTTCGAGCAGTAGCGGTGCCCGCGGCGCACCGGGCGGAAGACGCAGGAGCAGCGGGGCGCCTCGCAGGGCGAGCGGATGAGGCGCCGGAAGCCACGCTGGGAGCGGACGAATGGCATCGGCTCGCCGCCTCTGCGGTAGATGGGGAGCCTCATATGATCCTCACTGCTCCGGCGTCCACGGCGCGCACGGCACGTCGCTCCACCGCATCGCCTCCCGGGCCGCCGCGCACGTCGGATAGCCCTGCCGGGACTGCCCGAGGAGGGGCACGACGATGCGGTGGCGCTCCGCCGACGGGGCCGGCGCCGCGCCCGGGGCCGCCGGGAACGGCGTGTAACGCACCACGTCGGGGAGCGAATCCCACGGCCGGCAGACGACCGCCCGGACCTCGCCCGGCGCCGTCCGCGGGTCGTCGGTGTAGTGCTTGCTGCCGTCCATCAGGACCACCACCCAGAACCCGGCCGCGCAGAGCAGGTCCACAGGGCACCCCCCGTCACGGCTCCCCTCCGGCGTTGCGTCGTCGCGGCGGCGCGGGTCACTGGTACAGCGCGGGGGCCATCGCGGTGGCCGTGGCGAGCCCGGCGCTTATCTCGGCCGGCGCCCCGTCCCGCAGGGCGTACTCCGCCGCCCCCTCGGGGACCTCCGGCCCGAAGATCGGCTCCACCGAGGCCAGCAGGACGTTGTCCACCGCCCCGCCCAGCACGAGGGCGAGCAGCGCCTCCACGAAGGGGCGGCGGTTCTCGGCGTCCACCGCCGCCAGGTCGTCCACGCAGAGGACCCGCAGGGGGGGCGCCTTGAGGCGAAGCAGGCCGGCGGCCAGGGCGGCGGCGAACTGCACGCGCTCGCCGCCGGAGAGCGTCTCGAAGGCCACCAGGCGGCCGGCCCGCTCCCAGCCCACGTCGAGGATCTCGGCCCCCTTGTCGGAGACGGTGCGGACGGCCAGGGCCTTGCCCGCCGGGAGCTGGCCGAGCACCTGGTTGGCGGCGGCGGCCAGCGGCTCGATAGCCCGCCGGGCGAGATCGCCCTGCAGGCCCTTCGGCCCTACGGCCAGCTTGAGCGCCTTGAGGGCCTCCCCCTTGGCCTCGGCGGCCCCCAGGGCGGCCCGGGCTTCCTGGAGGGCCTTCTCCAGCGTCTCCCGCCGGGTGACGGCCAGGCCGGCGGCCTGGGCGGCCTCCCGGCGCTGCCGCAGGCCGTCGAGGCGGGCCTGGAGCACGTCCAGGTCGGTGACGGGCGGCGCGGCTAGCGTGTCGGCTAGGGTCGCCTCCTCCTCGGCCAGGGCGCGCAGGCGCCCCTCGCGGCCCGCCTGCTCCCGCTCCAGCGCGGCCAGGGCGGCAGATCGTGTGCCGGCCTCGGCCCGGCGCGCGTCCAAGGCCGCCGTGGCGCGGGTGACGTCGCGCTTCAGGCCGTCGGCCCGCTCGGACGCCTGCGTCTTGGCCCCCTCGGCGGCCATCAGGGCCTTCCGTAGGGCGCCGAGGCCCGATTCCTTCGCGGCCAGCGCCTCGCGCCGCTGGCGCAGGCAGCAGGACGGGTCGGCCTCCAAGGGGCAGGTGCCGAGCTGCTTCAGGAGGGCCTCGGCGCCGGCCTGCTCGCCCTCCGCCGCCCCCACGCGCCGCCCGGCCTCGATGGCGGCCTCTAGCGCCGCCGCGTAGGCGCGGGCGGCCTCCTCGGCCCGGCCCCGCAGGGCCTCGAGCTGCGCCTGCTCCGCCTCGGCGGCGGCCTGGAGCTCCGCGGCCCCAGCCCGCGCCGCCTCCACCTCCGCCGAGCGGTCCGCGCCCAGGGCCTCCCTGGCCCGGCCGATCTCCTCGCCCCGCGCCGCCGCCCGCCGGTACGCCTGGAGGGCGGCCCGCGCCACCTCCAGCTCTTTCCTGGCCCGGTCCGCCTCGCCGTTGAGCGCCGCGACCTCCGCCTTCAGGTCCGCGGCGGACCCCGACGCCGCCGGCAGGCCGGCCAGCTCGTCCGTGAGGCCCTGGAGGGCCGCGTGGCGCCCCTTGCGCTCGGCGGCGGCCTCCGACTCCCCGGCCTTGAGCAGCTCGACGACCCGTCCCACCAGGTCGTGGGCGGTCTCCGCGCCCTCCTTCCGCGCCGCCGCATGCATCGCCCGCAGGGACGCCTCAGCAGCGGCCCGCACCTCGGCGGGCGCCTCCGGCGGCATCAGCGCTAGCGCCGCCGCGACCACGTCCGCCGGCTCGCCCCCCGCCTCGCCCGCCAAGGCGAACAGGAACGCGCGCCGCCGGTCGTGGGAGAGCGCCAGGAACTCGTCGAGGCTGAACGCCACGGGGAACGACCCGAACTCGGCCAGGACGCGCGCCTGGAGCTGCGCCAGCGTCTCCTCGCCCCGCGCCGGGTGGACGCGGATCCCGTGGCTCAGCTTGCCGTTCTTCTGCGTGAGCGTCCGCGTGACGGCCAGGGACCTGCCGCCGTTCTCGGCCATGAGGCGCACGGACAGCTCGTCGCCGTTCATGAGGGGGGCGAGCTTCTCGGCGGACTTGCCCAGGCGCGGCTCGTACCCCGCGACGCCGAACATGACCGCCTGCAGCGCGCCGGTCTTGCCCGCGCCGTTGGGCCCGGAGAAAATCGTGAGGGGCGCGAGGGCGTACTCTCCCCGCTGGTTCTTGAGGCCGGAGACGGCGAGCTTCGTGAGGCGCATGATCATTCCCCCTTCCCGTTCCTTTTTACACCTTCCCCGCCGCCAGCCGCCGATCCACCTCCTGGGACACGGCGTCGAGGAACTTCTGGAGCCGGTCCGTCGGCGCCCGGTCCACGTCGGCGGGCACGCCGTGCTCCACCCGCAGCCTCGCGGCCGCCTTCGGGTCGTGCAGCGCCCCCAGGGCGATCCGCACCTGCTTGAGCAGGGCGTCGCGGTCGGCGGCGGCCTCCTCGGGGCTGGCGGGAGGCGCGGGTTGCGAGACGGCCCCCTCCTCGTGTGCTACGCCGGCCTCGTCGCCGTTCTCCGGCTCCGCCCCGGACAGGTCCTCGGCCCCCTCCACGGTCTTCGCCTCATGCTCCAGGGGCGAGAGGCCCAGGGCCGCCGCCTCAACTTGTAGGCGATCCTGCTGATCTTCCGCCACGGCGACGGCCAGGCGCTCCACCTGCTTGCGGTCCAGGTCGTGGCGGAAACCAAAGACCGTCACCGCGCACGTCCGCTGCCCGCGGGGGCCCGTGGGCGCTACCTGCGACCGGGCGATAGCGGGGTGCGCCCGCAGGGCGTTCCGCTCGCAGATGGATGTGGCGTGCCGCTCGGCGAAGCGGAGGCGCTGCGTGTGGTTCTCCAAGGTCTTGAGCACCTCCTCATGGGCGAGATCCACCCAGAGACCCACCGGGTCGGTCAGCGTGATAAACCAGCCCTTCTTGCCGATCTTCGCCTCGTGCTCCGCGACCTGCTCGCGCATAAGGAAGCAGCCGACGGCCTTGTTGCGGGCCGCCTTCTTGGTCAGTTCCTGGAGCAAATAGGTGCGGAGGTCGAAGCGGAAGGACCGGTCGATCACGGCGAGGTTGCCGATGGGGCTGAGGCCGAAGGCGACCCGCCGCACCCAGACGGCGCTCACGTAGCCCATCTCCAAGTACGGGTTCGGGCGCTCCCCGTCCGGCGTCAGCACGCGGTTCGGCCCGACGAGGGAGATGCCGGCGTAGCGGTTCAGCTCGTGGTAGCCGAGGCTGGAGATAGCGACCTTGCCCTCCACCTCGTACAGATGGCCCAGATCCTCGCGGAGCACGATGCGCGCCCGGATGGCCACGAGGCGCCCGTCCGCCGTGACCTTGGCATAGACCTCCGACTCGCCCAGCGGGGCCGGGACCAGGCCGTCCTTCGGCTCGCCCTTCCCCTCGGCCTGCGGCTGGCCGTCCGTCCCGTTCGCGGCCTTGGCGTCCTTCCCCGTGCTGTCCATGATCATCCCCCGTTCATTTTGCGCCCCAGCCAGGCTTCGAAGGCCGCGACCGGGACGAGGAGCTTGCCCCCGACCCGCGCCCGCGGCAGGTCGCGCCACGGGCCGCCGCGGCGGGCGAAACTGTTGCGGAGCGTCTGCGGAGCGACCCGCAGGACGGCGGCGGCCTCCCGCAGGGTCAGGAAGCGCGGGGTGGCGTGCGGCGCGCCCATCCCCCTACTCCTCCCCCTCGCGTCCGAGGCCCCGCAGGATCCTCCCCAGCGGGAACGCCACGAGGACGCTCAGGACGAACCAGACGGCGAGAATAAGCAGTCCGAGAGTCACGGCGCCCCCTCCCCACCACGATCGCGGCGCGTGGCTACGACTGTGGCTACGGCCTCCGGTCCGTGGCCAGCCGGCCCGAAGTGCGTATCCAATGTGGCCTGGACCTCGCGGTAGCGCCCGGCCACAATCAACTCGTGCAAGTGCGCGTCAAAGGCGGCTTTCAAGAGGAAGTCCCCGAGGCCGAGGTGGGCGGGCTTGGCAAAGGTCATGAGGCGCCGCAGGCTCTCCGGCGCCCGCAGCTTGGTGCAGAAGCCGGGGCGTTGACGGAAAGCACGGCGTCCCTAGTCTCGCTGACAAACGGGTTCATCCCACAACTCGACGAGGCATGCCGTTTCGTCGGCGGCGTGGATGCGAGCCAGCAGGTGGCCCGCCGCCAGGTGGCCC
>Ga0209341_10000249_pt1 | contig 54740 bp, 50 predicted proteins | sample RifCSP13_2_FD_184020 | JGI IMG/M metagenome (GOLD analysis project Ga0209341, IMG submission 184020) | Soil microbial communities from Rifle, Colorado - Rifle CSP2_sed 13_2 (SPAdes) (version 2) | ecosystem: Environmental > Terrestrial > Deep subsurface > Rock core/Sediment | place: Rifle...
ATTTTCAAAAAAAATTGAAAAAGATGATATTAATATTAATGATAGGTCTCTCCGGGCGGTTGAAAGAGTTGTAAGTCATATCAATAGAATCAGAAAACTGGCAGGAATAAAACTTCCGGTAAAAGTTGTTTCCCGGAATAATTTTCCATCATCTACAGGGCTGTCGTCTTCAGCTTCTGCATTTGCTTCCTTAACATTAGCAGGCACAAGTGCTCTCGGGTTGCGCCTGGAGGAAAGCCGGCTTTCGTCACTTGCCCGGTTGGCATCAGGTTCCGCCTGCCGTTCGATTCCTGGAGGATTTACCGAATGGAAAAAGGGGAATAACCATAAAAATTCGTTAGCTTACACAATTTTTCCTCCTGAATATTTTCAAATCGCCGATATTGTTGCCGTTTTGAGTTACCAAAAAAAGAAAATTCCCACTTCACAGGCACAAAATTATGCCCGGTCCAGCCCCTTTTTTCAAAGTCGGCTGAAAAATCTTCCCGGCAAGATAAAAAACCTTAAAAATGCTATTCAAAAAAAAGATTTCTCCCAATTTGGACGGTTAGTTGAGGCAGAAGCTCTTGAGCTGCATTCCATAATACTTACTTCAACTCCCCCAGTTATATATTTGTTACCGGAAACCGTATCATTAATTAATTTAGTGGGGCAATGGCGAAAAAAAGGTTTGGAAGTATATTTCACTCTTAATACCGGTCATAACCTTCATCTGCTATGCCTTAAAAAAGACCTAACCCGGTTGCTAAAACAGCTCGAAAATGTTTCATTTATTAAAAAATTATTAGTAAATTTCCCCGCCGGTGCGTCTTTTATCAATAATAATCATTTGTTTTAATTAAAAATATGATTCCTCAGCATGTTGCCTTAATAATGGATGGAAACAGGCGTTGGGCTCGTGATAGAAATCTGCCTCAATTTGAAGGTCATCGGCGGGGTGAAGAGGTTATCGAACCGTTGGTGGATTGTGCTATCAGTTTGCATATTAATTATTTGACTTTTTGGGCATTTTCTACTGAAAACTGGTATCGTGATAAAAAAGAAGTAGAGTTTTTATTAGATCTGTTCCGGATGAATTTGGATCGTAAAGTGGACAATTTCCATAAAAAAAATGTCCGCATTAATGTTATTGGAAATTTGGAAAAGTTTCCTCCTGATCTTGTTAGAAAAACCGGGCAATGGATGGAAAAAACTAGGAATAATAATATCATTACGGTAAATATTGCCTTAAGTTACGGCGGACGGGACGAAATTGTAAGAGCGGTCAATAAATGGAAAGGAAAAAGCTCCAAAATACTCACCAAACAAATTTTGACCAAATATTTGGACACTTATAATCAGCCGGACCCCGATCTTTTAATAAGAACCGGAGGGGAAATGCGTTTGTCAGGTTTTATGCTCTGGCAGTTGGAATATACCGAGTTATATTTTACCCGGGTATTGTGGCCGGACTTTACTCCCTTGGAATTTAAAAAAGCCCTGAATGAATATTCCGTGAGGAAACGCCGCTTCGGCCTCTGATACCCGTTTAATATTTCCCGTTTTTTGTTTAAAATAAAAGTGAAGGAGGTGATTTTTTTGAATAAGAAGTTATTGGTAATAGGAGTTCTGATTGTTTTAATCATTGTCTTAGCGGTTGTTACATTTAAAAAACCCTCAAATGAATCAAATATATATAATCAGGAAAGTTCAGATAGTTCTGCTGAAATTAACATTGGCGGGAATAATCGGTTGCCTGAAGAAATTGGTCAGGCCATCCAATCAGAGGGAAGATTTGCACAAGGTAAGCTCATCGAATACCGGGATAGTGGATTTTCTCCCGCTCAGATATCTGTAAAGTTAGGGGAGTCAGTTACTTGGATTAATCAAAGCGGAAAAAGTATGTGGGTTGCTTCCGCGGATCATCCCGAACATAAACAATATCCGGGATTTGATCAGTTACAGGCAGTGGAAAACGGAGGACAATATTCCTTTAATTTTCAAAAGGAAGGAAGTTGGAACTACCATAATCATAGTAATCCTGTGCACACCGGCATTGTTGTTGTTAGTGCAAAGTAACGCCTAATTAAAAGGCGCTAAGTCATTTCGGATCCCGATGTAATCGGCGAGGGAGAAATTTAGTCCTGATCTTAACGGGAGGTATAAACTTCATTTCAAATCGGCCTTGAAAGTTTTCTATTTCTGTGTTATTTTACAAGTTACCTCCCCCCCCGAATTAATTCCCTGAGAATAAATTAAATTATGTTCACATTAAACAATCATCGTCTATTGATTATTGCTCCTCATCCCGATGATGAAGTACTTGGTTGTGCCGGCTTAATACAAAAAGTAAAACATGCCGGAGGGAAAGTTTATGTATTGTTTTTGACTGTAGCCGATACTGAAGATTTTTCTCAAAAAGGATTTTCAGGAACTCATGAAAGAAAAGAAGAAATTGATGAGGTAGCCTCCTTTTTAAAATTCGATGATTATCAGATAATTTTCGAAGGAGATCGTTTTCATCTGAAACTCGATTTGGTCGGCCAGCATGAATTGATGAATCAGATTGAAAGAAAAAGTAGGATTTCGCTTGAAAAAGTTAAACCGACTATACTCGCTTTCCCTCAAATCTCTTCTTATAATCAGGATCACAAAATGTCAGCTCTGGCCGCCTTTGCCTCTGTCCGCCCTGCACAAAAACAAACAAAGCATTTTGTCCCCTATGTTATCTCTTATGAAATGCCGGTTGATGCCTGGTCCTTGACCGGAAATCCCGTGCCCAATTTATTTGTGCCGTTAACAAAAGGTGAATTGGCAGTAAAACTTGAGGCTTGGAAAATGTATAAATCTCAACTGCGTCCCCCTCCTAATCCCAGATCTCCCCGAATAATTGAAGACTTAGCCGTTCTTAGGGGATCATTAATCGGTCATTTCTTTGCCGAAGCTTTTCACCTGTTGCGCGGGGAGGTATTATGAGACTGTCAGGTTATCAACCCCAATATTTTCCCAGACTTCATTATTTAAACAGGCTTTTGAATTCCGATATTTTTGAAATCTCGGATTATATCCAGTTTGTCAAAAAACATGCCTTCCTTTTACCCGGGGGAATTCAAAAAAGAGGCAAATCATTCCAGGCGCATTCACCCGTTAAATTGGCATCCGGTTTACATTTTTTGGTAATTCCTCTGCCCGATGATTTATTGCCTATCAATAAAATAAAAATAAAAAAAGATATCAACTGGGTAAATAAGCATCTTGGTACTTTGGAAACTGCTTATTCAAAAACACCTAATTTCAGGAAAATCTTTCCGGCAATTTCTTCCCTTTTATCGGATAATTATTCCGATTTGGCTGCTTTAAATACCGCCACGCTCCTGCTGACCGTAAAATTTTTTATAACCGAAAAACATGCAAATGAAATTACAGTTGACTATATTAATCATCTTCTTGCTAAACAAAATATTTTCCGGTTAAAAAAAATAGTCATCGCCTCACAAACTTCTGTTGCGCCCCCCGGCAGGGGAAAGGCTAATGAGTGGATAGTTTCACTCTGCCGGTATTTAAACGCTGATGAGTATTATTACGGTGGTAGCAGTGATGCGGCTTATATGGATCCCGCCTTTTTTAAAAAAAATAATATTGCTACCTTAATCCAGAATTGGAAATGTCCTCTATACCGCCAGCAGTATCCTGAAGTTGGCTTTATTGAAAATCTGTCGGCGCTTGATCTTATTATGAATGAACCCCTCTCGACAAGACAGAAACTTATTCAGTAAATACTTACTGTCCTGTTTTAGTATTATTAATAAATTTTAATAAATTTACGGTTATAATTTTCCATCTTGCCATTTCCTAAATTCAATTTTTCTGTCAGTAAATTCATTTTTTTAATGCCTTTATCGGTTTTATTGCTGTTACTTCCGGCATACTTCCTTTTTAATTTCCGCGACAATATTAAATCCCAAAATTCAACATCACCGCCGGTACCCTTCATTCAACAGGAATTAATTCCTTTAAAAATGACCGGATGGTTTGCCTATTGGGATGAAAAAAACAGTCAAAATTCATTAAATTATGTTTTTCCCAGGTTGGAAATTTTCTCTCCTATGCTTTATCAGGTATCAGCGGACGGTCTTCTTGAGGTTTTACCGATAGTTAATCGTAATCAGGTTATGGAAGGTGCCCGGGAATATAATCTTCCTATAATTCCGGTAATCGGCGATGGCGGAGAAAGAAATAATCTTCTCAAACTGTTGGGAGACGAGAAAAAATCAAGACAATTTACCGACTCTCTTATCCATGAAGCGGAAGCTAATCAGTTTAAGGGGTGGAGTTTGGATTTTGAAGCGCTGGATTCAACCGATGGCCAGATTTTTACCGGTTTTGTCAAATATCTGAATGAAAAGTTAAAGACTCACAATTTGGTACTTCATCTTATTCTTTATGGCAGGGTAGAGAAAGAAACTTATGATAAAGCTTTAGCCCATAATTATAAAGAATTGTCCCCTTATGCTGACCGGTTGTATTTAATGGTTTATAACTACAATAATGAATTTACTGATCCCGGAGGACAGACTCCTCTTACCTGGTATGAAAATGTTTTAAAATATGCCGTAAAATCTGTTCCCAAAGAAAAAATTGCCGTCGGATTGTCAACACACGGTTACCGGTGGGACCAAAATGGAAGCGTCACCGGGCTTACTTATCCTCAGATATCTGAAATCATATCTGACGATGATCCCGTAATTTATTTTGATGAAACACAATCAGCTAAAACTTTTATGTTAAATGGTAATAGTGGCACAAGTAGTGAAATCTGGTATGAGGATAATGAAACTCTTATTCAAAAAATTAAATTGGCCCGGGAAAAATACGGTCTGGATAAATTTGCACTTTGGCGGATTGGAGCGGAGGATCCTCAAATCTGGCCGGATATGGATAAATTAATTAACCCCGTTTAAACTGTCATAACCTTTTTCGTTTCGGACTGGTCCAAACTCCGTCCGATTTGGTGAAAATTGCCTGAAAAAGAGATGAAAGAATTATTAGTGAATCAAGAAATCTGAAAAAAATAAATCCCGGACCGTAAAATAACAATACCGGTTTTCTGATAATAATTGCCACAATCACCGTATAAATAAAATCCAGAAAAATAACTGCGGTAAAAAGTAATGCCGGAGTAATAAACTTATTTAATGATTCCGAAATTGACAACAGGCTTGCCGAAAACATGTCAGGAAAGTATTTAATAATAAGAACAAAAGCCGTTAACGGTAACATATATAAAAACAGGGCAATAAATAATGATTCGATGACAAAAGAAACCGTTGCTAGGGAAAAAAATGAAGCCCAAATTTTATGTTTGAATAATGTTTGCCAGAATCCCAGATTCCAGCGGTTAACTTGGGCAATATAATCGTTTATTGTTGACGGTTCATTGCCGTATGCCCAAATTTCAGGATGGTAATACACCTTGCCTAATTTTTTCTTATGAATTTGAAAAGCGGTATTGAAATCTTCAATAATCAGTCCTCCGGGGGAAAGGTCTATTTTTTTCAGAACCGAAGTACGGAATATCGTGGCAAATCCCGGAATTACCGGTGTTGCGTTAAATAATTTCCATGTTTGGCCATATCTGATGGCATATTGCAGTACGCTGTATAGTCTTTGACGGTAGGCCAGAATAAAGGATTCGATATTTATGCTGTTTCTCTTTTTCCAGTTTATTTCAGCATGGCCGGTAACTGCCGCTACATCGGGATCGGCAAATATTTTTAAAGCTTTATCCAAAAAATCTGAATTTACCGTGATGTCCGCATCGACAATAAAAGCATATGGATATTTGTCCAATATCCTAAAATATTTCATAAGCGTAATCAGGCTTTTGGCTTTTCCCCGGCTTTTTTTCCTTTCTATAACTTGGACGCCTGATTTCTTAATTATTGTGTGTGTATTGTCTGTCGATCCGTCAGACATGACATAAATATTTTGGGCGCCAACGATCTTTTTCATGGTTGAGATTGTTTTTTTGATCACTTTATCTTCATTTTTAGCGGTAATAAGAACCGCTGTGGAATTTTTTTTCAGATTATTAATTAATATTTCAGAATAACTGTTTCGACTTTCCGGTTTTATTTTTTCTTTAACCGCCCGGAGTAGGGACACAATACTCCAAAAAAACACATTTATACCCGAAAATGTAATTGCATCAGGTATTATTGCCATATGGTCTCAGTATGAAGAATTATTTTTAATATGATTAATGGTTCTTGTAAGCCCTTCTTTTAAATTTACGCTTGGCTGCCAACCCAGATTATAAACATTTTTAAGGTCCGGCATCCGGGCTTTATGGTCATGGTCTGGCCGGTCAGTAAATTCAATAGTACTTAAACTGTTTGTCAGATACAGGATGGATTGAGCCAGTTCCAGGATGGATATATCCTGTTCTGATCCCAAATTAAAAACCGGAATGCCGTTATCGCTGTTCATGATCAATTTAATGCCTGTTATGAGGTCATCAATATATAAAAAAGTTCTTCTCTGGAGACCTTTTCCTTCAACAGTTAAAGGAAGGTTTGCCATGGAGAAACGTAATAACTTCGGTATTACCCGGTTATCGCTTTCCGACATATTCGGGCCGTACGTATTGAAAATCCGGACAATTTTTCCGTCAAGACCGTATTTCCTGCAGTACATTGTGACCAGACTTTCGGCAAATCTTTTCCCTTCCTCATATGGGCTTCTTATACCTCTGCAATCAACATTTCCGGAATAAGTTTCTTTTTGGGGAAAAATTTCCGGATCCCCGTATACTTCCGAAGAACTGGCCAGAAGAAATTTTGCTTTTTGCTCTTTTGCCAAATCAAGGATGTTTTTAGTGCCGATAGCGCAGGTGACAAGCATTTCCTCCGAAAGTCTTATTAAGTTATTAACACCTGTTGGGCAGGCCAGATGATAAATTTGTTCAAATGTCTTTTCCCTGATTTCATCCGGAATTCCCAGCGTCAGATCTGCTTCAATTAAATTTAAATTATATCTGGTTAGGATTTTAGTAATTCTGTTTTTGGATGAAGTAATAAAGTTGTCTAATATCGAAACTGTAGCTCCCTTATCTGCAAAACTTATTGCCAGATTAATTCCTATAAATCCGGCCCCTCCGGTAATCAGTATATTCATTGTTTTTTTTGTAAATATCTTATTGGTTTTAAATGCGGTATATAAAAGGTTTGTTATAACTGGAAAGGTGGTTTTTAGTATCAATAAGAGGTTTTTGGGCTGATATTAAGGATTCATACTTGATTTTTTTATGTGGAGTGGCAACTATGATCATATCCACGTTATTAAGAAAATCCGTTGTTAATTCACGTGATTCTGATCCGTTATATTTTTTTATATAAGGATCATGATATTGAACTTCAACACCTTCTTTTTCCAGTTTCTTCCAGATTATTATGGCTTTTGATTCTCTGGTATCACTTACTTCTTCCTTATAACTTATTCCGACCAATAACGCTTTAGGTTTATCTCCGTTAATAAGTTTTGCATTTCCGTTCCCGTTTATTAATTTCAGTGCTAAATCAGCCACTTTATCCGGTTGTTTTTTATTTAATTTTTCAGCCAATGTTATTAATGGTAGTTTAACTTTATTTTTTTTAGCACTGTCCAAAAGATATACGGGTAGAACAGGAATACAATATCCGCCGGCTCCCGGACCCGGGTAATGGGCTAAAAATCCGAATGGTTTTGTAGCTGCTGCATCAATTACTTCCCATATGTTAATGTTGACACCGCGGGCATATTCGGCAATCTCATTAACAAGAGTTATGTTAACCAGTCTGAATACGTTTTCCATAATTTTTGTCAATTCAGCAGCTTCCATCGATGCTACCGGAACTGTTTTTTTTACGAATGTTGAATAGAAATCCGTTGTCAGCTGCCTGCTTTCCTCGTTAATTCCTGAAACGACTTTAGGTATATTTGAAACTGTAAAATTGTTATTTCCCGGATCAACTCTTTCCGGAGAATAACCCAGATAAAAATCAGTGCCTGCCGTGAAACCGCTTTTTTCCAATATCGGTTTGATGATATTTTTTGATGTTCCGGGGGCTACGGAACTTTCAGTAATGATAAGTTGACCGGGAATCAAATAATTTGCAATCTCAGCTGCTGCATTTTCAAGAAGAGTTGTGTCGGGATTGCCTTTTGCCGATAACGGGGTCGGAACGCAGATGCAGATGACATCACATTTACTGAGATATTTTTTATTATCGGTTAAGTGAAAATTTCTGGGGATTTGGTTTCTTAGGTTTTCGACCCTCGATCTGCTGATCTCAAATCCTATTGTTTTAATTCCCGCCTCACAAGTAGCTCTTCCTAACGCCTCTCCGACATACCCGACTCCCACAATTCCGACGATGAACCGTTTGCTGATTATTTTTTTTCTTAATTTTTCAAATTTTGTCATTTTAATAAAAAACCCTCCTTTAATAAAAAAAGGGGGGTTGTTGACGGGATTGTTTTTTTATGAATTTATTCTATAAAATTTTTGACTTTTTCCGTTAAATCTGATGTGAGATGCTGTAAGAATTCAATAATAATTTACTCTGAAGAAGCGGTTTCATTTTTCGGATAGTCTTTTATGCAGCTCCGGTCTGTATAAGATTCTTTAAGAAAGTATTCGGTAACTCCGTGGCATTTTACCTGAATTAAATCGTCCGGAATCTTAAATGGAATATCTTCTTCCTCAGCCAAAATCATTTTCATGACATCTCTCCAAATTGGCGCTGCTCCTGTTACACCCGAAACCAATTGTTGGTTCATGGGTGAATTGTCATTGTTTCCCACCCAAACAGTTGTGGTTATATCATCGGTATAACCGATTGTCCAGTTATCTCGTTTGTTGTCACTTGTTCCGGTTTTAACAGCCACAGTCCGTCCCGGTATATAAAGGGCGGAGTTACTGCCGAAGGCCGGTGTTCTTGATCGGTTATCCGATAATATACTGCTGATAATAAATGCGACCCCTTCAGGAATGGCTCTGATTTTATTGTTTCTTTTCGGTAGCGGTATATTCTTTCCTTTATAATCGGTTATTTTAATAAACGGTGTCAGTTCATATTTTTCTCCGTAATTGGAAAGAGTCCCGTATACTTCGGCCAAATCAAGCATTGTCACCTCACCTCCGCCCAAAGTCAGTGATAATCCGAACCGGGATTTGTCATCCCAACTGTCAATCCCCATTTTTTTACCGGTTTCGATCATTTTTTCAATTCCGATGGCATTCAGGACTTTCACGGCCGGAATATTATATGAAGAAGCCAATGCTGTTCTTAAAGAAACAGATCCGTGATACTTTCCGTCATAATTTACCGGTTTATAAGGCAATTGTCCGTCTGTGCGAAAAATAACCGGAGTGTCTGCAATAATACTTGCGGCGGTAAAACCGTTTTGAAGCGCTGCCGCATAATTGACTACTTTAATCGAAGAACCCGGTTGTCTTAGTGCTAACGTAACATTTACATTCCCGTCATTAAAAGTGTCAAAATAATCTGCTGAACCTACCATTGAAAGTATTTCACCGTTTTTCGGATTTGTCACAAGTACTGCTCCGTTGTTAACGTTTAATTGTTTAAGATTGGCAATTTCTTGAGAAACGATTTCCTGAATTTTTTCATTTAATGATAAATCCAGCGTAGTAAAAACCCGGAGTCCTCCCGTTTCCGTTAATTTGGTTCCGTAAAATTTATTTAATAATTGTCTGACATACATCACAAAATGCGGAGCGGCAATGGGAGTACGGGGTTGGGTTAAATTTAGAGGAAAGTTTACCGCCTCCTGATATTCTTCTTCAGAAATTAACCCTTCCTGTTTCATTTTAATCAGAACCTCTGCTTGCCGGATTTTGTAATTTTTTCCTTCTGACAAGGGAGAATATTTTGTTGGAGCAGCCGGCAGTCCTGCCAAAAAAGCCGCTTCAGCAAGATTCAGGTCTTTTCCGCTTTTCGAAAAATAAGTCTGCGCTGCAGCTTCAATTCCCCACGCAGTACCGCCGTAAGGTATCTGATTCAGATACATTTCCAGGATCTCATTTTTTGTATATAACTGTTCTATCCAAATTGACAGTATTATTTCCCGTATTTTTCTTATGAATGTTTTTTCCGGAGTTAAGTAAGTGCTTCTTATTAGTTGTTGTGTTATTGTTGAACCCCCGACCAGATTATCATTTGTCAGGTTATGTATTACCGCCCGGGTAATTCCTCTTAATGAAAAACCGTAATGAAGGAAAAATTCTTTATCCTCAGTCGCAATTGTCGCTTTTATGACATGTTCGGGAATATCCTTAAGTTGAACCGGTGTCCTGTTATAACTTTCGTATATATCATATAAAAGAATTCCTTTTCGGTCGAATATTTTTGTGGTTGTCGGAAATCCGCTTTGTTTTATTTCGGAAGGATTGGGCAAATTGGAAGCAAAATAGTTTAATTGGTAAATGCTCAAAATTATAACCGCTGCCAAAATTCCTAAAAGGAAAAATTTTATTTTTAACAGGATTGAATTTAAAAAACCCTGTTTAATAATATTATTTTTATTTGATTTTCTTTTAATTTCTGATAACTTGATTGCCTTTTTTTTCTTTTTCGGTCTTTTCAGTATTACTCTAAATATTCGAAAAATAGTTTCCGCAAGGTATTCCGAAATCTTTTTAATAAAAACAAATAACAGTATAAACGGAGTCGAAAATAATCCGGTCAGGTAAAAAAATACGGAGAAAATAAGGAAACAGGTATATAAAAGAAGCTCGCCGGTTTTTTTAAAAAAAATTAAGGGAATTAAAAGTAGATCTAGATAAAAACTCTTTATCCTGCTCATCGGCAGGAATATAACATAGCTTTGAGTGCACTGTAAAGTGAGCGTAAGATAGCCACATTTACAATTTAACGTAGGTTACGGGATTGCCTCCTTCAGTTTCACAATCCAGGCATAAGTCTCCGAACATATCGGAAACAATCTGTTTTTCCTGCATTTCCACATTGTCCGTCTGGTTGGGATAAGCCAGTTTATTGTTTCCTTTATCAATTGCTACGGTTTTTTTTAATACTTCCGGTGCTGTCGGAACTGTTCCCTTAATAAAGTATTCATAGCGTGTCGGACAACCCCGGTCAACTGAGTTGTTGTCTGAAACGGGCGGGGCTTTACCGGAATTTGTGCAGATGTGGGCTCCGACAATGCTTGCTGGTTGTTTCGGCCAAAGATCCGGTTGATTACCCAACAGATTTTTCATTATCAGATTCCAGATCGGGGATGCCCCTGTTATGCCTGAAGTTAAATAAGGATGCATTGGTGTATTATCATTATTCCCGACCCAAACCGCTGTCAGAAAATTCGGTGTGTAGCCGATAGTCCAGTTATCCCTTTTGTCATCTGTTGTCCCTGTTTTGACGGAAACTGCTTTTTTGGGTATCACCAGTTGGGAATTTGATCCGAACATTTGTTGTCTGGCATTATTATCCAAAAGAATATGGGAAATAAGAAATGCTGTTTCTGAAGATAATACTCTTTCACCGGGAATAAGAAGAGAAGATGGATAATTCAATTCCCGGTGTATATCGGAAGATATGTTCGGGTCTTCAAATTTAAATAACACTTTTCCGTTGTTATCCTCAATTTTTAAAATCGGATTAAGCTCTCTTTTTATTCCCGTATTGGCAAAAACTCCAAAAGCCTTGGCCATATCAATCATTGTCACTTCACCTCCGCCCAAAGTCAGTGATAAACCGTATCTGGATGGATCTTTAAATGAAGATATGCCGTATGCTGAAGCTGATGCGATTACGGTTTCCACTCCGTTAACTGCCATCATTTTTACTGCCGGAATATTAAATGAGTTCCCTAAGGAAAATCGCAGCTGTGTCGGACCGTGGAATTTTCCGTCATAATTTACCGGACAATAAGCTTTCTGTCCCGGAACCTGAAAACAGGTGGGAGTATCAAGAAATAGGGTCGCTGCGGTTACTTTCCGGGTGTCAATTCCGACCGCATAGTTTAACGGTTTAATTGCGGATCCCGGCTGGCGTAAAGATGTAGTTACGTTGAAATTGCCTGAATCAGTTGAAAAATAATCCTTTGATCCGACCATGGCAAGAATTTCACCGGTAGGCGGTCTGATGACAATCGCCGCTCCGTTTGTAACATGTAAATCAGATAGTTTTGCTACTTCACTGGCAACTGTCTGCTCGGAAAATTCCTGCAGTTTATAATCCAAAGTTGTAGTTACTTTTAGTCCTCCCTGGCCGATCAGTTGTTCGCCGTATAATTCTGCCAGTTTTTCTCTGACAAACATGACAAAATGGGGGGCTTTTATGTCAGTTTTCGGCGGCCTGATGTTAAGTTTTTCTTTTTCTGCTTTTTCTTTATCTTCTTTTTTAATATATCCGTCTTCAAGCATTCTGTTTAACACTGCTTTTTGCCTGTTTTTTGATCTTTCCGGATGTGCTCCATAGGGGGAATAAGTCGTTGGTGCGGCCGGAAGTCCTGCCAGAAAAGCCGCTTCAGCTAAAGACAGATCTTTTGCTTTTTTATCAAAATATGTTTCTGCCGCCGCCTCAATTCCCCAGGCGGTGCCCCCATATGGTACCTGATTAAAATACATTTCCAGTATCTGTTCTTTGCTGTAAATTGCCTCAGTCCAAAAAGCCAATATTATTTCTTTTATTTTTCTTGTTACTGTCCGTTCAGGAGTCAGTAATGCGTTTTTAACCAACTGTTGTGTAATCGTAGATCCTCCTTGCAGTTGTTTTTTTACAAAAGTATCCTTTACTGCCCGTAAAATTCCACCCACCGGATTGATACCCTTATGCTTATAAAATTCCTTATCTTCAATTGATACGGTTGCTTCGATGAGATTTTTTGGTAATTCTCCTAATTTTATAAGAGTTCTGTTCTGCTCGGCATATATTTCATAAAGAAGTACACCCTGCCGGTCCAAAATTTTGGTTGTCTGCGGAATATTATTTAAGCGTAATTTTGTCGGACTGGGCAGATCCGCAAAAATTAAGGTATATATATAAACTGTTGCAAGGAAAGGTATTGCAAAAATAATGGGAAATTTAAGTTTACCCCGGATTAAATTAGTTATGTTTTTGTGTCTGAGAGTTTCCGGATTTTCAGTTGGCTGGTTTGCTTTCATCATTTAAGGAAAATTAATTCACTATTATAACATCGAAAATGATAAAATATTCTTCTTATGGATTTTTCTTCTTTAAATGCTGATTGGATCGATCTGGTAATTTTGATTGTTTTCTTTTTTTATCTCCTTGGCGGTTATGGCAGGGGTTTTTTATTGGGAACAGTGGATCTTTTTGGTTTTATATTCTCATTTGTCAGTGCCGTAAAGTTTTATCAGCCGGTAGGTGATTTTTTTATTGACAATTTTTCAATAACCAGAGGTATTGCCCGGGCTCTTGGATTTTTTATAGCCGGAATATTATCCGAATTTTTTTACTCACTTTTTACTAATTTTGTTATAAAAAAAATTTACTCAAAAATGAGAGTTTCAACTAATAATAAAAGAGTTATTGTTTTGCTTAAAAAACTGGATAATTTTTTTGGGATTTTTCCTGCCGCCGGTGAAACAGTAATCTTTATTGCCTTTGTTTTAACTCTTCTTGTTTCGCTCCCTTTATCGGGAAAATTGAAAAACTCCATTGTGTCATCCCGTATTGGCGGTCCTATTGTCAAAAAAACACAGGGGATAGAACGCCAATTGAATACTATTTTTGGTGATGCGGTAAACGAGACTTTAACATTTTTAACTGTTAATCCCAATCCCGGTTCTCAGGAATCGGTTGATCTTGGCTTTACCCAAAAAGAAGCAGTTGTCGATTCCCAGGCGGAAATTACCATGCTTACTTTAATAAATATTGAAAGGCAAAATAATGATCTTCCGATTCTTCATTCGGATGGTAAACTTAAACAGTTAGCCAGAAACTATGCTCGGGAAATGTTTGCCGGGGGTTTTTTCTCCCATTACAATCCTGAAGGTCAGTCACCTTTTGACCGCATGGAAGAGGAAAACATTTCTTTTCTGGCGGCCGGTGAAAATTTGGCTCTTGCCCCTAATGTCACAATTGCCCATCAGGGGTTGATGAATTCTCCTGGTCATCGAGCCAATATTCTGTCACCTGATTTCGGGCGGGTTGGCATTGGGGTCATTGATGGGGGGATTTACGGCTCTCTTTTTGTTCAGGAATTTATTGATTGAATATGGATAAATTTCCCCTTATGGTCAAAAAGTCTGTCTCTTTAGCCGGCCTCTCCACTTTTTCTATCGGCGGCAAGGTAGATAATCTGGTTGAAATTAAAAACCGGAACGGACTTCTGACTTCTTTATCATATTTTAAGAAAAATAAAATTTCTTTTAAAGTTTTTGCCGAAGGCAGCAATATTGTTTTTCCCGATAAGGGAATAAATGGTTTCCTGATCCGTTTAATAAACGGTTCGGTTTATAAAATAGGTAATGAAATAGTTTCAGACGCCGGAGTAACCTTGACAAAATTAATTAATTTCTCAATAAAAAACGGATTGTCGGGCTTGGAAAAATTATCAGGAATTCCCGGTTCCGTAGGAGGAGCGGTTGTCGGAAATGCCGGAGCTTACGGAATTTCCGTTTCCGATATAATTCAGGAGGTTGAATGTTGGGATAATGGAAAAATATATTGGCTGACAAATGCCGATAGCCGCTTTAGATACAGGGATAGTATTTTTAAACACAAACCGTTTGTTATAGTTAGCGTCCGCTTCAGATTGAAAAAAAGCAGTTACGACAGTCTCCGTAAAACCTCGTTGGAAATAATTAGTATCCGGGAAAAAAAATACAAACCCGGTCTGAAATGCCCGGGCAGTTTTTTTAAAAATATTATAGTTGCCGATTTAAAAAAAACTGTCATTGAACGGATTGGGTTTGAAAATATAAAATACGGAAAAATTCCGGCCGGTTTTCTGTTGGAAAAAGTCGGTGCCTGCGGTATGTCGGTAGGGGATATTGAAATCGCCTCATTTCATGGTAACCTTTTTTATAATAAAGGTAAGGGTAAATCTGAAGAAGTTAAAAAATTAGCCGGAATATTAAAAGCGAAAGTTTATAAAAAATTCGGGATCTTTCTGGAAGAAGAAATCAGGTATTTTTTATAATTCTTCTAGTTTAATATTGTCGCTTACTTTATCTTTTACAAGATCCAGGTACTTTTCCGTGGTTGACAGCCTTTTATGGCCAACCAGCTTGCTGATTACCGTTAAAGAAGTTCCTGACGCCAGATGATGGGCAATAAAAGTATGTCTTAAATCGTTAACTTTTGCATTTTCTATTCCGGCAATTTTAAAATATCTGTCAATGGTAGTTCTTATGTTTCTGACCAAAAGCGGCTTTCCTGTTTTTGTAACAAATAAGGCATTATTTGTTGATTTTGGTCTTATGGATAACCATCTGTCAAGAGCTTCCCTGGCAGCCCTGTTCAAGGGAACGCTTCTTTGAGGATGGCTTTCCTGGGGATCTATAATTAATTCTTTTTCCCGGATATTATCTGCTTTCAGGTTGGAAAGTTCACCGATTCTGACTCCAGTTTGGAGGAATAGTTCCACGATTGAATATGTTCTTATATCGCTTCTGCAGGCGTCTCTTAATGCCCGGTATTCCATTTTGGATAAAATTCGGGGTGGTTTTACGCTATATTTCGGATGGGCAATATCAGCGGCCGGGTTTAAAGTTACTGATTTATTATTTTTCAGGAAACGGTAAAAAGTTTTTATCGAATTGATTTTTCTGGATAGTGATTTAAGAGTGTATCCGTCTGCGGTTAATTTTTTTAGAAATGCCTCCAAATCATCTTTATCTATCTGACTGACATTTTTTTTGCCCATATCCGACAGAAAGCTCATAAGCTGCTCAATATCTTTGCTGTATGCGATAATTGTTGCCTGAGCGCGTTGAGCTTGTTGTAGATAATTGATAAATTGTTGCTGAGCAGAGGTTAGTTGGAGATTTTCCTCTGAGTTCATGGAGCCTATAATACAATTAAACAGGTTTCTTGTCAAATATATCTGGAAGCTTGTTGAATATCATAAAAAACCTCCTCCTGTACGTATCCTGCCTTTTCAGAACATAATATAATAATCTCTCCCGGTTATATTAGAATTTATTGTAGTATAATTTCAAATATTATCTGCCAATCCGGTAGGGTATAATAAAAAGAATGAATCATAAAATTAGCCTTATTATTCTTTTTCTTATTGCTTTCTTTTTATTTTTTCAACTTGATTACCAGGTGGCGCGAGCCCAAACTACTCCAACTCCTATTGATTATCATTTGCCTTTCCCCGGTATATTGCCCGATCATCCTTTATATCCCATGAAAAGGATTAGGGATTGGCTTTTGCTTTTCTTTAATAGGAATCCGATAAAAAAGACCGAGTATCATCTTCTGTTCGCTGATAAAAAACTGGTTATGGCTCAACTTCTGTTGGATAAGCGTAAAACAGATTTATCGGTAAATACTCTAATTGAAAGTCAAACAGAACTTCTTAAATCTGTTTCTGTCTTTAATACTCTTGCATCTTCTTCAAATCCGCCTGAAAATTTTTCTGATAAAATTGAATTAGCGATAAAAAAACATTCTGATTTGATCAATAAAATTGATTTTTCAATAACCGATTTAAATCAGAAAAAAATAATCCGGCAGGCACTTGGGATAAACCAGCAGGCACTTAATCAAATTTCGTCATTGAAGTAACAAACGGACCAAATTGAACAAATAATTTATTCTGTCTCAATCAGTCAATCCGGTCTGAAATTAAATTTCCGAAAATTTCCCGCAGTTTAAAACTTCTCGAGGCTGGAAAAAATACTGATATAATATGATATAATTAGTTATCTTGACAGAGGTTATTTAGTGTCCTACGATTTGCAAGGACACTATAGCTGGGGTAGTTAAGAATGTGACACCGATTAATATGAGGTGCCCTTTTTGTGACCATCAGGATACTGAAGTAGTTGAAACCAGAGACAGTGAAGATTTGACTACAATCAGGAGAAGGCGCGAATGCACCAAGTGCAATAAGCGTTTTACTACTTATGAAAGGGTTGAAAGAGTTCCGTTAATAGTAATTAAAAAAGACGGACGGAAAGATCAGTTCGATAGGGATAAATTAAAAAGAGGTATTTTGAAATCTTGTGAAAAGACAATTGTCGGTATTGATGATATTGACACGATTGTGGACGATGTGGAAAAAGAATTACGCGGTATGGATACCGTCGAAGTGGAAAGCAAGAAAATAGGTCAGCTGGTGGCTCAGAAGCTTAAAAAAATCGATAAAATTGCCTATATACGCTTTGCGTCAGTATTCAGAAGATTTGTCGATGTTGAAGATTTTGAAAAAGAGCTTCAGAAATTACTTTGAATATATTATAAACATTTTATAAAGAAAGGCTTTTTATACATGAAGTTAACCGGCATCCGCCAGCAGGTATTTCTGGATCGATATTCTTTGAAAAATGAAAAAGGTCAGTCTGTTGAAAAAACACCAGAGAAGATGTGGCGGCGTGTTTCCAAGGCGGTTTCTTTGATTGAGAAAAAAAAGGAAAGTCTTTACTGGGAAAAAAAGTATTACTCTGCAATGGAGGATTTTAAATTTGTTCCTGGCGGCAGAATTCTTTCAGGTGCCGGTACCGGTTATAAAGTTACTTTTTATAATTGTTTTGTTATTCCTTCTCCCCAAGATTCGCGTGACGGTATATTGGAAACATTAAAGCAGATGGTGGAAATTATGGCCCGCGGTGGAGGAGTAGGTATAAATTTATCGTCTCTCCGCCCCCGGGGTGCCCGTGTCAGAAAAGTAAACGGGTTTTCTTCAGGGCCTTGCAATTGGGCTGAACTTTTTTCAGTTGCCACGAAAGATATCATCCAGCAGGGCGGCTCAAGGAGGGGAGCTTTAATGCTTATGTTATGGGACTGGCATCCTGATATTGAAGAATTTATTACTGTCAAAAGGGATCTGACCAGAATAAACGGAGCCAATCTTTCAGTTTGCGTTTCGGATAAATTTATGGAAGCGGTTAAAAAAGATGCCGATTGGCAGCTTGTTTTTCCTGATATCAAAGACAAGGAATATGACCGGAAGTGGGAGGGTTATCTGGATGATTGGGTAAAACTGGGTAAAAAAGTAAAAATTCATAAAACGATAAAAGCCCGTTATCTTTGGGATCTTATAAGCGAAGCAGCCTGGGGCTCCGCGGAACCCGGTGTTGTCTTTATGGAAAGGTATAATAAATGGAATAACAATTGGTATTTCAACAAAATTAATTGTGTTAATCCGTGCGGAGAAGAAGGATTACCCTCTTATGGTGTCTGTAATCTTTGTTCAATAAATTTGGCCGCTCTGATCCGAGGAGGAAAAATAGACTATAAAGAACTGGCGGATATTGCTAAAACCGGTGTTCATTTTCAGGATAATGTTATTGATGCTGACTCATATGTCTTTCCCCAAATAGAAAAGGTGCAAAGATTAGGCGAACGGAGGATCGGTTTGGGTACTATGGGTTTGGGTGACGCATTGATAAAAATGAAAATCCGTTACGGATCACCGGAAAGTCTTAAAGTAATTGATAAAATCTATAAAACAATCAGAGATGCCGCTTATGAAGCTTCAGCCGATATAGCGAAAGAAAAAGGTGCTTTTCCCAAGTTCGACGCTTCTAAATATCTGAAAGGATATTTTGTAAGTAAACTGCCCCAGGGTATCAAAGCAAAAATTCAAAAATACGGTATCAGAAATTCGGTTCTCCTGCAGCAGGCTCCCACCGGTTCAACTTCTCTTCTGGCCGGAGTTTCTTCAGGCATAGAACCTGTATATGAGTTTTCCTTTATAAGAAGGGACCGGCTTGGTGAACACAGGCTTTATCATCCGCTTTTTGAAACTTGGAAAAAGGAGAATCCGGGTAAACCCGTCCCTGATTATTTTGTTTCTGCCAATGATCTTTCACCTGAAGATCATGTTCGGGTTCAGGCGGGTATTCAAAAATACGTCGATGCCTCAATATCAAAAACTGTTAACGCGCCCAATACGCATACGGTTGATGATGTAAAGAAACTGTATAAACTGGCTTACGAGCTGGGTTGCAAAGGTATAACTTATATGCGGGAAGGCAGCCGTCCCGGTGTTTTGGAAAGAGTTGTTCCGAAAAAACAGGATGAAAAAGTTAAAAAAGCGGATTTGATCGGCAGTAATGGTCAGGAAAAACCTGAAATCACTCCCAGACCAATGATAGTCAAAGGTGCGACATATCAGATTGACACTCCGGTTGGTACTGCTTTTGTTACGATTAATACCGATGAGGGAAACCAGCCTCTTGAGTTGTTTATCAATGTCGGAAAAGCAGGCTCCGATGTCACTGCCATGGCTGAGGCCGTAGGTCGGCTTGCTTCTCTGGTGTTGCGCATGCAATCGCCGGTACCGGCTCAGGAACGCTCTTATCAAATTTTCAACCAGCTGATAGGAATTGGTGGCAGTAAGTCATTGGGTTTTGGGGATAAAAAAGTCCGTTCACTTCCCGATGCGGTTGCTAAAATTCTCGCTATGCATTTCGGATATAATGTCAAAAACGGCAATGGGATTTCAAGTAAAGAAAAACTGCTTGATAAACCCATGGCTGTTTTAACTCAGGAAGTCTTGCCGGTTGAAAATTCGGAATATGATCTTTGTCCTTCATGCGGAGTAGCTGCTCTAGCTTTTGAGGAAGGTTGTAAGAAATGCTACAGTTGCGGTTACTCGGAATGTTGAGGAAAAAATCTCACTTCGGGAAATTAGTTGATGAAAGTCAAAATTTATACCAAAACCGGCGATCAGGGGTTTACTTCAACATACAAAGGTATACGCATTTTAAAATCAGACCCGCAGGTTGCGGCTTATGGTTCAATTGATGAGTTGAACTCAATACTTGGAGTCCTCATTAATTATCTCAATAACGAAAAAAAAATTAAAAACTTCATTGTTCAAGTTCAGTCAGACTTATTTGCCATCGGAGCTTTTCTGGCCGGAAATAAAATTTCACTTAAATATCTGAAAACCCGTGTAACTCTTATGGAAAAGTTGATTGATGAACTGGAAAGCCGCCTTCCCTTACTTAAAAATTTTATTCTCCCTGGTGGAAAGTTGAGCTCCGCTTGGGCAAATTTTTCAAGAGCTGTTTGCCGCCGGGCAGAAAGGAAAGTAGTCAGGTTAAAAACCGCCGGTTTTGATATGGATGGCCGGATTCTCATATATCTCAACAGGCTGTCCGATTTATTATTTATTATAGGCAGATATTCAAACTTCCGTCTCCGTATTCCTGAAATAATTTGGAAAAAGAAAGATCTGTGATTTAAAAAATTAAATCAATCCTGCTTTCCTCTTGTTATTAAAGGTAATTTTTGACAAAATAAGATTGTTATAAATTTAGTTTATTTCTATGAAAAAATATCATCCGAAAAGAAAAATTAATTATCTGCTGATTTCGCTTTTTATTATTATAGTTTTAGTTTTGCTGGCACAAAAAACCGTGTTAAAAACCGGTATTAATATTCCGCCAAGGAATGACAATATCCGTTCAAACGAACAACCGGAAATTAATCCACAAGATAACAAAGTACTGCAAAATAAAATAACCATTGATTACGGCGGCGGTAGGAAAAAAAGTTTTCAGGTTGCAGCCGCTAACGCTTATGAAGCTTTAGCCATTGCGGCTGAAAAAGACGGTATCAAATTGGAAAGCAAAGAGTATAAATACGGTCTTATAGTGGAGTCGGTAAACGGGGTAAAAAATACCAATGATAAATATTGGATTTTTTCTGTTAACGGTAAACCGGGACAAATATCGGCAGATCGGACTGTAATAAGTCCCGGAGATGCGGTTATTTGGGAATACGTTCGGTCAAAATAAGTATGAAATTAAAAGTTGCTTTAATTCTTATACTGTTAGGTTTTCTATTCCGGACCGTTTTTCATTTGGGGGAAAATATTGAATTTGTCACCTCCGCCGCGCTCCTGTCGGGGAGCTTCCTCGGTCCTTTTTGGGCTGTCACCGTTCCCCTGGTAATAATGGCCGTATCCGATTTTTTTATCGGTAACACCATGATTTATCTTTTTACTTGGAGTGCCTATTTAATTATAGGATTGATGGGTTTTCTGCTTTTACGGAAAAAAAAAGGAAAAATTTCCCACATTATAAAAGCCGGTTTTACCGGTATTGTTTCATCCTTGATCTTTTTCCTCTGGACAAATTTCGGAGTTTGGTTTTTGGACAGTTTCGGAATGTATGAAAAAAGTTTTAACGGATTATTGTCGGCATATATTTATGGTTTGCCATTTTTAAAATCAAATCTTGCCGGTAATCTTTTTTTTGTTCCTCTTTCGTTTGCCGTTTTTCACTTCATCCCCGAATTATATCTCGCTTATTCGGACTTATTATCAAAAAAGTTTTCTCTGGGAAAAACCCGAAAATAGAAAATTGAGATAAATTTTATGCCTGCCGATTCAGATTCTTCTCAAATGAAACCGGTTTCTCCTTCTCCCGTGACTCCGGTATCTGCTGTCACCGGTCCGGGAAAGGAATCCGAATCAGTGACTGTAAAAAAAGACGGAATTCTCGAAGCGGTCGGCAGTGATATTGAAATTGAAAAAGAAGTTGAAAATGCCGGAGTCGAAAAATTATCGGGAAGTTATGAGTTGCCTCCCGATGTCAAAAAACTCGGGGTTTCCGTAAGTAATGCTCAAAGTCCTGTTTTTACCGCAGCTCAAGTTTCTTTACCGATCACCGATGATAAAATATTGGAGGGATTAAAAGCCCCGCTTTCTTCTGCTTTTAAATGGTTGGCTGTCTGGTGCATAAAAAAACTTCAAAAAGCACACCTTGTCCTCAAAAGCATACATGGTAAAATCATTCGGGTAAAAGTCAGAGATTAAAAAACCCTTGCAGCCGGCTTCTTTAGCGAAGCGCTTGGTGTCACCGAGTGATTTTCAATGAAATTAACCGGCCCCGTAATTATCGGGGTTTATAATATTTGTAATGGATGAAAGTACCGCTGTTATAGTTAACCAGTTAAGTGATTTTGGAATAACTTTATTAATCCTGGTCTTATTACTGTCAGGAATTTCATTATTTCTGTATTTCCTGTTTTTATGGTGGAAATATAGAAATCGGGAAAAACAAAGTCTGGAGTTTATTCTGCTTCAGGTGTCGGTACCCAAAGAAAATGAAATAAAAATCGACGCTGCCGAGCAATTTTTTACTTCGCTGTCTTCACTCTCTCATGGAGGTTTTTTATCTTTTTTAAAGCCACAGGACCATATCGCTTTTGAAATTGTCGGTCGTTCCGGCGATATCCGTTTTTATGTTTCGGTCCATCATCATCTCCGGGATTTGGTTGAAAAACAAATTTACGGTATGTATCCGGCAGCGGAAATAAAAGAAGTTGATGAATACAATATATATAATGAAAAATCAAAAATAGCTTTTGCATCCCTGGTATTAAAAGATTCCGATTATTTACCTATTAAAACCTATCGGGATTTGCCGGTTGATCCTCTCTCCGCCATTACCTCAACTGTCGGCAAAATGCAGACGGGTGAAGGGGTAGCCATACAAATTTTGGTAACTCCGGCAGATGGAAAATGGAAACAAGCCGGTAAAAACCATTTATCGAATATCAAAAAAAACGAAGCCAACCCCGATAAAGCTCAATATAATATCGATGCTAAATCTTTGGAAACAATCGAAAATAAAGTCGCCAAACCGGGATTTAATACCGCCATAAGGATTGTTGTTTCTTCAGATAGTCGGGAATCGGCTAAAATGCATCTTAATAATATCCAATCGGTTTTTGCCCAATTTTCATCCGATAAAAATCATTTCGGAACTACAAAAATGCTGTTGAAGAGTTCTTTTATGTTTGATTTTATTTACCGTTATTTCCCCGTTTCCAATTGGCCTTATAAACAATCCAGTGTTTTATCCAGTGAAGAGTTAGCCACAATTTTCCACTTCCCCAATAAAAGCGTGGAAACTCCTCATATTAACTGGGTGACTTCAAAAAAATCTCCCGCGCCCTCTGATATTCCCACTTCAGGACTCTATCTTGGTAAAAGTACTTATCGGGGAATTTCCCGCCCAATTTATATGCAGCTTGACGACAGACGCCGCCATGCGTATATCATCGGAAAAACAGGTGTCGGTAAATCAGTTCTTTTAAAAGAAATGATTCTTCAGGATATTAAATCCGGTCAGGGTGTTGCTGCTATTGATCCTCATGGTGATCTGATCGAAGGTATACTTCCCTTAATACCTCCCGAACGCGCCGAAGATGTCATTTATTTTGACCCTTCTGACGGTGAGCGGCCGATGGGGTTAAATATGTTGGAAGCCTATACGGAAGAACAGAAACACTTTATTGTCACCTCAATTATCGGTCTGATGTATAAGCTTTATGATCCTCAAAAAACCGGAATAATCGGACCCCGTTTTGAACATGCCATAAGAAATGCCATGTTGACCGTCATGGTTCAGCCCGGAGCCTCCTTTGTTGAAGTGGTCAGGGTTCTGACTGACTCCACCTTTGTCCAGGAGCTTTTGCCCAAAGTTACCGATCCGATAGTCCGCCGCTATTGGACTGATCAGATTGCCCAGACCTCCGATTTTCATAAATCCGAAGTTCTCGATTATATTGTTTCCAAATTCGGCCGGTTCGTTACCAATAAATTGATGAGGAATATTATCGGCCAAAGTAAAAGTGCTTTTGATTTTAGAAAAGTCATGGATGAAGGAAAAATTCTTCTGGTTAATCTGGCCAAAGGGAAATTAGGCGAAGAAAACTCGTCATTTCTGGGTTTGATTTTAGTTCCGAAAATCCTTGTAGCTGCCATGAGCCGGGTTGACACGCAGGAAGACCAGCGACGGGATTTTTACCTTTATGTTGATGAATTTCAGAATTTTGCCACCCCCGATTTCGCCCAAATTTTATCTGAAGCGCGTAAATTCCGCCTTAATCTCTGTGTCGCCAATCAGTTTATCGGGCAGATGGAGGAAGAAGTTAAAAATGCCGTTTTTGGTAATGTCGGAACTATTATTTCATTCAGAGTCGGTGTTACTGACGCAAATTATCTTCAGCATTGGTATACTCCGACATTTTCGGAAAATGATCTGATTAATGTCGATGTCTATAATGCATATATTAATACTATTATTGATAATAAGCCGGCGCCTCCGTTTTCCGTTGACATGAGAAAAGATTTGTCTCAATTAAAAAAAATGGAAAATAAGGAAGTTGCCAAAGCTATTGTTCAATTGTCCCGCCTTAAGTACGGCCGGCCCCGTGAACTGGTTGAAACCGAAATTTCCCAAAGAGCCAGACTCTGAAAAAATTTGGTATAATTCTTCCTGAGGACCTGTAGTTCAACGGTCAGAACGGTACTCTTATAAAGTATAGACGATGGTTCGACTCCATCCAGGTCCACAATGGATCTTTATCAAGAAACTCCGGCCGATACCAAAATAAACTCAGATGTGTCCGGAACAAAACCACAGAAAATCAAATTTTTGGTTTTGTTTGGAATTTTGGGAATTTTTGTTATTGTCGCGATAACTTCTTATTTTATTACCCGGAAATCAGATCATTCGGCCATTAATCAAAAGGCCTCAAAAAAAACCCCGGAAAATATTAATAAACCTGTCGCTGTTGCGTTTGCTTCTGATTTCGCGGCATATGAAGAAGTCCCGGTAAACATAAACCCGAAAATTCCGGCTTATTCCGTCAGCCCTGATTTAAACGGCATCTCAAATGTCAATGACTTTGAACTGTCCGAAAATGCCGAAAAATTACTTGTTAAAAACGGTTTTGTTGTCCAGCCGGCTTATAATGATGAATTTTTTTCGCTTTATGAATCAAATCGGTACAGCTTTACCCCGAATTTTATTACCGTTGATTCAATGCTTCACAATTACCACCTGATGTTTGATTTTCTGTTAAAACAGCTTGAGGAACAAAAACTTTATCAGGAATTAGGAAAACTTAATGCCGGTATGCTTTCTGATTCATTGGATCAGTTTAATAGCTTGACTGGGACTGAATGGGAAAATGCCGCCAAAAGAAATGTTGGTTTTTTTGCCGTCGGCAGCAAACTTTTGGATTCACAAGTGGGTATTCCCTCAGTTGTCAAAAGTGAAGTAGAAAAGGAATTGGCATTAATTGACGCGCATCAGGGAATTGATAAGTCACCGGTAGCCAATATCAACCGGTCCCCGGATTCTCCTGAAACTTACAGAGAAGATTACTCACAATACATACAAAGGGGTCATTACGACAAATCTAAACAGCTAAAAGCTTATTTTAAATCCATGATGTGGTATGGCAGATTGACTTTTCGCCTGAAAAATGATGATGAAATAAAATCGGGAATATTAATAACATTAGCCTTAAATAAAGAAATAAATCAAACTGCTTGGAACAAAATCTACCAACCGGTAAACTTCTTTGTCGGTAAAAGCGATGACATTACCTATTATCAGTTCAAAGATTTGGTTAAAACTGTTTATGGCGAAAACCCGGCAATTCAGACTGTATCCGGTGATATAAATAAATTTTCATCTTTTGTTGCATTGACCGGTAATTTGGAACCTCCCTTAATAAATTCAATGCCTATTTTTTCATCGTCAATTCAACCGGATCGGGAAAAAGAAATAAAAGGTTTCCGTTTTATGGGACAACGGTTTACCGTCGACGCTTCAATTTTTCAGCGGCTTATTTATCGTGAAGTTGGTGATAAGACCGGATCCTGCCAAAACTTCAAGCCCGAGGAAACGGATTGTCTGTCAGGAGCAAGATGTCTTCCAAAAGGATTGGATATCCCGGCGGCCATGGGTTCAACCGAAGCCACTAATATCGTAGCCGGCCAGGGAGAAACTCAATACGCCTGCTATTCTGAGAATTTATCAAAAATGCGGTCATATATTGCCGGATTGTCACCGGAGAATTGGACTCAAAATTTATATTGGGGTTGGCTGTATCAACTGCGTCCGCTTCTTGATGAGAAACCGGAAGGCTATCCCGCTTTTATGCGCAGTCCCGCCTGGGTTAAAAAAGATCTTAATGCCTTTTTGGGCAGTTGGAGTGAATTAAAACATGACACGATACTTTACGCCAAACAGGTTTACGCAGAAATGGGAGCCGGAGGTATCGGGGAAAAAGACGACCGCGGTTATGTGGAACCTAACGTCTTTGTTTACGCGCGTCTGGCATCGCTCCTGAAAATGACAAATGTTGGTTTGGAGAAACGGGGATTGCTAACCCCCGATATGAAAGATAATCTTAGTAAGATGGAACAACTGGCCATTTCGCTTAAAACCATATCGGAGAAAGAATTGAATAATGAAAAATTAACGGACGGTGATTATGAGCTGATAAGGTCCTTCGGCGGGCAGTTGGAACATTTCTGGCTTGAAGTTAACAAAGACGAACCTCAATTTAAAGAGTCTACAAGCCCGAGAGATTACTTATATGAAAATCCGGCCGCTATTGTCGCTGATGTTGCCACTGATCCTAACGGTCGGGTCTTGGAGGAAGGCACGGGAAAAATTTTTGAGATTTTTGTCGTCGTCCCGGTAGAGGGTAAGTTAAAAATAACAAAAGGCGGAGTCTATTCTTATTATGAATTTGAGTGGCCGATGACGGACAGGTTAACCGATAAAAAATGGCGGGAAATGCTTATTTCCGGAAAAGCACCGCCGTTACCGGAGTGGACGAATGCGTTTGTCGTAAAATAAAAATGAATGGAAAGAAAAAATATTCGGATAATTTTATTTTCAATTCTAAGTCTCGCCATCGTCATTTTAGGCGCGGGTTTATTTATAAGATATTCTGCCGGTATATTATTTTCAATCAATCAGCTTATAGGCAATAAAATCTTCCTGGATTATTCCGGTCGGAAAAAACAACTTCTTCAAACTGGCGGTGAAGCGACTTTAATTGCCGTCGGCGACATTTCCTATTCGCGGGGTGTCGAAAGAATTGTTAAAAAACATAAGGATCTAAACTATCCTTTTCTGAAAATCAGGGATTACTTAAATAGTGCCGACCTGGTTTTTGGAAATCTGGAAACACCTATCACTTATGGACAGGAAATCCCGGATTTTGAGATGATTTTCAGATCCAATCCGGGCACACAGCTGCCGTTAAAACAAGCCGGTTTTACCGTTTTGTCGTTGGCAAACAACCATACACCGAATTTTGGAGAACTGGGATTAAAAGATACCTTCAATTATCTTGAAAAGGTCGGCATTAAATATGTTGGTGCAGGAAATAATGAAAAAGAAGCAAATAAGCCTGTATACAGTCAGGTTAATGGCATGAAATTTGCCTTTCTGGCGTACAACGATACTGACGTGGTACCGGCTGAATATGAAGCGGGCCCCGGACATTCCGGAACAGCATTTATGCGAAGCCATAAAATGACAGAATCGGTAAAAGAGGCGGAACAAAAAGCGGATTTCGTCGTCGTCTCAATGCATTCAGGCACTGAATATACCAACAAACCGAATGATTCTCAGATAAGTTTCGCTCATGAGGCAATTGACGCCGGAGCGGATTTAGTTATCGGACATCATCCACATGTAATTCAGACAACGGAAAAATATAAGGGGAAATACATATTTTACAGTTTGGGAAATTTTGTTTTTGACCAAATGTGGTCCCGGGAAACAAGGGAAGGATTGTTAATCAAAGTATATTTCACCAAAAAGGAAATTTATAAAATTTCCTTTTTGCCTGTATTTATGGAAAATTTAGCCCAACCCCGAATGGTCAAATATGACAAAGCGCAGGAAATTTTGGCAAGATTAAGATTTCCTTTAAGTAACATTGCCGTTTATTTTTGGAGCCGGGAAAATATTTTCGGAAAAACTTCAATGGCTGCAATTTATAACAAAACTCCGAATAATAGATTTTTCTCTGCAAAAAATGAAAAGTTAGATATGGACAATGATTCAATTTCTGAAAGTTTCAGATTGGAAAATGGGCGGCTGACAATTTCAAAAAATTCCAAAAAAATATGGCAGACTCCGGCTGATTGGTGGATCGATAATTTTATTCTTGCCGATTCCAATAATGACGGCGTTTTGGATATAAATTTATCTTTGTGGAAATCCGGCAGTTTTAATTCGTCCAAACCTTTTTGGATAAAACAGGACGACCTGAGCGTAAAAAATCATTTTTTCGTTTATGACCTTGTCGGTGGAAAAATGAAGTCAATTTGGGGATCTTCAAATCTTAAAGTTCCCAATTGTGAATTCAAAATAGAAGACATTGATGCTGATGGAAAAAATGATTTAATCGCGGTTGAAGGGGATTATTCACAAACGCCGCACTGCAACGGAAATTATGTTGCTGTCTGGAAGTGGGATGGTTGGGGATTTTCAAATGAATGGCGAAGTGAAAAAGGAAATTTTTCCGGTCTGGAGATCGGAAAATTTGACGGAATAAACCATATCATGGTTGACTCTCAATAAATTTTGCGCAAAGAATGCTTCCGATTGCCGACCATGAAGAGAGAATCAGGTTTTTATGCCTATCTCCGCTATAGAAAAATGACGCGCTGCCTCCGTCAAGATTTACCATTTCCTCAAATGGTAATATATTTTCTTTTTTCAGTTGTCCGAAAATAACCGGAATATCGGATAAATGCGGTCCGCCGTCCAGATTATCCTTAAGCGTTATGCTTATAAAATATAAATTACCCTGGAAATCTTTACTAAGAAGTGATCTTCTTGCCCTTTCATCTCTTAATAGTTTCAATGGTTTTTCGCCGGGAATAATATAAGGACCGGTTTGAAAGATGAAATTGGTGAACTGAAGGTTCAAGGGGGGTTCCCTGACAAACTTAATGTCTCCGGCCAGGTCCTGCCATACGAACATGTTGGCAATACTGCTTTTTGCTTCTTTTCCGAAAACTTTTCCGCTTTTTATAAAAAGTCCCAGCGGTGTCGAGTTTCCCAGGTAGAATCCGCCGTTTATTGCCGCATCGCAATTATATTTTTCCATAAGATTACTGCCCGTTGATTTTTCCGAAAAATTGGGAATAATTTCAATTTTGGACTGTTGATTTGTAACTTTTACCGAAAAAATCAGATATTTTTTTCCGAGGTACGTTTTTTCCGTTATTGTGCCGTTTGGAAGAAACAATGGTGTCGGAGTAGGGCTGATATAAGATCCGGATGATAAAATATTACCCTTATCAGACTTTAATAAATAATTAAAAATTTTAAAAACGGATAATATCACCGTCACCAGTAATATTATCGGTATGGTAAATCTCTGCATCGGTTAATTATAATAAATTAGATGCTTAACCGGAAAACCCGTTACCTGCAGATTGCCTTAAACAGCACTTTGGAAAACGCTGCCGGAATAATCAGCTCATTGCCGGCCAGTCCCAGAATTATCATCGAAGCCGGAACTCCGTTGATAAAAAGGTACGGTATGGATGCCGTAAGGAAACTCAATTACTGGTGGTCGCAAAAAGCAGTATCTGCGGCTTTCGATCCGTATATCGTTGCTGATGTCAAAACCATGGATCGGGGAGCTACCGAAGTATTTTTGGCAAAAGATGCCGGAGCTTCAGCGGTAATAGCCCTGGGAATAGCCCCTGTTGAAACTCTCGATGTATTTATTAAAACCTGCCGTGAAAATAGCGTTGACAGCATGATCGATGTCATGAACATTGATGCTCCGATTAAAATATTACGCCGCCTGAAAACTCTTCCTGATGTTGTCATACTTCACCGCGGCGTTGATGAGGAGAAATTTAACCCCGATAAACCCATTCCTTATCTTCAAATCAATAAAATCAGATCCGGTTATAATACCCTTATTGCCATTGCCGGCGGCGATACAATCAGGGAAGTCCAAAGGGCGATATTTAATGATGCCGACATCGTCGTCGTCTGGAAAGAATTTTTTTCCTCAGGTGATCAAACCGCCCAATTAGCCGGAGAATTTTTAAGGGTAATTAAGTGAATTTATTTCCCGCCGAGTTTCTTTAATCCCTCGATTATTTCAATCGGTATGGCAAAAACAACCGTATTGGCCGGATTGGCCGTCGTTGCTTCAATTGTCTGAAGCGTTCTTAATGAAATGGCTCCGGAAGATGCCATGTGGTCCATGGCTTTTTTCAAATTTTCCGAAGCCGACAGTTCACCCTGGCTTCTGATTATGGTAGCGCGTCTTTCTCTTTCCGCTTCCGCTTGTTTGGCCATCGCTCTTTTCATATCCGCCGGCAGTTCAATATCCTGGATTTTAATGGCAGTAACATCGACTCCCCATTCGGTAGTTTCCTGGTCGACCAGTTTTTTTATTTCTTCGGCAATTTTTATTCTGTCGGTCAGAAGACTGTCCAGTTCAACTCCTCCGATTATATCCCTCAGGGCTGTTTGGGCATATTGGGTTACCGCGTAAGTGTAATCCTGGATTTTCAATACCGCGTCTTCAGGTTTTGATACCTGGAAATAGACTACGGCATTAATTCCGACCGGTACATTGTCTTTTGTTATTACTTCCTGCTGGGGAATGTCGGAAGTTGTTATTCTTATATCAACTTTAATAATTCTCTGGACAATCGGGATAAGGATTTTTAAACCGGGTTCAAGAGTATAAGAATAGGAACCCAAAGTTAGAACAATTCCCCGTTCATATTGGTCAATGACAACCAGAGCTTTTAATAAAAGAATTACTGAAATAACCGATAAAATAAGAATCCACATGTTATATTAATTGTACTAATACTGAAAATATTTGCAACCGATTATTTAAATTGACACAAAGTGGATCTGTGTGATACTATTAAACATGGTTGCTGTAAATATCGATAATTTAATAAGTATAAAATTTATTGGAAGACCCCGATTTGTCGGGGTCATTTTTTATGCGTAAAATTATTTGCTTTTGCGGCAGTTTTAAATTTTATCGTCAAATGCAAAGTCTGGCCGGCAGGCTGAAAAAAACAGGCTTTACGGTAATAGTTCCCCAACCGTCGCATGTCAGATATGGTCATATGCCGCAGCTTCTAAAAGACAAATATGATGAAAAGATACTCACCCGCTGGGAAGGAGAAGGAGCCCTTTCACATTTGGAAAATATCAGAAAAAGTGATTTTATTTATATCTTTAATAAAAATGCCTACCTCGGACCGGCCGTTACCGTGGAAATAGGTTATGCTTTGGCCTTGAAAAAGAAAATCTTTTCCTATTCAAAAATCAAAGATATAACCGTTATTAATTTTGTAGAAAAAGTACTGCCGCCCGGAAAATTAATTAATTATTTAAATTCTTTTTCAAAATATGGCAGACAATAAGAATTTAAAAAAATTTAATTTCGGTCAACTGACGGAACTTCACGTGCACATCGGATCCTCGGTTGATCCGGCTATCATGTGGGAAATAGCCCATGATCAGGGAATTAAACTCCCGACTAAAAATTATTGGGAATTTCTCAAATTGATTACGGTTTCAGGCATTACGTCTTACCGGAAATATCTTGATCTTTTTACCTGGACGGAACTTATCCAGTCTTCCCCTGAAGCGATTGAAAGAAGTGTTTATTCAATCGCCTCCGGTGCGTACCGGAAAAATAATATCACAACGCTGGAAATCAGATTTAATCCCATGAAAAGGAACCGGGGTGGCGAAAGGGATCTGGACCATATTATTTTATCCGCCATTCACGGTATGGAAAAAGCAATGCTGGCTTATCCTATTAAAGTCGGTCTGATTATCTGTTTTGACCGCGCTTTTACGAAGAATTTAAATTCAATATTGGCCCAAAAAGCCATAAAATATGCTAAAAGGGGAATTATTGGAGTTGATCTGGCCGGCCAGATTGATAAATCTTTTGATATTGCCTCTTTAGTCGATCAGGTTAGCGCCTGTCGGAAAAGCGGTTTGGGAGTAACCATACATACCGGTGAGGCGACTGGCAGCAGTGAAGTCAGAAGAGTGGTGGAACTTCTCTCTCCCGATCGGATCGGTCATGGAGTTAAATCGGTTGAGGATAAAAATTTATTGAAATTATTGGGTGATAGAAAGATAGTTTTGGAAATCTGCCCGAGCAGCAATATTCACACGGGAGTTGTTTCCGGTTGGGAACAGTTCCGGAGAATTTTTTCCGAACTGAAAAAGTATCAGGTTCTGTATACTGTAAATACGGACGGACCGGAAATGCTGGCTACTAATTTAATTAATGAATATATGCTTTTGATTAATAATAAAATTTTAACGGAAGAAGATTTGTTTAAGGCAACCGAAATTGCCCGGCGGGTAACTTTTATCAAAAATGGATCAGTCTAATATTTTCGGACAAAAAATTATTGAAGGAATTGGTCTTACTTTCGATGACGTTCTTCTATTGCCGAATTTCTGTGAAGTTAAACGGCAGGAAATTGATGTTTCTACAAATTTGACCGCTAAAATCAGGTTAAAAATTCCTCTTCTATCCTCTCCCATGGACACTGTAACCGAAGAAAACATGTCTATTGGTCTAAATTCTCTCGGTGGACTTGGTGTTATCCACCGTAATTTAACCATTGATATCCAGGCAAAAAAAGTTGCTGCAGTTAAAAAAGAATCAGATTTGTGCGCGGCCGCAGTCGGAGTCGGTCCCGATCTGGAAGAAAGAGCGGAAAAATTAATTTCATCAGGTTGTGATATTTTAATTATTGACAGCGCTCACGGACACTCCAAATGGGTAATTGAGGCGACCGGGTTTCTCTCTTCCCGGTACACCGATACGGAAATAATCTCAGGTAGTATTGCCACTGCCGCCGGAGCAAAGGCCTTAATAGAAGCCGGAGCCGATTGTTTGAGAGTCGGCATGGGTCCGGGTTCAATCTGTTCCACCAGAATTGTTGCCGGAATGGGAGTCCCGCAAATAACAGCCATCCTGGAGACCGTTTCCGTAGCCCATAAACACTCTGTTCCCGTTATTTCAGACGGCGGTTTGCGCTCATCGGGTGATCTTGTCAAAGCCGTCGCTTGCGGTGCTTCAACGGTGATGACCGGATCTTTACTGGCCGGTTGTCGGGAATCTCCCGGTAAACTGGTTACGGTCCATGGGGGAAAATATAAATTTTATCGGGGTATGGGTTCAGTTTCTGCCATGAAGGAAGGCAGTGCCGCCCGTTACGGTCAGATGTACCGGAAAGGTCAAAGGAATAAATTGATCGCTGAGGGCGTTGAAGGTTTGGTGCCTTTCAAGGGAAATCTTGACGGGGTGGTTGAACAGTTAATCGGCGGATTAAGAACCGGTATGTATTATGCCGGAGTAAAAAATATTGAAGAGCTTCAGACAAAAACAAGACTAATGCGTATTTCTCATTCTTCTCTTTTGGAAAATCATCCCCACGACATTATCATTAAAGAAATTGAATAACTCAATAAATGATTCTAATCATTGATTTTGGATCGCAAACATGTCATTTGATCGGAAGGCGCATCAGGGATATGGGAGTTCCGGCAGAAATTATTCTTCCCGATGAGGCTCTTAAGGAAATCAAAAATCGTCAGCCTCGGGGAATAATATTATCAGGTGGTCCCTCAAGTGTTTATGCTGATAATGCCCTTTTAATCGATAATAAAATATTTAACTTAAATATCCCGGTCATGGGTATTTGCTATGGTCTTCAGATTATGGGTCATCAGTTGGGGGGAAAAGTCAGTCCGGGAAAAAAGAAAGAATACGGCCCGACCGTTTGCAGATTAAAAACTGATAATCGGCTTTTTAACGGATTGCCCGATACTATAAGAGTCTGGATGAGCCATTTTGACACTGTAGTTAAACCCCCCCTTGGTGCCCGTGTAATCGGGTCAACTCCGCATGTAAAAATTGCCGCTGTTGCCGATGAAGAAAAATATTTTTACGGCGTTCAGTTCCATCCGGAAGTCCATCATACAAAATACGGTAGTATGATTTTGGAAAATTTTGTCCTGTCTATTTGTCAGGAAACACCGGTAAAAATAGAGGTGAAACCGGATGAATTGGTTAAGGGGATAAAGGAAATAATCGGAAAAAATAAGGCTGTTTGTGCTCTTTCGGGAGGAATTGATTCAACTGTATCTGCGGTTTTAACCTATAAATCGATTGGGCAAAATCTTACCTGTTTTTATGTCGATACCGGCTTGATGCGCAGTAATGAAACGGAAGAAATTATAAAAAACTTCCGGAATAATTTTAAATTTAAATTAAAGATTATCAAAGCTGAAAATATCTTTTTGGAGAATCTTAAGGGAGTAACCGATCCTGAAGAAAAAAGAAAAATAATCGGTGAAACTTTTATTAGGGTTTTTGAAAATAATGCCCGGAGCTTAAATGCCCGCTATCTTGTCCAGGGGACTATATACCCTGATATTATCGAGAGTAAAGGTACTCTTCATGCCGATAAGATAAAAACCCATCATAATGTCGGTGGTATTCCCGTCAGGCACGGATTTACCATTGTTGAGCCTTTAAGGCAATTTTATAAGGATGAGGTGAGACTTTTGGCCGGACAATTGAAAATTCCCGAAACTGTTATCCATCGTCATGTATTTCCCGGTCCCGGATTGGCCGTCAGAATAATAGGGGAAGTTACCAAAGAAAAATTGGATATTTTAAGAAAAGCCGATTTAATTGTCGTTGAAGAAATAAAAAAAGCCGGTTTGTATGAAAAAATCTGGATGGCATTTGCTGTTTTGACCGGTATTAAAACAACCGGAGTTGCCGGAGATGAAAGAAAATACGGGGAAACAATCGCCGTCAGAGTTATCGAATCCAAAGATACTATGACAGCCGATTGGGTAAAGCTTCCTTACCCCCTGCTTGCTCGGATTTCGGAAAGAATTGTCAATGAAGTTTTTGAGGTGGTTAGGGTAGTCTATGATATAACCACCAAACCCCCCGCTACCATGGAATGGGAGTGAAGACGTGGGTCCGAAACTCCGTATCGAACTGATTTAATCGGGACCGGTACCCCGGTCAGTTTCTAAGGAGATATTGCCCCTTTTAACCCGAACATAAAGGCAACCAGTTGGGCAATCCAGTAAGAAGCAAAGACAATGAAAAATCCGAATATCGCTTGCGTGATTTTCGTTTTCCCCGCTTCCGCCTTTTTCGGATCTCCCATTGATGTCAGGTAATCAAACCCGCCCCAGATAAGATAAAGTAGAAGCAGTATTCCGGCAATTGGAAAAATAATCGGCAGAAGTGCCCGGTTAACCAGAGATGCCAGATTGGTAAATCTTCCGGCCGGTAAAGGCCCCGTGATTGAACCGGTAACACCCGGCAGTTTTAAATTTTGGGCTAAAGGTGCAATCATTACAAATTTCTTAAGTATTATTATTTTACATCAATAACTGAATCCGGGTAACCGCAAAATGTCAACGCCGATGATTTTCAGCAGAAATACCGAAAATATAATAAGAAATAGTCCCAACAATGATGACATGATTATTTCCTTTGCCATGCCGATCCTTTCCGGAGTGCCCCCCGATGTCATGAAAATGAACGCTCCGTAAATAAAGTAAAGAAAGGCAATCCCTCCGGCAAATCCGATCCCGTACTTAAACACGTATTCCGATAAAAACGCTCCCAGGTCGGTCGGCACGCACCCGATCGCCGTCCAGATCTTCCCTTTTTGGTTCAGACAATCCCAGCAGGCGCTTCGGAATCCTTCCATAGCCGGCAACTGGTCGCAAAGGGGCGCCAGTGATGGATAGGGCGGAATCGGAGTATCATCCGGCCGGCATTGAGAGCAGTTCATACATTCATTTGCCGTGCAGGGAATCTTGCCGGCACCGCAGTCTTTGCAAACAGGTGCATCGGTCGGTGATGGCAGGGGAGTCGGTGAAACTATAATCCCGTTTGGAATGTTATAGGAAACACTACAACTTACAGGAATAGAGGATATGAAAGAATCCTTAATAATAACATTTGCGATTGCGTTATAATTTCCTTCCGGCCAATTTCTTCCTATATTAAAAGTAAATGTTTTAACGTTGGTTTGATTTTCAACAGTAGCGTTTGTAAACGATTTGTTGATTTCTCCGGCTATTTTTAAATTACAGAGTGGTCCTTTATTGCTTAGACAGATTATTTCATAATCCCCGAGTCCGGATGCGTTGGTGATTTTACCTCTGATTTTAATCTCTGATTCCGGTTTGATATTGATATTAGGTACAACCAAAAGTTCGCATTCGGCTCTCTTTTGGGGAGTCGGGGTCGGTTGGCTAAACCAATCACCGGAAGATAAAAGATATTGGCAAATTGGATTCAAGGTTGATTTCGGATCATCAACTTTCAAAATAATATTGCTGTTAGTTTGACCGGGATTAAAATAAAATGCTCCGGATACAGAACCGTTACTGTCAGCTGTATCGGTAAAGGAAGAAAAACTTGTGCTTACATAGACTTTAAACTGGTCCCCCGGTTTCGAATTGTTTACCTTTACAGTCACGTTTAATTTTGTTGGTTTGCCGATCTCCAGTTCAAACGGCGGACCTGTCTTTCCGCTTTTATCAGATAGAGTCCAGGTACAACTGTCAGAAACGGTTGGATCTGCAGCTATAATTTTGTCGGGAAATAAAAAAAAGGAGTTAATTAATAATAAAATTAGTATTTTTCTCATCAACCTCTTATTTGGAATAAGGTTTATAGTTTTTATCCGAATCCGGGAATTTTAAGTATGTCGAACCCGACCACTCTTAATATGAAAACGGCAAATACAATAATCAGTATCCCCATAATTGAAGAGGTGATGATGTCTTTTCCGGCGTTAACTTTCTCCGGATTCCCCGAAGATGTTAAAACGGTTGCGCTTCCGTATAATATCGCCAGAAAAGCCGCCCCTCCGGCCATTCCGAAAATTATCTGAAGTATTGATTTGACAAAAGTTGCTCCCGTATATTCCGTTGACAGACATCCGAATACTGTCCAATACCCGTGGGGTGTTTTTATGCAGGCCTGGCATTTGTCCCAATCGGCCGGTTTAGGATTGATAAGTGGATTGCACCAGCCGCATAAATCGCAGGAAGGAACCGTAGTCGGTGAATTGGGTTGGGCAAAAATAATTGAAGGGGAAAGTTGCGTTGCGAGTATTGTCAGAATTGAAAGAAGAATAAACAATCTGGGCATTAAACTCAGTTTAACAAAAAACTCGCTTTTATTAAAATAATTAATATATGGAAGTTAACAGGTTAAATTGCTAAACAGGGTATAATTAATCCTGTGCCCCTCATGAAAAAAATAGCCGTTTTGATCTTAATTCTTTATTTTTTGCTTGTCCCCAAAAGCTTTGGCGGCCTGGGGTTGCTTCTTCCTTCTCCTGTCCGGGCGGATGAATTTGAAGAATTGGAAAAAAAACTGTCGGACTTAAAAGACGCTCTGCAAAAATCAATAGCTGCCACTACTCCGCTTGAAAAAAATTTAAGCGTCCTGGAAGAAACACTCAATAATATCCGGGAAAAAATAACGGTTATTGAAACGGACGTTGCTCAAAAAGAAAAGGATGTTAATGAGGGAGAAGAATTACTGATGCTTGCTCAGGAACTGCTTGGCCAAAAAGTCCGCCGGATGTACATTTCCTCAACCCAGTTTAACGCGGTCAAATTTGCTCTGTTATTCGGTAAAAATCTCAATTTAACCCTGCGCCAGTTTGGCTACCAGCGAAAAGTTATCGAAAATGATCGTGACACCATCATAAAAGTAGTTCTCTATATTAAAGACCTCGAGAATAAAAAGCAGGAGTTGGAAAATGAAAAAGTCAGGTTGAAAATAATTAAAGAAGAGACCGATAAACAGGCCGGTTTTCTGTCAGGTGAAATAGCCGGCGCCAAAAAATATCAGACAACCTTAAGTTCTCAAATTGCCCAACTGTCAGCCCGCCAGCAGCAATTGGTTGCTCAAAGGCTGGCAGGGTTAAATCTGCCTACTTCCTTGGGTGCCGGACCTTTATATTGCACAGATGACCGCAAACGTGATCCGGGATTTTCCAATGCTTTTGCCTTTTTTACTTTCGGCATACCCCACCGCGTCGGTATGAACCAGTATGGTGCCAACGGCCGGGCTGATGCGGGTCAAAATCATGAACAAATTCTTCAATCATATTTTGCCGATTTTTCATTTGAAAATAGAAATGCCAGAATTAAAGTGCAGGGATATTCGGAAATGGATTTGGAAGAATATTTACTTGGCATTTACGAAATGCCCAACTCTTTTCACATCGAAGCACTCAAAGCTCAAGCTATTGCGGCCCGTTCTTATGCCTTAGCCTATACGCAAAACGGCGAAAAAGAAATATGCACCACACAGGCGTGCCAGGTTTATAAAGGTGGAAATAAAGGGGGGGCGTGGGAACAGGCAGTTAAAGATACCGCCGGTAAAACCATGATTGCACAGGGTCAGCCGATTACTGCCTGGTATTCATCAACGGACGGAGGATATACCTTTCCGAATGAATCAGTCTGGGGAGGCTCGCATCGCTCTTGGACAAAAAATACCCGTGATACTTCCTCAGATGTGGGAAGTTTCGGCGAACTGTTAGATAAAGCATATGATAAACAGTCCCCCTGTATGTATGCTGCTCAGGGATGGCGTGATCAATATGCAAAATCTGCCTGGCTGAAATCAGATGAAATCGCCGATATCGCCAATGTCATACTTTTAGCCAGGGCATGTTCAGACTGCAAAGATCATTTTTATCAAACCGATAAGGGGCATCCTTACGGTGGCGAAATTTGGGATGAAAATCGTGTCCGTCAGGAATTATCAAACAGGCAAATTACTCCTTTTACTGCTGTCTCAAATATTTCGTTAAGCGCGGACTTCGGCGGAGGCAGAACCACCAGCGTCTCAATTTCAGGAAACAGAAGCGAATCATATTCCGGTGATGAATTTAAAAACTGGTTTAACTTGAGGGCCCCTGCCAATATCCAGATAGTCGGTCCGTTATATAATATTGAGAGGAGATGAAATGCCTGATATATTCGTTTCTCCCAGGAAAAAAGGCCGGACAGACAAAAAGGCTGAAAAACTTTCTCCGGTTAAAAAATTACAGCCTAATCCTCTGGCAGCATTCATGTTTATGCCCGAGGGTGTCAGTTTTGAAACCCAGGAACCGGATGAGACAATTGTTCTTCTGTTAAGAAAACATTTCATCACCAATTTTCCCTGGATATTAACCTCGGTAATTTTGATTTTAATTCCTTTAACTATCTTCCCGGTAATTATCGCAAATAATCTGATTCCCCAGTTCTCGCCTACATTGTTTCAAATTGTTTCGCTGGTTTGGTATTTATTCACACTTAGTTATATCCTGGTAAATTTTCTTCTCTGGTATTTCACTATATCAATTGCCACAAACGAAAGAATATTGGATATTGATTTTATCAATCTTCTTAATAAAAAACTCGCTGAAACCAGAATTTCAAGAGTAGAGGATGTCACCCAAAGGACAGGCGGGTTTTTCGAAGCCTTTTTCGACTACGGTAATGTTATTGTCCAGACAGCCGGAACTGATCCGGTATTTCAATTCCAATCCGTCCCTAAACCTCAGGAAGTAGTTCGGATTATAAATCAGCTGGTGGAAAGGGAGGAAGAAACCTGAATATGATAACAGATGAAGTTTTAAACGAGTTAATAAGAGTTTTACCTATAATACTTATTAAAATATTTACCGTTGGACTTCTGGCTCTTCATCTTTTGTTTTCTCTAATAATCGTCAGACAGGCCAGAATCATGACTAAAATAATCGAAGCCGGCATATCTCCGGTTATTGTTTCAATCTCAGTTTTTCATTTCATTATTTCATTTCTGGTACTGGTTTGGGTTATGTTATTTTTCATTTTTTAAATAATGAATTATTACTTTCAATCTGCCAAAATTACAGCTCCGCAGGATGATCGGAGGTGGGGAAGCTGTTTTGTTGAAAATGACTTGATGGTTCTTCTGGAAATAGAAACTGATAACTCAAAACCGGCCTCTCAAATGGGTAAATCCGTCCTGGATACCATTCTTCTGGAATTTCAGAATAAAACTGTTAAGGATAAAAATACCGTTAAATCCCTTTTAAAAGAAATATCCGGCAATCCGTATCTTAAAACCGTAATTATTGCCTTAAACTCCGGATCGGATTTATTTTTAGGCTGCTTGGGTAAAGGCCAGGCAGTACTTATTAGAAACGAAAAAAGCGGCACAATAATCTCGGGTGGTTTTATTTCACAGGGAGAAATAACATTCGGGGATCAGATTATTTTCCATTCAGACAGGCTTGCTTCCGTTTTAGACGCTGTTGATTTGGATAAGTTATATCACACCGGTAATCTCCAACAGATAGAAGAAGAGTTGGCCGCCCGTCTGTCTTCGGATGTTAATGCAACGGGGTGTGCGGTTTTGGCGGTCATTGTTACCGAAAAAAAAGTGGATGTCTCCGCTGACTTACCGGTTCGCGGTTCGCAAATAAGCGTATTTGTTAAAAATATTCTTCAAAGCGGTTTTTTTAAAAAATTTTATAAAATTCGCAGCCTCTTTGGGTTTTATTATTCCATAAAAGACAAAAAAAAACGCTTTTTAATATCCTTGGTGACTGTTCTTTTCATTTTCCTTTTATTGAATATCGGTATATCAATTTTAAGGTCAAAAAATTCCCAAAAAGTAAAAGAAATCAATAATTCTTTGGAAACTGTAAAGGGGCAGTATGATGAAGCTCTGGCTTTAATAGAGCTTAATCCCGTCAGAAGCCGTGAATTGCTTTCAAGTGCCAAAATGGCTGTCGGTAATCTCCTTAAAACAACGGGAAAAAAAACACGCGAATATAAACTTCTGTCGGATTGGTTTAATAAAATCTCATCATCCGAAGTTGACGCCTACAAAATTTATAAACTAACGGCCGTACCGTTATTTTTTGATATTACCCTCATAAAGCCGGGCGGGATAGGAAATGATATAGCTTATTATCAGGAAAAAAAGGTTATTTTGGATAAAAAAAATAAAACTGTTTATTTTCTCGATACAAAAACCAAAGAGGCCAAGATTCTGGCAGGAATTGATACTGTTAAAAATGCTGTCGCGGTTTCTGTTCACGGCAGTTATGTTTATGTTTTCAATGATGAAGGGATTTACAGGATCGATATCGTTTCAAAAGAATCAAAAAAAGTTATTGAAAGGGATAAAAATTGGACGGACATTTCCGATATGGAAGCCTATGCCGGTAATTTGTATCTTCTTGACAGGGGCAGCAATTCCGTTTGGAAGTATATTGCCGCCGAAGAGGGTTTTTCAGATAGGATTAGCTATGTTAATAAAGGAGTTTCTGCCGATTTACGTTCAATGGCACAAATTTCAATTGACGGATCCGTTTGGGCTGCCGGTTCAAGCGGTATTATTAAATTTACATCAGGTAATCGGGATATTTTTTCTTTTGCCGATTTTTCGGAAACAGTTACCGGAATAGATGCCATATCAACAAGCGACGAAAATAACTATCTTTATCTTCTGGATAAAACATTGGAAAGAATAATAATTTTTGATAAAGAAGGAGTTTATAATTCCCAATACCAGTGGCCTGATTTAAAAAATGCTGATGGTCTGGCCGCATCTGAAAAAGAAGGTAAAATATATATCCTCATAAAAGATAAGATCCACGCCATTGACTTGAAGTGAAAAATATGAAAGTAATTAACCGCCGCGCCCGTTATGATTACGAAATTTTGGAATCCTTCGAAACGGGAATTGTACTGACGGGACCTGAAGTCAAATCATTAAGAGGCGGACGTATGACTCTTGACGGATCATTTGTAAAAATAATCGGCAGCGAAGTTTATCTGGTTAATGCCCAAATATTTCCTTATCCTTATGCCCGTCCGGAAAATTATGATCCTAAGCGCACCAGAAAACTCCTCATGCACAAAAAGGAGATTATTTCCCTCAAGATTAAATTAGCCTCAACTGATTTGACCCTGGTCCCTCTAGAATGCTATAATTCCAAAGCTTATTTCAAGGTTAAAATTGCCTTAGCCAAAGGCAAAAAGAAATATCAAAAAAAGGAAAAGTTGAAAAGAAAAGATATTCAAAGGGACGTTGAAAGAGAATTGAGAAGTAAAAAAGATCCGGGAAGAATTTAAAATTAATATTTATTAAACTGGGGATGAAACGATCGACGGGATAGTACTTTAACAACTGCAAGCCTGAGTGATTGTCTCAGTAAAACCAATCAAAAAATAACTGTCGACAATGATGACAGAATTGAAGCGTTAAAGAGGGAACGAGATGCAATTCTTGCTCAACTCGGAGCGTTTCAACCGAATTTTGCCCGTTTATACGCGTAAAATCGGCATCTGCTGAAACTTATTCCGATGGGTTTCATCAGGTGAAAATACAGTCGGAATGCTCCCCGGTAATTGACTGTAATCGGGGAAAAGATTAAGTCTTACTTTTTCCGCCTCTTTGTCTGTTGATACCGGCGGTTAAAGGAAATTATTTCAGCAGACTAAGCTTGTAGAAGTTATTAATGTACGTCTTCGGACTCCGGATCACCTCCGGACATCTCCACAAAGTCAAACGCGGCTTCTTAATAAAGCCGTGTAAAATAAATACATGTCCCTGCTAAACCTCCTTTTCCCTCGCCGTTGTGTTTCCTGCGGAAAAATCGGCCGCTATTTCTGTTCGAATTGCTTTAAAAAAATTAAGTACATTGACAGGTCTTTCTGTCCGGTTTGCCGGAGATATTCATTTGACGGCTCGGTTCATGCTGCCTGTCTTTCTCCCTGGTCGCTAAACGGTTTAACCGTAATGGCTCACTATAAAGGTCCTGTTAAACAGGCAATAAAAATGATCAAATACCGTTATGTTTCCCATTTGGCAGAAGAATTGTCCGGTTTATTTCTTGAAAAATACCCTTCTTTTTTAAATAAATTGGATATTCTTGTTCCGGTGCCGCTTCACCATCAAAGGGAAAAAGAACGGGGTTTCAATCAGAGTTTAATAATTGCCCGCTGTTTGGGTAAAAACCTGAATATTTCCGTCAGGGATGATTTATTAAAAAGAAAAAGACATACCCGTCCTCAATTCGGATTAAAAATAAATGACAGAAAGACTAACATCCGGGATGCTTTCCGGAGTTACCATTCCGAAGTGATTTCCGGTAAAAAAATCGGCTTGGTTGATGATGTAGCCACAACATTTTCAACATTGAGAGAATGCGCCCAAGAATTGAAAAAATCAGGAGCCAGATCCGTCTGGGCATTTGTTATCGCTCACGGTAACTGAAGAAATTTTTTAAATAAAGCTGATTTATAGGTTTAATTTTGTTATAATCAGAGCGAATTTGGAGGTGTCGCATAGTTGGTCCATTGCGCGGGTTTGCTAAACCCGTGAGCTGTAAGGCTCGCGTGGGTTCGAATCCCACCGCCTCCGCTTTCACCTCGCCATAGCTTTAGCGACAGCGGGTTTCTCTTTAATAGTATTTCTGCAGTTATAGATTATACTGATTTTATGGGTCGGGCTACGGCGAGACTATGTCCGCTTTCAGATCGACGAAGCTTTATGCGAAGTCGTCTTTTACTTCGCAGTAGTTTTAACGAAGGCGAGTTTGCTCGACGAAGCTTCAGCGCAGTCGACTTATGTATTATATTTATATTCTCCTTTGTTCAGATAACAGAACATACATCGGATGTACCGACGACTTAAAGGATAGATTAAATAGACATAATAATAGTTATGTTCCAGCTACAAAAGATAGACTCCCTGTAAAACTCTTTTCCTATTTTGCATTCTTCAATAAATACACGGCATTTAATTTCGAAAAATATCTCAAATCCGGATCAGGAAGAGCATTTTTAAAGAAACACAAAATGATATAATTCGGCTATGTTTTACGCACTGGTCGATTCTGCTGCATTAAAAAATCCGGTAGTACTTAATAACTATAAACAACTAAAAGTAACGATACAATTTGAACCTCAATCATCAACAAGTAAATACCATTACAATTTCTTAATGCAATTCCCAAATAATGTTTTAGATAAAGCAATAACCGGTATTCAAAAAGAAATGTTATATTCCTGGTATACTTTCTTTTGGAATGATAAGGTGCTTAATATTGTATTTGATAAAAAGAAATTTGAGATCAGTCTTCCTAACGGTTGGAATTCATCCAAAATAAAAGAAGCACAAGAATTTGGTAGATCTCAAAGTATAAAAGAAGAATATTTAAATTTCAAAGATTATTTCAAACCGTATGAGGATATGGTTCGTAAGTTAATAAAATAGGTTCTAACTTTGTATATGGTGCCCCGCCGCGTAATAAATCGCTTCACGATTTAAACTCTGCAGGGACGTTTAAATTTGCAGAGAAAATTTATTACGTCTCCGCCGCGTAGGAAATTGTACTTTTTTTCTTCTTAAAGGTTATAATCTAATTGATATTTAAAAATAAAATATTCTGCCATGCCTGATGAAACGGTAAAATATATTTCCCAAAAACCCGATCTTAATCAGGTTTTGATTGAATGGACAAGTCCCTCTCATCCGTATAAAAAAAGAAGCAGGCTTTTTTATCAGACTGTCGCCACGTTCACTTTTTTACTGGTTGTCATCGTTTTTTTTCTCAGAGAATTCCTTCTCATCGGCGTTATTCTGTCGGTTGCCTTCGTGATTTACGCGATTTACAGTGTACCGCCAATCACGGTAGAACATAAAATCACACCCTTGGGATTTAATAATGCCGGCAGGTTATTCCGTTGGAATGAGCTGGCTGCTTTTTGGTTTGAAGAGAAGTGGGGAATAAAAATGCTGGTTATTCAAACCCATTTGTCGTTTCTGTCCCAAATAAGAGCTGTTCTTAATGATGTTTCGGATGAAAAAGTTAAGAAAATTCTGGATAAATATCTTCTTTATGTTGATAAAGCTCCCAAAAGTATAATTGATCGTTTATCGGACTGGGTTTCCCAAAATATTCCCCTGGAAACTAAAGCTGAAAGCCGTTAACTTCAAAGTTGGTTTAATTAGGATTACGTATTATAATAAACTCCGAAATAAATAGTGTCCCTGTAGCTTAATTGGATAGAGCAACAGCTTGCGGAGCTGTAGGTTGCGAGTTCGACTCTCGCCGGGGACGCCAAAATAATCCCGCTTTGCGGGATTATTATTGCGTTTCGTCTTTTTATTTTGGAGGGTTGGCTGAGCGGTTCAAAGCGACGGTTTCGAAAACCGTTCTCCCGCAAGGGAGGCACAGGTTCAAATCCTGTACCCTCCGCCGTAATTAAATCTTCAAATTTTCTTACCGCATTTTTATATAATTCTGTTAAGCTGACAGGTTAGTTTCACTTGGAAAATTTCCGAAAAAACCATGCAAAAAATTTCACCCCATTTATGGTTTGATAAAGAAGCCAAGGAGGCAGTCGAGTTCTACACAGCCGTTTTCGAAAACTCGAAGATAAAAGATACGGCAACTCTTCATAATACCCCGTCGGGCGATAGCGATATTGTTTCGTTTGAGCTTTCAGGGCAGTCATTTATGGCAATTAGCGCCGGCCCTCTTTTCAAATTTACTCCTGCTGTATCTTTCCATATTAAATGCAGGACGAAAAATGAAGTCGATGCTATATGGAAAAAGCTTTCCGCGGGAGGCACAGTGCTCATGGAGCTGGGAGAATATCCTTTCAGTGAAAAATATGGATGGTGCAATGACAGATATGGTCTTTCATGGCAGGTGATATACGCCGGCGGGAGTGAAATAAAGCAAAAAATTACTCCCGTACTCATGTTTGTCGGTAATGTATGCGGCAAAGCAGAAGAAGCAGTCAATTTTTACGCATCAGTATTCCGCAATGCCCAAGTTGACCATATCCTCCGCTATGGCAAAGGGGAGGAACCGGACAAACAAGGAACATTAAAATACGCCGCTTTCAGGCTTGAAGGTAAGGAGTTTGGGGCTATGGATAGCGCTCATGATCATCCCTTCGTCTTCAACGAGTCCATTTCGTTTATTGTGTACTGCGACACGCAGGAAGAGATTGATTACTACTGGGAAAAGCTCTCCGCGGTTCCCGAAGCCGAACAATGCGGCTGGCTTAAAGACAAGTACGGTCTCTCTTGGCAGATTATTCCAACTGCTTTGTACGGGATGGTAAGTGACAAAGATGGGAATAAACGTGCACGGGTGACCGAAGCTTTTCTTAAAATGAAAAAATTTGATATTGAAACTCTCAAGCGGGCATACGGGGGAAAGTAAGAACTTGTCGCCTGCTCTCATTCGCTTTGTTTCCCGCTTTAATTTCCGTTCTTCTTTAACGTCATTTTTTTAAGATATAATACGTCCGATGGAACTGATAATAATTCTGCTTTTGATAATAATCAGCGGGATTTTCGCTATGACGGAAATCGCCATTGTTTCATCCCGGAAATCTAAACTTCAGCAAATGGCCCAAAAAGGTAATGATAATGCTAAAAAAGCTTTGGAGCTGGCCAATAATCCCAATAAATTATTATCAACCGTCCAGATTGGAATTACTTTTGTCGGTATATTTACCGGAGCATATAGCGGAGAAACACTGACCCGTTATCTCTCCTATTTTTTATCCCGCATACCGATTCTGGGAAATTATAGTGATATTGTTTCCCTGGTCACGGTTGTCAGCATAATTACCTATCTTTCCCTTGTTTTCGGAGAACTTGTTCCCAAACGCTTGGCTCTTAGTAATCCTGAAGCCATTGCTGCATTTATGGCCAAATTTATGCACCGTCTCTCAAACTTCAGTTTTCCGGTAATTAATCTTCTTAGCAGGTCAACCGACAAAATATTGGATTTGTTCAAAGTAAAGTCATCTGATAATTCTCAGATTACAGAAGACGAAGTTAAAATGCTGATTAAAGAAGGCGCGCGTGTTGGTGTTTTTAATTTGGCCCAAAAAGATATTGTCGAGCGTACCTTCAGATTAAGTGACCAAAAGGCGAATATGCTGATGACTCCGCGTAAGGAAATAAAATGGTTGGAAATTAACCAAAAGGAAAAGGTATTAAGAAAAATTATTTCTGACAATCCGCATTCTTATTTTCCGGTTTGTAAAAATAATATTGATAAAATCATCGGGGTAGTAAGAACTAAAGAAATTCTCATTAGTTACTTGACAGATGAAAAACTTGATTTAACCAAATCAATCCATAAACCTATTTTTATCCCGGAAAGCATGAATGCTCTGAAAGTTTTTGAGCTTTTCAAAAAATCCGGCATTCATATTGCGCTTGTTGTCGATGAATACGGCAATACCGGAGGGCTTTTGACCATAACCGATCTTTTGGAAGCAATTGTCGGGGATATCCCCACAATTGATGAATTACCGGCTCGTGAGATAACGCCGAGGGATGACGGGTCATGGCTGGTCGACGGACTGGTTTCCGTTGAAGATTTTAAAGATCACTTTAAAATCAGTAAATTCCCCGATGAAGGATCGGGAATTTTCCATACGGTGGGAGGATTTGTTATGCACCGGATCGGCCGGGTTCCCAAAGAGGGAAATTCGGTTGAATTTGCCGGGTTTAATATTGAAGTGGTTGATATGGACGGGAATAGGGTGGATAAAATTCTAGTCAAAAAACCGGCCGGAAAAATATTAAAAAAACGGTAATCTTCATCCTATAGTATTATTGACTTCCTATTTGTTTTCCGGTATACTTATAATGAATTATTTGCTCTGCTTATTCCCTGCATTATTTGATTCTTTATGATTGTTACTTCAGTTTGTATTCGTTGCGGTAAAACCAGAATAAAAGGCAAAACCTGGAAAGAAAAAGTTGAAGGTGCTGAAGTTACCATTACCCAAACGGTTTGCCCGGATGATGATTGTCAGAAAATCGTAGATGAAATGCTCCAAAGCAAAAAAGAAAAACTGGAAAAGATCCAAAAAGAGTCATTAAACAGAAGAACAAATATCAGAAGAAGTAAAAAACCTCTTTCTCTTCAGTAATACTTCTTAAGTTATTCTTAACAGGAAGCGCTGTCTTTTTTAACTTTTCCGTATAATTTCACATTGTTAAAGAATTAATTATATTTTCAATGGAATGCCTGATTACCGAAAAGAAAAAAATAACTGATGATATTTCTTTATTTCACTTAATTCCTTCAAACGGAGAAAAAGTTAATTTTTTTCCCGGTCAATTCTGTATATTGGAAAATCTCCAGTTTCCGGATAACCGCAAAAAGCATTATTTTTCCTACGCCTCAATTCCTAATATGCCGTTTTTGGAATTTTGCATCAGAAGTTATGGTCCTTGGACAAAAAAACTGTTGGAAAAAAGTGTTGGGGAAAAACTTCAATTAACCGGCCCCTTTGGTCATTTTGTCTGGAAAAACAATGCCGGCGAGGCAGTTTTTATTGTCGGTGGAATCGGTATTTCTCCTGTTATATCCATCATCAGATTTCTGAAAAGGTCAGGTTTTCCCGCCCGTATTCTTCTTATTTACGGGGTCCGCTCTCCTGAAGCTGCCGTTTATCAAAAGGAACTCGATAATCTTCAGAATAATTTTCCGGAGTTTTTCCGCGTAATTTATGTTTATTCGGAAAAAGCTCCCGCAAAGTGGACTGGTTATAAAGGGCTTATTACTCGGCAAATACTTGAAGGTGAGATTAATTTTTCAAAAAAGCCTTATTTCTATATGAGCGGTCCTCCTCCTTTTCTGGCTTCAATGCTGAAAATTCTTAATAACAAATCAGTAAAACCCGGCAGTATTATCAAAGAAACCATTTATTGAATAAAATCAAAACCTTCAAACTTATTTTTTCCTGTATAAGACTAAAAGATGTCATTTTAATCCCGCGCGCTGCCTCCTGTTCTGAACTGAAATTATTGTTATATAATACTCCTGTCTTAAAAGTAATTATTTAAATATGGTTAAGGAATATTCGGCCGGAGGAATAGTCTATAAGAAATCAAAAAAAGGCATATATTGGCTTGTCGCTCAGCATTCACATCATAAAGGATGGGTTTTTCCTAAAGGATTAATAGGCGATCACCGTAAAGGTGAATCCAGTCGGGAAACAGCTCTCCGTGAAGTGCTTGAAGAAACAGGTATAAAAGCGAAAATTGTTGCAAAAATTCCCAAATCTGTAACCTATTTTTATACTTGGCAGGGAGAAAAAAGGTTTAAAACGGTCACATACTACCTTATGGAATATATCGGGGGGGACATCTCCGATCATGATTGGGAAATGTCACAGGTTGTTTGGCTTACTGAAAGCGAAACAGAAAAAAAACTGTCCTTTAAATCGGATAAGGAAGCTTTCCAATATGCCCGGCAATTGTTCAAACAAAATAGTATATAATACTTTTTTAGAGAAAGGCTGCCCGATTGTCTCCGTAGTTTAATGGATAGAACATTGGGTTCCGGACCCAAAGGTTGGAGGTTCGAATCCTCTCGGAGACGCAATTCAATATCATATGCCAAAAAATCAAGCAGCAGATTTTGTTTTTGAAGCCGCTGCTCTCAATAGGCTTTATCGGACCGGTTGGCAGATTTTAGGTACCGGCCTGAGTCAGGAATCGGTCGCCGGACACTCTTTCTTAGTCTGCGTTATTAGTTTCCTTTTAAGCATTGATATGAAAGTTGACCGGGAAAAAGTCCTTCTCATGGGTCTTTTCCATGATTTTGAGGAAGCCAGAACCGGTGATGTTTACAAACTGGCTGACCTGTACACAATTACGGATAAGAAAAAAGCGGTCAAAGATTCTTTTTCCCCATTGAAAAATTCAAAGTATATGCTTTCCTTAGTGGAAGAATATAATAAAGGTATATCAATTGAAGCAAAGTTGGTCCATGATGCTGATACATTGGCTCTTTGCGTAGTACTGAAACAATTAATGGAAAACGGCAATGTTAATGCCGGAGAGTGGCTGGATTCCAATCTTAAATCCCTAAAGACTTTACCGGGCCAAAAACTTGGAAAAATTATTAAAAAAACAAATTCCCAAAACTGGTGGAAAAAAGAAAGAATAATACTCCATCAAAGCCTTGCCAATAAATAATCCCCTGAAATATTTGCCCGTAATATAAATGTATAAAAAATTGTTTAAAAAAATATTAATTTTCACTCTTCTGGTTGCTTTGTCTTCCCTCATTATTTCTTTGGCGGCCGGGGAATTCATTGTCAAGCATATTATGCCTCAGGAAACATACGGTCTGGCCAGGGCAGTCGGAATAAATATTTTTGAAAAAAGCCCGGTTATTTCCTATACTCTCCGTAAAAACGTAAAAGATTATCTCCATATCGCCTTTACCCGGGAATTTACCCATTACCTTTCAACTAATTCTCAAGGAACACGCGGTCAGGATTTTACTGTTGAAAAACCACCGGGAACTTTCAGAATTCTTTTTCTGGGGGATTCCATGACATTCGGTTGGGGAGTTGAAGACAATCAGACCTATCCGGCTCTGGTCGAAAAGTATTTAAACGCCGCTTTGCTTAAGACCTCATCGGTTCATAATAAAGTGGAAACAATAAATGCCGGATTTACCGACGGTCAGACACTGGATTCTTATTATCTCTGGTACAAAACCACCGGCCATAACTTTCAGCCTGATCTGGTGGTTGTCGACCTTTTTCCTTACAATGATCTTTCCGATATGTTCTACAGTAACTGGGAGGATGTTGATAAGAACGGTTATCCCGAAAAAATCATCTCCAAAACACATCAGGTTGATGACGGTTATCTCATAAGCATTCAAAAAACAAACTGGAAATTTGAAATTCCCGTTCTTCGAGATTTTCATCTTTTTATTCTGTTTGCCAACGCTCTGGAAAAAGGCGCGCCCCGAATTGTAGAGAGCATTAAAAAATCTGTCGGAATAGAACAGGTAAAAGAGGAATTTTCCGTAAAAGAAGCAACGGACTGCGTTTATCTTTTGGAAAAAAAGTATTGCCCGGAAAAACTCTGGTCGTATTTTGATAAATCTGAATTGATGTTGAGTGGGATAAAACAATTATCAGCGGATTATAAACAGGATTTGCTCGTTACTATAATGGCCAGTCCCGATCAGGCGGTTCCCTTATCCGAAAAAAGCAACAGACCGGCTTTATTAAAAACAATTGAACCCCAAAAACATTACCGGGATTTTCTTAATTCGGAAAAAATAAATTTTCTTGATCTTCTGCCGGCACTTTCAGGAGATAAATCACAGAATAATTTCTATGAGCGGGATGGTCACATGAAAAACCATGGAACCATGACGGTAGCCAAAGAAATCACCTCTTTTCTTATCAGGGAAAATCCGTCCTTTTTCTCCCCAACCGTAAATCTCGACCTGGTAAAATAACCGGATCGTAAAAAGCCCGGTTTAACTTTCATTAGCAGATAAAATTTAGTAAAATTGCCAAAGTAATGGAGGAGTCGCCTAGTTGGTCTATGGCGCGGACCTGGAAAGTCCGTTGGGCGGAAACGTCCTCGTGGGTTCGAATCCCACCTCCTCCGCCACGCAATCTAAAGTAAATTGACTCGAAAAAATTTAAGAAAGGAAGTTTATCTTATAGAAGAAAATAAAATGTGTTTAAAGCCAGATTCCTCCAACTGCGATACTAGTTTTTATCGACCTCTAATTTATATTTCCAGTTTTCTGTTTGACCAGTCCACTTTTGAAATAACAAGCGTTTTTCCGAGCCTCCGATATCAACTGCATAATAGCTATTTGAGCTATCACCCACAACGTCACTCATACACATAAGTTTAATATTTTTATTAACTGTCCAAGATTCAATATTACCGCACATTTCATTCGTATAGAAAACTTCTTCAAGTTCAGTAGTACTAAGCATATTCAAATTATTATCCAGCCAGAGCAGTTTAGGTGTAACAAATTTACCTGGTTCTTCAAATAATATTGCCACAAACTCACCCGTTTCGTTATTCTTGCAAGCCGAAACTACCACCTGTTTCCGAAATTTATCAACGATTTTTTGAGACCAAGATGAGTTTGGTGTAATTGTAGAATTGCTTATTGAATTGATGCAATTAATGTCGTATTGTTTTTCGTCAAGAAATTTATCCAAAGCAAAATAAAGCTTCCCATTAAAATCTTTTTCCAAATATTGGGAAATTCGGGAGATAATTTCTTTAGTATCAGTATTAACATTGCTAATACTTTTCAGTATTTCCTTTTCAAAAACATCATTCATTCCGCTTTGACTGACCGAATCAACTGCCGGCGGTTCCTCTGAAACACTGTCTATGTTTGAATTTCTGAAGCCTCTATATAAATATCCTAAAATGAATATAACAATCATAAAAAAACTAAATACTAGTATCCATATAGGTTTAAAGTATAAATTATTAACATTTTTAATTTCATTTTTTAATTGGAGTACACCTTTTTCTGATGTCTTGTTTACGTTTGTTTTCACAAATCCATACTACTAAAATTATAGATACACATCAAACAGATTTTGCTCTTCGAATTCTAAAATCACCATAGCTGGGATTAAAGTAGGAAAGTATATGAGTATTATCTATTAAGGATAGTCAAACTTAAAATATAATATATGATGTAAGCAGTCCTGAAAAAGTCTAGAAAGTCGTTAACGGTCTCCCGCCACGTAAGAAATTGCTTCGCGATTTAATCGTTGCATAATCTGATAAATTACTAAAGTTGAAGCTAAAAGAGACCGTCCCCTTAATTATTATTAACTTCAAGCTCAGGTAAATCGAAGTTGAATAATTTAGGATTTACTACTCCGCTAGAATTACTAAAATACAGGGCTGCAAAAAACAAAAATGCAATAAATATAAAAATTAAAATAATTAGTTTTTTTTTGCTTATAGGAAATTTCATACCTTAAGCGATTCTTAAAATTCTTTACTCCTATTTCACTTTAGCATTTATAGCATTCAAGTCAAAAAGACTTTGCATTTTCTTCCTACTGGAGACATAAAACGTCTTTTCCATTTTCCCTGATTACAAATCGTATAAAATTAAAAGAAACGAAGCTCAGGAAAGAGAGTGAATAGATTGTTGGTAAAAATATTGTGGTAAATTTAAGGAATCAAAACAGGTTTTAACACTGTAAATGGTTCCCCGCATTGTAGGAAAAAATTAATCTGTAAACGGTTCCCCGCAGCGTAATAAATCGCTTCGCGATTTAAACGCTGCTGGAACGTTGAAAGTTGAAATTTGAAAAATTTCTTACGTTCTTACGTTGCCTCCTACATGTTTTACTACGCTTATATTCTTCAAAGATTAACTTTACTCAGCTTTAACAGAAACGGCATCAATCACCGGACCATAATAGCCGGATATTAAGCTCTTAAAAGTTAAACGGGTTAAGTTATTCGTAGCATTTGCTGTATAGGTATGCGGTTCCCATCCCATATTTAAATTGGATCTTCCTGTAACATCAAATGAAAGCGTGTCCAGAAGATTTGATCCCCACCATATTTCCATTCTCTTTATAGCAGGTCCCCCTTCTGGATTACCTGATAAGGAGAAGCTAATTGTATACGATTGTCCAATAGTCGTATCTAAAACTTGAAAAATAGCACCCGCTGTATTGTTTGTTCCAGTCAGATCAACGGACTGAAGTCCATCAGCAGCCTGCCAATAAGAACCCGATATGTGGTCAACTGACATGATATCAATTGACCCGCCTTCCACCGTCCAATTTCCAAAAGTATCGCCGGAATAATATGTGTCATAACTTCCGCTGACCACAGGTTCCTCAAAGCTGCCGTTTATCACTATATTATCAGAAGGCACCGGAGTCGGAGTCGGAGTTGAAGTTGGAATTGGACTTTCACAATTAATTACTGCACAAACTGCTTTTTCCATATCTAACCTTGTTTTACCAATTTGCTCATTAGAATTGATTGGCTCACCGTTATTAACCAGAATATTACGAATCTCTGCTATGGATAAACTTGATTTAATCATTTTTAGAAGTCCGGCTGTTCCGCTTACCAGGGCGGTTGCTCCGGATGTTGCACCAAAGCATCCGTAATCGACTCCATCTACTGGAGTATAAATTTCTACTCCAGGCGCGGCAACATCAACTTCCGGGCCATAATTTGAAGGTTCAATCCCACCTAAACGGTGATCAGACAAATCTGTTGCACCGACCGTAATGACATTATCCAAGTCGTTAATATTGGCTGGAGTTGTCCTATTGGCCCCCTCCCCGAAGTTTCCTGCCGCAACAACAAATAAAGTATTTGGTTGTGCTTTCATAGCATCACGGACTAAATTTGTATTTCTTTCAAAGAATTTCTTATAAATTATTAAATCACTATTTAGATGAGTTCCACCGCTATAATTAACTACTTCTGGATGATATTCATTTAATTTTTCAATATTATTTATTGCACGTGCAAATGAGAACGCTTGTTTAACAATAATATTATATTGGTTCGATGAATTAGATGGGCCTGATAATATACCATTCATATACGGACCATTATCCGGTAATTCACCACCTAAACCTAAAATATTATTTGCGCCAATTACTCCTACGACAGCGTTGCCATGTGCTTTATTGGTGGCGAATAAATCAGATTGGTAATCGATCGAAACATTGTTAAACTCTGGATGAGATTTATCCATACCTTCTTCTAATATACCTACTGTTATGGGCGAAAGAGATATTTCTCCTTTATCAGTTGCATCCACAATCTTTTGCCAAGCATTGATCACAT
>Ga0209341_10000250_pt1 | contig 54680 bp, 42 predicted proteins | sample RifCSP13_2_FD_184020 | JGI IMG/M metagenome (GOLD analysis project Ga0209341, IMG submission 184020) | Soil microbial communities from Rifle, Colorado - Rifle CSP2_sed 13_2 (SPAdes) (version 2) | ecosystem: Environmental > Terrestrial > Deep subsurface > Rock core/Sediment | place: Rifle...
GGACCCGGCTCACGGAGGCGGCGGTGCTCATGGCGCTCGTCCCGCGAATCCGCCCGGACGCCTACGTTGGCGGTGGCGCCGGGACGTGACCCCGTGGCGCACCGCATCGCGCTCGTCGGCTTCGGGAACGTCGGACGCGAATTCGCGCGGGTCCTCGCCGAACGCCGCCAAGAACTCTCGCGGGACCGAGGCCTGGACGCGCGCGTCGTCGCGATTCTCACCGCCAATCACGGAGCTGTCGACCATCCGCGTGGAGTCGACCTGCGCGCTGCGCTCCGCGCCGTCGAGGCGGGACGCTCCCTGGACGCCCTGGGACGACCGATCCGGACCGCCCCGGCCGAGTACATCCGCACCGCCCGCGCGGACACGATCGTCGAACTCACGCCCCTGCGCATCGCCGCCAATCAGCCCGCTCATGACCACATCGTGGCGGCAATCGAGACCGGGAAGCACGTGATCACCGCCAACAAGGGACCCGTCGTGTACCACTACCGCCGCCTCCGCGACCTCGCGCTCCGCAGGCACGTCGGCTTCCGCTACGAGGCCACCGTGATGGATGGGGCGCCGGTGTTCAACCTCCTCCAGGAGGCCCTCGTCGGGGCGCGCCTCCAGTCGTTCGAAGGGATCCTGAACAGCGTGAGCAACTTCGTGCTCACGGAGATCGAACGCGGGGGCTCGTACAGGAACGCGGTCGCGAAGGCGCGTGCGATGGGCCTTCTCGAGGCGGACGCTTCGATGGACCTCGACGGCTGGGACGCGACCGTGAAGGCGTGCCTCCTCGCGAACGTCGTGATGGGCGGCCGCGTGCGGCCGGAGGCCGTGCCCCGGGAGGGGATCGCAGGGATTGACGTCGACCGCGTGCGCTCCGCGCGGGCGGCCGGGCGGCGCGTGAAACAGATCGCGCGCGGTTGGCGGGAGGGACGGACCGTCCGCGTGTCCGTCTCCGTGGAGGAGTTGGCGGCGGACCATGCGCTCTCCTCGATCGACGGGACCTCGAACGCGCTCCTCGCGCGCACGGACATGATCAAGGAGCTCCTCGTCTCCGAGCGGAACCCGGGCGTGCGGCAGACCGCCTATGGCGTGTACTCGGACCTGCTCGCGATCCACGAGGGGCGCCTCGTGCCGGGCGCGGCCTGGCGGCGTCCGAGCTGAGACCTTCATATCGCGCGGCGGCGTCGGGACTCCGGGCGATTCGGATGGACGTTGTCGGCGTCGTTGGCTTGGGCCGGATGGGAACGGGGATCGCGGAGACCCTCCTCGGGAAGGGATACGAGGTCCACGTGTACAATCGGACGAAGGACAGAGCGCTCGCCCTTGCGGCGCGGGGCGCGGTCCCGCACGAGACGCCCGGCGATCTCGGCGCGCGTGTGGACGTCGCGATCACGATGCTCACCGACCACGCCGCCGTGGAGTCCGTGGCGTTCGGGGATCACGGGCTCCTGGCGGCGATGAAGGAGGGCGCGCGCTGGATTGACATGAGCACGATCGACCCGGATGCGTCCGTGCGCCATGCGAAGGAGGCGGAGCGCCGCGGCATCCGGCGGCTCGACGCGCCCGTGATGGCGGGGCCGCGGGTCGTGGCGGCGGGCGAGGCGGTGATCTTCGTCGGCGGCGACCGCCAAACGTACGAGGAGTCCCTCCAGGTGTTCCGCGCGCTCGGGAAGGAAATCGCGTTTCTCGGAGGCCCCGGGTCGGGGCACCGGATGAAGCTCGCGATGAACCTGTACCTCGCGCTCACGAACCTCGCGTACGCAGAGGCGCTCGCGTTCGCGGAGAAGCAGGGCATCGCCCGGACGGCGTTCGCCGAGACCCTGAACCGCACCCTCCTCGCGAGCGGGTGGACGCGGGGGAAGGGCGTCAGCGCCGCCAAGGGCACGTTCGAGCCGACGTTCTCCCTCGCCCTGATGCGAAAGGACCTGTTGCTCGCCGACGCCCAGGCGCGCCGCCACGGGTTGTCCCTGCCGATGACGGCCACCGCCAAGGCAGCGTACGAATCTGCGGGGGATCTGGACGCCCTCGACTACAGTGCGATGGCCCTCTTCGTCCAGCGGCAAAACGAGTTGGCGGCAGGGTCCCGGTGACGTCCCGACCGCCCGTACAAACCGAATTTGACGTACCGAACGATTATTGTCGGAGCGCCCCTTTCCCCTTCGATGAACCCGCAGAACCCCGCGTACGGCGTCGGCGGCGCCCTCCTCATCCCTGCCGCGGGCTTCGCGATGGCGGAGACCCTGTTCTCGGGCACGCTGTGGCCCATGCTCCTCGGACTCGCGCTCCTCGTCGCGGGCGTCACGCTCCTCGCCACGTTCGTGTTCGGGCGGACCCGGGCCGAAGCTATTTAGCGGCCGTGGCGTTTTGGACCGCGGGGGATGAGATGCCCGCCAAGGTCGCGATCAACGGCTATGGGACGATCGGGAAGCGCGTCGCGGACGCCGTCGAGCTCCAGGACGACATGGACGTGATGGGCGTCGCGAAGATGAAGCCGAACTACGAGGCGCGGATGGCGGTCGAGCGCGGGTACCCGCTGTACGCGACGACGAAGGACGTGCTCCCGAAGTTCGAGAAGGCGGGGATTAAGGTCCGAGGCACGCTCGACGAACTCCTCAAGGAGTCGGAAATCGTCGTGGACTGCACGCCGGAGGAGTCCGGGTACAAGCCGACGTACGAGAAGGCGGGCGTGAAGGGGATCTGGCAAGGTGGCGAGGAGCACTCGTTGACGAACTTCTCCTTCAACGCGGCGGTGAACTATCGCGAGGCCCTCGGGCAGTCGTACGTCCGGGTCCCGAGCTGCAATACGACCGGGTTGATCCGGACTCTGTACCCGCTCGACGTCCACTTCGGGATCAACAAGGTGCTGGCGGTGATGGTGCGCCGCGCGACGGACCCGCTCGATTCGAAGAAGGGGCCGATCAACGCGATCGAGCCGGAGCTCGAGATGCCGAGCCACCACGGGCCGGACGTGCAGTCCGTGCTCCCGAGCCTGAACATCCACACGATCGCGGTGAAGGTGCCGACGACGATCATGCACCTGCACGCCGTGTCCGTCGAGCTGAAGAAGGCGACTACCGACAAAGACGTGCTCGACGTTTGGCGGCACGTCCCGCGGATCAAGTTCTTCCGCGGGGCGGAGGGCGTCGCGAGCACCGCGCAGATCATGGAGGTCGCGCGGGACCTGTCGCGAAGCCGCGCGGACCTCTACGAGATCGCCGTGTGGGAGGATGGCGTGCACGTCGTCGGGAATACCCTGTACTACTTCCAGGCGGTCCACCAGGAGAGCGACGTCGTCCCGGAGAACGTGGACGCGATCCGAGCGATGTGCAAGCTCGAGTCGGACGCAAAGCGGAGCATGGAGAAGACGGACCGGTCCCTCGGGATTGTCTCCTGAGCGCGTCCGCACAGGGTCCTGCGGCGTCCGCAGTATATACCGCTGCATCCGAATACACATCGTCCGCGCGCGAACGGACTCCATTCGCATGTTCCCGAGGTTCATTCGCATGCGAACGGAGGTCGGGAACACTCGCACCGCACCTGCCGGACGTGAACGATGTTGGTTCGCATGTGGATCAATCCCGTTCGCATGCGGACGACCTCCGTTCGCACGTTCCCAGGGCGCGTTCGCATGCGGAGGGCGTCGGCAAGGGTCGCGACGTAATTACTGCGGACGCTCCGACATATTCGTGGGATGCGAATGGAGTCCATTCCGACGCGACTTGAGCTCTGCGGGAGGGAACGGGGGGCCAAGCGAGCGACGCGCACGCTCGTTCGACCCCCGCGAGGACCCGCCCGAGTCCGGATGGACCCCATTCTAGCGTCGAACGCCCCGGACCGCCCATGCGCGACATGTCAGGGGGATTGAGCCCTCCGGTCCCCTAGGGAGGCCCCGCTCGAGCGCCGCGCGCAGCCGGTCCCGGTCCCCCTCGGCGAGCCCCGCGACGAATCCGCCGATCGGGCCCTGGCCCCCGAGGAACGGCGTCCAGTAGTCGTGGAAGTCCCGGAACACCATCGGCAGGTCAATCGCACCGGTCTCGACGCCTTGGAGTCCCGCGTCCTCAAACAGGCCGCGCAGCCGGTCCGGACGGGCGATGGAGGACGCGTGGCCCTCGTCGCGCTCCCGCGCCCCCGGCAGGTCCAGCGTGACCGCGACGTCCCAGAACGTCCGGGTGAGCCCCATGCCCCGCGCGTAGTCCCAGACGCAGGCGGCGACGACGCCGTCCTCGCGCACGACCCGGCGCATCTCCGCGACCGCCACCCGCGGATCCGGGACGAAGGTGAGGACGAGGCTCGACGCGGAGGCATCGAACTCCCGATCGGCGGCGGGAAGGCCGAGCGCATCGCCGACCTGGAACGTGACGCCGTTCGACGCGCTCCCCACCGTCGCCGCCGCGTGCGCCACGAAGTCTGGGGACGGGTCCACGCCGACGACCCGGCGCATGCCCGCCTCCGCGAGTGCGGCAGAGAGCGAGCCGGTGCCGCACCCGACATCGAGGACGGAGCCTCCCGCGGGAAGGCGCGCCCAACGGACGAACCGCGGGGCGAGCTGGCGGCTCCACCGGCCCATCATCCGATTGTACGCCTTCCCGTCCTCCCATTGCGTCGCCATCGACGGCCTCTGCGGTCTGAGGCGCGAAGAAACCCCCCTCTAAGAACGTGACGCTCCACTCGCTGACCCCTGAGCGAAGCGGCAACCGATGGGGACCCGAGGGCCCTGGTGGCGTGTTACATGTAGTCGAAACCATTGAGCTTGCCCCGCCGCCTTCGCTCTTACAGATTGCGTGGCTTCCAATGCCCTTGACAGAGGACGAGTGGCGGGCGTTTGCCAACGAACACCTTGCGGCCATGAACGATGCCGAGATTGACCTCCACGGTGCCCTCGAAGGTCTCCGAAGAGGAATCCAAGGTCTCGTCGATCGGGGAATGCTTCCCACACTTGAGGGGGATTCCCTCTGGGAGACCTTCCGAGAAGCCCTCCTTCGTGTTCAGGCCCGTCTGAATGCATACATGCGGCGGCTCATGCAGATGCAGCGGGACGGAGAGCTATGAGGGCGAATTCCTTATCAGATGGCGCGGCGATGGGGAAGCAGATGGCAAAACGGACACCACTGCCCGGCTTGCGTCTGATCAACATCGACCGAGCGAGTGCCGGGCTTCCGCCCGAGCATGTCGTTCCGGGCCCGGGCCGAACGAGGAAGCGGGCGACGAGACGCTCACCCCCTGGACAACCCGCCAAGGTCGCCAAGTCGATGTCCAAACCGACCTTGAAGCTCATCGACCTGCGACCCATGATTGCCAAGCTCGAGCGCGAAATCCCGTTCATCGACCGTAGCGGAGCCGCGAAACGGCCTCGCAAGCCTCCGGGCAGTCGACCGAAGGGAACCGGACGTCGACGAGCGAGCCAACACGGTCCGGTCCGTTAGCGTCGAGGTGGTTTCGCGGGCCTGACTAGCGCTTTCGGTGGCCGTTCGCCGTCTTGCCACCCCGCTCCCTCCGAATCGTCTTCGCCGCCCGCGCGATCACGCCCATGAGCGCGTGGAACTCCCACTTCGACGGCGACGCGCGCCCCATCATCCGGCGGAACATGACCTCCGTCCGCTCCCGCTTGTGCTCCGGGTAGCGCGTCTCCGTGAGCAGGTCGTCGAACGCCTCGTACAACTTGTCGCGCTCCTCGGCGGACGCCCTCCGAGGGTGCGGCACCTCCGCCTGGGCGGCTCGAATCTCGTAGAGGAGTATGGCGGCGGCCTGCGAGACATTCAGGATCGGGTAGTCCGCGCTCGCGGGAATCGTGACGAGGACGTCGCACGGGGTCAGCTCCTCGTTGAGCAACCCGAAGTCCTCCCGTCCGAGAACGAGCGCCACGTCACCGCCAAATTCCCCCAGCCTCCCCGCCAGCTCTCGAGGCGTCGTCGCCTGGCGGCGGAACTTCTTCTCGCTCGCGGTCGAGACGCCGGAGGTGCCCACGATGAGGTCCATGCCACCGATTGCCGCCAAGAACGAATCGTGCGGGGTCGCCGCCTCCAGGATGTCGATCCCGTGCATCGCGCGCCGCCGCGCCTCCTCCCCGATCGCGCACGGCTTCACGAGCCGCAGGTCCGCGACGCCGAAGTTCTTCATCGCGCGGGCGACGGCGCCAACGTTTCCCTCGTACTTGGGCTCGACGAGGACGACGTGGATGCGGGCCACGGCCCGCGCAAGCCCTATATCACTATATCAGACTAGCCGCGCGCGAGGAGGATTTCGGCCCTCCCTCTCCTCCTTTTTGGTCACCGCGACCTTCCGGCACACTTGCGCCAGCCGACGCCAACCAAGGCTGCCCAGGAGCCAAAACGGGAACATGTTCCCGATGCAATAATCCCTCCGACCTTCGGTTCGCGTATCGCTTTCGGGGCTGGGTGGTTCAGTGGAGCGACAGACCATGGAGACAGGGGGAGATCGGCGCGCACGGTGCGAACAAGAGCTCTGGTTCGATACACCGCTCGCACGGGGGCTCCTGCGAAATCGCTATGCGCTCCCGATCTTGTTGTTCCTGCGCCAAAACGGGACCGCGAACACGTCGAGAATCATACGGATGGTTGGAGGCCGTCCTGCCGGGATCGTCGCGACCCTCCGGTGGCTCGAGGAGCGCGGAGTAATCGTCCGAAGTAGAGTCGCAGCTTCGAGGATTGAGAAGGAAAGCCGCCTGACCCTGCGGGGGATGACCCTCATCGAAACCCCGCTGTGTCGTTGGAGCCAGATTCTGCGACGGTGGAACCGACCGTTGAGTGAGTGCACTTCCGATTTGGAACGGAGCGTTCATCCCCTCAGCGGCCTTCCCATGGGCGGAGTTAAAATGGGAGGTTTGGCATGGCGGAGCTTCTGAGGTTGGCGGGAAGGACGTCGGTAGAGGGCTCGCGTGCGCCGATCCGGGTTCGCAGGATCCTTGCTGTGGTCGCATCCTTACTCGTCGCTTTGTCGGCGATACCCCCGTTGGCAGAAGCAAGTACGAACGTGTGGACGAACATGAACCCGTCAACGAAGCCTTCCGCACGCGGCTACCACGCCATGGCCTACGATTCGCAATCCGATCGGATAGTCCTATTTGGCGGCGGTGACGGGGCCGCCACCTTCGGGGACACATGGGCCTATGACTTCGGCGCTAATACCTGGATGAATAAGAACCCCAAAGGCCAGAAACCATCCCCTCGCGTGAACCCCGCGATGGCCTATGATTCCGGGTCCGATCGCATTGTCCTTTTCGGCGGATACACCGACGCTGGCCAGAACAGCGATGAGACATGGGTCTACGACTTGAACGCGAACAGGTGGACACAGAAGGCGCCCGTGGATAGCCCCTCGCCGCGGTATGCGGCGGCGATGGCCTACGACGCCGACTCCGATCAAGTGGTGCTTTTTGGCGGTGGCACCTGGGGGACGGGTGTAACCTTCGATGACACATGGGCCTACGACGTCGACTCAGACACCTGGCAGCTCAGGGACCTACCACCCCCTGCCACGTACATCCACCCGTGGCAGCGGCGGGACCACACAATGGTGTACCACTCGGCCTCGGACAGGGTCGTTCTCTGTGGCGGCTGGCCCGTCAGCGACTTCGACGTTGAACCAACACATACATACGATTACGACGCAAACGAGTGGACGACCCACACCCTACTCGTCTGCACGGGACGGAAGTCCCAAGCCATGACGTACGACACGGAGTCGAGTCGCGGAGTTCTTTTTGGCGGCGACGTCGGAGGCGCCTACGACGACAACACATATGCGTACATCCACCCCGATCCGTGGTACGACCTGAACCCGTCCCCTCCCACGCCTTCGGGACGGTTTTCCCACGCGATGGCGTACGACTCCCAATCCGACCGCACGATACTGTTCGGTGGTATCACCGGAAGCGGAGCGAACGACGAGACGTGGGCCTACCACTTGATATTGTCTGTGCCTGGTCCTCCCCGGAATCTCAGGGCCACCCCTGGGAATGGGGCAGTTACTCTGAACTGGTTAGAACCGACCGACTGGGGCAGCACACCGATCACGAACTACAAGATCTACCGCGACGGCGCTTTCTTGATCCAAGTCGGCGACGGGCGCACCTACACGAACACCGGTCTCACGAACGGGCAGCGGTACTGCTATCGCGTGAGTGCGGTCAACGCCATCGGCGAGGGGGTGCAGTCCGACGAGGCGTGCGCGACGCCGGGGGTCCCGGGACCGCCCACACTCACCGCGACGCCCGGCGCGGGACAGGTCGACTTGACCTGGACGGCGCCGCCCGACAACGGCTCCCCGATCACGAACTACCGCCTGTACAGGGGCACATCCCCCGGCACAGAGACATTCTATGTGGATGTCGGGAACTACCTGACGTACATCGACTCTGGAGTTGTAATCGGGCAGCTATATTGCTACCAGGTCAGCGCCGAGAACGCGAGGGGTGAGGGACCACGGTCGAACGAGGCGTGCGCGACGCCATACGGGGTTCCTGATCCGCCCATCCTCACCGCCACTCCCGGCGCGGGTCAGATCGTCCTCACTTGGACGGCGCCGCCCGACAACGGCTCCCCAATTACGAACTACCGGATCTACAGGGGCACCGTGCCGGGCGGGGAGACATTCTACGTGGAGGTCGGGAACGTCCTTACGTACACGGACACGGCGGTCGCGGGCGGCCAGCTGTACTGCTACCAGGTCAGCGCGGTGAACGCTGCGGGCGAGGGCCCGCGGTCGAACGAGGCGTGCGCGACGCCCCCGACGGGCGGACCCCCGAGCGAGCCGAGGAACCTCGTCGGCGTGCCGGGGAAGCACCAGGTGGTGCTGACGTGGGACGCGCCCCTTAGCGATGGCGGTTCTGCAATCACGAACTACAAGGTGTATCGAGACGCCGGGCTCCTGATCACGCTAGGCCCCGATCTCACGCACACGGACACGGGGCTCACGGCCGGCCGCTCATACTGCTACCGCGTGAGCGCTATGAACGTGCTCGGCGAGGGCCCGCTGTCGAACGAGGTGTGCGCCACGCCGTTCGCACAAATCGTCTTCGAGGGCGGCATCGACTGGACCGCGACCCGCGACGCGATCGTCTGGGACGTCACGGCTGGGAACGTCGACGGGGACCCAGAGATTGAGATCGTCACAGTCGGCGAGGCGTACACGGGGAGCCCCGCGAAGCGCCGGGGCCAGGTCATCGTATGGCGGTGGGACGGCACGAACCCCGGCGGCCCGCCCGTGTCGGAGGCCACGGCGACGTGGGCTCCCTCCGGTGGGGAGGCCGCCTTCTACGGCGTCGCGATCGGGGACGCGGGCGAGATCAACGTCGTCGGCTGGGCGGGCGGCGCCCCGCCGGCCCGAAACCCCGTCGCGTGCAAGTTCGTGAAGTCGGGCTCGAACCTGGGCGGCCCGGGCTGCGTCACGCACGCGACTCCCGCGGAGTGGCTGTCCCTGCAGCTCGCGGACATCGCGGGGGACTCCGCGAAGGAGCTGATCGCGTCCGGCCGGTTCTACGGCGCGACGGAGCAGGCGTACCTCGTCTGGTTCACGTGGGGGTCGAAGAAGTACACGGTCTCCGGCTCCGCGACGTGGACCCCCGGACAGGTCGCGGTCGCCTATGACGTGTTCGCGACGAACGTCGACGGGCCTGGGGACCCGAGGCCCGAGATTCTCACGGTCGGATCCACGCGCCCGGACCAGACGCCGACCGCGTCCGCCCAGCTCCGCGTGTGGAAGTGGAACATCGGCTCCGGGGCGTTCGCGGTCGCAGGCGAGGACCTGTGGACGGACCCGAGCGGCGGCTCTGCGGAGGCGCTGTCCGTGTTCGCGGCGGACGCGGAACCGGACGGGATCGTGGACATCTTCACCGCCGGGTACACGCACGATGCGACCGTGAACGAGGACACCGCGCAGCTCCGCGCGTACGTGGGGCAGCCGACGCTCGCGTTCATGACCCAGACCTTCGCGTCCGCGGACCGCGGGAACCGCTTCACGTCCGTGCACGTCGCGAACGTGGACCCGGACCCCGCCCTTGAGGTCGTCATCGCGGGCTGGGCGACGAAGGTCGACGGGGAGCATGGGGACCTCCGCCTGTTCGGGTACGCGGCGTTCGCCCTCTCCCCGCGGGCGACGATGCAGTGGCGGGACTTCGGAGCCGGCTCCGCGGACACCCGCGCGAACGCGGTCTGGGTCCGGGACGTCGACGGGAACGACGCGGGCCTCGCGGAGATCCTCACGGGCGGGCAGGTGCGCGTGGCGCCGTGGTGGGCCGCCCAGCTCCGGATCTGGTATGACCCGTGAGGAAGGACCGTATACCAACGGATATCGACAGAGGAGGCGAGGATTGATAGGCCAAGCCACGCATGGCGTGGTCGTGGAGGCTCCGAGGGGAACGACCAAGGAGTGCTTGTTGGTTCTTTGCGCTCTCTTGATTGGCGTCTCGCTGCCGGTGGCCTCCACTCCTTCGCCGCCAGACATCCGGTTCCCCTGGAACGTGGAGGTTGTGGCGTGGGGGGCCGGGCGCACAGGCGCCGCGATCGACGCCAACGGGACGCTCCACGCCGCCTTCGTCGAGCCGTGGCCGTCCTTCGAGCTCGTCTATGCTCAGAGGTCGGATTCCGGCTGGACTTTCCACCGGGTGGACTCCGACGCTTGGGCGCCTTCCCTCGCGCTGGATCCCGTGAACGTTCCGGGTCTGCTGTACCTCGGCCGGACCGATCGTACCGTGCGATACGCGTACCCCTGGGGGACCACATTCGCGAATGAGACCGTCGCGACGCTCGACGACGATCCTGTGGAAGGTACGTCCATCGGTTTCGATGCCCAAGGGAGAGCTCATGCGGCGTACCGGACCGTCGGGTCGGTGACTGGAACCAGCCGTCTCCACTACTCGGTACGCGAGAACGGGACGTGGAGGATGGAAACCGTCTACACGACCTTCACCTTCACGAACCCCTACGACTGGCCCTCACTTCGGCTGGATTCGATGGGTCGGCCGCACATCGCCGTCTACACGAACGGCGCATATCGTCTGGACTACTTTTCGAGGAATGAGTCGGGTTGGATTCGCGAACCGGTGGACGCATGGGGTCCTCTGAGGGAGTGCTGCGACGTCCCCTCGCTTGGGATCGACTCGCAAGATCGCCCGCGAATCGCGATGTACAACCTCACCGGGCAGGCCTTGCGTTTCGCGCGGTACGACGACTTGACGGGTCGCTGGTTCCTGGACAACGTTTACACGGAAGCGGACTCGAAGACGGCCCCGGGCACGACCTCCCTGGCGATGGACGCGGCCGACCGACCTCGCGTGAGCTACTTCGAGACCGACCTTCGCGTGCTCATGTACTTCTCGTACGAACCGGGCCTCGGATGGTCCCGGGAAGTCGCGGACCCGACACTTTGGACGGGGAACCACAACGCCCTCGTGCTTGACGCTCAAGGCGCCCCGCACATCCTGTACAACTGGGCCGACGGGAACACGACGCGGATCAAGCACGCGTGGCAGGTATGGCCGGACACCGTGCCCCCACGGTCGTCGGCTCAGCCCGTCACCCCCTATTGGCGTACGACTGCGCCTGTGCAGGTGAGTGCGGTCGCCGCGGATCCCTCAGGCGTGGCGAACGTGACGTTGTGGTCTCGTTTCAGCTTGGACAACGTCTCCTGGGGCCCGTGGACCTCTGTTTCCACGCTCGATGCAGTGCCGTGGACTTGGGCTTTTTCGGTCCCACAAGGCGACGGGTACTACGAGTTCTACACGACAGCCATAGACCGGCTGGGTAACGAGGAACCCCCCCCGACACAGGCCGACGCGGTCCTCGGTTACGATTCGACGCCGCCAACGTCTGGCGTATTGGCGGTTTCGCCGTACTGGCGCACGGCGCCGCCTCTTGCGGTTGACGCCCTCGGCGCGGACGCCTTGAGCGGAGTCGCTCGGCTCACGCTCTGGTACGCGCATTCCGCGGACAACGTCACTTGGGCGGCGCGGATTCCGTATGCGTCGCGAAGCACGCTTCCTTGGTCATGGTCCTTTCCGTTCCCGGACGGGGAAGGCTACTACCGATTCTATGCGATCGCACGGGACGTGGCGGGAAACGTGGAGCCCGTAAAGACGGGAGCGGAAGCGGTCGCGGGATATCGATCTCCGCCAGACTACGTGCCCTCAAACCCGTCGCCCGCAATGTCGCCGACTGTCGGCCTCTCCCTACCCATTCAGCTTTCCGTGCGGGTCGGGAACCTCGGCGGCGATTGGGACACGGACGTGACTCTCGCGTTCTTCAACTCCTCCACTCCCGGCTTCCCGTTCGCGACGTTCGTGGTGCCACCGCTGTCCCGCGGGGCGACGTCCGGCCTGTTCGAGGCTTCGTGGACCTCGCCGCCAATCGAGGGTCTGTATCCCGTCTCTACCTCCGTGGACTACAGCGACGACGCCTTGGAGTCGAATGAGATCAACAACGTCTACACGTGGTTCGTCGACGTGGTCGCGAGTCCCGTCACAACCCTAGAAATCGGAGAGCCGAACGCGACCGTGGGCTGGACCTACGTCACGTCGTCGACCTCTCTGTCATTCTCCATTCTCGATCAGAGCGGGCTCGGAATCCGGCGGACGATCTATCGGGCGGATGGCGGTCCTTGGGCGAACTACACGGCCACCGGGCCGTTTTCTCTGAGTGGCGACGGGGGACACCTACTTGAGTGGAGCAGCGAGGACTTTGCAGGCAACGTCGAGGTCCTGCGATCTCAGGTCCTTCGCGTCGACGACACGTCACCTGCCACAATCATTGTCGTGGGAGACCCAAAGCACGTCTCCGGCGACACGTTCGTCAAGTCCACGACTACGCTGACGCTTGCGGCCGTGGATTCCGGAAGTCCGCCAGTCGGTCTCGGAGAGACGGAATATCGGATCGACGTCGGCCCTTGGACAGCGTACGTCGGCGGCTTTCTAGTGGCAGGCGAGGCTTTCCATCTGATCGAGTTCGGTTCAATTGACCTGTTGGGCAACCAGGAGTCGATTCAGGCCTTTGGTGTCGTGGTGGACGATTCCCCTCCGAGTATCGTGGTCGAAGTCGGCTCGCCGGTTTTCCAATCCGACGCACTCTACGTGGGCCCCTCCTCACAGTTCACCCTCGTATCCCGAGACTTGGGTCCGATTCCTGTTGGACTGGAGGTCTTGGAATGGAGCATTCAGCCGGGAACGTGGACCCCATACGGCGCGGCATTTGGGCTCCCCACGCCGGATGGCATGAAGCGAGTGGACTATCGAGGTTCGGACTTCCTGGGCAACGCGGACTCGGGGACGCTTGAGGCGTTCCTCGACTCAACGCCGCCTATCACCACGCCCTCTCATGTGAGCGGCACGTATCCGTTGGGTACTGAGTTCTCGCTCGCGGCGGTGGATGCGGGCTCCGGCATCGAGTCCACAAGTTATCGAATAGACAGCGAGAATTGGACGACCTCCTTCGGGCCTTTCACTCTTCAGGTAGGGACGCATATCGTCGCGTTCCGGTCATTGGATCGTCTCGGAAATCCGGAACTTGAACGCACAATCGCTGTCGAGATCGTGGACGGAGCTCCCCCCCCTCCCCCGGCTACTCCCGCCACAAACTGGAAGCCTGTCGTGGCGTGTATTTTTTCGGTGATATTGGCCGTGCTCGGTGTATGGTCCGCGAAGAGGGTTCCGTGGAGGGGCCGTGGCGGACCGGCAGGGTTCCGTGCCACGTTCGGGGCGACATCCCTCCCATTCGTCGCCGCCGAGATCGCGACGGCTGTGGTGTCGATTGCGACGGGTTTTCTCTCGATCCCACCGATCGTTGGAGTGGGTGCCGCCGTCGATGTTTCGATCCTTGTCGTCGGGTCGTCTGTTTCGGTGTGGCGGATTCGCCGCGCTCCTCGTCGGTCGCCCGGGTAGGTCGGCCGCGAGGCTCATCAACCACCTACGCCCTCGCGTCTTGTCGCGTCCGGAGGCTGGGCAGGTGTCATTCCGAACGAGCAGTTGCCTCGTCGGTGATAGATGCCCTCCATGTGCTTCGTGCTCGTCTCAAGGCGAGCGAGGCGGGGACCTCGCGGCAGGTTCAAGGGGGTGCGTTCGGTCAAGACCTTCGAATTCGATCTGGTCACGCGCTTCTCACGCGCACTGCAAGTCCCATAGTCCCATTATAGTGGAATCAGGATAGCAGAGCCGATGCGAGTCGCCATGAAGGTCGCGTACGACGGACGGCGGTTCCACGGGTTCGCCCGGCAGCCGGACGCACGGACCGTCGAGGGCGAGGTCCTCTTCGCCCTCAAGAAGGCGGGGCTCCTCGTCAGCCCAGAGGCCGCGAACTTCCGAGGGGCGAGCCGCACGGACGCCGGGGTCAGCGCGCTCGGGAACGTGATCGCCTGGGACACAGACCTTGCCGACGACTCCCTCGTCGGCCGGTTCAACGACGCCGCCAAAGACGTGTGGGCCTGGGCCCTCGCGGAACTCCCGCCCGGATTCGATCCCCGCCGCGCCCTGGTCCGATGGTACTGCTACATCCTCCTCGGGCGTCACGATGCCGCCAAACTCCGCGAGACCGCCCAGGTCTTCCTGGGCACGCACGACTTCGCCGCCTTCGCGAGCCCGGATGCGGAACGGACGCGCCGTCACGTGGACTCGATCGATGCCACGATCGACGAGGACGCCATCGCGATCGACGTGCGCGCGCCGAGCTTCCTTCGAGGGATGGTCCGACGGATCGTCGCTGCGCTCTTGGCGGTCGAGCGCGGGGACGCGACCGAGGAAGTCCTCCGCGGGGCACTCGAGACGGGCAACGGCCCCGACCTCGGCACGGTGGCGGCGGAGCCACTGACCCTCATGGACGTGGACCTCGGGGTCCCGTTCCGCGTGGCGGTGGACCGCGCGACCCGCGAGCGGGTCGCCCGCCATATGGAGGAAACGACGGTCGCCGCGCGGTTCTGGCGCGAGGCGAGAGGCCGTGTCACGGGAGGGCACGCAAAGAGTCCTCCAGTGGAAACCGAGGTCGCCGACGCCTCGGGCGCGCCTCGGGGCAATTCTTAAATGGCCCTTCCCCCATCGGGCGGCCGCCCTTACTCTCCCTCTGGGAGGAGGAGATCCAGGATGCCGAATGCCCGAAGAAGCAAGGCAGTAGCGCTGCTACTTCTCGGGGTCATGGTCGGTTGGACCCTCGTGTCCACGGCCAACGCGTCGGCGTATCCGACGGAGCCCTTGGCTCCGGCGCCGGCCGCCCCGGGCAGCAGCCCCCTCGTGTCCATTGACGACGATTCCGAAGTGGCGTCGAGTTCGCCGCCGCAGAATCCGATGAACAAGATCAGCCCCGATCTGCTCCAGGCGCAGGACGGCCCGGACAAGACGGGCCTCGTCTCCGTGCTCATCTACACGGACGACGTGCCCGCGCTCGGCCGGGAGCTCGCACAGCTGGGTGCCCGGCGCGTCGCGCTCGTCGACGGCGAGGTGCGCGAGGTCGCGTTCGCGGCGCGTCCGTGGGGTCAGGTCGGCGCCCCGACGAGCCTCTACGTGTCCCTGCCCCGGTTCGCCCTCGTGGACGTCGCGGCCCTGCCGTCCGTCCTCTACGTGGACGTGCCGCAGCTCGCATCGACCACGACGGTCAACGACCCCGTCTTCCAAGAAGAGCGGATGGGGTACCAGGACTTCGTCGCGCGGATCCGCGCGGGCGCGAAGGACTCCCGCGGCATGGGGACGCTTGGCGGCTCCGGCTTCGGCGTGTCCCCGACGAGCTGGGCGATCGCGCGCGAGCACAAGGCGTACGACGCGTGGCAGATCGACCTCGACCCCGGCCCGGGATCGACGTACGCGATGGGCGGCGGCGTGAACGTCGCCGTCATCGACACCGGCGAGGACTTCGGCCACCCGAGCCTGAACGGCCGGTGGGCGACCGCCCCGACCGGGTCCGCGTGGGAAGGCTGGCCGATCATGTTCCACCCCGCGTCCATGGAGGGCCTCTTCGGCGCCGGGTGGTGGACCGCGACGGAGGACTTCAACCGGCTCCCCTTGCCGTTCTGGCTCGCCGTGAACGACGGCGACGTGTGGTACTCGAACACGGACTACGTGTCGAACGACACGACGGGGACCGGGATCCTGCGCTACGCGCACGGCACGGCGAACCCGTTCACGGGCGTGCCCCAGTATACGCCGTTCGTGAACCCCCAGGCCTATGGATCCACGTGCGGCGGCGCGAACAACAACCGAATCACGCGGAACTACATCATCGGCGCGCCCGGTGACCCGTGGCAGATCCGGAGCGCGTCCGGGGAGTACCACCTCGGCGTGAACCGGGACGACACGCTCACGGGACTGAACTGCGGCAAGGTCGGGATCCTCGTCGTGGACTCGACCGCCGCGTACGTCTACGACACCGTGTACGTCGACCTGAACTTCGACTTCAATTTCACGAACGACAAGCCCGTCTCGAAGGCGGACCCGATCGCGAACGCGGACCTCACGGGCGACGGGATCCCGGACATCTCCGGCGGTCTCCTGTATTTCATCGCGAACAGCAACCGCGTGGCCGGCGAGTCCATCGTCACCGGAGCCACGGGGGCGGAGACCGGCGCGGACATGGCGAAGTGGTGGGACTTCGACGGCGACGGGACGGACGAGAGCACGGCCGTGGCGGTGGACATGAGCGGCGCGCGCTTCACCTGGGACCAGCCGCTCGTGGCCATGCTCGAGCCGCCGGGCGGCGGGCCGCTGTACGACCTGCCCAGCTCGACCGAGGACATCTACGAGGAGTTCACCGGAGGCCCGGTCGATGAGACCGGTAGTTTCTGGGGCCTCGGCGGTCCTCTCTCCACGTACGGACCCGTGAACTTCGTCAACTTCTACGCGTACTCAGGCCTCGACACGATCCTCCGCGGCCCGGGTCCGGACTTCTCCGTGAGCGTTATCTGGGAGGTCGGGGACTACAGCGGGAACATCTGGACCGAGGACGTCGACTACGCGATTGACATGGCCACCGGGCAGATCACGTGGCTTCAAGACGTCCCGGACACCGAGACGGTCTACATCATCTACCAGCTCGCGACGTACGTCCTCGAGCCCGTGAGCGGTCGGCTCACGTTTATGGACGTCTACACGCAGGCCGCCACGGCGCTCCCCGCGGGCTGGAACCTTCTCGGCTCGTACTGGACGGGCCTCCCGATCCCGTACAGCCAGGTCTACGGCCCCGCGCACGGGTACGACACGTTCATCCCCGCGCAGGGCGACCTGGTCGCCTTCCACGGGGACTTCGACAGCGGGCAGTCCCATGGCAGCTTCGTGAGCTCCACGATCGCGGCCCGGCCCTTCGGGAACCTCGCGGCGACGGAGTTCGAGGTCTTCGGGACCGCCCCGGACGCGAAGATCATCGGGATCGCGGCGTGCTGCAACGCGCCCGGACCGCTCTTCCTGTTCGGCGACATCCTGGACCAGGAGACGTTCGCCGCGGTCGGGTACGACGGCGTCCCGATGAGCGGCGACGAGGCGCAGATCGCGAGCAACAGCTGGGGCTTCACGGACACCCTGAACACCGGGATGTCGTTCTTCGACCGCTGGATGATCGACCACTGGAACCGCTACCCGGGCCTCACGACCCTGATCGCGCTCGGGAACAACGGTCCCGGGTACGGGACGAGTTCCCCCGGCGGCAGCTCGCCGGGCGTCATCGGCGTCGGCGCCGGGACCTCGGGCGACTACCGGATCCTGTACGGCTTCGACGGCGGCGACGGGTACTGGGAGCTCCCGGACTGCACCCTCGCGGGCAGCCCGCCGGACCCCCGGCTGTGCACGGGCATCGGCCCGCGGCCAGGGCCCTATGGGGACCACATCTTCTTCTCGAGCCGCGGACCCACGCTGATCGGGCAGCCGAAGCCGGACATCGTGAGCATCGGCGGCTACGGCGTGGAGGCGGGCCCGCTGAACGTCTTCGGAGCGGTCCCCGCGGACCTCGACGGGAATTTCGCGTTCGACATCTTCAGCGGGACGTCCCAGGCCACGCCGGTCACGTCCGGCGTCTCCGCCCTGATCGCGCAGGCGTACAAGGCGGCGCACGGCTCGTTCCCGACGAACAACATGCTCAAGGAGTTGCTGAAGTCCAGCGCGGACGACATGCACCGCGACATCCTCCAGCAGGGCGCGGGATGGACGAACGCGCTCCGCGGCGTGGAGGCGGCGCTCGACAGCGCGGCGTACACGGGTGTCGGCGACGGGATCACGTCGAGCGTCGACCACTGGCGGCCCGGCGGGTACGAGGGCGTGAGCCGCCAGGGCTTCGTGAACTTCCTCGAGCCGGGCAGCTCCGACGCGATTGACGTAACGTTGACGAGCCGGAACCCGAGCGTTCTGAAGACCGTGAACGTGATGGACGCGGTCTACCAGCGCGCGACGGCACCGTACCGGTTCTCGTTCTCCTTGGGCACGGGCTCGAACCAGTTCGTGATCCTGAAGGCGGACGGGCTGTACGACATCACGGGGGCGACGAAGCTCGACCCCGCGAGCGACTTCCGGCCGTACTGGAACACCGCGGACTTCGTGAAGGTCACCTTCACGTACGACGCGGTCGCGTTCACGGCGGGCACGAGCTGGCGGCTCGACACGTTCGACTGGCTCGACTCGAACGGGAACGGCGTGTTCGACCAGACGGCCTTCGGCCTGTACGCGTTCTGGGAGCGCAGCCGGATGACCGTGGCGGTGAACGGCGCCAACGCGAACTCCGTCTGGGAGACGATTCACAGCCCAGGCACGCGGATCGACGACGGTTGGGCACTGAACCCGCGTGGCGGCCAGGCGGCTGCCTCCGGCCCCCTGCCGGCGACGATCATCGTGGAGTTCTACGAGAAGGCGGATTGGCCGTGGGTCGACGTGACGCCGACGAGCTTCACGATGGCGGCGCTCTCGACGCGCACGGTCACGGTGACCGCGACGGTGCCCCTCGGCACGCCCGCCGGCATGTACCAGGGCGCGGTGTACGTGACGGACGAGGCGGGCGACACGACGACGATCCCGATCGTGATCACGGTCCCGCTGACCGGCTTCCCCGTCTACCTCGGCGGCTCGGCGCCGGCGACGTCCTTGTACGAGAACAGCGGCGTTGTCCAGGGCGCGCGGAGCGGCTGGCGGCAGATCGGCGACACCCGGTACATCTGGACGAACTTCACGGTCGCCGCGAACGTCGACCGGAGCCGGAGGGTGATCTACAACGCGATGCTCACGGGTCCCAAGTCCGACCTCGAGATGTACGTCTTCTCCCTCACGCCCGACGCCACGTGGACGGACTCCGCGATCTACGGGCCGGGGACGATGGAGATCCCGTGCAACGTGTTCAACAAGCTGCCCGCGCCCGGGAGCTGCGGGAAGCGGATGAACACGAGGGAATCAGTCGGGGGCACGGACACCCTGTATCCGAACCGGGAATTCATGTTCTCGGACCCGAAGCCCCTGGACGATGTGACCACGCGAATCACGCCGATCAACGGGCTGCAGGTCTTCCAGATCAAGGCCTGGAGCGCCTCCGCGGACACGGAGACGCTGTCCGCGAACATCGGCATCATGGACACGACGCCGATTGCGTTCGGGATTTCGACGAACCGACTCGCGGGCAACGTGCCCGTGGGGGTCTCCGCGAACGTGCCGCTCTGGGACGGCCTTGGTGCCGCGGCGACGGACAGCATCGTGACGCCCATAGGCGCGCCCGCCCTCAACCTCGCCCCGAACCCGCCGGGCCCGGACTTCAACGCATGGATGTGCGGTCAGCGCGCGCCGAATGAGATCGTGCTGCCGCCCGTGGGCGCGGTCATCAGCCGGATCGTGACCGTCCACATCCTCGCACCGCCCCCGACGGACCATGACCTGCAGATCTGGCTCGACATCAACGGGAACAACGTGTGCGACAACGGGGTCGACCAGCTCCTGTGCCAGAGCGCGGACGCGGACGCGGACGAGGAGTGCACGGCGACCACGTCGGACGGGACGAAGGCGATCCTGATCCAGATCGGCCCCTACTCGGGCGGCCTCGTCACGGACGTGAGCGGGACGGACACGCGGTTGTTCATCGCCGTTTCCCCGATCGGCCTGGCGCTCGCGGCGCCGACCACGGATGTGGCCGCGAACACACCGGTCATAGGCGGCATCGCATGGAACGCACCCGGGAATACGGCGCCCGGCACGCAGGCCGGGAAGCTGTTCATCAGCCCCGGCTACGCGAGGTTCGCGCTCGCGCAGGAGACGTCGATCACGTGGACATACGACCTGACGCCGCCTTCGATCACGCGGGCGACGGACCTGTCTCCGGCGCCGGACTCGGTCATCCGGGCATCCGATGCGTCCGTCGTGGCGAACATCTTCGACTCGACGGGACGGCTCGACCGGTTCTCCGTGCAGCTCATCGTGGACGGCGTGGACGTGACGGCGGTGTCGCGGATCAGCGCGCCGTACTCGAACGGCTACGGGATCTCGCCCGTGACGATCGCCTGGGAGCACCCGGACTACGCGTTCTCGGACGGCCCGCACAGCGCGGTCGTGAACGCGCGAGACCTCGCGGGCAACCTGCGGTCGGAGGTCTGGATGTGGACCGTCGACACGACGGGACCGAGTGTGGCAATCTCCAGCCCTGCCTCGGACGTCGTGACGAACCAGGCCACGTGGGCTTTCGCCGCGCAGACGGACCCCGGCGCCACGGTCACCGTGGCCGTGAACGGGGCCGTCCAGGCGGCGACGGTCAATCCGGACGGCCTCGTGACGGCGGTTCTGGACATCGGCGCGGACGGGACGTACGTCGTCGAGCTGATGGCCGCGGACGCGCTCGGGAACGAGAACACGGTCAGCCGAACGATCCTCCGGGACGGCACGGCGCCCGTGGTCTCCGCCGGCGCGGACGCCTCCTCGCCGACGAACCGGCTGTCCACGCGGATCACCGGGACCGTCAACGAGGGCGTGACGGACGTGTGCGTCTCCGCGGGCGGGGCCTCGGTCGGATGCACGGTCGTCGCCGCGGATGGCACGTTCTCGATCGTCGTGCCGCTCTCCGAGGGGACGAACACGTTCGTGCTCCAGACGACGGACGCCGCGGGCAACACCGGGTCCGTGACCCTGCCGGGCATCGAGCGGGACACAGCGGCGCCGTCAATCGCGATCGACACGCTGCCGCCGGTGGTCACGAACATCAACCAGGGCACGGTGACGGTGTCGGGGTCGGTGACCCCCGCGACGGGCCTCTGGTTCGTAAGCGTGAACGGGCAGGACGCGACCGTCCGGGTGAACAACGTCCCGACGGGCGCATTCTCGGCGGACTTCCCGCTCGCGGTCGGGGACAACACGTTCGTCGTCCAGGCGACGGACCTCGCGGGGAACGTCGCGCAGGACTCTGTGTCCGTGGCGTTCTCCCCCGTCGTCACGCGGGACGTCCCGAACTACAACAGCGTGATCGCGAGCGGCGTGGCGGTCGTCCTGCTGATCGTGGGCTTCGTCGTCGGGTACCTGCTGTCCGCGCGCGGCGGAGCGCCGCCGATGGAACCGCCGGCGATGGCGCCCCCGAAGATGGAGGCACGCGCGGAGGAAGAGCTCCCGCGCGAGGAACCCAAGAAGGCTGAGGAGGAAGAGCTATGAGGGCCCGCGGAGTCGTCTTCGGGTTCTCCTTCCTCCTCGTCTTGGGCGCGTTCGCGGTGCTCGCCCAGCCCCGAGCGGCCGGACTCGACCTCACGGGGATGCAGGGCGGCGACCTGAGCGCGGCCCTCCAGGGCTTCGGCGGGCTCGACCCGCGGACCGCGTCGAACGCGGACAAGAAGGTCCTCGAGCTGATCTACGACCAGCTCGGGCGCGTCGACGAGGCAACCCTGCAGGTGACGCCGTGGGCCGCGACCAGGTGGACGTGGGACGGCGCCAAGAACATCACCGTCACCCTGCGGGACGACCTCCTCTGGTCGGACGGCAGCGCGGTGACCGCGAGCGACGTCGAGTGGTCCCTGGAACGGTACCAGCGGGGCGGCGTGTCCCGGTGGACCGTGGTCGTCGTGGACCCGACGACCCTCCGGTTCGACTTCACGGCGTTCGACCCGGGCTCGTACAACTACCGGACGACGAACGTCGCGGGTCCGGGGCTGTTCTTCACGGAGGCCCTGACCGCGTCGATCGCCTGGAAGAACGGGGACTCGACGAGCGACCCCACGGGCCCGTTCAGCGGCCCGTTCGCGGTCCAGTCGTACACGGCCGGCTCCCAGCTCGTGCTGGCGGCGAACGAGCACCACTTCTCCGGGCGCCCGAACCTCGACACCGTGACCTTCCTCTGGCCGTACACGCTCGCCCTCGACGCGACGGGTAACACGACCGCGACGGACGCGGGGTGCGCCCTCATGCTCGGGGACGTGCACCTGATCGGCTGGGCCCTCCTGTCGAACGACCTGACAAACACGCGCGACTGCCAGGCGGGCTTCGGCGGGTTCCCCGGACGGCCCTCGGACTACCGGGAGTCGCTCCAGAGCTTGGACCTGAACCGGACTGCGAAGCACGTCGCGGGCGCGAAGAACGCCGGACCCGACTTCCTGTACTTCGGGTTCACGTTCAACGCGGCGTCGATGTTCAACGGCGGCCCTGGGTCGGAGGGACAGAAGCTCCGGAGTTCCCTGTACTGGTGGGTGAACAAGGCGAACTACCTGAACGTCGAGGGCGCGGGCAGCACGCGGATCGCGAATGGCCCGATCAACGCCATGGATGCCCCGTGGCATCCCGCGAGCTGCGCGCCGTGGACGCCGTGCGACACGATCGTGGACGCTGGCTTCACGGGCTCGGGCGCGACGACGGGGACAAACACGAACCCCGGCCGGCTGAACCTCACTGTGAACGGATTCCTGGACCGCGATGCGGACGGGATCCGGGACCTGTCGACGGGCGCACCGATCACCTTCCGCATCCTCGCGCCGGACTTCAACGTGGACCCGCGGAAGACGACGATCGCGGACGACCTCTCGTTCCTCATGCGGACGTTCGGCGGCATCGACGTGACCGCGCAGTTCTACGGGACCCAGGCGGCGCTCGACGCGGCAATCGACGCGTGCAAGACCTCCGGATCGTGCATGTACGTGAGCCGGTACACGGGCGCGACGACGCTCCCGGACTGGCTGTACGGCATGCCGGAGATCCTGGCGGCAGGCGACGGGACCGCGGACCTCCACCTGAACCTCGGGGCGGCGACGTGCTACCAGCTCTCGTGCCGGCAGCTGCACGTGGGCCACGTGGGCCACCTGGTCGGGGCGGCGGCGGACTTCCTGCCCGTGCTGCACTACGAGGCGCTCGAGGCGTACGACTTCCAGACGTTCGAGGGTTGGGTCTCCATGTTCGGCGGCCTGAACAACTTCTGGACGTACGTGCGACTCCACCGGCCGATGCTCAGCAGCCTGTCGACCGTCGTGATCCTGCCCGAGACCACGTTGACCCCCGGCGGCACGACGGAAGCGATCGTGACCGTCCAGGACGCGAACGGCAACCCGGTGACGGACGCGGAGGTCGAGCTCTCCGCGAGCGCGGGGACGCTCGCGGCCACGACGGGCGTGACGGGCGCGGGCGGCGAGTTCCGGACGGGATACACCGCGCCAGCTTCGGTGAGCAGGAGCATGGACGTGTGGATCACGGCGACCGCGGCGAAGGCGCAGTATGTCGGGGACGAAGGGGCCGCGACGCTCACCGTGCACGCGCCTCCGCTGGGCCAGTTCTTGGTCGAGGTCACCGTGACGGACCTGGACCACGAGATCCCCTCGGGCAACACGACGGGCATCGTCGTCCTCGTCCTGGACCGTGCGACCCTCGCCTTCGTCGTCGGCGCGACCGTGAACCTGCGGACGAACCTGCCGGGCGCGTCGATTGACGACCCGACGGGCGTGACGGACGCCCTCGGGATGTTCAGCACGACGATCAGCGCGGAGGTCACGCAGGGCATGCAGTACCTGATCAGCGCCGAGGCCTCGATGAGCGGGTATGCGTCCGCGTCGGACACGACGTCCCTCGTCGTGCTCGGCGACTTCAGCGAGCCCGTGCAGGAGGTCGATTCCATCAGGAACGTGCCCGGGTTCGAGGCGGCGTATGCCCTCGGCGCGGTCGCGGTCGTGTTCGCCCTCGTGGTGGTGGCGCGGCGTCGCCGGGACGCCTGAGGCGCAACCCGGAGTCGGGAAGGCCGACCGCCTTCCCCCTTTCCTCTTTTCATTTCCCAACACTTAAGGCGGCCCGCCCCATCCACGCCGCGTGCTCGTCGCGGTCACAGGGACCCCGGGGACGGGCAAGTCCTCCGCGTGTGATGTCCTCTCACGCCGTGGATACCACGTCGTGGACCTCGACGCCGCGGCGCGGGACCTCGGCCTCACGGAACCCGCGGAGGACGGAGGCGTCCTTGTGGACGTCGAGGCGCTCGCCCGCCGGCTTCACGTGCCCACGAAGCTCGCGTTCCTGAAGGGTCACTACGCGCACCGGATTCCGGCGAACCTGATCGTCGTCCTCCGCTGCCACCCGAGGGAACTCTGGACGCGGCTCGAGGGCAGGAGGTGGCCTGCGAACAAGGTCCGCGAGAACGTCGAGGCGGAGGCGATCGACGTAATCCTCCAGGAGGCGGTCGCGCAGGGGCCGCCCGTGTTCGAGGTCGACACGACCGCGCGCGGTGCGGAGGAGACCGCCAACGCGGTGCTCGACATCCTCCAGGGAAAGGTCGCGGGCCACGAGCCCGGGCGGCTCGACTGGAGCGAGGAGGTCGTCTGGATTGGTGCTCGAGGCGCATAGGGCCGTCGCGGACCGCGTCCTGCTCCCGCTCGCGGAGCGGATGCGAACCGTGAACCCGAATCACCTCTCCTGGGCCGCGTTCGTCGTCGCGGTGGGCGCAGGGTTCGCGTTCTACCTCGCCTCGCCGGTGTGGCTCCTCGTGGCGGCGCTCCTGATCTTCCTGAACGCACTCCTCGACGCGCTCGACGGGAAGGTCGCGAAGCTCACGGGACGCGCGAGCGCGCGCGGGGACTTCCTGGACCACGTCCTCGACCGGTACGCGGACCTCGTGATCCTCGGCGGAATCGCCCTCGGCGGGTACGGGGACCTCACGGTCGGCTTCTTCGCGGTCCTCGGCGTCCTCCTCGTCTCGTACATGGGCACACAGGCACAGGCCGTCGGCCTCGGGCGGCAGTACGGCGGCCTGATGGGGCGCGCGGACCGCCTCGTCCTCCTGTTCGCGTTCGCGTGGGTCCAGCTCCTCGCGGACCCGCGGGGGGCCGGGTTCGGGATTGGCGGCGTCGCGTACACGCCCCTGACGTGGCTCCTCCTCGTGTTCGCGGTCGTCGGCCAGGCCACCGCGATCTGGCGCGCAATCGTCTCGTGGCGGCGGTTGGGGGCGCACTGAGTGCGCGCGGACGCGGTCGAGCGCCTCCTGCTGAAGGGGACGACGCCCCTCGGCGGCGTGCGCCCGCGGTACGGGGACCTCGGCCTCCCGAACGTGATGGCGAGCGCGCTCCACGCGTTGCGCGTCCCCCCGCCGTCCGCGACCATCCCTGCGCCATACCTCGAGCCGGACCTGCTCCGCAGTCGCACGGTCGTCGTCCTTGCGATCGACGGCCTCGGGTGGCGCCAGCTCCTCACCGCCAAGAAAAAGCTCGGGGGCCTCGCGCTCCTCGACGCCGCCAAGGAGGACGGCGCGTTCTTTCCAATCACCGCCACGGTCCCGTCCACGACGGTCTCCGGAATCGGGAGCCTGTGCACCGCGCGGCCGCCGCTGGACCACGGCCTCCTCGGGTACCGCCTGTTCCTCCGGGAGTTCGGCTCGGTCGCGAACATGATCCGCTTCGGGCCGATCGACCGGTCCGGCGCTCCGTGGAACCCGCGCGGCTTCCTGTGGGGCCCGACCGCATTCGAGCTCGCGAAGGCCCGGGGCGTGCCCGCGTTCGTCGTCACGCGGGAGTACTTCCTCGGCACCGCGCTCTCGGGGATGCTGCACACGGGGGCGACCGGCGCTGGATACGCGGCGGTCTCAGACTTCGCGGTGCGCCTCCGGCGGTTGGCGGCGACGCGAGGCCGCAAGCTCGTGTTCGCGTACTGGGACGCACTCGACACGATCTGCCACCGCGTCGGGACGGAGGGCGAGGAGTTCCTCGCGGAGGTCGCGGTCCTCGATTCGACGTTCGAACGCGAGGTCCTCCGCCGCGCGAAGGACGTGACCCTCTTGATCACCGCGGACCACGGGCACATCAACACCTACGCGGAGGGACGCGTGGATCTGAAGGCGCACACCGAGCTCCTCGGCCGTTTGGCGGTGCCGCCCACGGGGGAGCCCCGGCTCACGTACCTGCACGCCGCGGACGGGAATGTGGAGGCGCTGCGAGAGTTGGCGGACGCGACCCTCGGGGACCGCGCGCGGATCTGCACCGCCACCGAGGCCTTCGACGCGGGACTGTTCGGGGAGGGCACGCCGAGCATCCCGGCGCGGGACCGGATCGGGGACGTGCTCGTGGCGCCCACGCGGAATGGGACGCTGATCTACGGATACCACGGGGAGCGCGTGGACATGGTCGGCCGCCACGGGGGCATGTCCGCGGCGGAGATGCTCATCCCCCTGGTCGCCGTGCGCCTCTAGGTCGTTGGGCGTCCCGAAGAGCCGGTACTGTACGTGCGGAAGGGTTTTCTGGCGCCGACACGCCCGAGCGCCGGGAATTCCCATGGACCTGTGGAAGCGGCTGTACGCAATGGTGTGGATCGCCCTAATCGAGTTCCTGCTCGTCATGACCGGCGTGGCGTTCCCGGCGACGCGGATCGTCCTGACCCCCGCCCACGTCGGCCTCGGCGCGGGGATCATCTGGTTCGCGTACGGAAACTTCACGGGCCTGCTCGCCTCGCGGGTCCCCGGCCGGGTGAAGCGGATCGCGAAGTCGACCCTCCAGCTGTCGATCGCTGCGGCGGTGATCGGCGCCCTAATGGGGGCGTTCCTCCTCCTCGGCCTTCGGGACGTCCTCGCGATGCCGTTCTTCGGCATCACGCCGTACAACGTCTTCCAGTTGTTCCATGCGATCGCCGCGTTCGCGATCATCACGCAGGCGGCGGCGGCCGCGATCGGGTACGACATGTGGGAGGAGCGGGAGTGGGAGACGGAGACGCAACCCGGGGAGGTCCCGCCGAACCCGAACGTCCCTGGCCCGAGAACCCAGAAGGCGTGAGCAGCATCAAGGGCGGCCCGCGCGCGGCGCCTCCGAACGCGCCTTCTTCCGGTAGTACGAGAGCGGGTGGCGGATTGTCAGACAGAGCGCGTCCGGCCCCGGACACAGGCCATACGACTTCATCGTCGCGCACTCCGGCGTCGAGTACTCCGTCGCGCTCGTCTCGCCGGTGATGTGCCCGATCTGGTACTTCGTGACGTCCGCGGCGAAGTCCGGGACGTCCCCGAAGACGCGGAAAATCTCCTCGCTCGAGAGCCCGATGTGGTGGAGGAACGTGACGATCGCGAATCGGCCCATGTGGGCCACGTTCTCGTGGTTCTGGATCGCCGCCAGGAGGTTGTACATGCACGGCGGGAACCGCGTGATCCGCGCGGAGCCAACGTCCTCCGCCCGCCACTTCTGGTGCTTCTCCCGGAGGACCTTCTTGATCTCCGACACCTCGTCCGCGAGCGCGTCGAGGATCAGGTCGTTCACGTCGAGCGGCAGCTCCCCGTCGATCTTCCGCTGGACCGCGTTCTGGACCACGCGCACGGACTTCTCCCGCGGGAGGAGGACGAACCCGCCGCCGACGCGCTGGTTGATCAGCTTCCACTCCTTCTCCCGCATCGTGTTCGTGAACCGGAGGAAGTCCGTGAAGTGGAGCCGGAATCTGCCGTCCTCCGGGACGAGGGTGAGGCCGAGCTCCCCGCCGACAGCCTGGAGGAACGGTCCCTCTTCCTCCAGGAGGCGGGCGTGCGCGAGCTTCGCCTCCGCGATCGCGTACCGCCGGACGAGGTACGTGTCCGCGACGGCGGAGACGAGCATACGGGCGATCGGATACGAGAGGAGTTCGTTCAGCGCGGTCGCCTCGTCGAGGACAGCCCGGTCCGGGATGCCGCCCCGCTCGAGGGCCGCCATTGCCCGGTCGAAGCCGACTGCACGGGCCCGCTCGTACGGCCGGGCGGTGAGCAGGTCCTCAAGCCCAACCTGCTCCGACCTGACGCGCTCAGAGGCCTCCTTCAGGAAAGGATAGCGGGCGAGCGTCCGGAGGTCCACGGGGTCGCCACCGTCGCCCGGTGATAAAAGCCTTCCACGACCCGAACGAAAGTGGCCGAAGATTGGACCACATTTCCTAAGTAGCCGGGGATCCCTCGCCGGACGGTGGTGGAGGTCGCGCGCCCCAACGGACGCCCGCGGTGGATTGCGCTCGCGGTAGCCGTGCCCCTCCTCCTGCTATCGACCGGACCGATGCCCACCGAGGTCCTTGGACCCCTCGTCTTCCTCGACCTGCGCCCGAATGGCGGCGAGGTCTTCGCCGGCGACAGCTCGCAGACGATTGCGTGGAATGCAAGCCACGGAAACGATGCCCTCTTCACCGCGACCGTCGAGTACACGTTCAACGAATCCCGCGGCTATCCGTATTTCATCGCGCGGGGAATGTTCCCCCTGCCGAGCGCGGCCCTCCCGTGGCACGTCCCCCTCTACAATTCGTCAGCGGCGCGCGTGCGCGTCTGTGGCGTCGCCCGCGACGGGGACGGCGCGTGCATCGCGAGTGCCGCCAACTTCCGTGTGCTCGCCACCCCGCCCTACCTCGCCCTCCTGAGCCCCGCGAACGGGGCCTTCGGGGTGGACCCGTTCCAGCCGCTCGTATTTGGGATGGAGGACGTGAATCTCGCGACCGTTGTCGCGTCGACGACGCCCACGGTGACTTTGGACTTCCCTCAGTGGGACCCTGAGGAGCGCACATTGACCTTCTCCCCGCTGGAGCCATTCGCGGGATGCACGGCGTACACCGTCACCGCACAGGCGCAAGACGCCAATGGCAACCCGCTCGGTCCCTACTCCTGGACGTTCGCCACGCGGTGCTTCGTGTACATCATGTGGACGAACCCCGCGGACGGCGAGACGAACGTGTCGCTAGATGCTCCCCTGATCGTGCAGTTCAGCGGGCCCATCAACGTCGCTACGACGTGGGTGATGGTGGACCCGACGACCGCCTTCACCGCAACGTGGTCCAACGCGGACAGCATGGTCCGTTTCGACCACGCCACCCCGTTCTCCCCTTGCACGAACTACACGGTGTGGGTCAACTCTCCGGACCTCGTCGACGGACCTGCTCCGAACCCCTGGAGCTTCACGACCCGATGCACGCCGATCATCGGAGCGAACGCGCCCGCGGATGGTTCGACGAACGCCGGGCTTCGAGACCCAATCATCATCCGCTTCTCGGAGCCGATGGACATCGCAAGCGTGACGGTCACGTTCGCGCCGTCCGTCGCGAACCTCACGTTCAGCTGGAGCGACGGGAACCGAACGCTGCGCGTGGATCACGATACGTTCGTACCCTGCACGCTCTACTCAATCATGGTCACCGGGAGGAACTTCCGCGGGGACCCGCTGATCCCCGGACCCGTTCCGAACCCATGGTCCTTCACGACGGCCTGCGTTGACACATGGCTCACCGGATTGCGGATCGAGCGGCTGCCCCCCGGAGACCTCCTCCTCTCGTGGAATCCCGTCCCGTACGCGACCGCGTACCGCGTCTACGAGTCCCCGAACCGCCTTGCTGTATTCCCGTGGCGCCTGCTCGCGGAGACGCCCGCCACGCAGCTCCTTCTCACCGGACAACTCCGGGATGGAATGGCGCACTTCTACATCGTCCGCGCGGTTCTTGGTTCCTGGGAGGGAGGCAACTCCACAATGGCGGCGAAGGTCGAGACATCCGTGGTCTTCAACCCGGCGTCCACGAACGTCCACTGGGTCTCCCTCCCGTACGTGTCCGGGTACCGGACCGCGAGCGACATCGCGAACGAGCTCACGGCGTCGAAGGTGGCCGTGATCGGAAAGTACGATCCCACGACGGGACGCACCCTCCTCTGGTACTACTTCCGGGGCGCGTGGCGCGGGACGGACTTCCCTCTACAAGCAGGCGACGGCTTGTTCGTGAGCGCGGTGAGCTCCTTCGCCTGGTCCGTCGTAGGCGTGGACTCTCCGCAAATCCTCGCGTTCGTGGCCAACGAGACGCGTCCGAAGGTCTATGGCGTCGGCCTCCCCTACACGGGGCCGTACTCGAGGGCGAGCGACCTCGTGCTCGAGATCGAGGGCTCTTTGGACGGGACCGCCAACACGAAGATCGCGCGCGTCGAGCGGTGGGACGGTCCCTCGCAGACGCTGCTCTCCTTCGCCTGGACCCCGGCCGGCTGGAGCGGGACGGATTTCGCGCTCATGCCTGGCGAGGCCGTGTACCTCTGGGTGACCGCGGACTTCGCTTGGCAGCCACGCCTCCTGACGCCCTTCGTGCCGTGACGCTAGTACGTCGGGTGCTCCTCCGGCACGCGCTCGTGCCGCTGCACCCACACCGCCACCTGGAATAGGAGGGACGAGAGGCGGTTCACGTACCGCAGGATCTCCGGGTTCAGCTTTTCCTTCCTGTTCAGCGCGACGCACGTCCGCTCCGCTCGCCGCACGACGGTGCGCGCGAGGTGCAGCGCGGCCACGGACGGCGGGCCGCGCGGCAGGACGAACTCCTTCAGCTCCCCCACGTCGAGGACCCCGATCGCAGTCTCAAGGGTCTCCACGTGTGTGCTCGCGACGCGGGGTACCTTCGCCTTCCCCTTCGCGCTGACCTCGGCGCCCACGGTGAACAGCGTGTTCTGTACGTTCCGCAGGATCGCGACGACCTTCGGATCCGACTGGAACGCAAGGGCAAGGCCGATCGCGGCATTCGCCTCGTCGACATCCCCGACCGCCTGGATCCGCAGGGAGTCCTTCGAGACCCGGGGGCCGCCCATGATGCCTGTCGACCCCGTGTCTCCCGTCCGCGTGTACAACCGGGCCACCGCAAGCGCCTCGCGCGGGGACGGGCGGCTCCGTATTTATGGGCTGTCCCTTGGGCCCCAAGTATGCGGTCGTCCTCACAGTACGTACGAATCCCTTATGCCTCCTGCCGCGGAGCTCCTTTTCGGAGGGCCGAAATGGCCTCGGACCGCGTGGCGGTGTGCCTCGTGGGGCACGGTATGCCGCCGAAGGACTTCCCCCGGGGGCGTCTGCTGGAGATGATGCAGCTCGAGAACCGCCCGAGCCGGACGCCGGACGAGGAAGCGCGGTTCAAGTACCTGCAGCAGAAGGTAGCGTCGTGGCCGCGGACCCCGGACAACGACCCGTACTGGCGGTCGATGACGGAGATGGCGGCGGACGTTCGGGCTCGCGGCGGTTACGTGGACGTCGCGATCGCGTTCAACGAGTTCTGCGCGCCCACCGTGCCGGAAGCCCTCGACGCGCTCGCCGGGAACGGCGCGGCCTCCATCGTCGTCGTGCCCGCCATGGTGAACCGCGGAGGCGTCCACGCGGAGCAGGACATCCGCCAATCCGTCGACGCCGCCAAGAGCCGCTACCTGGGAATCCGGATCACGTACGCGTGGCCGTTCGACCACAATGACCTCGTGGACCTCTTCTGCCGCCAGATCGACCGGTTCCGTTGACTACGCCGGATGGATTGCGGGCATGGGGCGCCCGTACTTGATCTCCTGGGCCATCTCGCGGAGGCGACGGACCCGTTCCTGAATCGGGGGGTGCGTCGAGAAGATCGAGACGAATGAGCCGCCCCGGAACGGGTTCACGATGAACAGGGACGCGGAGGCGGGGTTCCCGAACTCGATCGGGCGCCGCGCGTTCCCGCGCTCGAGCTTCTGCAGGGCGTCCGCCAGAGCGTCCGGCGCCCCGCTGTTCCGCGAGCCGACGACGTCCGCCTTGTACTCCCGGCTCCGGGAAATCGCGAGCTGGACGAGGAGGGCCGCAATCGGTGCGGTGATCGCGACGACGATCAGGAGGATCGCCTCGGACCCGTTCGAGTTCCGGCCCCTCCGCCCCCCGAGCCACATGTTCCACCAGAACATCCGGGACATGAACGCGATCGCGCCCGCCACGGTCGCCGCGACGGACATCACGAGGATGTCCCGGTCCTTCACGTGCGCCATCTCGTGGGCCATCACGCCCGTGAGCTCGCGGTCGTCAAGGAGCTCGAGGATGCCCTCCGTCGCCGCCACGACGGCGGTCTTCGGGTTCCGCCCCGTCGCGAACGCGTTCGGCGTCTTCGACGGGACAACCGCGACCTTCGGCATCGGGAGGCCGGACATCTCCGCGGCGCGGGCGACGATCCGGTATAGCCGCGGTGCCTCCGCCTCGGTGACGAACTTCGCGCGGTAGGACCAGAGGACGATCTTGTGGGCCCAGAAGTAGGCGACGAAGTTCATCGCGCCCGCCATCAGGAGGAACAGGAGGGTGCCCGTGACCCAGTCGTTCGCGAAGAACCCGCCGAGGAGGAAGCCGATCAGGGCGAAGATGCCGAAGAGGGTCAGCATGAGCGCGACCGTGCGCGCGGTGGATGCCATCGGCGGCTTCGAACGCCGGGTCGGATATGAACCTTGGCCTCGGCAGCCCCGGGGACGCCCATCACGCGTCGAGGCCGACCCGCTCGACGACGCGGACCTTCCCGGGCGGCAGGACGCGGGAGACTTCTTCGATCGGGACCCCGAACCCCGCCGCCAGACGGCGCGCGAGGGACTCCTTGGCCTCGTCCCCGGGCTCGATCACCACATATCGAGAGGACCGTCCGGAGATCGTCTCGACGGGGCCCGCCATCACCTTCCGGTGGCCCTCGTGCTCGATCTCGCCGACCGCGGCGCGCACGGGGATGCCGTGCACGTAGTTCCGCTTCCCCCGGATCACCCACGCGCCGCGCGCCACGTACTCGCCGCTCTCCGCCTGCTTGCTGACCTGCTCGGGGAGGACCCAGTACGCGCTCCCGGACGCGAGGCCGGCGGACCACGCCTTCGACCACGCGAGGGCGAACGCGCACGCCTCCCGCAGGGTCGCCTCGCCCGCCTCGGAACCGCGCTTCACGACGCACGACGGCGCCCCGTGCACGTCCGCGTGGACGTACCGGTCCCCGTCCTTGAGGTGCTTCTTCACGATCGCGTCGTTCGTCTTCGCGTCCCGCCCGCCGATCACGAGGAACCCCTCGGAGGACACGAACCACCGGTACGCCTCGAACCAGAACGCCTTCGTCGCCTTCACCTTCGGCCGGGCGACCGCCTTGGCGGCGACCTTCTCCGCACGCGCGAGTTCCCGCCGGGTGTCCTCGATCGCGTCGGCGACTTTCACCGCCTTCGCGCGGGCATCCTTCTTCCGCTCGTACAGGACCTGGGCGTTCCCCGCGACGTCCCTCGTCCACTCCAGGTCAAGCTCGACGGCATCGCCCACCGCCACGCGGACGACGTGCCGCTTCGGGTCCACCGCCAAGACCTGCCCCTCCACCGCCAACGCTCCCTCCTTCGCCCTCCGGATCAAGTCGTCGAACGCCGCGTAGTGCGCGTACACGAGCTGCGCGAGGGCCTCCGCGCGGACCTCCTCGTCGCGCAGGGAACGGAGCGACGCCTCCTGCTCCTCGAGCCGCCGCCGGAGTTTGGCGGTGCCTTCGTCGACCGCCACCGGCTGCACGGCGGGCGCGTGATCGAGGTAGAACGCGAGCGCCTCGCTGAACGTCGGGAACTCCCGCCGCTCGAGGGACTCATGGAGCCGGAGGGGGACGGGCGTGACGTCGGAGGGGACGCCGTTCTCGAGGACGACCTGTGGGCGCGGCGATTCGCGGATTTGGCGGTGAATCTCACGGAGCGCGTCGTGGATCCGGGCCAAGCCGTCGTCCTTCGGGTCCGACGCCTTCTTCGTCCGCTCGACCGCCGCTCGCAGACAGAGCTCCTCCGCGTACGTCCCGCCGAGGTTGAGCCCAGCCGCGAGCGCCTTCACCAGGCTCCCCTTGGCGGCGACGACCGCGGCGGCGAACGCGTCGTGCGACATCGCGAAGGGGTCTGGCGTTGGCGGCGGGAAGTCGTACGGCGTCCCCGGCGCGATCGCGCGATCCCGGAACGCGGCCCGGCGGAACACCGCCAGCGCCTGGTCCGCGTCCGCGAGGACAACGTTGCCCTTCCCGAACAGCTCGAAGATCAGGCGCGTCCCGCGGTCGAAGGAGAACGTGACGATCCGCTCGAAGCCCCTTTGCTCGACGGCGGTGATCTTCGCGTTGTCGAGGTGCGCGCGGAGCGTGGCGGCGAATGGGGGGGGTGTCTCCGGCTTCTCCGGAAGCTCGCGCAAACACAGCCACTTGCCGACGCGGGCGTACACCTCCCGCCGGCCCGCCCCCGGAACGTTCACCTTCAGGACGAGCTCGTCCTCCCGCTGGTACACCTTGTCGACGTAGCCGCCGACGAGGGCCTGGAGCTCGCGGACGACCGCGAGGACATCGAAGGAAGACATCCCGTCCTTCATTGGCGGCGTCGAAGGAGACGGCGATACTTAAGGAGGGGGGCTCGACTCGGACGGCGACGCGTTCTCTGGCGGTGGCGTCGACTCCGCAGGGGGTGTCGACTCTGCAGGAGGCGTCGCGTGTGCCGCCGGTAGCGGCGGGAGGAGCCCCTTGTACAGTTGGCCGCGTTTCGAGGCGAGGTGCCGCTCGAGGGCCGCAATCCGGTCTGCGTGGTCCCGGGACTGGGAGTCGTATGTCCCCGCGTCGATCTGCCCGTTCGCGAACTCGATCGCGACGCGCGAGAGCACACCGCGCTGATCCTCGATCGCCCGCTCGATCCCGCGAATCTCGGACCGGATCTCCATGACCCATCCGGGCTCCAGGCTTGCGACCGAGGCCGGGGCGGGAGGCGCCGGGTCCGGCGCTCCATGTGCTACCGCGGCCGCCGCCGCGGGGACCCCCGGAGCAGACGTGCCGGGCGGGGGCGGCCATGTCCTCGGATAGGCTGAGGCGTAGGGCAGAGGGAGCGCCATGCCCGGATATGGTGCGGCCCACGGCGGGTATCCGACGTAGACGGGCCGTGGGTACAACAGCCCGCTCCGGACCCCGAGCCCGGCAAGTGCGGTGATGCCCGCGACCAAGGGGAGGAACGCGCCGACCGAGGGCATGGCGTTGAACCCGGGAACAATCGACAGGATGCTCCCCAACCACACGGCGCCGATGATGCCGAGGAGGCTTCCCGTAAGGAGGAGGCCGCCCCCGCCGGGGTGGAGGAACGAGACAATCGCCCCGATGATCACGAGGAGCACGCCGATGACCATGAGGAGGATCGCGACCGCGAGCCCGGGCTCGACCGCCGTCGCCTGGCCCATGATGCTGAGGAGGTCGAACAGGTCGAACGCGTTGCCTGTGGCGAACTGTCCTTCGAACTCGATGAACAACCACGGCATCGGCAGGGACAGGAGCCCCAACATCCCGCCGACGATCCCCAGCGCGTGAACCTTGACCGTGCGCTCCCTCCCCGGGAATGGATTCCCGTGGCGGGTATATTGCCGTTTCGGCACCACACACGCACGCAGGCGTGCAGTACGGTCCATACGTGCCGAACGTTTATCGCCCCAACTCCTCTCGCACGCCCGGGGCGGTCCATGGCGGACGATTCCAGGGAAACGAACATCTTCGAGGTCGCGAAGCGCGAGAAGGTCCAGTTCGTCCAGATGCAGTTCATGGACCTCCTCGGGTTCGTGAAGACGGTCACGATCCCGACGACGAAGCTCGAGCGCGCGCTCGAGGAGGGCGTCGTGTTCGACGGGTCGAGCGTCGTGGGCTACGCGACGATCGAGGAGTCCGACATGCGCGCGCACCCCGTGCCGGAGACCTTCCGGGTCTTCCCGTGGACCTCCGGGGACCTGAAGACCGCGGGGATCGTGTGCAACGTCTACGACGCGAAGGGACAGCGGTTCCCGGGTGACCCCCGCTATATCCTGGAGCAGGCGATCGCCCACGCCCGGCAGATGGGTTACGTCCCCCACACCGGCCCGGAGTACGAGTTCTTCCTGTTCAAGCTCGGCCCCGACGGGCGGCCCACGAACGTCCCGAGCGACACGGGCCGGTACTTCGAGCAGCTCCCGATGGACGCGGGCGAGGCCGTCCGGAAAAAGGTGTCCCTCTACGCGAACGCGATGGGGTTCGAGGCGGAGGCGAGCCACCACGAGGTCGCGCCGGGCCAGCACGAGATCGACCTCCGGTACGCGGACGCGATGACGAGCGCGGACCGCGTCCTCACGCTGAAGCACGCGATCCGCACGGTCGCGCTCGAGCACGGGCTCCACGCGTCGTTCATGCCCAAGCCCGTGTTCGGCGTGAACGGGACGGGGATGCACGTCCACCAGAGCCTGATCACGCCCGAGGGCGACAACGCCTTCTACGACCCGACCGCGAAATGGGAGATGTCGGGGCTCATGATGCATTACCTCGCCGGCGTCCTCGCGTTCGCGCGGGAGACGTGCGCGGTCCTCGCCTCGTGGGTGAACTCGTACAAGCGCCTCGTCCCCGGCTACGAGGCGCCCGTCTACGTGTGCTGGGCGAACCGGAACCGGTCCGCGATGGTCCGGATCCCGCAGGGCCGCGGGATGGCGACGCGGATGGAGGTCCGCAACCCGGACCCGGCGGGGAACCCCTACCTCCAGTACGCCGCGATGATCGCCGCCGGATTGGCGGGGGTGGAGCGGAAGCTCGAGCCGCCGGGGCCGATCGAAACGGACATCTACGCGCTCACCGCGGCGGAGCGGCGGAAGCTCGGGATCGCCTCCCTCCCCGGGAACCTTGAGGACGCGCTCGACGAGCTCGAGAAGTCGGAGCTCATGCGGGAAACCCTCGGCGCCCACGGGTTCACGCACTACCTGTACCTGAAGCGCCGGGAGTGGGACGAATACCGCGTCCGGGTCACGGACTACGAGGTCGAGAAGTTCCTCCCGGTCCTGTAACGGCGGGAACGTTTAAGGGGACCTCATGGTTCGTCCCCACCCCTGCCGCAGTGGCTTAGTGGTATAGCGGCGCCTTGGTAAGGCGCAGGTCGGGGGTTCAATTCCCCCCTGCGGCTTCTTGCCTGTCACCGAGCGGTCCTTTCGTCGCGATAAGGGTGGCCTCCACCGAAAAGGCTTTCCCGTCAAGCTCCACTCTTCGGTCCTCTTCATCGGGAGAGGAGGAGGGAACATGAGCAGTGGAGAGTCGGGACAGGCAACGTGTCCTCAGTGTGGTGGAGTGCTGACCTGGATCGCGCAATACGGGCGATGGTACTGTCGAACCGAGCAGGCGTACATGCCTGAGGGATATTCGGCGCGCGCTGCCGCGCCCCCCGTTCGAGCCGCAGCGCCGCCAGCGCCCGCGGCGAGTACGGCCACGCCTGCCGCCGTGACCGCGGAGGCGACCCCGCCGTCGAAGCCCGCGGGTCGGGGATTGGCGGCTGCCGCACTCGCAATCGCCGTGGTGGCCCTCGTGCTCGGCCCTGTCGTCGCCTACATGGCGCCCGGCACGCCCGGCCCGGCGGGATCGGCAGGGCCTGCGGGCCAGGAGGGACCCCCGGGACCTCCCGGCGGAGAGGGATTCTCGGACGCGTTCATCTGGGGCCACGCGACCGTGACCGACTGCACGATCGGGCCGGACAGCATCACGGTTGACATCGACTACATCAACCTGGGAAACGTGAGTGCGTCCAGCGTCGTGGCCACGTACACGATCTACCAGTTCGAGACACCCACGCTCACGGACACCGGCACGGTCTCGATCGGGACCGTTCCGCGACTCACCGCGGGAAGCGTGTCGGCGACCTCGACGAACCTCGAGTGCGGGCTGTGGGGACAGGCGGTGGACGTCTCCTTCACCTGGACCTGAACCTTCAGGGCCGTTCGTCGCGGGAACGACTACGCGCGGCGCTGCCCCGCGTGCCCTTTCGGCCGCCGTGGCGGTGCCGCTTCTCCTTCTTCCGCGCGTCCTTCGGCGGCCGCTCCTTCCGCTTCCGGTCCTCGGCCTCCACGGAGACCGCACGGCGCGCGGACGCGAAATACCTGCCGCCCGGGAAAAGGCTCAAGTTCTCCATCCTGATACTCATCCGGAAAGGACTAAGGGCGCAGCGCGCCCCGTCCGTCCGGGATCTGCGTGCGGCCCAGGAAGGGCACCGTGAAACGCACCGCCAGAATGGCGGCTTCTGGGGGGCAGGACCCAGCGGCGCCCCTCGCCCGGTACCTCGTCCTCTGGTGGCATCTGCAGAAGCTGTACGTGGGCCTCTTCGAGAACGAGACGGAGGCCACGCTCCACGCGGCGGCGCGGAACGGCGTCGTCGTCGAGCTCCTCGGCTCCGCGATCTCGATCGGTTCCGTGGAGGACTACTGGCGGCGGGACGACCAGGGACGGCCAATGCCCGGCGAGTGGCGCACGTCCCGGATCGTCGTCCCCGCGTGAGGTCGAAGCGCTTTTATCCGGCCCCCGGCTACCCACGCCCCGTGGACGTCGCGAGCCTCGCGTTCTTCGATGCGAACCGCCCGGATCGGTCCGGGACCCTGGCCCTGGAGGAGGGACGGCTCGTCCTCCGCGCGAGCCCCGCGCTCGGGCGCGCGCTCAACGATGCCCTCGGCGACTCCGCCGCAGACGTCGCTCCCCTCGCCTTCAACGACCGCGCGCTCGGACTCGCCCTCGCGTCCGCCCTCGCGAAGGGGACGGCTGCGAACCTCGTGGAGTGCGAGCTCGTCGTGGGCGCCTTCGAGGTCCGCGCGTTCCTCGGCCGCCGCTGGGCGCGGATCACGCTCGCGCCGGGGAACTTCGACCCGGACGCCGCGTGGAACCTCCTCTTGGCGGTGAACGAGGCGAAGCTCGCGACCCCACGGGCCTAGCCGAACTCGCGGCCGACGTGCCGCCCGTGCGTCTCGTGGAGCTCCTCGAACCGCTTCCGGGCCTCGACGTTCGGCTCCACGACCTGGAACTCCGCGAGGTAGTTCCGGTCCTTGTACAGGATCACGTCCCGCCCCTCGCGCTCCGTCTTGATGATCAGGTTCACGTCCCCGCCGCCTTCGGGCCCCTCGAACAGCGTGTAGAACCCGAGGAAGTGCCCGACGAACTCCTCGAACCCCTCCTCCCCGTAGTAGAACTTCCACCGGACCTTGTCCCCGACGAAGACGTCCATGAAGTCCCGATGCCCGTCGTCGATCACGCCCGTCTGCCGCAGCACGTCCCGCTCCTCGTCCGTCGGGTCCCGGTGCTCCACGCCCGCGGGCAACCCGGCGCCCGCCTTAAACTCTGGCCCGCCCGTGAGTGCGCGGGGCGATAATCAGGGGGATGCCTTCTTGAGGCGAACCTCTCGTCCGACCGGACATGCACAAGGCAATCGCTGGTCTGGCGGTGGTCTTCGCGATCGCCCTGGTCGCGGGCCCCGTGCGCGCAGAGTCCGGGGTCCTGACCTTGCAGGGCGGCGAGTCGTCCGTGGTCGCGACGATGACCCTCGGCAAGGGGGACGTCGTGGAGTGGACGTACTCGGCGCCCGGCGGCATCGAGTTCACGATCGCGCGAGACGGGACCGAGGTCTATTCGACGAGCACCCTCGTCGGGACCGGGACGTACACGGCCCAGGAGGCCGGCACGCACACGTTCACGTTCCGGAACCCGGGGAGCAACATGAGCCTCGTGAGCTACGACCTCAAGAAGCGGTTCGACTGGACCCCCGTCCTGATCGGCGCGGGCGTGGTGACGGCTGCAGGCGTGGGCATCGGCGGGGCCCTCTGGGCCCGGAGCCGACGGAAGGCGCCGGCGGCGCCCCAGGCGTGGACCGCCCAGGCCCCACCCCCTCCGCCCCAGTAGGAAAGGTGGGCGCCCGGGGTCCGCCCTGGGCGCCTGCCCCCGACTTCTCGCCTACGCGTCCAGGTACCGGTAGAACTCGTAGGGGCTCGGCCGGAGGCTCGTCTGCAGGTTCTCGTCGACCTTGAGCTCCGTGTACTTGTCGAGCAGGTCCTGCGTGAAGACGCCCTTGAGGAACATGTAGTCCGTGTTCAGGTAGTCGATGGCCTCCTTCAGGGAGCCCGGCAGCTCGCGAATCCCGTACTCCTTCCGCTTGTGGGCGTCGAGCTTGTAGATGTCCTCGTCCACGGGGTCGCCGGGGTCGATCTTCTTCTTGACCCCGTCGAGGCCAGCGGACAGCATCGCGGCGAACGCGAGGTACGGGTTGCACGAGGGGTCCGGCGTCCGGTACTCAATCCGCTTCGCGTGCTCGATCCCCTTGTAGTACATAGGGATGCGCACGTTTGCGCTCCGGTTCCGCTTCGACCATGCGATGAACACAGGGGCCTCGTACCCGGGCACGAGCCGGCGGTATGAGTTCGTCGTCGGGTTCGTGAACGCGCACAGGGAGCGCGCGTGCTCCATCATCCCGCCGATGTAGTAGCGGCACGTCTGGGAGATCTCCGCGTACCCGTCCTTCGCGTCGAACATCGCGTTCTTCCCCCTCGACCACAGGGACTGGTGGACGTGCATCCCGCTCGCGTTGTCCCCGAAGATCGGCTTCGGCATGAACGTCGCGAGCTTTCCGCGCTTCGCGGCGACCATTCTGGCGGCGTACTTGTACGTCACGACCTTGTCCGCCATGCGGACGAGCTCGTCGTACCGCATGTCGATCTCGACCTGCCCCGCGGTCGCGACCTCGTGGTGGTGCGCGTCCAGGGTCATGCCGAAGCTGTCCATGAGGATGCGGCAGAACTCGTTGCGGTAGTCCTGAAGCGAGTCCTGCGGCGGCGCCGGATAATATCCCTCCTTGAACCGGATCGGGTAGTTCGTGCCTCCGTTCTCGGCCCACGGCGCCTCGCTCGATAGGATCTCGTACCCGCAGCCCTGCCACGGGTTCCGGACCGCGTCCGGGGTCGGGAGCATCCGGACGCCGTCGAACACGAAGAACTCAATCTCCGGGCCCCAGTACGTCGTGTCGTACCCCGCGTCCGCCGCGGCCTTCGCCGCCTTCTGCGCGATGTACCGGGAATCGCGGGAGAACCGCTCGTGGGTGCCGCCCTCGTGGACGTTCACGATGAAGCGCGCGGTCTTGTCCTCCGCGCCGTAGAACGGGAGGACCGCGAACGTGGACGGGTCCGGGTACAGGACCATATCGCTCTCGTGGATCTCCTTGAATCCCTTGATCGAGCTCCCGTCGAGCTTCCCGATCCCGTTCCGGAAATCGTCCTCGGAAACCGTGTCCGCGGGGACCGTGATGTGCTGGAGGCTGCCGAGCAGGTCGACGAACCACAGGTCGTACCAGCGGACGCGCTCCTTCCTGACCGTATCCAGAACCTGCGCCACACTCCCGTTCTTCGCGGATTTCGCCATCGTTTCCTCCCGAATCCCAGACCAGGGGGTTAGGCCCTCCCTTCGAGGCACCTTGGTCCCCGTGCATGGGACCGTTCATACTTAAACGTTTTTCGACGAATGCGCAACATTCGTATCGATATTCTGTGAGATGCGATACATATGTCCGAATATCCCCGTCAGGACCAACAGAATTAAGAAGTTTGAACGCCCTCCCTGCTCCATGGACGAAGGCACCGCCGCCGCCAAAATCGACGAGCTCGACATCTCGATCCTTAGGCAGCTGAACGGGGACGCGCGCCGCTCGTACCGGGAGATCGCGAGGGCGCTCGGGGTCTCGATCAGCACGGTGAGCAACCGGCTGAAGCGTCTCGAAGCGGATGGCGTCGTCACGGGCTACGTGCCCGTCATCGACCCGAAGCGGATCGGGTACGACGTGATCGCGGTCGTCGGCGTGACGATCTCCCGCGGGAAGCTCCTCGAGGTCCAGCGGCGAATCGGAAGGGACGAGCGGGTCTTCGGCGTGTACGACGTCACCGGTGAGTGGGACTCCGTGATCATGGTCCGGTTCAAAAGCACGCGCGAGCTTGACGCATTCATCAAGAAACTCGTCGCGATGGAGAACGTGGAGCGCACGTACACGCAGGTCGTCCTGAACATCGTGAAGGAGGAGAAACGCGTCGTCGTCTGAGGCAAGCCCAGGGAGACCCGACCGAACGTTTAATAGCGCCACCTCTCGTTAGGCGGCCCCGAGGAGAACGGTTGGAGGGACGACTATGCCCGACGTGCTGGACTTCGACCCGAATCGGCACCTCGGGTTCGACCTGGACCGCGATCTCTCCTTCGACTCTGGCCGCGCACTCACCTTCGATTCGAGCCGGGATCTCGGATTCCACGTGAACCGCGACCTAGGGTTCGGGAAGAAGGGCGTCGTGTTCCGCGGTTTCGTGTGCCCGGTGTGCGGTGCCTCCGTGACCGAGACGGATCCGTCGTGCACGAACTGCGGGGCCACGTTTGAAAAGCCGAAGACCCCGAGAATCCAGCCTCCCCGCGCGGCCGCGGCCCCCAATGCCCGGTCGTTCCCGCCCCCACCGACGATGCCGCCCCCTCCCCCGCCACCGCCCGTCCGCTATCCCATGCCGCCAAAGCGGATCGACGCGCACAACTGCCCCGTCTGCGGGGCCCGCCTCTCCACGACGGACACGTTCTGCTGGAACTGCGGGAACCGCGTGTACGCGGGCCCCGGGCGGTGATCGGATGGCTTTCGAAGTCTTCGGCCTGAGTGTCTATGTGTGGATCGCCCTCATCTCCATCCTGTTCCTCATCGTCCTAGCTGTCCTGGGCGGCTACGGATTCGACACGGATGCGGACGTCGATGGCGGTCTCGACTACGGGGAATTCTCCGGCCCCGGCATTTCTCCGCTCAGCCTCCCGATCGTCGCGGCGTTCGGGGCGAGCTTTGGATCGCTCGGCGCTCTCTTCGATCGGGCGGGAATCGAAACGCTGTTCGTCCCGGTCTTGGCGGCGTTCGGTGCTATCGGCATCTCTGCAGCACTCTTCTTCGGGGTCCAGAAGTACCTCGTGCGGGCCCAAGCGAGTTCAGACGTCCTGCCGACTGCCCTCCTGGGCCACGATGCACAGGTCACAGTCCCCATCCGTCGGAGTTCGCAGGGCCAGATCCTCGTCATCACGGATGTCCGCGGTCGGACCCTGTTCCCGGCCAAGTCGAGCGAGGAAATCGCTCGGGATGAGATTGTGGAAATCATCGGTTTCGCGGGAGGAGTCGCAGATGTTCGGAAGAAAACAACCTAGGGGGAGTTAGATGAGTTCGCACGAGCCGATCTTGATTGCATTGGGAATCGTATTGGCGATCTTTCTGCCGATCGTCATCTACGCCGCCCGGTACAAGAAAGTGCCTCCGGACAAGGCAATGGTGGTCTACGGCCGAGCGTTCGAGGGAGGCCGCGGATACCGTGTCTACTCGGGCGGGGGGAAGTGGATTCGCCCGATTACCGAGGCGTACGAATTCCTCCCGCTCGACGTCCGCACCCAGGATGTCGTCGTCACGGACATCGTGACGGACGTCAAGGAGAGCGGTGCTAGGCTCAACATCAAGGCCGTCGCGCAGGTCCGGATTTCTGACGATCCCGACACGCTGCGAACGGCCGCGGGACAACTGCTCCACAAGCGGGACGAACAGATCAACGAAATCGCCCTCAAGACTCTCGAGGGTCACGTCCGGGGTATCTGTGCAACCCTTACAATCGAGCAGATTAACAGCGAACGCGACGCGGTTGCGACTCAGGTCCAGGGGCTGGCCGCGGCAGACCTCAAGAACATCGGCCTCGAAATTCGATCTTTTGTCATCAAGGAAATCGAAGACGAACGTGGGTACCTTGATGCCCTCGGCGTGAAGAAAACGGAAGAGGTCAAACGGGACGCGCGGATTGGCAAGGCGAACGCGAACCGCGAGGCGACCATTGCTGAGGCGCAGGCCGCGCAGCAGGCCGAGAAGGCGAACGCGGAGGCCGAGGGGAACGTCGCGATGTTCCACCGGGATCGCGACATCACCGTCCAACAGTCCGAGGCGAAGGTCGAGATGGAGCGTGCGAACAGAGAGATCGCGTTCGACATCCAGATGGCGACCCGGCAGCAGGAGTTGGTCGTCGAGCAGAAGCGAATCGACATCCGCGCGAAGGAGCAGGAGGTCCTCGTCCAGCAGCAGGAGGTCAAGCGGAAGGAGCAGGAGCAAACCGCGGAGCAGGTCGTCCCCGCGAAGGCGAAGGCGGACGCCGTGGCCGTGGAGGCGGACGGAGAGCGCCGCCGCCTCATCGCGATCGCAGACGGGGAGCGGGAGCGGCTCACGCGCGTGGCGACGGGCGATGCCGAACGCATCCGCCAGACCGGGACCGCAGAGGCGGACATCATCCGGCTCAAGGGCGAGGCGGAGGCCTACGCGATCAAGGCGAAGGGCCTCGCGGAGGCGGAAGCGATGCATGCGAAGGCGGAGGCCTGGGAGCAGTACGGCCGCGCCGCCGTCACCCAGCTCATCGTCGAGAAGCTGCCCGAGATCGTCGGGAACGCCGCCAAGTCGCTCGAGGGGACGTCGAAGCTGATCATCATGGGAGAGCGCGGACCCAGCTCCCTCGTCGGGTCCGTCGTCGACATCGCGGCGCAGGCGCCGGCCCTCGTGAAGGCGCTCACGGGCATGGAGATCTCGGAGCTCGCGGGGAAGCTGAAGGACGTCATGAAGTGACCCGGATCGTCGGGACCGCGTGGTCGAAGGGTGCGTCCCCGGAGGCCGTCGTCGAGGCCTTCGAGGCCGAGGCCTTCTCCGTCGCGGTACTCGACGCGCTGCTCGAGGACCCGGAGCTCCGCGCGAAGGCGCTCGCGGCCCTGCGGGGCCCCCCCGCCAAAATCGGCGGACCTACGCGTTGACGACGACGACGTCCTTGATCGCTTGCATCCCCTGGAACGGCAGGATGATCCGGCCCTGCGCGTCCGTCTTGTAGAGGCGCTTCTCGACCTCTTCCGCGGGGATCACGAGGACGTCCATGACCTTCCCGGACCTCGTGTCCACGATGAAGTTCTCGATCATCCCCAGGATCTGGCCGTCGTTCGTCATCACGGTCTTGCCGCGCAGCTCGGTCGCGAACTTCTTCATTCCCTTCACCCGTCCGAGAACACGGCCGCTAGAGCGCGTGCTCCCATCCCGTTGAGGCCGCCCATGGCGGTCTCCGTATATGGAACTTTCCCACGCGCGCCGTCAGCGGTAGTAAACGATCTCTTCCTTCTTCTTCCCGACCCCGCGCATGATCTCCTGACCGATCCGCTCGTAGAACCGCACGGTCTCCTCGTCGATGCTCGGCGGCACGACCTTCCGCGCCTCCTCGAAGTGGCGCATCGTGACCTTCTTCACCTTCATGTCCTGGCGCAGCGCGGTCATCGCCGCCTCGCGGCACAGGCCCTCGATGTCCGCGCCCGTGTACGCGTCGAGCTCGTCCGTGAGCGCCTCGATGTCCACATCCTTCTCCAGAGGCATCGCCTTCGTGTGGACCTTCAGGATCTCCAGCCGCGCCTTCTTGTCGGGGATCGGAACGAGGATCAGGCGGTCGAAGCGGCCCGTCCGGAGCAGCCCGGGGTCGATCATGTCCGGGCGGTTCGTCGCACCGATCACGACGACGCCCTCCATGGACTCCAGACCGTCGAGGGAGGTCAGGAGTTGGTTCACGACGCGCTCCGTCACCCCTTCGTCCGTGCCCGTCCCGCGGCGGTGGGCGATCGCGTCGAGCTCATCGAGGAACACGATGCACGGCGCGACCTGCTTCGCCTTCTTGAAGATCATCCGGACGGCCTTCTCGGACTCCCCCACCCACTTCGACATCACCTCGGGGCCCTTGATCGAGATGAAGTTCGCCTCGCTCTCCGTGGCGACCGCCTTCGCGAGGAGCGTCTTCCCCGTGCCCGGCGGACCGTACAGGAGGATGCCGCGCGGAGGACGGATCCCGAGGCGCTCGAACGCCTCCGGCTCCTTGAGCGGCATCTCCACCGCCTCCTTGAGCTTCTGCTTCACGTCCGAGAGCCCGCCGACGTCGTCCCACGTGATGTGGGGGATCTCGACGAGGACCTCGCGCATCGCGCTCGGCTCGATCTCCTTCAACGCGTTCTTGAAGTCCGCCTCCAGAACGCGCATCCGCTCGAGGACTTCGGGCGGGATCGGACGATCGAGGTCGATCTCCGGCAGGTACCGCCGGAGCGCCTTCATCGCGGCCTCGCGGCACAGCGCCGCCAAATCCGCACCGACGAACCCGTGGGTGACGTTCGCGAGCTCGGTCAAGAGGCGGTCCTTGTCCTCCTCCGCGCCCTCGATCGGCATGCCGCGCGAGTGGATCTGCAGGATCTCCTTCCGCCCTTGGCGGTCCGGGACGCCGATCTCGATCTCGCGGTCGAAGCGGCCGGGCCGGCGGAGCGCGGGATCGATCGCTTCTTCCCGGTTCGTCGCGCCGATCACGATGAGCTGGCCGCGGCCCTGAAGGCCGTCCATCAACGTGAGCAGCTGGGCGACCACGCGGCGCTCGACTTCGCCCGTCACCTCCTCCCGCTTGGGAGCGATTGAGTCGAGTTCGTCGATGAACAGGACGGACGGCGCGTTCTTGGACGCCTCCTCGAACTTCTCCCGGAGTCGTTCCTCGCTCTGGCCGTAGTATTTCGACATTACCTCGGGGCCTTGAATCGCGTAGAAGTTCGCGCCCGCCTCGTTCGCGACCGCCTTCGCGATCAGCGTCTTGCCGGTTCCCGGAGGCCCGTACAAGAGTACTCCCTTTGGCGGCTCAATTCCGAGACGCTCGAACAGCTCCGCGTGTTTCAACGGCAGCTCAATCATCTCGCGAACCTTGAGCAGCTCCTCGCTCAGCCCGCCGACGTCCTCGTACGTCACCGTCGGCGTGAGGACCTCGCCCTCGCGGACCGGCTCCTCCTTCATCTCAATGATCGTGTCGTCCACGATCTGGACGATGCCCTTCGGGACGACCTTGATCACCATGAACGGGAGCGCGCCGCCCATGAGCGCGATCCCCGGGACGATCACGACATCGCCCTTCGTAACGGGCCGCTTCAGGAGGCCGCGCTTCACGAAGTTCTCGATGCCCTGACCGAACGAGATCTTGTGTCCCTCGCTGATGATCGGGGCGATCGTCACACGCTCCCCGGGGAACACCTCCGCCTTCCGGACCTCGACCTTGTCCCCGATGCTCACGCCGAGGTTCCGGCGCACGAGTCCGTCCACACGGATGATCCCCTTCCCTTCGTCCTCCTGCATCACGCGGAACAGCTTCGCGGCGGTCCCCTTCTTCCCGACGATCTCGACGACCTCGCCGACGTCGATGCCGAGCGCGAGGCGCGTCTTCGTGTCGACCCTGGCGCGGCCGAGGCCCACGTCGGACTGTGGCGCTTCGGCGACCTTCAGAACGACCCTTTCGGGCACGGCGCGATTCAGCCCAGCCCCGCTAGATAAAGATTGTCGTCGGATTGGAAAAGGCGCGCCCCACGGGGCTCACGACGCTTTCCCCTGCGCGGTCCGGCGGTGCTTCTCGATCGCGTCCCCGAGCGTGAGTTCCCCCTTGGCGACGCGGCGTGCGAGGTCCTTCGAGATCGTGACGCGGCCGCCGCTCGAGAGGCGGCTCTGGCGCTGGATTTCCCGCACCTCCCCCGGCGTCGGCTCCACCGCGTAGTATCGGGCGGCGCGGACACCGCGGCCGCGGGCGATCTCGACGGCCGCGTCCATGTCCGGCGTCGGGCTGGGCACCCGCGGCGTGGTCCCCTTCTCGTCCACGATCTCGACGGGGAGGCCGAGCGGCGCGAGGGCGTTGATGATCCGGTTCCGGTTCGTCCGGTCCCCGTGGCCCACCCGGAGGCGGACGCGCTCCGCGGGGAACGCAAGGAGGGCCGTGCGGACGAGATCCGCCACCGCCTCGGGCGAGCGGGCGACCCGCGTGTCGATGACCTCCCCGTCCCCGATGAGCGCCACGCCGGGCTCCGCGCCCGGGTCGACGCCGATGACGAGCTCCCGCCACTCCCGGCGGCCCCGCACGATCTGGAGCCCCTTCGCGATCGCGTCCTGCACGTCCTCGACCGCCACGACCGCGCCGAACCGGATGCCGGGGGCCTCGGCGGGCGAGGTCAGGATCGCGCCGACGTCCCGGGGGACCTCGTCGCCCCGCGCGAGGGATCGGAACGGCAGGTCGCGGGCCTTGAGCGCGGTCACGACGTCGTGGTACAGCCGGAAGTCCGCGGTGAGGACGCCCAGGACCTTGCGCACGCGGCTGCGAACCCGCGGGAGGGCAAGAACGTTCCGTCGAATTGCGAATTTCGAAGCCCGGACCGGAGATACTTTATACGGCGCAGTCGATAACAAGGATGCGAGCGAGCCGACGGGAGGCCGTTCCATCGAGACCGAGACGAAATCCATCCTCGTCAAGGACGTGGTCGTCATCCTCGTGGCGGTCGGCGGACTCCTCGCGTTCTACGCCGTGATCCAGGTCGTTTCGTTCCTGGCGAACATCCGGCCCTAGAGGCGGAACCGCGAGAAGATCCCCCGCCGTCGGGGCGTGTCCTCGAGCCTCTGGAGTTCGTCGAAGGACCGTCTTTCCTCGGGAGTCAGGTTCGTCGGGGTCACGACGACCACGCGCACGAGCTCGTCGCCGCGGCCGCCCCCAGGGTCGGGAAGACCCTTCCCCCTGAGACGAAGGAAGGTGTGGGTCTGCGTTCCGGGAGGCACCCGGAGGCGAGCGGTCCCATCGAGGGTGGGCACGTCGATCTCCGCGCCCACGGCGGCCTGGGAGAACGTGAGCGGGACGTCCAGGACCAGGTCGCTCCCTTGGCGGCGGAAGACAGGATGCGGGCGGACGTGGAGGACGACGTAGAGGTCGCCCGGCGGACCCCCTCGGGCGTCCGCCTCGCCGCCGCCACTGAGGCGCAGCCGGGCGCCATCGGATGCGCCGACGGGCACGTCGATCGTGTACACGGAGGCCTCGTGCCGGACGCCGGACCCGTCGCACTCCGCGCACGTCCGCTCCGGCCACTGGCCCCGGCCCCGGCATCGCGGGCACGCGGTGATCGTGACCATCCGCGTGTAGCCCCGCTGCTGGCTGTGGCTGACCTGTCCGGAGCCCTTGCACTCCGGACACTTCGTGAGCCGGCCGCCTTCCGCGCCCGTGCCCCCGCACCGCTTGCACGGGACCGCGTGCGGGACCTCGATTGACTTCCGGGAGCCCCGGAGCACGTCCTCGAGGTCGACCTCGAGGTCGAGCCGGAGGTCCGCGCCCCGGCGAGCCCGCGGGCCTTGCGCCCGGCCAAAGAACGCATCGAAGATGGATCCCCCGCCGAAGAAGTCGCGGAACATGTCCGCACCGAAGATGTCCTCCAGGTCGTCCGCGTGGGTGAACCGGGACCAGTCGAAGCCCTGGCCGCCCCACACCTGCTGCTCGACCCCGGCGTGGCCGTACCGGTCGTACAGCGCCCGCTTCTCGTCGTCCGCCAGGACCTCGTAGGCCTCGGAGACCTCCTTGAACTTCTCCTCCGCGCCCGCCTTCTCGCCCGCGGGCACGCGATCCGGGTGGAACTGCATCGCGAGCTTCCGGTACGCGCGCTTGACTTCGTCCGGGCTTGCGGTCCGCTCGACGCCGAGGACCTCGTAGTAATCGCGTTTCACGCCGCTCTTCGCCGGCACGGCGAACCCCTCAGTCCTTCTTCACTTCGTCGTAGTCCACGTCGACGACGTTGTCGTCGCCGCCTTCCCCGCCAGGCGCCGATTCCTTGGGCTCCTCGGACGGCGGGGGCGCCGCGGCCTGGCTGCGCTGGTAGATCTCGATGCCGATCTTCTGCGTCTCCTGCTTCAACGCCTCGAACGCGGACTTGAGCCGCGCGTACTCGTCCGCCTTGATCGCCTCGCGGAGCTCCTCCATCCGCTTCTCGACGGCGGACCGGGTCCCCGGCGTGACCTTGTCGCCGAGCTCCTTCAGCATCTTCTCCGTCTCGTAGAGGAGGCCGTCGGACTGGTTCTTCAGTTCCGCGAGGTCGCGGCGTCGGCGGTCGTCCTCCGCGTGCTTCTCCGCGTCCCGGACGGCATCCTCGATCTTCTGCTTCTCCATCCGGTGGGGCGCGAGGATCGTGAGCTTCTCCGACTTCCCGGTGCCCTTGTCGAGGGCGGTCACGGTCAGGATCCCGTTCGCGTCGATGTCGAACGTGACCTCGATCTGAGGGATCCCCCGCGGCGCCGGCGGGAGTCCCGTGAGGTAGAACTTCCCGAGGCTCACGTCGTCCCCCGCCATCGGCCGCTCGCCCTGGAGGACGTGGACCTCGACCGTCGTCTGCCCGTCCGCGGCGGTGCTGAAGACCTGCGACTTCCGCGTCGGGATCGTCGTGTTCCGCTCGATGAGCCGCGTGAAGACGCCGCCGAGGGTCTCCACGCCGAGGCTCAGGGGCGTGACGTCGAGGAGCAGGATGTCCTTGATCTCCCCCGCCAGGATCGCGCCCTGGATCGCGGCGCCGAGGGCGACGCACTGCATCGGGTCGACTCCGCGCTCCGCCTTGCGGCCCAGGATGCGCTCGAACCGCTCGCGGACGACGGGCATCCGGGTGGGGCCGCCGACGAGGATCACGTGGTCGACCTCCTTGTACTCCCAGCCGCCGTCCTTGAACGCCTGGCGGATCGGGGTCTCGAGGCGCGCGAGGACGGGCTCGATGAGCTCCTCGAGCTTCGCCCGCGTGAGGGACGCCTCCAGGTGGAGCGGCTTTCCCTCGTGCTGCGTGACGAACGGCAGGTTGATCGTCGTGTTCACCGTGCTCGACAGCTCGATCTTCGCCTTCTCCCCCGCGTCGCGGAGGCGCTGCATCGCCTGGCGGTCCTTCCTCAGGTCGACGCCGTGTTTGCCGCGGAAGTCCCCGAGGAGCCACTCGATGATTGCGTTATCCATGTCCATGCCGCCGAGCTGCGTGTCGCCGGACGTGGACACGACCTCGAACACGCCCTCGCCCATCTCCATCAGGGTGACGTCGAACGTCCCTCCCCCGAGGTCGAGGACGCAGATCCTTCCCTCCTTCTCCTTGTTCAGCCCATATGCGAGCGCCGCAGCCGTCGGCTCGTTCACGAGTCGGAGGACCTCGAGCCCCGCGATCTGCCCCGCGTCCTTCGTCGCCTGCCGCTGGTTGTCGTTGAAGTACGCGGGGACCGTGATCACGGCCTGCTTCACGGATTCGCCGAGGAACGCGTCCGCGTCCTGCTTGATCTTCCGCAGGATCATCGCGCTCAGCTCCTGCGGCGTGTACGCCTTCCCGTCGATCGTGACCTTGTGGTCGGTCCCCATCTTGCGCTTGATCTGCTGGATCGTCCGCTCCGGGTTCAGGACCGCCTGGCGCTTCGCGGGCTCGCCGACGAGGACCTGCCCCTCCTTCGTGAACGCGATCACGGACGGGAAGTTCTTCCCGCCGTAGGAGGAGCCCTCCGCGCTCGGGAGGATCTTCGGCTGTCCGACTTCCATGTACGCGGCCTCGGAGTTCGTCGTCCCGAGGTCGATTCCGATGATCTTCGCCATCTCTACGCACCTCGCTTGACCACGATGACCTTCGCCGAGCGCAGGAGGCGCCGGCGGTGTCGATACCCTTTCTGCACGACCTCCTTGACGGTCCCCTCGCTTAAGGCCTCATCGTTCGCCTGCCCGACGACCTCGTGTTCGTATGGGTCGAACGGGCGTCCGACCGGATCGATCACCTCGAGGCCCGCGTCCGCGAGCGCCTTCCACAGGTTCCCGTGGACCATCCGGAGGCCCTCCGCCCCTTCGCCCACCGCCGCCAGCGCATGCTCGAAGTCGTCGAGCGCGGGGAGGAGGGACGCGAGCAGGAACCCGTTCGCGGTCTCCCGCACCTCCTCCGCGTCCCGAGCCGCTCGCTTCTCCAGGTTCTCGTAGTCGGCTCGCGCGCGCCGTAGTTGGTCCAAGAGGTCCGCGGCACGCCGCGTCGCAGCCTCGAACTCCGCCCGCAGCTTCGCGGGATCCTCGGGCGCGGGCTGCGCCTCCTCCGCGACCGCCTCCGTGGGCTCGTCCCCGCTCATGCCGACCTCCGGGTCCGGGGCGCCGAGGGATGTACGCGGTCCGGCGGCCTAGTAGTCCTCGCCGTCCCCGTGGTCCTCGCCGCCGCCCTTGCCGCCCTTGCCCGCCTCGCCACCGCCACCGGACTTCGCCGCGATGACGTCGTCGATGCGGAGGATCATGATCGCTGCGTCCGTCGCGGAGCTGATCGCCTGGAGGCCGACGCGGATCGGCTCCAGGACGTTGTTCCGGACGGCGTCCTCGATCTTGCCCGTGAAGACGTTGATCGACGCGTTCTTGCTGCCGTTCTTGTGGGCCTTCCGCAGGTCAATCAGGGTGTCGATCGGGTCGAGCCCGGCGTTCTCCGCGAGGGTCCGCGGCACGATCTCAATCGCCTCCGCGAACGACTCCATCGCGATCTGCTCGCGCCCACCGATCGTCGCGGCGAAGTCCCGGAGCCCGAGGGCGACCTCCATCGCGGTCGAGCCGCCGCCCGTGATGTACTTCCCGTCCTCCACCGCCACGGCGACGACGCTCGTCGCGTCCTCGAGGCTGCGCTCGAGCTCGTCGACGACGTGCTCCGTGCCGCCGCGGATCAGGACGGAGACGGCCTTCGGGTTCTTGCAGCCCGTGACGAACGTCATCTCGTCGTCGCCGATCTTCTTCTCGTACACGAGCTTCGCGCGGCCGAGGTCCTCCTTGGACAGTTCGTCGAGCTTCGTCACGATCCGCCCGCCGGAGGCCTTCGCGAGCTTCTCCATGTCCGACTTCTTGACCCGCCGGACCGCGTAGATGCCCTCCTTCGCGAGGAAGTGCTGCACGAGGTCGTCAATCCCCTTCTGACAGAAGAGGACGGTCGCGCCGCTCTTCTTCACCTGGTCCACCATCCGGCGGAGCAGGTTCTCCTCCTCGGACAGGAACGCCTGGAGCTGGGACGGGTCCGTGATCTCGATCTTCGCGTCGATCTCCGTCTTCTTCACCTCGAGCGCCGCGTCGAGGAGGGCGATCTTCGCGTCCTCGACCTCCGTCGGCATCCCCGGGTGCACGCGCTCCTTGTCGACGATCACGCCCTCCACGAGCTGGGTGTCGGAGATCCCGCCGCCCTGCTTCTTCACGATCTGGATGTTGTCGTCGTCGACGAACAGCTTCCCGTCGCGTTCTTCCGCGACCATCGTAACCGCCTTCACCGCGACCTCGCCGAGCAACTCGCTGTGCGAGCTCGCCGCCTTCGAGGACATCGCCGTGCGCGCGATCTTGAGGAGCGTGTCGTGGTCCTTCGTGGAGACCTTCCGAGCGACACCCTCGATGATCTCGCGGGCCTTGTCGGACGCCATCCGATAGCCCTGCGCGATCACGGTCGGGTGGATGTTCTGCTCGATCAGCTCCTCCGCCTTCTTCAGCAGCTCCCCCGCCAGGATCACCGCCGTCGTCGTCCCGTCCCCGGCCTCGTCGTCCTGGGTCTTCGCGACCTCGACGATCATCTTCGCGGCCGGGTGCTCGATGTCGATCTCCTTGAGGATCGTCACGCCATCGTTCGTGATCACGACGTCCCCGAGGCTATCGACGAGCATCTTGTCCATCCCGCGCGGGCCGAGCGTGGAGCGCACGGCGTCCGCCACGGCCTTCGCCGCAGCGATGTTGTTGAACTGCGCGCCCTTGCCGCGCTCGCGTCGGGTTCCCTCTTTCAGCACCAAGATCTGCGTTCCACCTGCCGGCAACATGGTCCAAACCCCCAGGGTCTAGCGCCGAGAATAGACGTGCTCTTCTATATAAATGTTTCAGCTCGAAGGGGGCGGCAAGTCCTTCCGCTTCCTCCGCCGGGCGAGGAGCACGAGGAGGAGGAGCAGGATCACGAGGGGGAGGCCCCAGAAGAGATACACGAGGGCGTTCGCGTCCACGAGGACTGTCGCGGCCCCGATCGCGGTCGCGGACCCATCCGTGGCGGTCGCAACGACGCGGCCGCGGCCACCGCCGGTCCCGACGAACTCGCCGGTATCGTCGATCCGGCCCACGCCCCCCTCGACGCTCCACGTGATCTCCGCGTCCGGGACCTCGTTCCCCTTTCCGTCGTACGCCTTCGCGGAGAAACGGACGGGCGTCCCCTCGGGCACGTGCGCGTCCCCAGGTTCCACCTCGACGCGGGCCACCGCGCCGGGGCGCACGGTCACCGTGGCGGTCCCGCGGAACCCGCCCTCCTCGGCGGCGACCGCCCAGATGCCCGTCCGATGCGGCGTGAACAGCCCGACAACCACGGTCCCGTCCGTCGCGGACCACGACGGTGCGGTCAACGGAACGGGGTTCCCCTTCGCATCGTGGCCGGTGGCGGTGAACTGCTGCGTGTCGTCCGCGGTGATCGTAGCGGTCGATGGATCGACCAGGATTCCCGCGAGCGCGCCCGGCCCCACGGTCACCGTGGCGGTCCCGACCACGCCCGCCGAGCTCGCTTCGACCTGCCAGACGCCGACGCGCTGCGGCGTGTACAGCCCCATCAGCGTGATCGAGCCCTCGGGGACCGCCCACTCCGGCGTGAAGGCGACCGCGTTCCCCTTCGCGTCGACCCCGCTCGCCGCGTACTGCAGGACGTCGTCCGCCGTGATCGCCGCGACCGGCGGGGTGACGTCGATCCGGGCGAGCCGCCCGGGGAGGACCGTGACCGTCGAGGACCCGGAGATCCCGGACTCGTTCGCGTAGACGAGGCACACCCGCGCGGGGGTCGGGACGTAGAGCCCGGTCCCGTCCACGGCGCCGCACGTCGCGTCCCACGTGGGGTTCACCGCCACGACGTTCCCCCGCACGTCGAACCCGTTCGCCGTCAGCTGGAGCGAATCGTCGGCCGTGATCGTCGC
>Ga0209341_10000252_pt1 | contig 54564 bp, 47 predicted proteins | sample RifCSP13_2_FD_184020 | JGI IMG/M metagenome (GOLD analysis project Ga0209341, IMG submission 184020) | Soil microbial communities from Rifle, Colorado - Rifle CSP2_sed 13_2 (SPAdes) (version 2) | ecosystem: Environmental > Terrestrial > Deep subsurface > Rock core/Sediment | place: Rifle...
GTTCCTGGCCAGGACGCACGACGAAGGCGCAGCCCATGCGCTGCGTCGAGGAGGAGGACGCCGCCAGGGGCGTCGTGGGCCGGCGAGACCCCACGATTATTTACCAGACAGTGCACTAGCTTCCTCCGCCCAAGTCGATTCCCACCCTGTCAGGACGCTTCCACACGGATGGCGTTGAGATAGTTGTAAATGGTGATCCGACTAACCCCCATCGCGTCGGCAACGTCCTCTATCGACTTCCGCAGCAAGAACGCTCCGCGTTCGTCGAGCATGCGCACCGCCGTTTGTTTGTCTTCGCGGGCCAGCTCGGCCACGGACGTCCCCAGTTCCATCTCGACCTGGGCGATCATTCGACCGAGCGCGTCGTGGAGGCTCCCCAGCCCGAACCCGTGCAGTGTGGTCTCCTTCTCGACACCGACCACTTGCACGGAGACCCTTGTCGCTCCGGCGGCCAGTGCCGCCTCGAGCATGGAGGCGATGGCACCGGGTGCAGCACGACGGGGACCGGTGGCCACGTTCCCGAAAGGACCCAGGTCGACATCGAACCCGGATGCCTCCATGGCCTGGATGGCCGCCCGCACATGGCGGCCCGGCCGACCCTCCCTGAAGGGCTCGACAAAGAACTCGATCCGCGCCGTCACCCGCTGATTTCTCCGTAGATCTCTGGTCGACGGTCTCGATAGAAGGCCCAGTGGCGGCGCACCTCGGTGATCAGGTCGAGATCGAGATCGCGCACGACCACCTCGTCCGCCTGGTCGGAGGCGGTTTCGCCAATCATCTGGCCGCGGGGGCCCACGAAGTAGGAGCTGCCGTAGTAGTCGGTGTCTTCGAGGTCTTCCTTTCCGACCCGGTTGATAGCGCCGATGAAGTACTCGTTGGCGACGGCGGCGGCCGGTTGCTCGAGCTGCCACAGATACTTGGAGTGGCCGCGCGTCGTGGCGGAAGGGTTGAAGACGATCTTGGCGCCCTTCAGACCGAGCACCCGCCAACCCTCCGGGAAATGCCGGTCGTAACAGATGTAGACGCCGATGCGGCCCACCGCGGTGTCAAAGGTCGGGTAACCGAGGTTGCCCGGTTTGAAGTAGAACTTCTCCCAAAAGCCCTTGACCTGCGGGATGTGAGTCTTGCGGTAGATGCCGAGAAAGCGGCCGTCGGCGTCGATCACGGCGGCGGTGTTGTAGAAGGTCCCCTCGTCCACCTTCTCGTAGATCGGCACGACCAGGACCATCCCGGTCTCCTTGGCCAACGTGATCATCTTCGAGATGGTGGGCCCGTCGGGGATCTCCTCGGCCGTGTCGTAGTACTTGGGATCTTGAACGGTGCAGAAGTACGGACCGCTGAAGATCTCCTGGAAGCAGAGCACCTGGGCGCCCTTTTGGGCGGCTTGTCGGGCGTAGCCGATGTTCTTCTCGATCATCGACTCCTTGCTGCCCGTCCACTCACTCTGCACCAAGGCAGCTCGTACGATGCTGGCCATCACTCGGCTCCTGATTGGGGAAGGGTCAATCGAGTGTACCGTCCCTTGACATTTTGTAAAACCTTTAGGATCATGACCACGTCAGCAACAACAGGAGACCGGTTGCCGAGCCGACATCTGATGGTGGCCGCCGCCCAGATGGGGCCCATCCAACGAGCGGACGACCGCGACGATGTCGTGGAGCGCCTGATACGGCTCCTCCACGATGCCCATGCGCAGGGCGCCCAACTCGTGGCGTTTCCCGAGCTGGCGCTCACCACATTCTTTCCGCGCTGGCATATGTCGCACGGAGAGGCGGAGGGGTTCTACGAACGGGAGATGCCCAACCGGCACACCAAGCCGCTCTTCGATGAGGCGGCCCGCCTTGGGGTGGGCTTTGCGCTCGGCTATGCCTTACACACCGAGGATGGCCACCGCTACAACGTCTACCACCTGGTGGAGCAGGACGGCCGTACCGTCGGCATCTACCGAAAGGTGCACGTCCCCGGCCACACCGATTACGACCCGTCCCGACCCTTCCAGCACGCCGAGCGCCACTACTTCGAACCAGGGGACGACTTCTCGGTGTGGCGAGCCTTCGGCGGATTGATCGGCATGGCTATATGCAACGATCGTCGCTGGTCCGAGACCTACCGGGTCATGGGCCTGCAGGGTGTGGAACTGGTCCTGATCGGGTACAACACTCCCCTCCACTACGCCCCCGATCCGACCCAGAACCCGCTCCAGGCTTTTCACAACCACCTGGTGATGCAGGCTGGCGCTTACCAGAACGGCACATTCGTCGTCGCCGCCGCCAAGGGGGGGGTAGAGGAGGGAGTCGAATCTCTGGCGCAGTCGGCCATCATCGCCCCGTCGGGCCAAATCATCGCCCAGACCATCACCACCGAAGACGAGGTGATCGTCTCCCGAATCGATCTCGATCACACCCGCTTCTACAAACGCACCCTTTTCGACTTCGAGAAGTACCGCGTGCCCGCCGCGTACCGACTGATCGCCGAGCAGAAAGGTGCAGTGGCACCTCTCGAGCTGGAAGACCTGTGACACTTCCCACCGAGGTCGGTATCACCTTCACCCTCAACGGGCATGAGGTGATGGTGTCGGCGGACCACCCCCATCTGCTCGCCGCGCTCCGGGAAGAACTCGACGTCACGTCGGCCAAGGACGGTTGCGCACCCTCCGGTCAATGCGGTTGCTGCACGGTGCTAATCGACGGCAAGGCCATGGTGAGCTGTGTCACCGCGCTGGCCAAGGTCGCCGGGCGGGAAGTCACCACCCTGGAGGGCTTCGAACCGGCCGAACGGGACCGCCTGGCCCGGGCATTTGTGGCCACCGGTGCCCTCCAATGCGGCTTCTGCACGCCCGGGATCCTCGTACGAGCCAAGGCGCTCATCGACCTAAAAGGGGCCGACCTCGACCGGGCCACCATCGAGGGCCGCCTAGGCGTCCACCTGTGCCGGTGCACCGGCTACATCAAGATCATCGACGCCATCGAGCTGCTGGCCTCGGGCGAGCCGATCCCGGCCTCGACCCTGCCGACCGGGATAGGCAAGAGCGGTGCCCGCTACCAAGGAGAACAGCTCGCCCTGGGAGATCGCGGCTACATCGACGACCTTCGAGTTCCCGGCATGTTGCACGGCGCTCTCCGACTGGCCGATCACGCCCGCGCCGATGTGCTCGCCATCGATACGAGCGCCGCCCGCGCCCATCCCGGTGTAGTGGCGGTCTTCACCGCCGACGACGTTCCCGGCGACCTCAAGGTCGGGATCATCGAGAAGGACTGGCCGGTGTTCATTCCCGCCGGAGGCCGGACCTCATTCACCGGAGACGTCATCGCCATCGTGGTGGCGGTGGACGTCGCCACCGCCCGCCAGGGTGCCGAACTGGTCGACGTGAAATATCGGGTCTTGACTCCGATCACCGACCCGCTTCTAGCCCTGGTGTTCTCGGAGGATGCCGTTTGGGGCCTAGAAGGTAATCTCTTGTCACGGTCCCGCTACCACCGGGGGGACGTCGGGGTGGCCCTGGCCGGTTCGCCCTTCACCGTTCACGAGGTCTTCACCACCCAACGCGTCGAACAAGCCTTTCTCGAACCGGAGTCGACGCTGGCGGTGCCCAAGGAAGACGGCGGCCTTCACGTCTATTCGGGTGGACAAGGAGTGTGGGACGACCGCGACCAGATCGCCGCCGTCCTTGGGTTGGAGCCGTCGGCGGTCACCGTGGAGCTCATCTCCAACGGTGGGGCGTTCGGTGGCAAGGAAGACATGGCCAACCAGGCGCAAACTGCGTTGGCGGCCTGGCTGCTGAAACAACCCGTTAAGTGCACGATCACCCGCGAGCAGTCGTTTCACATTCATCCCAAACGGCACCCGATCCGCGTCGAAATGTGGGCAGGATGCGATGAGAACGGCAAGCTGACCGCCCTCCGGGCCAGGCTGATCGGCGACTCGGGACCCTACGCATCGGTGGGGATGAAGGTGCTGGAGCGAGCGGCCGGGCACGTCAGCGGGCCCTACACCGTCCCAAACATCGACGTGGAGTCCGTGGCAGCTCGCACCAACAACTCGGTGTGTGGAGCGTTTCGAGGATTCGGCGCCAACCAGGCTCAGTTCGCCATGGAAGGGGTGATGGACCGGCTGGCCGCCCTCGTCAACATCTCGGGTTGGGAGATGCGCTTTCGCAACGCCGTCCAACCAGGCGATGTTTGGGGGCCGGGGCAAATCATGGACGAGGGGTGCCGGGGAGCATTGGTCTGCCTGGAGACGATCAGACCCCATTACGACGCCGCCCGGGCGGCCGGTAAGGCGGTCGGTCTCGGCGTCGGTTTGAAGAACTCGGGCCTCGGCAACGGGCTACGCGAGGTGTCCAAGGCCGTGGTGAGGTTCTGTTCCGATGGATCGGTAGAGGTCCGCCACGGTTGGACCGAGATGGGACAGGGTGTCGATACCGTCGCCCTCCAGGTGGCCGTCGACGAGCTCGGCATGGCCCCCGAGAAGGTGCGGGTGGTGGTGGACACCACCCGGGAGCTCGGCTTCGGCCAGACGACGGGTTCACGGGGAACACTCATGGCAGCTGGAGCGGTGCGAGAAGCCTGTCAGGCCGCCGACGAAGGGGGTCGCCAGCCCGAGCTCGACTACGAGGGCACCTACGTCATCGATTGGACCGATTCCATGAACTCGGGCAAGCCCAACCCGAAGATCCACTCCACCTTCGGGTATGCCGCGCAATTGGTCATCGCCGACCAGACCACCGGCGTCATCGAGAAGGTGGTGGCCGTGCACGACGTTGGTCGAGTCGTCAACCCGACCCTGTGCGAGGGCCAGGTGGAGGGTTCGATTCACATGGGGCTCGGGTACGCCCTCAGCGAGGAGTTCCCGTGTGACGCCGAGGGCCGGCCTACCCACCTCACCCTCCGCCAGCTCGACATCATCCGCCCGAAGGACATGCCACCCGTCCAGGTGATCTTGGTCGAAGTTCCCCAACCGGACTCCCCGTACGGGATCAAGGGGGTGGGCGAGATCGGCCTCGTCCCCACCGCCGGGGCGGTGGCAGCCGCGTACCAGCAGATCGACGGAATCTGGCGCAATCACCTACCCATCAACCGTCACCAACCACTCACCATCCCCGTGGGGTGAGCGCCGGGACCGCTCGGCGCCACGGCAGGGACGTTTGGCCTCTGGTCTCTCACCCACTTCTGCTTCACTCTGAGCTGATTCCGCCCCTAGACGGCGGCCACCCCGAAGGAGGATCGATGAGAAGCTTCGCCGGACGCGACATTCTCTCGTTGAAGGGATTCGAGCGCGCCGAGTTCGAACAGGTTTTTGCGGTCGCCGACCAGATGGAGCCCATCGCCAGGGCCCGCCGCACGGTCGACATGCTGGCCGGCAAGCTCATGGTGGCCGCCTTCTATCAGCCGTCCACCCGCACCCGTCTTGCCCATGAGGCCGCAATGCACCGTTTGGGCGGGCAGGTGGTGGGGTTTGCCGACCCCAAGATGACTAGGGCCGGCGACTTCTACCAGGAGTCGATCAAGGACACCGTGCACATGCTGGAGTACTACGGCGACGTCATCGTCATGCGTCACTTCCAGCAGGGAGCCCCCGCCGAGGCTGCCCGCTGGGCCAGCGTCCCGATCATCAACGCTGGGGACGGGTGGGGGGAACACCCCACCCAGGTCCTCACCGACCTCTACACCGTGACGAAGGAACTGGGCTCGGTCGACGGGAAGACGTTCGTCTGTGTGGGCGACATGCGGATGCGCACCATGCACTCGATCGGCTATGCCCTGACCCAGTTCGACGCCGAGATGATCGCGGTGGCCCCCCCGGAGATGTCGCTCACCCCCGAGTTCAAGGCGGAGCTCACGGCTGGGAACCTGGCCGTACGGGAAGCGGAGCATGTGGCCGACGTGATCGCTACCGCCGATGTCATTTACATGGAGCCGGTGGTGCAGGCCGACTACACCCAGAGCCGGGTGGAGCGGGGTGGCGAGGTCGGCGGTACACCCGACAACTATCGGGTGACCCGCCAGCTCCTGGCCGACAAGGCCAAGCACAACGCCATCATCCTGCACTCGCTGCCGCGGATGGATGAGCTGCCGACCGACGTCGACGCGACCCGGCACGCCCGCTACTGGCAGGAGGCCTTCAACGGGGTGGTGATGCGCATGGCCCTGCTGGCGATGGTGCTTGGAGCGACGGAATAGGAGGCCTTCGATGCAAACGGGTCTGCGTGGCCGCGACATGATCGATACACAGGAGTGGACCAAGGACGAGCTCGACACGGTCCTCGAGGTCGCCTTCGACCTGAAACGGCGCCGGGCGTTGGGCGAGTCTCATCCGCTCTTGGACGACAAGGTCTTGGCGATGCTGTTCTTCTTCTCGTCGACCCGGACCAGAGCAAGCTTCGAAGCTGGAATGGCCCAGTTGGGTGGGCATGCCCAGTTCATCGAGGCGAAAACGACCCAGATCGCCCACGGAGACACCGCCAAAGAGATCGGTGAGATCCTCGGCCGGTACAACGACGGCATCGCCATACGGAACGTCGACTGGGGGGTCGGCAATAAGTACATCCGTGAGGTCGCGGCGGCTTCTCGAGTGCCGGTACTGAACATGCAATGTGACTGGTACCACCCCTTTCAGGCCCTCGCCGACCTGCTCACCATCATCGAGCGAAAGGGCGACCCGCGCCGCGTGACCATCGACGTGAGCTATGCGTACGCTGCCAGTTACCAGAAGCCAATTTCCGTTCCACAGAGCCTCATCCTCATCGCCACGCAGTACGGCATGAACGTGCGACTGACGAGGCCGCCGGAGTATCTCCTGATGCCCGAAGTCATGGCTCAGGCCGAGGAGAACGCTCGGCGATCGGGTGGAACCCTCTCGGTCCTGGAAAGCTTCGAGGAGGGCATTCGGGGAGCCGACGTTGTCTACGCCAAGTCCTGGGGAGCTCTGCTCACGACCTCTGACGAGGCCGAGTCGGCTCGCATCGGCGAGCGATACCGAGATTGGATCACCGACGAACGGCGGATGGCTCTGGCGGCGAGCGACGCCATCTACATGCATCCCCTGCCTGCCGATCGAAACGTTGAGGTGACCGATGGAGTGATCGATGGGCCGCAAAGCGCCGTCTACGACCAGGCCGAGAATCGACTGCACGTCCAAAAGGCCGTGATGGCACTGACCATGTAGGGCATGTAGGACATGCAGGAGTTTGTGGCGGCTCATAGGGGCTCGACGGAAAGGCAGGGAATCGATGGGTAATCGACGGGTGGTAGTGGCGATCGGGGGGAACTCGCTCATCACCGACCCCCAACATCAGACCGTCGAAGATCAGTACCTGGCGGCGGCAGAGACCGACCATCACATCGCCAATCTGGTCGCCGCTGGTCACCAAGTGGTCATCACCCACGGCAACGGCCCGCAGATCGGTTTCATCCTGCGCCGATCCGAATTGGCCAAAACCGAACTACACGAGGTCCCCCTCGACGTCTGCGGAGCCGACACCCAGGGCGCCATCGGCTACATCCTCCAGCAGAATCTGGTCGGCGACTTCCGCCGTCTCGGCATCGACAAGCAGGCAGTGACAGTGGTGACTCAGGTTGAGGTTGACAGCCAAGATCCCGCTTTCACCGCTCCTTCCAAACCGATCGGCTCCTTCCTGAGCGAAGGGGACGCGAAGGTGCGCATCGACCGCGACGGGTGGGACATGGTCGAAGACGCCGGGCGAGGTTGGCGCCGGGTGGTGGCATCGCCGGCCCCCAAACGCATCGTCGAGATCGACGCCATCCGCTACCTGCTGGACGGAGGGTTCGTAGTGATCGCCTGCGGAGGGGGCGGCATACCTGTTGTGTCTGACCCGAGCGGCCACCTACGCGGGGTGGCGGCGGTGATCGACAAGGATCTCGCCTCGGCCTTGCTGGCCCGCCAGATTCGCGCCGACCTGCTGATCATCTCCACCTCGATCGACCGGGTCGCTCTCAACTACGGCACCGACCGGCAGACCTGGGTCGATCGGATGACGCTCGCCGACGTGAAGCGATACCTGGCCGAAGGAGGGCATTTCAAGGCCGGCAGCATGGCCCCCAAGATGATGGCGGTGGTCGACTTCCTCGAAGGCGGCGGCCAAGAGGCGATCATCACCAGACCCGACCGGATCGAGGCAGCGCTGGCCGGGACCGCAGGCACCACCATCGCCCGTTGACTCCTCCAAGCGGGGTGTAACTTGGCGGGCGTGGTCCTGTCGCCGGGACCCGAGCATCCTCCCGAGGAGAGCGGTGAGACGGTGAATGCGCGAGCAGACGTGCGGCCGGTTCCGGATGGCCCGGCCCGGTGGCCGGTGCTGGTGGCGGTGGCCGTTGTGGTCGCGTCGGTCGCGGGCTTCTGTGCGGGCCTGTGGTTGGAGCTCCAGTCCGGACACAGGGAGGAATTCGGCGACCAGATCGCCTTGGGTGTCGCCTTCCTGGCGTTTGCGGCGGTGGGCGCGGCCATCTTCGCCCGGCGACCCGGCCACCGCATCGGGTGGCTGTTCTCGGTGATCGGCGTCTACGCGCTGGTTGCAAATCATGTTCGGGGGCGTACTGCTCGAGGACATGTTGGGGATCCGGTCTGAGACCGAAATTCCGCTGGCCATGGCGTTTGCGTTTCTTCCGATCTCGTCCGGGATCGCCATACTCCGGTACCGTCTATACGAGATCGATCGCATCATCAGCCGGACGGTCAGAGCGGTGGCGGGCATGCTGGCTCTCGTCTACGTCGGCGGCATAGTCCTCATCCAGTCAATCGTGCCGGCCTCGGGCAGCCTGGCGGCGGCCTCGACCCTGGCGGCGGCGGCGTTGTTCAACCCGGTTCGCCGCCGGACCCTGGGCTTGATCGACCGCCGGTTCAACCGGAGTCGCTACAACGCCGAATTGGAGGTGCAGGCTTCGCCGGGCGGCTGAAATCGCAGATGGAATTGGAAGCGGTGTCGGCCGACGTTACCCGCGTGTTGGCCCGAACGCTCCAACCGGGCAGCGCTGGCGTGTGGATCCGGAGCCATCATTCCCCTGTTTGACACTCCCGCAACCGTTTGACAAAATGTAAAATGATGGGAGCCACCACCCCGGGCCTCGTCTGCGCTCACCACCACCTCTACTCGGCGCTCGCCCGGGGGATGCCCGCCCCCCCCCGCACTCCCACCAACTTCTCGGAGATCCTCGAGCTGATCTGGTGGCGGCTCGACAGCGCCCTCGACCTCCAGATACTCGAATGGTCGGCCAAATTGGGTGCCCTCGAGGCCCTCGAGTCGGGAACCACCGCCATCATCGACCACAACGAGTCGCCCAACGCCATCGACGGCAGCCTGTCGGTGATCGCCGATGCGGTCGCCGAGGTCGGCATCCGGGTCGTCTGCGCCTATGGGGTCACCGAACGCCATGGAGCCGACAACGCTCGCCGTGGGCTGGCCGAGAACGAGCGCTTTCTCAAGGCCGGCGGTCGGGGTCTGGTAGGCATCCACGCCGCCTTCACCTGCTCCGACGAGCTGTTGGAGGCCGCTGCCGGGCTGGCATCCGACCTCGGGGTAGGCGTCCACGTCCATGTCTGCGAGGGTCCCAGCGACCACGAGGCACCCCGCCACCTGGCCCATCTCTCCAAGGAGAACTGGTTGCTCGCCCATTGCGTGTATCTGCCCACCGACCATCAACTGCGCGGCACCATCCTCCACAACCCCCGTTCCAACCTCAACAACTCGGTCGGGTACGCTGATCCCCGCCGGTTCGCCAACCCCGTGGCGCTCGGCACCGATGGCATCGGCGCCCACATGATCGAGGAGTTTCGCCTCGCTTACGTCATGCATCGATCCGTTGACGTGACCGCCACCCCCGAGACGGCCTGGGGATGGCTCGCGATGGGTTGGAACCTCGTCCCCGAGGCCAAGAACGACGAGGTGACATGGTCCTACGAACCGATGGACCCCTGGCATCTCGCCTTCACACCGGGGGTGCGGCCAATGCGGGTCAAGGTGGACGGGAAGGTCGTCTACGAGGACGGCCAGTCGACTCTCGTCGACGCCGTCGAGATCCGCGCCAAGGCCGCCGAGCAAGCCGCCCGCCTGCACCGAAAGCTATAGGGAGAAGCATGACCAGCACCCTCGAAACCCCTCAGCGGGTCCCCCCTCTCACCCCCTTCACCCTCAGTCAGCTGCTCGGCCGGATCGCCCACGAATGGCACAGCCGTAAACGGATTTTCGATTTGCCGACCGCGCGTTTCTTCGACGTATCGTCGGGCCCAGACCTCTCCACCGAAGTGCTCGGCCGGCCCATCGCCACTCCGGTCGGACCGGCAGCGGGACCGCACAGCCAGCTTGCCGAGAACATCGTTCTCGCCTGGCTGGCCGGGGCGAGGTTCATGGAACTAAAGACAGTCCAGGTCCTCGACGAGCTCGAGATCAACCGGCCCTGCATCGATATGCAGACGATCGGCTTCAACATCGAATGGAGCCAGGAGCTGAAGATAGCCCAATCGCTCGACGAATACGTGAAGGCGTGGATGATCGTTGAGATCCTGGGCGGATGGGAGGAGTTGAAGCAGTTCCTCGGACCCGACTCGGGTGCGTGCATCTTCGATCTCTCGGTGGGTTACGACCTGGCCGGGATTTCGGCCCCCACGGTGGCCGCCTTTATCGATTCGATGATGGACGCGACCACCTCAATCGACCGGCTTCGGGCCGACATACCCCCCCCCTTCGAGGCCTGGCGCGACTATCCCTTCCGCCCCCGCATCGCCGACACGGCCACCCTTTCCACCTTCCACGGTTGCCCACCCGACGAGATCGAGGCGATCACCAAACACCTCATGACCCGCCACGGCCTCGACGTGATCGTCAAGCTCAACCCGACCCTGCTCGGGTTCGACCGGGTGGGGACGGTGTTGGCTGAACTCGGCTATCACGAGATAGTCATACGCCGCCAGGACTTCGACCACGACCTCCAATTCCCACGCGCCATCGAGTTGATCGGCGAGCTGGAGAGGTTTGCCGTCGACCGCGGACGCCGCTTTGGCGTCAAGCTCACCAATACCCTGGTCGTGGCCAACCACAAGAAGTGGCTTCCCGATGAGACCATGTACCTGTCCGGCCCCCCCCTCCACGTCATCTCCACCACCCTGCTCGGCGAGTTGGACCGCGCTCTCCCCGGGCGGTTGAAGGTCGACGGACGGACCGATGCGCCGATTCAGGTGAGCTTCTCGGCCGGGATCGGCAAGGAGAACCTGCCGTCGGTGGCAGGACTGGGTCTGGCCCCGATCACCATCTGCTCGGACCTCCTCAAACCCGGCGGTTACGGCCGCCTGAAGCCGATGCTGACCGCCCTACAAGAAGCGATCAACGGCGCCGCTGGTACTTCGCTCGTCGAGTGGGTCCGGCAGTCGGCGGAGAAAGGGGCCATCACCGGGGGGGCGGTGGCCACCTACGTTGCCACCCTTCACGACCCCGCCGGTAACGGCGACTACACCGCCGCCGGCAACTCCAAGCTTCCCCGCGAGGTCGATCACCACCTCGAGATGTGGGGTTGCGTGGCCTGCAACTTCTGCGTCACCGTGTGTCCAAACGACGCTTTCTTCAAGGTGCCCACCCCGGAGGGGTCGGGCATCGACGGCCGCCAGCAATACCTGGTTTTCGCCGAGCTGTGCAACGAATGCGGCAACTGCCTGACCTTCTGCCCGGAGGAGGGCGACCCCGCCTTGATCAAACCGCGTCTTTACCTGGACCCCGACCGCTTCGCCGCCGCCGGTGGTCAAGCGTTCCTGCTCGGCCACCTCGGCGACAAGCTCACCGTCACCGCCTATCCAGGCTTCGAATCGGAGATTCCCCGTTTGGCCGGCCTCCTCAACGCTCAAGAAGGAGTGCCGGTCCGTGTCGGGGACATCTGAGAGCGTCGCCCGGCTCCTTCACAACCCACTCTTCGGATAGGGCTCACGGACCCCTTTTGGCGCGCTAAGTACGACCTATAGGTCGTTGTGATGTCGCGGGACATCGCTGACAGATGTCTCGGGTGATCGCTGACAGTGGTTGGAGGCTACTGGCATGGTCCGATGACCTTGGGTCGGCGTCCTTTTGGCTTTCCGTTGGGTTGGTAGCGGCGGGTGGGGTCGAGGTGGAGACGGTGGACCAGCTTTCCTCCCTCGAAGATCGAGACGTTGTGGTCGCGGACCAAGACCAGCACTTGACGGCCGGCTAGCCAGGTCCCGATCTGGATGACGTATCGACCGAGCGAGATCCGCCCATGGGTGTCGACGGAGAGGAGGCGGGCGGTGGGAAGGGTGGGGATGGGTGCACCCGGGGTGGCCGGTTGGCTGGCCCCCCAGACCTCGAGGGGGGTGGCGCCGGCCAAGGCCCGGTGGGGGCGAGCGGTGTTGTAATGGCCTAAGAACTCCTCGAGCTGGGTTCCCAGCTCGGCCCGCGACCTCGCCAACGGCCGGGCAGCCAGCCACTTCTTGAGGGTTTGGTGGAAACGTTCCAACTTGCCACAGGTTTGGGGATGGCCCGGGGTGGAGAGGATATGGCCGATACCCAAGGCCCGAAGGTCCCCTTCGAAGGCGGCCTCCCCACCCCGAAAGCGTGCGGTGAAACACGGCCCGTTGTCTGACATGACATGGGCGGGAAGCCCGAACCGTTCGGCTCCCACACAGAAGGTGTCCCAGGCGGCTTGAGCGGTGGGTCCCGGCACGGCCAAGGCGGCCGGGACCAGCCGGGAGTGGTCGTCTAAGAGGTCCATGATCCAGACCTCTTGCCCCGATGACAACATCCACAAGGTGGCGTCGATCTGCCAGGCGTCGTTGGGGCGGGGCCAGACGAAGCGGCGGGTAGCCGAATGGGGGCGTTTCTGCGGTTGCGCCACCACCAACCCCCGCCGCACCAACACCCGATGGATGGTGGCCACTGACGGCACCGACGACCACCCTCTCCTCGCCAGCCGGTAGGCGATCGAGGAGGCGCCGTGATCAAACCCCTCTACCTCCAGCTCCTTTCTTAGCGAGACGATCGCCTCCTCGGTATCGAAGGGGGTCTGGGCAGGAGAAGAACCGGGTCGGCGGGACCGTTCCACCAAACCGGGGGGCCCTTCCACCCCATAACGCCTCCGATACTTGTAAAACGTCTGCCGAGAGATCGACAACTCCGCACACAACGCCGAAACGTTCACCGCAGTCAACCCGGCGGTGAACACCGCCAACAGCCTCGTCTCCATCGCTACCACCTTTCCAGCCATCAAAACCTCCCAAGGTCGATGGCCTAAGTGTCAGCGATGTCCCGCGAGATACCTGTCAGCGATCACCTGAAAGTTCACACCGACCTATAGGTCGGAGTTGGCGCGCCAAAAGCAGAAGAAAAGGTTCAGAGTGCTGGGTCGGCCAGGTTGGTGAGCTGGCTGCGGACCAAGGCCTCGATGTCGGGGTGCCGGTGGTAGGTGGAGTGGCCCAGAATTGGGGGGGGGAGGTCGCCGGGAGACACCGGTCCCCAACGGTGAGGGTCGAGCACCCGCAGGTCGCTCTCGGCGAGCGAGGAGAACAAGGGAGTTCCGAGCCAATCGGTGGCCGCGTAGGCATGTCGCCACCGACCCGGGCCGATCTTGGCGGCGAGCCGGTCAGGAAGGTCATCGGCAAAGTAGGCGGGAAAAGCCCGGCCATAGAGGATCGTGAGCGGCGATCCGTAAGTGATAACACGCAGCCGATCAAACGGGCCGGGGAGAAGCGACAGAGCGGAGGAAAGCACGACGGTTCCTTGGCTGTGGGCGCTGGCGACCACCCCCCCCCGCTTCGAAAGGTAGCGCAGCCGCCACGCCAGCTGTGGTACCGCTCGCTCGCCATAACAGGGCGGGCCCAAGGGATGAATCACCCGGGGGAAGAAGGTGACGACGTCCCAGAGGGAACCGATCGCCCGCCTCCATGCCGCATTGGTGACAGCGAAACGCGCCGCCGTGGCCATGGCGACCGGGACGCCGGCCACCAGCCAACCAGACGCCGTCACCAACCACGAGGCGAACCGGGCCGATCCGTCGACCACACTCGCCGCCACGGTGATCACTCCGAAGAGCAGGCCCGCCAGCAGCACTCCCGCCAGGATCCGATCGGCCACGCCGACTATGCGCACGCGGCGATAGGCACCGACGACCTTGGCGAAACGTCGAGACTTCTCGTCAGAGAGATGGAAGTCCCCCTCGACCTGGTCGGCGTCCTCGGGGCGACCAAGGGGTCGGGGGAACACGAACAGCACGAGCAACGCCAGCAAGATCAGCCCCAAGAAGAATGCGAAAGAGACCGCCGACCACTCGTGCCATTCCGGGTAGACGAGGACCGGTTCGGCACTGACCAAGGTGCGGCCGTCCGGGACCCGTCCAATGCCCAGGTAATCCACCAGACGGATCACTGAGCCGGACCATAGAGACGAGAGCATGAAGGCGGCTAGGGCACTGGTCGCCGCCATCCCTAGCCCGAAGAACGAGGCCCGTAAGGCGAACTCCCGTCTGGTCACAAACGTCACGAACAACGCCGCCACCAATCCAATCGCGGGCCACCAAAACCGGCGATCGATCAACAGCCAGGTGAACCAGGCCCCGACGGTCACCAAGGCCACGTCGCTGGCGAGTCGTCGCGCCGTTCCCAACAACGCCACCACGAGCAGGGTTTGGACAGCGGTGAGGAAGTAAGAGGCACCGACCAGCCCTGGATAGAGAATCGGCAGCGCCTCCAGGTCAACACCAGTCATCGTGAAGGCCAGCAACAGGGTGGAGCCCACGAGCGCCCACCCTATTGCCACCACCACCGCCGACCACCTGTCGATGAGGCCCGCCTGCCGACTCCAGGTCATCGGCAGGGCGATGGGAGTGATGACCGAGCAAAGCAGAGCGACGCTGGCCACCGCCAGGACCGCGAACTCGCTTCCCCCCCCCAATCGGGCAATCCCGAGGTCTACCAGGCTGGTCACCGTCCCCAATGCCGCCGCCAGATGCAATCTCCGCAGGCGGCGGACCGGCGCCGAGCCGTCCCAGAACGAAGGGCTGTCCATGCCGGGTTCTCCCTCCTCAGACCGTGCGAGGTCGGGAAGAACAGCTTTGGTGTCGAACTCCTCGAAGGCTTTGAAGCCGGGCAAGCCGACCAGCCAGATCGCCGCGACCAGCCAGACCGCCACCAAGGTCCCCTCCGCCACCGCAGGACCGAGACGAGCTCCCACCATCTCGAGGGGCGTCAGCCACCAGTGATCGGAAGCGCAATCGGCAACCACCACGCCGCACTGGTAGGCCATTATGTCGACGGAAACAGCGGTGATCATCATCGCCACCATCACGGTGAGGCCGAGGCCAAAGAGTCGGGACAAGACCCGGTGCACGGTGGCGCCCCTTGGGTGCATCCAGCCGGCGGCGTTGGCGAGGGCGAAGGGGAGAAGAAGGATCCAAAGGGCGCGGGTCCAGTCGGCCGAGGTCAAGCCCCCCCATGAATAGGCTTCCACCGGAAACGCAGCGGGCCGTTCGGCACCTCCCGGATCCGCCGACCAGCTGGCGCCATGGCGGGGGCGGTAGAAGGCAGCATGTTTGTCGCCCGACACCGGAATCGGCTCCAGATCGTGGAGGATGTGCTCGGGAGGCGCCCCCCCCACCCCGTGAATCCTCAATTCCGCGTATTCGCTCTCGCCCGGCGCGAGCGGGTGGAGCCCCCGCGGATAGTCGACCAGCCATCTCATAACGACCCGAACCTAACCGCCCGCCCGGGACTTGAGCACTCCGGGTTCCTTCAGCAGGCAGAATGCATCGATGGGACCCGTGGCGGCGGTGCTGGTCGGAGCCGGTCAGAGAGGCCGCCACGTCTATGGAGCCTGGGCGGAAGCCAATCCCCAACGCCTTCGGTTCGTGGCGGTCGCCGAACCCGACCCAGGTCGGCGAGAGGCGTTCGCGGGTCGGCACCACATTCCCCCCTCCCGGCGGTACGCCGACGCCGCCGAGCTAATTGCCGCCGGACGGCTCACCGAGGCGGCCATCATCGCCTCGAACGACCGTCATCACCTAGAGCCAGCGTTGGCCGCCCTGTCGCTCGGGTACCAGGTTCTCTTGGAGAAACCGATGGCCGCCACCTTCGAGGATTGCCTGCGTCTGGCCGGCGACCCCGGACGCGCCCGCCTTCATATCGCTCACGTCCTCCGCTTCACGCCTTTCTTCCAGATTGTGCACGAGGTGATCTCCTCGGGTCGCCTCGGCGATGTCGTCACGGTTGAGCATCGTGAGAACGTTGTCGCCTGGCACATGGCCCACTCGTTCGTACGGGGAAACTGGGCGCAGGCGGGCCTGTCGACGCCCATGATCGTCCAGAAGTGCTGCCATGACTTCGACATCCTCAGCTGGAACCTACCGAGCCCGGTGCGACGGCTGTCCTCGTTCGGTTCGCTCATGCATTTCCGGCCCGAACAGGCCCCCCCCCAAGCCCTGCCCCGCTGCACCGACGGGTGTCCGGTTGACTGCCCCTTCGATGCCCGCCGGATCTATCTAAACCCGAAATGGACCGGCTGGCCCGTCCACGTCATCACCGACGACCTCAGCATGGAGGCCCGCCGAGCCGCGCTCCGCGACGGCCCCTACGGGCGCTGCGTGTACACGGCAGGCTCCGACGTTGTCGACCACCAGGCGGTGCTCATGGAACATGAGGACGGCTCCACCACCAATCTGATCATGCTCGGCCACTCGCACGAGGAGTCCCGGACCATGCGCTATGACGGCACCCGGGCGACGTTGCGCGGTATCTTCGGCCGTCGCCAGGTGATCGAGGTGTCCGACCACCGTGATGGTGCCACCACCGCGGTCCCCATCCCGACCGTGGGAGGCGGACACGGGGGGGGCGACGACGGACTGATCGAGGCCTTTCTCTCCAGAGTCACCGACGGTTCACCGGGTCTGACCAACGTGCAGGTCGCGCTCGAGAGTCATCTCCTTGCCTTCGCCGCCGAGGAATCCCGCCTCAGCGGTTTGCCGGTCGAGTTAGGCGCCAGGCGGGTTACGGTGAGCCCCTCATGACCGACCTCCTCGTTGTAGGCGCCGGCTTCGCCGGTCTGTCATGCGCCAAGGCCGCCGCCACCCTGGGCCTCGACACTCGGGTCATCGATCGCAAGCCGGAGCCGGGTGCCGCCCCCCACACCACCGGCATCCTGGTCCACGAGGTGGCCGATGAAATCGACGTCCCCCGGCCCCTGGTGCGAAAGATCGATCGGGTCAGGCTCTATTCGCCCAGGCTGCGGTGGGTCGATCTGGCCGCTCCCGGCTACAGCTTCTACGCCACCGATACTCCCGGGCTGATGCGATGGCTGGCGCGTGAGGCCGAAGGGGCGGGAGCGACCATCGAATCCGGGGTGAGATTCAGGGGAGCCGAGGTGGTCGCTTCGGGTTGGAGAGTGAGCGAGCGATCGGCTCGGTACTTGGTCGGTGCCGACGGAGCACGGTCCCGGGTGGCGGCCAGCCTCGGACTGGGCATCAATGAGCGCTTTCTCTTCGGGGTGGAGGCCGAGTACGTTGGCCTCGACACCGGCGAAGACCGCCTACATGTTTTCCTCGATGCCGAACTCGCCCCCGGTTACATCGCCTGGGTGGTGCCAGGTGTCGAGACGGTCCAGGTCGGTTTGGCCGGACGGCGGGGCAATCGACCACAGCTCGAGCGCTTCGTCGCCAAGATCGCCCCCCTGTTCAACTTCTCGAACGCACGTGTGGTCGGGCACCGCGCCGGCCTGATCCCGGTTGGTGGGGTCGTTCGCCCCAACTCGCGCCCCGGTGCGCTGTTGGTGGGCGACGCCGCCGGTCAGGTTTCGCCGATGACCGCCGGAGGTATCCACAACGCCATTCGGTTGGGCCGCCTGGCGGGACGCTCTGTCGCCTCCCACCTACTCGACGGCGGACCCGACCCGGCGGTGATCCTCCAACGCGATTTGCCGTCCTTCGCCTGGAAATCTCGTCTGCGAGTGGCCTTCGAACGCGCCGGCAACGACCAGCTCATCGAAAAGGTCTTCTTTTCGACTCCCTTTCTGGCGCTGGCCCGATTGGTGTTCTTCCACAATCGGGGTCTGTTGACGGCCGAAGGATGGCGAGAGCTATGGGCTCCGGCTCACGACCCCGTCCTCGCCTGACCATCAGCCAGCTCAGACAATACGCAGGCCCTCCGACGGTATGACCCGCAATGCCAAGCCCCCCCCCGCTGCCGCAGCGGCCGTTTGCACCCGATCGGCGTGGTCGGCGTTGACCAACGCCATCGCCCAGCCGCCGTACCCGGCCCCGGTCAACCGGGCACCGGCGGCACCCGCAGCACGCATCGCCCCCACCAGCTTCTCGAGGGCAGGAGTGCTGGCACCGAACAACGCCAGGCTGGCTTGCGACTCGTCGAGCAAGGTTCCCATCGCCTCGACATCAACGGCCAAAAGGGCTGTCTCGAAACGGTCAACTCGGCCAGCCTCGGCAAGTGCGTGGGCGGCCAACCTGCGGATCGGCAACCGTCGGTGCCGGTCGAACTCGGCAGTGCTAAGACGGGTGATTCGTCCTACTTGGATGCCGATCACGTCTGCCACCTCCGCCGGGGTGGACCACTCGGGCAAACCATCGGCAGTCAGGCCGGAGGGCAGCCTGCCGAGGGCCGGGTTATCCTCGATCGGCACGCCATGCTGAGTCGCAAGCAGAGCTGCCGCCGCCCTACAACCGACAACCGCGGCGTTGTAGGCATCGCGGGCGGTCTCCCCCTTCGGTGCGGCCTCACCCGAGTATCCGATCACCACCGCCACCCCCTCGGGTAGTGGCACTTGGCGTCGGGCGGGCGGCCAGAAGTCGATCCGCAGCGCGTGGCCGGCCTGGGCGTACACGATGACGGTCTGGTCCATCGACCCACCCTCGACCCCGGTGAGGCGCTCAGAGCTCACCGCCCGTTGCACGACCTCATCCTCTGAAAATTCGTGACCAGCCACTGCTCCGAGAGCCGCCACGGTCGCCACCGTAAGCGCCGAAGACGAGCTGAGCCCGCCGGTGGCGGGGAGGTCGGCATCCACCACCAGCCGGACAGGATCTGCCCCCGGAACTACCCGGCGAGCGGCGCTGAGGTATCGGCCATAACCGCTTCCCCCCCCCGTGACGTGGGCAACGCCCAGCAACGTCGACCACGCTTCAAATTGGCGGGAAGGTCCGGCAGCCACCTCGATGCCTCGGTCGATGGCCATTGGCAAGACCGGCAGCAGGCTGTAATCGGTGTGCTCCCCGATGAGATTGACGCGGCCCGGGACCCTCACCACGACCGTCGGCGGTTCGAGGAATCTTTCCAGGTAACGAGAGGCGGCATTCACAGCCGCCAAGCTATACCGCGATCCCCGGAGACCGCCGCGAAGCGAGCGACGTCAGGTAACCGCGACCGCGACCAGGGCAATGATGAGCAGGCAGAGCACTAGACCGACCGAGATGAGACCGGACCCTTTGCCGGGGAGGTTGCTGCTGACCGCCATCCTTCCGGTGATCGGCACCAGGTCCTTATCTGGTTCGTAGTCATGGCCCATCTCAATGGCGATATCGGCGTGCCGGTCAATGTGCTTCGGGTTGTTATTTGCGTACACCAATTAACTAGTCCTCAACTCGCGACAGGTTTACTCCGATCTATCCGGGACCGGGAACGGAGTGATGACGCAGGAAGCAAGGGCCGCATCTGAGCATGAGCACCCGCCCGAGATCTTGCTTCCGTTGGACGGTGGAAGCGATTCAGACGCCGAGGCGGGGCTGGCCGACGCCCTGGCTTCGAAGGACCGCCAGCTACGTCACGAGGCGGCGATCTCACGGTCTGCTCGCGCCCTGCTGAGCGAGGCCGGAGAAGACGGGCTGGTTATCACGCTGACCGCTCTGCTCGAGGTCACCGGGGCCGTCTACACCGGCGTCAAATGGCAGGGCAAGGAGCCCGCCATCATCGTTTCGCGAGACCCAAGCCGGGACGACGAATTGGCCGCCTATTGGACGCTTCTACGTTGGGACGGCCTTCCCTCGATGTGCGATCGTCTGGCATCGGGGACTTCGGTGGCTTTCACCATCGACGATCTGGTTCCCGCCGAGGCTGCGCTTTACGCGAGCGCCCCCGAGGCCCCCGGCGCCGGGATCAACGTGCCGATCCTGACGGGGCATCGATGGATCGGTACCTTGCTGGTCGCCGACCGCGACCCCGGTCATCGATTCGAAGACGACGAGCGAGCCACCTTGGAAATGGCAGCGTCGCTGCTGGCATCGTGGATGGATCGTCGCCAGGCCGCCAACCGAGTCGCGCAGGCCATGGCCGCCCGCGGCCGCATGGCCCAGCTGGAGAGAGCCGTGGCGGCGGTCTCCCAGGTACTCGCCAAGGCGGAGGACCCCGATCCCTTGGGCACGGCGTTGGCGGCTCTACTGGAGGCCACCGATGCCACCAGTGCATTCATCGAACGCAACGTCTTGGACCCCGAGCGTGGTTTGTGTTCCTCGGTGGTGAGTTCGGTCCTGCGACCCGGAGCCGGCTACGACCCCATCTACTGGGACATGATGCCCTGGTCGAACATGCCGACGACCTTTGCAGCGCTGTCCGAAGGCCGGCCGCTGATCATCACCAGCGACACCCTGGAGGACCGAGAGGCCATCACCTACGCAGGATCCCCGGTGCGCTCCGAAATCGACATGCCCATTTCGGTGGACGGACACTGGGTGGGTCTGATCGGCCTCGGCGACGAGAGGCCGACCAGGAGATGGGACGATGAACTCGAGATGCTGCGCACCGCTGCCGAGTTGGTCGCGGCTTTTTGGTCGCGGGCAGACTCGCGGCGCCGTCTCGAACATCTGGTTAGGTCGAAAGACGAGTTCATCGCCAGCATCAGTCACGAGCTGCGTACGCCGGTAACCGCGATCCTCGGCATGGCCGAAACCCTGAGGGAGCGAAGAGAGGACCTGTCCGACCAGGAAGCGGACGAACTCGTTGCGGTGATCGCCGAACAGAGCGGCGAGCTGGCCGCCATCGTCTCTGACCTGCTGGTGGCGGCTCGCGCCGACATCGGACAACTGCATGTCAACGCTGAACGGGTCGACCTGCGCCAAGAAACGGAAGCGGTCCTGCGGGGATTGTCTCGAACGCACCATATGGACGTGCCCATCGACGGTGATGCCACCGCCATCGCCGACCCGCTGCGGCTTCGCCAGATCGTCCGCAACCTGGCGTCCAACGCCAACCGCTATGGAGGAGGGTCGATCAAGGTTCGCTTGTCGCGCCCAGGACGCTGGGCCCGGCTCGAGTTCCATGACAACGGCACCGGGATCGACCCGGAGGACCGTCAGCGGATCTTCCTGCCCTATCAGCGGGCTCACCAGCGGTACGGCCAGCCAGCGTCGGTGGGGCTGGGGCTAACCGTCAGCCGCCAGCTCGCCGAACTGATGGGGGGGAGCCTCGACTACGAGCGGATCGACGGGTGGAGCTGTTTCGTGCTCGTATTGCCGGCCGCCTGACCCGTTACCGTGTCGGTCCGATGACCTATCCGATCGAGAGCCTCCTCTCGGCCCGTTTGTTTCTCTCTCCGGTCTTGTCCGGGGATCGGCTGTACTTCGCTTCCAATTCCTCGGGGCGGATGAGCCTCTATGCCATGGACCGAACAGGCAGCGTCCCCGAACCCCTCCTCCCCCTTGATATCGCCCTCTCCAACCCGCTCCTCATGGACAACCCGTTGTACACGGTGCTATCGGACCGCGTGATCGTCCTCATCGATGCCGAGGGCGACGAGAATTTCCAGCCCCATTGGGTCCCGCTCGAAGGCGGCATCCCCGAACCTGTGTTTGGGGACCGTTTCAGAGGCATGCAGGTATTGGTGGATCTCATCGACCGGGAGTCCGGATTCGCCGCCATCAGCGTCGATCCCCGCACCCACCCAATCCTCCAGACCTACGAAGCCAACCTCTGCACGGGCGAGCTGAAGGACTTGGGTGGGTCCCGGTACGGCAACACCGTCGCGGGCCACGACCGGGCACGCCAGCGGTATGCCCTCATCGACTCTTACACGGCTTTCGATGACGTCCTGTATCTGTGGGAGGGCGGTTCGCGGCGGGTCCTCAGCGGCGTACCGATTGAAGAGCGGATGAGTGAGCACCCGGCCACCGGCTTTCGGAAGGCGTACTTCGTGGATTCCGAGTCCGCCCTGGTGCTACAGAGCGTGTTGTTCTCCGACTCGGGAATCGTCTATCTCCCTCTCGACCGACCCGAACTGATCAGTGCCGTCATCGTCGAGGGTCTGGTACACGAAGGAGACGGAGAATTGGAGACGTGGGAACATCTGGAGGGAGACCGCTACCTCCTCGCCTACAACATCGACGGCGTCTCATGGGGCTACGAGGCTGCCCTGGATTTGGTCGGGCGCCGGCTGAGCGTCGGGCGAGTCGTCTGGGGAACGGGGATGCTGACCGGAGGAGTGGTGCAGGGTCATGACTATGACCGGAAGACTGGCCGCCACGTCGTGTCTTTTGCCTCGGCGGTGGCACCCAGCCAGCTGATCGTCATCGATTCCGAAGGGCCTCACCAGGTCACGCGGGAGAAGACTCTCGGTGTCCCCGCCGCCGCCTTTGCTCCCGGCGAAGACGCTTCGTACCGATCCCATGACGGGCTGCGCATTTCGGCCCGGTTGTACCGACCGGCACCCTCGTTCGGTTTCGATGGGCCCCGGCCGGTGATCTACTACATCCACGGAGGGCCGCAGAGCCAGGAACGACCCGACTACTCCTGGTTCTCCATGCCTCTGGTCCAGTGGCTCACCATGCACGGGTTCTCGGTGTTCGTTCCCAATGTGCGCGGCTCCTCGGGGTACGGAGTGGCCTACATGAAAATGGTGGATCGGGATTGGGGGGGGGCCGATCGCCTCGACCATGTGGCTGCCGTTCAGCATTTGCGCTCCGATCCGCTGCTCGATATGGACCGGGCTGGAGTCATGGGTCGGTCGTACGGCGGATACATGACTTTGACCCTGGCCGGCAAGCATCCCGACCTCTGGAGGGCGGCCTGTGACCTGTTCGGTCCCTTCGATCTCTTCTCGTTCCTGGACCGGATCCCGGAAGCTTGGAAGACCTACTTCGAACTCGGCATCGGCCACCCCGAGAAGGACCGAGACATGCTGATCGATCGCTCGCCCAAGACCCACCTGGGCGGCCTCGCCTGCCCGCTACTCGTCATCCAAGGCGCCAACGACCCCCGGGTCGTGCAGGCGGAGTCTGATGACTTGGTCATGTGGCTGGGGGAGATGGGTAAACGCGTCGAATACCTGGTGTTCCCCGACGAGGGCCACGACATGGTCAAGACCTCCAACAAGATTCGGTGCTATCGGGCGATCGTCGATTTCTTCTCTGAGCATCTGCGGCCTTGAACGCCGGCGGCGGCCAGGGCAACCCCACCTTTTGGTTGACGGTTCCTGGTGGCAGCGACGGTGATTGTCCTCGACGTGGACGACGGGCGACGCTCAGACCCCGATGTCTTCGTCCCAGAGCTCGGGGTGGGCAGCGATGAAGGCCTGCATCAGCGCAATGCATTCCCGGTTGGCGCGGACCTCGACCTCGACTCCCCTCGATCGCAGGTATTCCTCAGGCCCTTTGAAAGTGACGTTCTCCCCGACCACCACGGTCTTGATGCCGTACAGAAGGATGGCGCCGCTGCACATGTCGCAGGGACTCAACGTCGAGTAGATCACGGCTCTTCGGTAGACCGAATTCCGCAGACGACCGGCGTTCTCCAAGGCGTCCATCTCGGCGTGGAGCACAACGCTGCCACGCTGGACCCGGCGGTTATGACCCCGGCCGATGATCTCGCCGTCCACGGCCAAAACCGAACCGATGGGGATGCCCCCCTCGGCAAGGCCTGCGCGGGCCTCTCCGATGGCTGTTTCCAGAGGGTCGAGCATTGTTTCCTCCTCAACCAAGGACAGTACGACAACTCCACCGGTCCCAAGGACCACGGCCCGATTCAAGCGAGTAATCGACTAGCCAGGACGCCATGGCCACATTGGCCTCGGGGTCGAATCTGTTAGCTCCCCCCCAACCTGACTGCACGGTGACCCATGCCCAAGTACCGGCCATGAACTGGAACAGCCCGGTCGCCCCCGAAGCCGTGTTGACAGCGTCCGGGTTGCCTCGTGATTCGCATCTCATCACCGCTAGGGCGTCGTCGATGGTCTCGGACGGGAAGTATCGGGCCACGAGGTCTCGCCAATGCTCGACTCCCGCCAGAGCCGCCGCCTTGCGCTCGGCCAGGGCCAGGCGGTCCTGTGTCGTCTGGTAGGTGGTTTCCAGGGTAGCCAGCTGGATGAGGGCCTCCCCCACTCGGGCGTCGATCCCGACCAGCTCCCTCAAGAGTCGATCTCGGTCAGTTTCCGTCTGCTGGCGGACCTCCATGAGCCATCGCAGGGAGTCGGTGTGGGCCGTTCTCAGCGTCTCCGCCTCGACCCGCAACGACGCCATCAACCCAATTGAACGGCGAGCCTTCTCGGCTGTCGATGCCAGGACCTCCGCCACCGACACCAATTGCTCCTGTCCGCTCGCCCACCACCAGCCCGCGGGTTGCGCGCCCGAACCGGAAAAGCCCACCCCCACCGCGGTCATGTAGGCCTCGGCCACGGCCTGCTCGGTCCGGTCGGTGGCGAGCCGCATCGATGCTTCGGCGGCTCTTACGTCTTCAGTCAGGGCGGCGACCTTCAAGCCAAGCAGCTCGGCACTCTCTGACACGTGGTCGTACTGGCGGGCCACCTCATCGGCGGCCAGCGCTCGGGCGGAACGTAACGCTGACAGCTCGTCGAAGGCACGACTTGCTTGGTTCCAATCACGGCCTGCTTCCTCGGCTTCCCGGCGGGCCTCGACCAGCTCACTCTCGCCAGCCCCTACCAACAGCAGCCAGGCCAGCATGGCAATCGGCCACATACGCACGATGTTCAAACTATCGAGCCGGGCAACGTTCTCCGTGGACCCCGATTTCATTTCTGCTCTCGGCTCCGCTTCCCCGCGCCGCTTCCCGTTCGGGCGCGCCCAGCGTGTCCCAGCGTTGCCTCCCCGACGCGTCCGAAAAGCGCGAAAAATGGTCACTTGGGACCATTGACGTGTCACAGGTGTGTAATTACAGTGGTGGGTCCGCCCACTAGATATGGTGTCCTCCGCTTCGAGTCACCCCCATATCTTGTGGTCTCCGGGCAAGATCAACTGGTAGGCCCCCAAGAAACTGTCAGTCGCCTCCATCGGCGAAGCTGTCAGCGGGACTTTCGATCGGCTGCCCAGTGGGCAGTGCGAACGAGCCGTCAAGGGGTCCGAGAACGGACGGGAGGGAAGAGGAATGAGCGAAGGGCTGCGCATCCCGCGGAAGCTCACGGAGCCGGGTAAGGATCCCTACGCGGCGATCGAATGGTCGCGCCGCGATTCTCGGATCACCAACCCGAACGGTTCGGTGGTCTTCGAAATGAAGAACGCCGAGATCCCTGCCTCCTGGTCGCAGGTCGCTACCGACATCATGGTCTCCAAGTATTTCCGGAAGGCAGGGATCCCCCAGATCGACGCTGCCGGCCACCCCATTCTCGACTCCGACGGTGAGCAACTGACCGGACCAGAGACGTCCGCCCGTCAGGTCTTCGATCGCCTCGCCGAGACTTGGCGCTGGTGGGGTGAGACCCACGGCTACTTCGCCACCGCGACCGACGCCCAGAGCTTCGAAGACGAGCTGAAGTACATGCTCGCCGCCCAGATCGCCGCCCCCAACTCGCCGCAGTGGTTCAACACCGGACTCGGGCAGAAGTACGGCCTCACCGGACCTGCCCAGGGCATGTGGTACATCGACCCGGCCACCGAACAGGCGGTTCCCTCGCCCGACTCCTACTCGCGCCCTGCCCCCCACGCTTGCTTCCCGGCCGGCACACGGATCAGCACTCGAGATGGATTGAAGCTGATCGAAAAGATCGAACCGGGCGACGAGGTACTTACCCATCTCGGCCGTTTCCGCGAGGTTCGCGACGTCATGCAGCGACCGGTCGATGAAGACCTGGTCTGGCTTCGGATCGCCAAGCTGACAGCCTCCGATATGGTGGCCACCGCCAACCATCCCGTTTGGGCAGTCCGCGCTGGCGACGCCACCAAGGCCCGTCGAGGAGACAGCGACCTACGTCCGTCGTGGATCCCTGCCGGCGACCTTGAACCCGGCGACTTCGTCATGGTGTCGGCTCCCCAGCCCGCCGGGGTCGTTCACGCCGGTCCGAACTTTGAAGTGATCGCCGACACGATCACGACGCGCAACGGAATCGCCTATCGGGTCTCCGAGGCGAGGAGGGAGCCTTTCTATGGGACCGTCTACAACTTCTCAGTAGAGGAGGACGAGTCCTATGTAGCCAACGATGTCGTCGTCCACAACTGCTTCATACTTTCGGTGAAGGACGACCTGGTGAACCCAGGCGGGATCATGGATCTCTGGTTGCGGGAGGCCCGTATCTTCAAGTTCGGCTCAGGCGCCGGCAGCAACTTCTCGTCACTCCGTGCCGAGAATGAGCGCTTGTCGGGGGGCGGAAAGTCGTCCGGCGTCATGTCGTTTCTGAAGATCGGTGATCGAGCCGCCGGGGCTATCAAGAGCGGCGGCACGACCCGTCGAGCCGCCAAGATGGTCATTCTTGATCTCGATCATCCCGACATCGAGACCTTCATCGACTGGAAGAAGCACGAAGAAGACAAAGCCCGCATCCTGATCCGTTACGGCGGATACCCGGCCGACTTCAACGGCGAAGCCTACGCCACTGTCTCCGGCCAGAACTCCAACAACTCGGTGCGGGTTCCCAATGAGTTCATCGACGCCCTCAAGCGGGACGGGGATTGGGACTTGATCGAGCGCACCACCGGCCAGGTGCGCAAAACCGTCAAGGCTCGTGACCTGTGGAAGCGTATTGCCGATGCCGCCTGGGCCTGCGCCGACCCGGGCGTCCAGTACGACACCATCATCAACGAGTGGCACACCTCGCCAGGGGGGGGGAAGATCCGCGGTACTAACCCCTGTTTCACCGGCGAGACTCGCGTCGTTACCGACAAGGGTCTGATCGAGTTCCGTGACCTCGTCCGCAGGGTGGCCGACGGTGAGACCTTCGCCGTCTATACCCACGATGCCACCAACGGGGACTCCCCGACCGAGACCATCAGCCTCACCACCCCTACGCAGGTGATGGTGACCGGGACCAACCAGGTCCTCCGGGTCGAGTTCAGCGATGGTCGTGTGCTGCGCCTTACTCCCAACCACCGCGTCTTCACTCAGAACCGAGGCTGGGTGCGCGCCGACGAGCTGGCAGAGACGGACCAGGTCCGATTGCTCGATCAACCCATCGACTTCGGCATGGCCTCGTGGTCGATTCCCGTCTCCACCGACGCCAATTCGTACGTCCGCTGGTCTACCCGACGCTATCCCGTGATACTGCCTGAGAAGTGGACCGACGACCTCGCTCACTACCTCGGCTGGCTTGTCGGCGACGGCACCATGACCAAGGACACCGCCATCACGGTGTATGGGACAGCCGAAGAGCAACAGAGCGCCATGCTGGTTCACCGTGAGTTGCTGGCCTCGGTCAACGGCGGTGTGGCTCCCAAGCCAGCGCAGATGTCCAATGGCACATTCCAGCTCCGCGTCACGCGTCAGGCCATCCGAGCATTCCTCGAAGCCCTGGGCGTCCTGCCGCACAAGGCGGCCGGGAAGCGGGTGCCCTGGTCGATCTTCCAGGCCCCCAAGGCGGTGGTGGCGGCCTTCCTGCGAGGATTGTTCGATGCCGATGGCTGCGTCCGTTACGGCGATGACACCCGCTATGTGGGTCTTGCCAGCGCTTCCCAGGCGCTCCTGCGAGAAGTGCAAAGCCTTCTCGACACCTTCGGCGTGCACGGAACCATCTATCGCATTCGGCGTCCCGAGAAGGCATCCTTCCAATACACCACCAAAGCCGGGGAATCGCGTACCTACCATGCCAGCGATCTCTACGACCTGCGCGTCACCGGGACAGACCTCGAGCGCTTCTACCAGACGATTGGCTTTGGACTCAGCGCCAAGGATGACATCCTCCACCAGGTTCTGGTGGAGACGACCCGCTACAAGACCCGGCATTGGGTCAGGATGGTGGCGCGAACAAGCGACGGGTGGGAAACCACCTACAACCTGACCGAGCCGAGGAACCATTCCTATGTGGCGCAGGGCATCTTGGTCAGCAATTGCGCCGAATTCGTCTATCTGGACAACACGGCCTGCAACCTGGCGTCTATCAACCTGGTCAAGTTCCTCGACCAGAAGACCGGTGCCTTCGACCTTGACGGTTACAGACACGCTCTCCGGTTGTGGACCATCGTCCTCGAGATCTCCGTGACCATGGCTCACTTCCCATCGGAGGAGATCGCCTGGGGTTCGTATTGGTACCGACCGCTCGGTCTCGGCTACGCCAATCTCGGCTCGTTGCTGATGCGGTCGGGAATCCCCTACGACTCCGACGAAGGCAGAGCCATCGCCGGAGCGCTGACCGCCATCCTCACCGGCATCTCCTACGCGACGTCTGCGGAGATGGCGGCGGCCGTCGGGCCGTTCCCAAAGTTCGCCGAGAATCGAGAGGCGATGCTGCGGGTCATGCGCAATCACCGGCGAGCCGCTTATAAGGCCAAGGCCTCCGAGTACGAAGAGGTGTCGCATTTCGTGATGGGGATCGATGCCAACCATTGCCCACCCGAACTTCTCTACGCCGCCCGCGAGAGTTGGGACCTCGCCGTGGAACGCGGCGAGCGTTACGGCTACCGAAACGGCCAGGCAAGTGTGCTCGCTCCGACCGGATGCCTGGTCGGGGGTTCGCTCGTGGCAACCGATCGCGGTCTGGTGCGACTGGGCGGGTTGGGTGACCCACAAGGCACGCAGTGGCAGAACCTCGACGTTCTGGTCGGAACGGATCATGGTGCACAGTCAGCCACACAGTTCTACATCAACGGCCACGAGCCGGTGGTCACGGTCGAAACCAAGCGTGGCTACAGGGTCCAGGGAACGCCCACCCACCGTGTGAAGGTCGTCGATGCCGACGGCGTATGGACGTGGAAACGGTTTGCCGACGTTTCCGTCGACGACCTCGTTCCTCTTCAGCTCAACCAGTTAATCGGCGAACCCCGTCAGGTGGCACTGCCGCCACTGGGGGAGATGTATTGGACCGGCGACTTCACGACGAAGGTCCCTCGCACGGTGACCGCCGAACTGGCCGAATTCGTCGGCTACTTCATGGGCGACGGATCGCTTCATTCCAAGGGTTTGCGATTGTGCGTGACGGGTGGTGACTTTGACGTAGTCGAACGCCTCAGCCTTCTCGGCAAGGGACTGTTCAACCTGGAAGCCCACGTAACCGAGCGGAAGGGCTACATGGAGGTGGCTTTCCATTCGGTACCGCTGGTCATGTGGTGGGAAGCCTGCGGTTTCGCCAAGAAGGCTCCGACGGAAAACCATGTCGGAAAGGGGTTCCATCCGCACCTGCCCGACGCGTTGCTGGCTACGAACGACCGGGGCGTGTACGGCGCGTTCATACGAGGGCTGTTCGAGGCAGATGGGTACGTGCATGGGGCCGGATATCCGACCTGGTCGACAACGGCCATCGACTTCTCTCACGATGTCCAGAGCATGCTCCTGGCGCTGGGGTTCCCGACCACTCGCAAGTTCGATGTGACGGGGTGGGGCAAGTCGAAGCTGGCCGTCTTGCGACTGGCCAATGCCTCCTACAACCGGCGCTGGGCGGACGAGATCGGCTTCCTCAGCGACCGGAAGAACGGCGCTTTGCGAATCGCGGCCAGCCAGCAATCCGCAACCCGAGATCGGATCCCGGTCCCACGTCAATTGATCGACCGACTAGTGCCTACCGGCGACGGGCAGCGGCGAGCGCTGTTGCTAAGCCTCGGCCGGCACGGTCTGGTATCGAGACGGGGTGCTGAGCAGCTTTATGCCCGCACCGGCGACGCCGAGCTAGGCCATCTCCTCGGCTTCTTCTACGACCGGGTCTCGTCGGCCGAGTTGGGTGACGAACAGCCGACCTACGACCTCTCAGTGCCCGCCAACGTCACCTACATCGCCAACGGATTCGTGTCTCACAACACCATCGGGCTCTTGATGGACGCCGACACCACCGGGGTCGAACCCGACTTCTCCCTCATCAAGTTCAAGAAGCTGGCGGGGGGGGGTTACTTCAAGATCGTCAATCAGTCGGTGGCACCGGCTTTGGAACGACTGGGTTATTCGCTCCGCGACGTCAACGAAACGGTCGAATACGTGGTGGGCACCAACAGCTTCACCGGGTCTCCGCACATCAACCGGGAATCCTTGCGCGAGAAGGGTCTCACCGACGAGGACATCAACCGGGTGGAGAAGACGCTCCCCGGGGTCTTCGAGTTGAAGCACGCCTTCAATGTATTCGTAGTCGGCGAGGCCACCCTCCAGCACCTCGGGTTCGAGGTCGACGAGTACACGAGCTTCGAGTTCGACCTATTGCGGGCACTCGGGTTCACCCGCGAGCAGATCCGGGAGGCAACCGATCACATCTGCGGGCGCCAGACGGTTGAGGGTGCACCACACCTCCGGTCCGAGCATCTCCCTGTTTTCGACACCGCCAACAAGAACGGCCGATATGGGCAGCGGTTCATCCATCACACCGGGCACATCAAGATGCTCGCCGCCACCCAACCCTTCCTGAGCGGGTCGGCGTCGAAGACCATCAACCTGCCCAACGAGGCGACCATCGAGGACATCGAGGAGTCCTACATGCTCGCTTGGGAGTTGGGGGTGAAATGCATGGCCCTCTATCGGGACGGCTCGAAGGCCTCCCAGCCTTTGTCATCCACCTCCGACGACGGCACGTCTGATGAGGAAAGCGAGAAGGTGACCGAGGCGCTGGAGACCCAAAAGGCCATCCATTGGGGCCGTATCCCGGCCGGGATCTCGCCGAGCCAGGCCTACGCGCAAGGCATGCCCCCCCCCAGATTCCTGCTCCCCGCCCGCCGGGCTGGCTGGACCCAAGAGGCCCGGGTGGGTGGTCACAAGGTGTACCTGCGAACCGGTGAGTATGCCGACCACAGCCTCGGAGAGATCTTCATCGACCTGGCCAAGGAAGGGGCCACGCTGCGAGGGGTCCTCGCCTCGTTCGCCATCGCCGTCTCCAAGGGTCTCCAATACGGGGTACCGCTGGACGAGTATGTCGACACGTTCACGTTCCAGACGTTCGAGCCCCGCGGCATCGTAGAAGGCCATCCCAATATCAAGATGGCCAACTCGATCATCGACTACGTGTTCCGAGCAGTGGCGATCGAATACCTGCACCGAGATGACCTCGCCCAGGTGCCTCCCGACCGCGACGACGACCTGCCCGGGGCCCCCAAGGGCCTCGCCGTCGAGGCCGGCATCCAGCACGAGCTGTTCGACGTCGCAGCCGAACACGACGTTGAGGCCGTAAAGCGAGCGGCGAGCTTCGCTGATGGACGGGCGGTGCGTCCGGCCGCACCCAAGCCGGCGCCGTCCAAGCCGGCGCCGTCCAAGAAATCGATGGCGTTGATCGCCGACGTCAGCACTCAGGCCATGCAAACGGCCTTGAGCGAGATGATGGGCGATGCACCCCTGTGTGATATCTGCGGCCACATCACCGTCCGCAACGGTTCTTGCTACAAATGCCTGAACTGCGGCAACAGCATCGGTTGCAGTTGAGCAGAAGTCCCTCGGGGCTTGCGAGGAGGTGACGCTTGTCCACCGAAGACAACCGAGCATTGCTCCGCCGATACATGAGCGAGGTCTGGGAGCATGGTGAGCCGGAAGCCGTCAAGCGTTTCGTCGCCCCGAGCTACCGACGCCATACCTCGCCAGCAACACAACCGCTCGATCTCGCCGGTCAGATCCAGAGGCTCAAGGGTTTTCGGGAGGCCTTCCCCGATATCGGTATCCAGGTCGAAAACGTCATCGCCGAAGACGACAGCATCGCGCTCCGGTCCACGTTGCGCGGCACCCACCTCGGTCAGTTTCTCGGTATTCCCCCCACTGGTCGCAAGGTGACCGTCAACGTCATCGACGTGATCCGCATCGAAGACGGCCTATTCGCGGAGCATTGGGGTGGACCCGACCTGTTCGACCTGCTGAGACAACTCGGCGCCACCTTTGAGGCAGCCAAGATCACGTGATGCCCGATTCGGTGTCTCCGGCTGATCCTCCGAATCTGATCCAATTCTTCGAGGAACACGGACGGAGCCGGCTGCCGGGGTTACTGGGGATCGAGATCATCGAGTTGGCCGCAGGACGGTGCCGGCTACGGCTGGATGTGACCGAGCGCCACCAGGCCCCCAACAGGTACCTTCACGCCGCATCGGTCGTGGCCCTGGCCGACACCGCCGCCGGATACGGCACGGTGGCGTCACTACCCGAAGGAGCGGTGGGCTTCACGACGCTGGAGCTGAAAACGAACTTTCTCAGCACAGTGCTCGAGGGAGGCATCGCCGCCGAAGCGCGGCTGTCCCACGGGGGGCGGACCACCCAGGTTTGGGATGCAGAGGTGTTCGTCGAATCAACACTCAAGAAGCTGGCATTGTTTCGTTGCACCCAAGTGCTGCTCTACCCGAATGGTCGGTGACCAGCCCGTCAGCGGTCGCCGGGGTGCCTGATTTGACCACGACTCGGAGGCTGTAGCGACATGATGGAAGACAGGCTGGCAACTCTTCTGAAGGCCGCCGGACGTGCCCACCACGCCGCCTATGCCGCCACCGACGGAGCCGACCCCGAGTGGCCGATCTGGTACACCGATCACATCATCGACGAAGCCCGTGGCGTGCTCGATGTGCCCGGCCTCACCAAGAGTCAGCTAATCGCAGCTCTCGTCGACGCCGACCTCGCCTACCAGGAGCAACACCCCGACCAGCCTTGGTGGGAGTTCTACGCCGATGCGTTCGCCGTCCGGTTGGGACGGCGCAGCTGAGAACCGATCTTGCACACTGTGCAGAAACGACTCAATACCTTCGTTCGTGCACATTGTGCAGAAACGAAGGTACCGGGGCCTTCGACAGCTCCGCTCGGTCGTGAGACAATGGAGTCGGAGCGCCCGTAGCTCAGAGGACAGAGCATCTGACTTCGGATCAGAGGGCCGGGGGTTCGATTCCCTCCGGGCGCGCTGCTTCTGGCCACGTGGTCAGGCCAGGGGTACGGCATCGGAGTCATCGAGCCTTCGGTCGTGGCCGGGTCGGTGGCGCGGTAGGGCACCCGCGGTTGCGAGGCTTCGGTTGAGGACACACGAGGACTTCGGCCCTGGTGGAGGCTTCGTCGCCAGAGCAGCCTGAGGGAGCTTCACACAAACTCAAGGAGGCTGTTATGGCCACGAAGCGACCCGATTTCGCCGCGACCGAGGATCTCAACCCGTGGCACATCGCTCGAACTCAGTTTGACCGGGTCTTGCCATATTTGCCTGAACTGCTGGCCGAACCGGGCATGGCCGAGTTCATTTTTGAACCGGAACGTACCCTCAAGGTTGCCCTCCCGGTGAGGATGGCCGACGGACAGATCCACACCTTCTCGGGTTACCGCGTCCTGCACTCGACCTCCCGCGGCCCGGGGAAGGGCGGCATCCGCTTCCATCCCGCCGTCGACGAGGACGAGGTGAAGGCCCTCGCCGCCTGGATGACATGGAAGTCGGCATTGGTGGACATCCCGTTCGGCGGAGCCAAGGGGGGGGTGGCGTGCGACCCCCGCTTGATGACGCAAGAAGAGAAGGCTCGAGTGACCCGGCGGTTCATATCGGCCCTCGGGGACAACATCGGTCCCTTCACCGACATCCCCGCTCCCGACGTCTACACCGACGAACAGACCATGGCGTGGGTTTACGACACCTACCAGATGATGCACCCGCACCAGAACAACCTGCCGGTGGTAACGGGCAAGCCGATCGACCTGGGCGGGTCCCTCGGCCGAGCCACCGCCACCGCCCAAGGTTGTCTGTATGTGACCGCCCGATTCCTAGAGATGGCGGGAGTCCCGGGGGTCGATGAGGTTCATGGTTCCGAGGTGGCGATCCAAGGATTCGGCAATGCCGGACGCAACGCCGCCGATCTGTTCCTCGGCGCCGGCGCCAAGATCGTGGCAGTGGGCGATTCGAAGGGGGGCATCTTCGATCCCGCCGGACTGGACCTGGCGGCCGTCGAGGTTCACAAGGACATGACCGGTACGGTCGCGGAGTACCCAGGCACAAAGCACCTCTCCCCTATCGAGGTGCTCGAAGTGCCCTGCGACATCGTCATCCCGGCGGCGCTGGAGAATCAGATAACAATGGCCAACGCCCACCTGATCAAAGCCAAGGTTGTGGTCGAAGCTGCCAACGGACCCACTACCCCCGGAGCCGATGCCATCCTCCGAGCAAGGGACATCAAAGTGCTCCCAGACATCTTGGCCAATGCCGGCGGAGTCATCGTCTCCTATTTCGAGTGGGTGCAGAACCTTGAGAACAGGCAATGGTCTGAACGAGACGTGCAGGAGCGACTCCAGGACAAGCTGATCAGGGCGACCGACACGGTCGTCACCCAAAGGGCGGGAATGATCGAAGGTCACGAGCGGCTGCCCGAACCGGACCTGCGGACGGCCGCCTACCGCGTGGCGGTGGGGAGAGTCACCAAGACCACGTTCCAACGGGGCATCTGGCCATAGCCAGCAGCCGGCACCCGAGCCAGCGCTGGCGCGGCCCGGATGTTCGTTATCGCGGCCGGCGCAGCGCTCGGGCCGCCGCGAGGTGACGACGCAGCGCCAGGATGGGGAGCGACCCCAGAGCGGTGAGCATGGCCCCGGCGGCAACAGTGAAGGAGAACCCGCGTCGGACCGCGGCGCCCGGGTCGGCGCTGGTGACTATCTCGCCGGCCAGCAGCCGCTCCACCAGTCCGATGTCACCTAGCGTCCGGACGGCCACCGTCAGCAGGAGCGCCCCCCCCAGCGCCGCGCCGTAGCTGAGCCCGAGGGTGCGGAGGAACTGATGGGCGGCGTTGGTGCGTCCGAGCACCTCGTCACGGCTGACGGCTCTCAGCAGCGTCAAGGCGGCATTGGTTGCAATCCCTACCCCCACCCCGGCGACGGTTTGGGTAGCCAACGTCATCCAGTAGGGCGCATCGGCGAAGGCCACCAGCGCCCCTACCGCCAGCGCCGGGACGACCAAGAGATAGCCCCACAACGCCACGCCCGTCTCCGACCAGCGCGCCGTGGCCCTGCTGGCCAGGTTGGAGCCGACCGTCCAGCCGATGGTGAAGTAGAGAACCGACCAGGCGGCCAGGCCGGTCGAACCTTGCAGCCCCGCTGACACGTACAGCGGGAGGTAGGTCGTGGCACAGAAGGCCCCCGCCAGAAGCAGACCCATTCCAACGGCCAGTCCCCCGAAAGGCTGGCGGGCCAAGTGCTCGAGTCGCATGACCGGATCCGAAGCCCGCCGGGCGTGCCGCCAATAGAGGAACGCCGCCACGACGGCGAGCCCCAGCCACGGGAACGATGCCACGCCCAGTCGATCGACCGCCAGCAGGGTGGCACCAGTGAAGACCGACACCCAAGCCATCCCGAGCCAATCGACCCTGGCAGGCCCCCGACGGTCGCCCCGCGGCATCGCCCTCCAACCAGCCGCCAAGGCCGCGAGGCCGATGGGAAGATTGACAAGGAAGATCCATCGCCATGACAGGTAGGTCAGCAAAGCGGAGGCGAGGGCGGGTCCGGCTACCGACATCACTCCCCACACCGTGGAGTTGGCAGCGAACGCCCGGCCGATGAGATGAGATGGATAGACGAGCCCGACGGCAGTGATCGCCACCGCAAACACCATCCCCCCCCCAATGCCTTGGACTACCCGAATGGGAATCATCACAGGCAGGTTCGGTGAGAAGGCCACCGCCGACCCGACCACAGTGAAAAGCGACACCGCTCCCAAGAACACCGTTCGCACTCCGAGCGCATCGATGATCGGCCCAGCCGCCACTGCAGCCACGCTTGAGGTGAGCAAATACGATGTGATGACCCAGGGGATCAACCGGAGGTCGCCGAGGTCGGCGGCGATTTGAGGTAGCGCTGCCACCACCGCCAGGCCCTCGAAGGCAACCAGTGCCACGATCGTGTAGATGGCGATAGATGCTGGTAGGTAGGGAGGCGATAGCACGCTCCGGGGAAGCGAGGCGGGGGTGGCGCCCACCCCTCAGGATCCGGGCTCGTAGCGGTAGATGGGGGGCACATTGAAGCCACCGTCGACGGATAGCACCTGACCCGTGATGAAGCTCGACCTCGGACCGGCCAGGAAGAGAACCGCGTCGGCCACCTCTTCGGGCTCGGCCAGGCGGCCCATCGGTATTGCCCGTCGAAATTCGTCCAGGTTCAGCCTCCCCTCCGCCCCCCCCTGACGAATTCGTTCGACGTTGACGTGCCCCGGTGCTACGGCGTTGATTCGAATCCCGTGCCCGGCCCATTCGACCGCTAGCGACCGGGTCAGGCTGGACAGGGCAGCCTTGCTGGAGGAGTAGGCGGCCACGCCCGGCGAGCTGTGGGTAGCGGCGCTGCTGCTCATGTTGACGATGGCGCCGCCCCGTCCATCGGCGATCCACCGGCGGGCCGCCGCCACCGAGCAGTGGAACGCCCCATCGACATTGACGGCAAACATGTGCCTCCACTCGCCCTCGGCCATGTCCACAGCAGGCGTGCGAGCAAAGACGCCGGCGCAGTTCACCAGCACATCGATCCCACCGAGCTCGTCGGCCGCCATGGAAATAAGGCGCCGGCAGTCACCCGGTATGGCCAAGTCCACTCGGAGGGGAACGGCGCGGGCGTCGCTCACCATTGGCAACGCTCTAGCGGTGGCCGAGGCCCCATCACCGTCGAGGTCGCCTAAGACCACGCTCGACCCCTGCAAGGCGAAGGCGGCGGCGATGACTGCACCAATGCCGTGGGCCGCACCCGTCACCACCACTACTTGGTGAGCAAAATCCTCGGTGGTGGCCGGGAGACCCGTCATTCCCCACTCGCCACGAACTCGGCCACCACCCAGCCGTCGCCGTCGAGCTGTCGTGCCTTGATCTCGGCGGCACCCACGGCATTGAGCGGGGCGGCGGCGTCGAGGAGGGCGGAGAGCGTTCCGACGATAACGATGGCCGAGTGCGCGGTATGGCTGCCGACAAAGCTCGGAAAGGCATCGAAGGTGGCGGACAGGGCCCAGCCCCGCTCTCGAAGGTGGTCCACGACCACTCCGGCCAGCTGCTCATCGACCGCACCGGCACCGGAACCATCGAGAACGAAGACCGTCGCCTCGCGGTCCGGACCCGTACCAGCCTCCCCGGGTGTCTCAATTACAGAAACGGTCTCCACCACTGCCACGCCCTCGGGCCACGGCTCGACATCGCCTGCTTGGAGGGCCAGGGTCGCCGGTCCGCTGCTGCAGGCGAGCAGAAGGGTGAGAGCAAGGCGCTTCACCCTGGTGCTCTGCACTAGACCTGCTCGCGGAGCGTTCGGCTGGCCAACAGCAACGCCAGGAGAATCAGAACCGCCAGCATCACCACTGGCCCGCCGGTCAGACCTCCACCCGAGGGAACCTCGCGGAGCGCATCGACGGCATAGCGAAGCGGAACGATCCGGCTGAGCGCCCTCGCCCATCCAGGCAGGGCATCGACCGAGACGGCCAGGCCCGAGAGGAAGATCGAGGGGACCATCACCATGGGAATGAACGGTATGACCTGGCCTTCGTTGCGGGCGAAGTTGGAGATGAACAGCCCCAACGCCATCGACAGCACGGCCAACAACCACATGACGAGAAACACCGCCGCCAAGCCCACAAGGCCGACGCCCAGATCGAAAAGCAGGTTCAGCTCGACAAGGATCACCACGCTCTGAACGGTGGCAACCGCCGTGTAGGCGAGCAGATACCCGAGAACGACATCGGTCGGGCGATAGCCACTGATGAACATCCGCTCGAGCGTCCCCGTCACGCGTTCGCGAACCAAAACGATGGTGGTCAGCACATAGGTGACGAAATGAATGATGAACGCGGCGGCGGGGAGGGCGTAGCGCGATTGGTTGAAGGCTGGGGTGTCTACGGCATCGAAGAAGACGCTGAGGAGAAATATCACCACGAGGGGGACCACCAGACTGATGGCCAAAAAGCGAGGGTCGGCCCGCAATTGAGCTAGCGCCCGACCCGCTACGGCGGTGCTACCTTCCATCGGAGCCCTTGATCAACCGGAGTACGACGTCCTCGAGGGTTTCCTGCTCGACCTCGATTCGTTCGACGTCTCCCGTCCTGATGAGTGGCGCGAGAGCCGAGGCGTAGTTCTCCAGCTGGTGATCTTCAGGCCGCCCATTCCGCCAGATCCGCACAGTCGCTCGTCCCCCCCCCAATAGTCGGCGAGGATCGTCACAGACGAGAACGCGGCCGGACCGCAGGATCGCCACCCGGTCACATGCCATGGCTTCCGCCATCTGGTGGGTACTCACCACCACCGTCCGGCCACCGTCGGCCAGTTCCCGAATGCGCTCCCAAAACGTAGCCCGCAACTCGGGATCGACTCCCGCGGTTGGCTCGTCTAACAGCAGGAGCTCAGGTCGATGCGCCAGCGCCGCGGCCAGCGACACTCTCTGTTGCATGCCACCGGAGAGGGTATGGAGCGGATCGTCGGCCCGATCCGTCAACTCCACGAGGGCCAGCGCCTCATCCACACCGGTGCCCTCGATTCGGTGCGTGAAGAACGCGATATTGCGTCGAGCGCTGAGGTCGTCGTAGAGGGCTGGGCGCTGGGGCATATAGCCGACACGCCGCCGAAGCGCCCAGCGGTCGGCGTGCGGGTTCAACCCCAGCACCTTGACGTTCCCCGAGTCCGCCTGTAATGCTCCGACCAGCGTCCGGATCAAGGTGGTCTTGCCGGCCCCGTTGGGGCCCACCAAACCAAAGATCTCCCCAGCCTGGACCTCGAGGTCAACCTCGGCAAGGGCCACGACGTTGCCGTAGGCCTTGCTCAACGATGCGACCTCAATGGCTGCCAAGTTCAACCTCGCCGGCGAGAAACCCAACCCTCCCGGACCTTACAACATTCTTACCGTCTTACCATTTGCGCCTTATGGACCGCGTCAACCATGAGGGAATGACCACCGGCAGCGGACCGATCGATACGGCGCGGGTGCTGGTACTCATCCAGGGTGGGATCCTCCTCACGTCCACGGTCGAGTCCTCGTTGGCGTCCACGGCCTTCGGCCTGTCACCGGCCGTCGGGCTGACGGCGGTCTCGGCACTTCTGGCCCTGACCGCCGCCGCCGGATTGGTTCGAAGGGCCCGGTGGGCGAGGAAGGTGACCTTGTTCGGCGAGGCTTACCTCCTGGTGACATTGTTGATCGACATGGCCATCTCGCTCCTGATGACCCAGACGCCGCTCGGTTTGGTGCCGCTGCTGACGAGAGGTGTGGTTCCGGTGGCCGTTTGGAGGCTCCTCTGCCAACCGGCGATCTCGGCCGAGTTCCAGCCAACGACGGCCCCTGAGCGTTCCCTTGACGAGCACCCAGTCCATGAGGGCCTGATGCCATGATCTCGATTCTCGCCCATTCCATACCCGACAACGGGTCGGCCAGCCAGGGAAGCCCCCTCTACGACGTGCTGCCCAAACACGGGTTGGGGGTGCTACTCGTGCTCCTGCTGCCCATGGCCGCTTGGTGGGTACGACGGCGGGGGAGTCGGGGAGCACGATGGGCCGGCCGGTTCCTCGAGCAATACCGGGGCCTTCCGTCCACCCACCGGCTGCTCTTTTGGCTGCTCATCGCCAGTGCCACCATCCACCTTGGGCTGGTCCCGACCCACGATCACGACGGTTTCCCGGCTCTTTACCTCGCCGACGCCGTCCTCCTCGGGTGGGCCGCTCGACGGTTAGCCGGCGGGCGCACCTGGCGAAGGTTGACTGTGGTGGTCTTGACGGTTTCGATCGTCGGCTACTGGATATCGGGTCTGGCTGGCAACCCACCCGACCAGGTCGGGATGGTGACCAAGCTGGCCGAGCTGGCCGCCCTGGGCCTTGCGATCGAGCCCATGCGCCCCGGGCGGATTCGGCGACTCCTCACGTCGTCGGCGACGGTATCGTTGGTGGTGCTCACCGGGCTGTTTGCTTGGGGGGGGGCATTCGTAGCAGCAGGCGCTGGCGACCATCGCATCGGTAATGTCCCCGGACCCGGCACGTTGCTCCCGCCCGGCGAGGATCGACCCCCAACCGCCGAGGAGCAACAGGCTGCTGATGATTTGTACGAGGCGGTGACAGTTTCCATCGCCAAGTACGCCGATCTCGAGGTGGCAGCAATCAACGGCTATCAAGTCGCCAGCATCGTCGGCATCGACCACCATGCCGGAAACCCGGCGTTCGGCAAAGACGGCCGCGTCCTCGACCCGGTGCGACCCGAGTCCCTAGTTTACGCCCAGACGCCCGGCGGCCCCGTTCTGCTCGGCGCAGTTTTCGAGATGCCGGCCGCCGGTCAGCCGGGACCGGCCGTAGGCGGACCGCTCACGGTCTGGCACGGCCACGAGAACGTCTGCGTCACCGCGGCTCCACCCTTTCTGACCGGTCTGCTCTCCCCGTTCGGCACTTGTCCGGTGGGCTCGATCAACATCCCGGTGACCGGTGAGTTGCTGCATGTCTGGATTGTCCCTGGAGCGCCTGAGCGGTTCGGCGAGTTGAGTGACGAGGTCCGCCGCTCCTACCTGGCCCAGTTCGACCTCTGATCGGACTCGTTCTTGTGACGGTTTGCCTACCGCCGAGGTGGTCAACCGTCACCAGAAGAGGGAGCCGCACGGAGCCTCGCCGATTCGGACCCCCATGCTCCAACGGTCGGCCGGTCAGCCGGTCAGCCGGCGGCTAGCCGGCGCTTTCCCTTGGCAGTGGTCACCCCGGCCATGGCGATCTCGAGCGCTGTTGTGACAATGGACTTCTCGTCAGGAACGGGCACTATTGCCGGCGCCGCCCGCCGGGTCAGAACGACGTGTACGGCGCCGTGGACCACCGCCCACAGTGCCGCTGCGGTCGGGGCTGGGTCCAGCTCGGGGCGGATCTCGCCGGCGGTCTTCGCTTCCGCCACCAACGTCACCAGACCCGACAGTGTCTGATGCCCGGGGTCGTTGGGCAGTTCGGATTCGGGCATTCCTTCGGGAACCGTGCCGAACAGAACCAGATACTGCTGCGAGTTGTCCAACCCGAAGGCCACGTACTCCTCACCCATCCGCTTGATCCGCTGGATAGGACTGCCGCCCGACGTGAGCACGGGGACCAGCCGAGCGGCGAAGAGCTCGAAGCCCTGACGGCAGCATTCGTAGAAGAGCCGCTCCTTGTCCTCGAAATGAAGGTAGATAGCAGGCGAAGTGACGCCAACCCGCTCGGCCACGTCTCGGATCGAGACGGCGGCCACCGAACCACGCTCGAGGAGTAGTTGCTGGGCGGCAGCGATGATCTGCTCACGAAGCCGAGTCCCTTCCCCCTTCCGGGCCCGGTGGCGCCCCGACCCGCCCGGGGCCGGCCGGGCGGGTCGCTTCGAGATGGGGGTAGCCGTCAAACCGTCTCCAGGGTAGGGACCGACTCCAACTGACCTTGCTCGCTGAAGCCGAACCGTTCGTAGATGCGTTTCATCCAGGCCGGGGCCCACCAGTTGGCTCGGCCGGCGAGCCGCATGAAGGCCGGGACCAGGGTGGCACGCACCACAAAGGCGTCGACCAGCACGGCCACCGTCATGCCCACTCCGAACATCTTCATGAACGAGACCCCCGAAGTGGCGAAGGCTCCAAACACCACCGACATCAGAAGGGCGGCGGCGGTAACGATGCGTCCGGTTCGTTCCAACCCGAGAGCCACCGACGACACGGTGTCGCCACTGCGGTCGTGCTCTTCCTTGATACGCGACAGTAAGAAGACCTCGTAGTCCATCGACAGCCCGAAGGCGATGGCGAACATGAGGATGGGCATCGTGATCTGAAGGCTGCCGGTCGCGGTGAACCCGAGAACCTCCGAGAGGTTCCCCTCCTGGAATATCCAGACCATCGAACCGAAGGTCGCCGACAGCGACAGCAGGTTCAAAACGACCGCCTTGGCGGGAACCAAGACCGACCCGAACATCAAGAAGAGAACCACGAAAGTGACCACTCCGATGATGGCGAGTGCCAGCGGCAGGTCGCCGATAAGGGAAGCCTTGATATCGACGAGAGAGGCCGACTCCCCGGTCACCCCCACTGCGACTGGCGCCTCCAGACGGCGAACCTCGGCCACCAGATCCTCGGCCTCCCCGCTGCTCGGGTCGACGGCAGGTATGGCGTTGAGGTAGGTGCCGACTTCTGAGAGGAAGCGGCCATTGGCAGGCCCGGGTGGGAGGACTTGCACGCCTCCCACATAGCTGCCGGTGGCGGCGTCCACCCGCGCCACTCCGTCGAGTGTGGACAGGCTGGCGGCGTAGCCATCGATGTCCTCGCTGTTGACTAACCCCTCTGCCACCACCTGAACGGGCGACGACTCGAACCCGTCGAACTCGGCCCTCAGCACGTCACCGACCTGGCGCGCCTCGGAGGTCGGCGGAAGCACCCGATCGTCGGCGTTGCCCAGCTCGACTCGGAAGAAGGGTGCCCCGAGAAATAGGAGCAGGCCGACCGACAACGTGGCAATCGGTATGGGGCGGCGCATCACGGCGGTGGCCAGCCGATGCCATACGCCCGTGCCTTCGGGTATCTGACGAAGACGCCGCACCCTCAGCTTGTTGACTCGGTGCCCAAGCACCGCAAGGAGGGCAGGCAGGACCACAACGGCACCGATCGCCGCTAGCGCCACGACGGCGATACCGGAGTACCCGAACGACCGCAAGAACGCCAGCGGGAAGACCAACATCGAAGCCAGCGAGGCCATGACGGTTCCGGCCGAGAACAGGACCGTCCTCCCGGCCGTCCGCATGGTCCGGCGGACCGCTTCCTTCGGATCGAATCCGCCGGCCAGCTCCTCGCGAAATCGCGATACAACGAAGAGGGCGTAGTCAATAGCCAGGCCCAGGCCGAGCGCCGTGGTCTGATTCAGGGAGAAGATCGACACCTCGGTACCGCGGGCGATCAGGTCGAGGACGAGGAAGGTGCCGACGATGGCGAAGACGCCCACCGCCAGAGGGAGCAGCGCCGCCACCACCGTTCCGAAGACGATCACCATCAGGATCAGGGTGATCGGGAACGCGATTGCCTCGGCCCGCACGAGGTCGCCTTCGACGGTGGCATTGACCTCGGCGAATAGTGCACCAGGACCCCCGACCAGGATCTCGAGACCCTCAAACTCTCCTCGGTATTCCTCGGCGAGCAGGCCCGAGCGTTCGAGGACCGTGCTCTGGTCGCCGTCGAGGTTGGCAAAGATCATGGCCCTGTTGCCACCCTTGCTCCGCAGAGGGGGCGGCGAACCGAGTGACCAGTAGCTGCTCACGCCAGTGACCCCATCCTCGGCGCCGAGGGCCTCGGTCAGGGCGACCCCGGACGCGACAGCCTCAGGGGAGTCGATGGAACCCGCCGAGGTGGCGACCAACACCAGATCGGGGGAACGCACCCCGAAGTTGTCGACGAGGACCTCGCTTGCTATCACCGACTCGGCGGCCGGATCCTCGAAGCCGCCGCTCGACAATCGGTCGGCTACCCCGCCCCCGACGGCACCCGCGACGACTAGCCCGACAAGGGCAAGGATGAGGATGGGAATCCGTCCTCGCACCACCAGCTCCGACAACTTACGCATCATCCGCCTCCTGAGTTATCGATGGTCAGTTATCACCGCTAACTTAGCACCGCTAACTCACGACTGTCAACCCCCTGCGAACCCAGGGTTCCAGGTAGTCCCCAGTACTACCCAGCGCCCACAGATCAACCGTGGGCCGGTCGACCGGCGCCGTCGTTCCTCTGGCACGCTGGACTTTTACACTCGCCGCGATGGAATGGACCGATGTCGTGGAGAAGGCTCGTCAGATCGGCTGGACCACCTACATCGGGACTACCGACCAGGCCGGCCAGCCCCACGTAGCGGTGGTGGCACCGGGTTTCAGCGACGACGGCCATGTCTGGTTCGTGACTCGCTCGGGTACCAAGAAGCTGGCAAACCTGCGCAAGAACCCGAAGGTGGGGATGCATTGGCCGATCGGGGGGCAGGGACCGGGTGAGCTGTTCGTACGCGGTGTCGCGTCGGTCCTCGACCGGGTGGAGAATCAGAGGATCTGGAACTCCGGCATCTTTCCCTATGACCTCTCCGAGTTCTGGAAGGGGCCCGACGACCCCGATCTGGTTTTCGTCGATATAACTGCCGAATACGCCACGTTCATCGACGGGACTTTCACCGGTCATCGGTGGTACCGATGAGTCCTTACGAGAGGCTGGCCTCCCTGATCGGTAGCGAACTCGGGGTCTCGGACTGGTTTGAGATCACCCAGGGACGTATCGACGCCTTCGCCGACGCCACCGAGGACCACCAGTGGATTCACGTCGACCGGGAGCGGGCGCTGGCCGGCCCCTTCGGGCGGCCCATCGCCCATGGATTCCTAACCTTGTCCTTGCTTCCCTTCCTGTCCGGGCAGATTCCCCTACCCGTCGAGCAACCGAAGATGGGGATCAATTACGGGCTCGACAAGGTCCGTTTCATCGCCCCGGTCCCGGTCGGGTCGAACGTGCGAGCCAGGGCGGTGTTGTCCGAGGTGACCGAGATCCCGAGGGGAGTTCAGGTCAAAAGAACCGTGACGGTCGAAGTGGAGGGTTCGGAGAAGCCGGCTTGCGTGGCCGAGACCATAAGCCGGCTGCTGTGGTGAAGACCACCCTTCCTCTTCGAAACACAGACGGCCTCGTCCAGAAGTGACCTCCAGGTGAGGTCTGGCTGGCAGAATCAGAGCCCTCGACCCCCGCCAATGACGATGACCTCGCCAGTGATGAAGGAGGCTGCCTCCGAGGCCAGGAAGGCAATCAGCTCGGCCACCTCCTCGGGCCGGCCCATCCGACCGAGCGGGATGGCCGCCACCATCTTCTCCCTGACCTCGGCAGACATCGCCATCGTCATCTCGGTCCCGATCAGACCCGGCGCCACCGCGTTCACTCGCACCCGGGGAGCCATCTCCAGGGCGAGTGCCCTGGTCAGGCCCACTAGGGCTCCTTTCGACATCGAGTAGTTGAACTGCCCGAAATTGCCGAGGTAGGCGCGCGACGCCACGTTGACGATGGCAGCGCCGTCAGCGAACGCCAGCGCTCTGCTCAGTCGGTAAGCGGCCCCCAGATTGACATCGATCACCCGGAGGAACTGCTCCTCAGACATGTTGACCAGGCGGGCATCGTCGGTGATCCCGGCGTTGTTCACCAGCACACCCACCACCCCCCCCCGGCTGTCGACTGCCTCCAACACCGCCGCCATACCATCGTCGGTGGTGAGGTCGGCAACCACGCCGGAGAAGTCCGCCGCGACGTCCACGCCAACCACGTCAAACCCAGCCGTCACCAGCCGGCCGCACATCGCCGCCCCGATTCCCCGGGCCGCACCGGTCACGACGGCCAACCGGCTCACGGTTGCAACCTGCCGAGATGAGACCCGCCCAGGCGAACCAACTCACCGGTTGGACCACCGCCTTCGGTCAGGCGGGCCGCCCAACGCTCCACTTCGCCATCGACGACGCCTTCATCGACCGCGAGGATGTTCACGGACCATCCCGACTTCAGACCCTCGATGCCGGCAGTGCGAGCGGCACTCAACAACCCACAGGCGATCATCGCAGGGCATGCGCCCCGGCGGCCGAAGAGATCCTCGGACCGCACCACATAGACCACCGGCACTCCCTCCTGAGCAGCCTGCTTGGTGAATTCAAAGGCCCGGGTCAGTTCGACCCGGACCGACTCCCAGTCGTCAGGGACTACCGCCGCCAAGAAGGCGCCGGGCGGAAGGTCGAGGGGTGTCAACGAAGTCCCACCTCTGCCGAGACCTCGTCGGTATGCGCACCAAGTTCGGGGGGGGGGATCTCTCTCAACGCTGGCGATCCATCCACCCAGATTGGCGAACCGGTCACAGAGCCCCCATCCATGTCGATCCGCATCCGCCGCGCTTGTACCTGGCGATCGGTGAAGACCTCGGGAAGTGTCATCACCCGACCGGCAGGGAGTCCGGCCTTCTCGAAGACTTCCATCCACTCCCCGGTGGTACCTCCAACGAGCACTCGAGCCATCCGTTCCGCTATCTCGGTGCGATGGGTCAGGCGTTCCTCGTTGCCCAGGTAGTCGACCTCGACCCCGAGCACCTCGCAAAACAGCCGGTAATGCCGGTCGGAGACGATGGCAACGGCGATGTGGCCGTCGGCGGTCGTAAACACCTGGTTGGGGGCAAGAAACGGAGAAGCGCTCCCGGTCCGATCGGGTTGCCGGGACTGGTGGAAGTACAAGCTGTTCCAGCCCCCCTGCACGGCGATGAGACCGTCACGGAGAGAGACATCCAAGGAGGCGCCCCGGCCTCCCGCCAAAGCAGCGGCGATGGCGAAGGCGGCATTGGTCCCGGCCATGTAGTCGCCGATGGTCGTGGCGGTCTTCTGCGGACCGGAGCCGGGTTCGCCGTTGATCGACAACATGCCCGATTCAGCTTGGAAGATCACGTCCACCCCCGCCCTGCCAGTATCCGGCCCGGTGCCGCCGAAACCGGAGATGGCGCAGTAGACGAGCCCCGGGTGTCGGCGCCGGAGTTCTTCGGCGCCCAAGCCGGCCCGCTCCATGGCGCCGGGACGCAGGTTGTGTAGGACGACCTGGGCGTGGTCGCACAACCATGCCGCCGCCGCCCGCCCGTCGTCGTCGCCGAGATCGATCACCACGCTGCGCTTGCCGCGGTTGACGCTGGCGAAGAACACGCTGGCAGGCGGCTCGTCTCGGATTCCCATCCGGAAGGGCCCTATAGCGCGGGCCAAGTCGCCCCCGGGCGGCTCCACCTTCACCACGTCTGCTCCCATGTCGGCCAGGAGCATGCCGGCGTAGGGACCCGCCACCAGATTGCCGAATTCGATCACCCGGATGCCGGCCAGCGGGCCGCTCACACCCGCTCCACCACCACGGCGATACCTTGACCGACCCCGATGCACATGGCCGCCAACCCGTAGCGGGCCCGCCGGCGGCCGAGCTCGTGAACGAGGGTCCCCACCAACCGTGCTCCTGACGCTCCCAGAGGATGCCCGAGGGCGATGGCCCCGCCGTTGACGTTGACGATCTCCTCCTCGAAACCCAACTCCGCCCGGCAGGCCTCCGATTGGGCGGCAAATGCCTCGTTCAACTCCACCAGCTCTACATCATCTGCGGTGATGCCCGCCCTCGCCATCGCCTTGCGGGAAGCTGGCACCGGTCCGATCCCCATCACGTCGGGATGGACGCCCGCAGCTCCACTCGCCACGAGCCGCGCCAAGGGGGTGAGCCCGTGATGGGCGAGGCCCTCTTCGGTGGCCAGCAGCAAGGCCGCCGCGCCATCGTTGAGCGGGGACGAGTTGCCGGCGGTGACCGACCCGCCCGCTCGGAAGACCGCTGGCAGCCGGGCGAGCGCCTCCAGCGATGTGTCGGGCCGCGGCCCCTCATCGTCTTTCACCAAGACCATCGATCGCATGCGGTAATCACCGGGTGCCTCGATGGGCACTATCTCCTCGGCGAGCCGGTCGACGGCGGCCACCGCCCGCTGGTGGCTGCGAAGCGCCCAACGGTCTTGCTCCTCCCGAGTGATGCCGTACTTCTCCGCCACGACCTCGGCTGTTTCACCCATCGACAGCATCTCATAGAACTCGGACATCTTCGTATTCACAAACCGCCAACCGAGGGTGGAGTCGGCCACCTCGGGTGCACCGGTGGGAAACGAGCGGTTGGGTTTGGCCATCACATACGGAGCCCGACTCATCGACTCCGACCCGCCGGCGATCATGATCTCGCCCCATCCGTCTGCCAGGGCGTGGGCGGCGGTGATGACGGCCTGCATGCCCGAGCCGCACAGGCGGTTGACGGTGAGCCCGCCGGTTTCGATCGGCAGGCCTGCCAGTAACACCGCCATGCGCCCGACGTTCCGGTTGTCTTCGCCTGCCTGGTTGGCGGCACCCCACACCACGTCCTCGACGGCGGCACGGTCGAGATCGGGATGACGATGAAGGAGGCCGCCTATGGCGTGGGCGGCCAGGTCATCGGGCCGGACATGTGCCAGCCGGCCGCCCAGCCGCCCCATCGGCGACCGGCAAGCATCGACTATGAAGACGCCCGACAGTTGGCCGCCCAGGGCCTACCGGCGCCCCTTCTTGGGGGGGGCGGCGGGGCGTCGCTTGGGTGCTTTCTTACGGCGGGTCCTTGCCGTCAAGCTCGAGTCGGCCAGTTTGAGTAGGCGTTCCACCGCCGATCGGCCGTAAATCGGCACGACCCAGCGTGAGTGCTTGGCGTAGGCGTTGCCGGCCTCGAAGCCAGCATCGCGCAGCCACCGCCGCACCTCTCTTGCTGCGGAGGCGGTTTCCACGACCAGGCGTGCCTCCCATCCCTTGCGGTAGCTCTGGCTGTCTTCGGCCCTGCGACGATCAGAGCTCGGAACACGTACGTAGCCGCGCTCCGAGTAGAGCTCGGCCAGTCGGCGTTCGGCCTCTCGTTTTTCCATGCGAGCAGGCTAGCGAATGTAGCTAGGGTGGGGGGGGTTATGACCCACCTTGTTGAAGCCCGCGATTTGGTCAAAAAGTTCGGTGACCTCATCGCCGTCGACGGGATCGATTTCGACGTCGAGAAGGGCGAGGCGTTCGGGTTCCTCGGGCCAAACGGGGCGGGCAAGAGCTCCACGATGAAGATGATCGGGTCGGTCTCTCCGGTCACGAGCGGCAGTCTGTCGGTCTTGGGAATGAACCCGGCCACCCACGGGTCGCAGATACGAGCTCGCTTGGGGGTGGTGCCCCAGGAGAACAACCTCGACACCGAGCTGACGGTTGGAGAGAACCTCTACGTGTACGGCCGTTACTACGACCTGCCCGGAAAAGTCATCCGGCGCCGGATCGATGAGTTGCTGGAATTCGTCCAACTCGCCGAACGCCGCAACGACAAGGTCGAGCCGTTGTCCGGGGGGATGAAGCGCCGGCTAGTCATCGCCCGCGGCCTCATCAATCAGCCCGACTTGTTGATCCTGGACGAACCCACCACTGGCCTCGACCCGCAGGCGCGGCATCTCTTGTGGGACCGGCTCTACCGATTGAAGCAGCAGGGGGTGACGCTGATAATCACCACCCACTACATGGACGAGGCAGAGCAGCTTTGCGATCGGCTGGTGGTCATGGACAAGGGCAAGATCGTGGCGGAGGGCTCACCACGATCGCTCATCGAGAGCCACTCCACCCGGGAGGTCGTCGAACTGCGCTTCCCGGTGGGGGTGCAGGAAACCGTGCTGGCCCAACTGGAAGGCGTCGCCAAACGGGTCGATCCACTCCCCGACCGAGTACTGCTGTACTCCGATCATGCCGACGCCACGGTTGCAGAACTCGCCGAGCGGGACATCCACCCCGAGGTTATGCTCACCCGCCGCGGCACTCTCGAGGATGTTTTCCTCCGGCTCACCGGCCGGACCCTGGTCGATTGATGAGAACCCCGGCTCCGCTTCGAGTCACCGAGGCGTCGGCGCGCGTTTACCGGAAGGTCTGGCGAGGGAGCGTCATCTCCACCTTCCTCAACCCGATCTTGTACCTGACGGCCATCGGGCTCGGCCTGGGTTCGCAGGTTGAGGCCGCCGCCTTCGGCGACGTCTCCTACCTCACCTTCCTGGCCACGGGAGTCCTAGCCGCCACGGCCATGCAGACCGGGTCGGGAGAAGGCTCGTACCCGGTCATGGCAGGTCTCAAATGGGTCAAGGATCTCCACGCCGTCACCACCACCCCGATCGGAGTGGCCGATCTCGTCGTCGGGATGGCCATCTGGTGGGTGATGAGGATCGCCTTCTCGGTGCTGGTCTTTGCGCTGATCGCCACCTTGTTCGGGGCGTTCTCCCTGACGACGGCGCTCGCCGCCATCGGGCCGGCGGTACTCACCGGCATCGCCTTTGCGGCGCCGGTGTCGGCGTGGACGGCCAGCATCGAAAACGACGTCCACCTGAGCACGTTCTTTCGCTTCGCGATAATGCCGCTTTTCCTCTTCTCCGGGACGTTCTTCCCCATCACCAACCTGCCGTCCTGGCTCCAGCCGGTGGCGTTCGTGTCGCCGCTCTGGCACGGTGTCGAGCTCACCCGAGGGGTGGCCGGACTCCCGGATAGCCCACGATGGCCCTGGCAGATCCACACCGGGATCCTGGTCGCCCTGACTGCGGTGGGGCTGGTGTTGGCGGTCCGGAAGTTCTCGAAGAGGCTGCGGGTATGAGCACGCCGGTGCTGGATAAGGCTCCGGCTCCCCCGGGTCGGCCGCTGGGGCGGGGGGCGCTTCGATTGCTGGAGCGGAATCTGATCATCTACCGGCGGAGCTGGATCCTCCTGGTCTCTGGGTTCTTCGAGCCGGTCTTCTACCTGTTCGCCATCGGCATCAGCCTCGGCCAGGACGTACGCGACCCGCTTCCCGGCGTCTCTTTCGCCGCCTTTGCCGCGCCGGCGATGCTCGCTTCCTCGGCCATGAACGGGGCGATCTTCGAAGCGGCCATCAACTTCTTCTTCAAGCTGCGTTACCAGAAGACCTACGACGCCATCCTCTCGACTCCCATCGAACCGGCCGAGATCGCGTTGGGGGAACTGGGATGGTCGTTGGTGCGAGGCGGTATCTATGCGGCCGGATTCCTGGCAGTGATGGTCGCGCTGGGGTTGATGCTTTCGCCGTGGGGATGGTTGGCGCTGCCCGCCGCCATCTTCATCGGCCTCGCCTTCGGTGGTGTCGGCATGGCGGCCGGGACGTTCATGCGGAGCTGGCAGGATCTCGACTTGGTGACGGCCGTCACCCTGCCCCTGTTCTTGTTCTCGGGGACCTTCTTCGAACTGAAGGGGGTGGCCGCCTGGATCGGGCAGCTCTCACCTCTCTATCACGGTATCGAGCTGATTCGCTCCTTGACGTTGGGAAACATCGGGCCGGCAATTCTCTGGCACATGGGGTTCCTGGTGGCGCTGGGTTCGATCGGCCTGCGCATCACGGCGCGACGTATCGACCGGGTGCTCAAGAAATAGCTGCGCGAGCCGGGCGATGACGCGACGGCTGGACCGGCCCTTTAGGATGGGTCTGGGCCGGTGGGAGCGAAAGGGGAATCGATGCGAATTCGTTTCATGCTCCTGGCCGGAGCTCTCGCCGCCCTTCTCGCCCTACCCGCCCAGGGGGCGTTGCCGCCCGGCGGCACCTTCATCGACGACGACGGCAACGTCCATGAGGGCAACATCGAGGCGATCAAGGCTGCCGGCGTCACCTCCGGCTGCTCGCCTTTGACCGGGGACCTCTACTGCCCGGGCTCGCCGGTGACCCGAGCCGAGATGGCTGCGTTCCTGATCCGGGCGTTGAGCGACACGAACCTACCTCCCTACCAGGGGACCTACCCCGACGTCCCGGCCGGCCAGTGGTACACGGCCTCGGTCGAGCGACTGGCTCAGCTCGGCATCACCTCTGGTCGGGCCGACGGGACCTATGGGCCCGCCGCTTCAGTGAGCCGCGCCGAGATGGCCGCCTTCTTGGTCAGGGCTTTGAAGGCGGCTCCCGCCCCCGCGATAGGGACCTTCACCGACGTCTCCGGCGACGCTTGGTACGCCGGGTTCGCCGAAAAGTTGTACGAGCTCGGCATTACCACCGGTTGTTCAACCTCGCCTCGTCGTTACTGCCCAAACGACGCCGTCACTCGTGACCAGATGGCATCGTTCTTGGCTCGGGCTTTTCGATTGACTGCGGAAATTCCCCCCCCCCGACCATCGGCGGCCACCGTCCGGTTGGCCAAAACGGTGGTGGCAAGCGGACTGGATCAACCGGTCTTCTTGACCTCGCCGGCCGGTGATGCCCGGCTGTTCATCGTCGACCAGCCGGGGGTGATCAGGGTCGTAGCGGATGGCGCTCTGCAACCCACTCCCTTCCTCGACATCAGCAGCAAGGTTCTGTTTGCCGGCGAGCAGGGTCTGCTGGGCATGGCGTTCCATCCCAATTACGCGACCAATGGCCGGTTGTTCGTCGACTACACCAACAACGCCGGAGATACGGTCATCGCCGAATACCACGCCAGCAGCAATACCGCCGATCCTGCTTCCGCCAAGGTGTTGCTGACCATTGACGACCCAGCCGCCAATCACAACGGGGGGATGCTTGCCTTCGGTCCGGACGGCTACCTGTACGTGGCGAACGGAGACGGCGGCGGAGGTGGTGATGCCTTCAACAACGGCCAGAACACATCGAGCCTGTTCGCCAAGCTGCTCCGCCTCGACGTCGACTCGGCCAGCCCCTATGGGATACCGGCCACCAACCCGTGGAGCAGCGGGGGGGGCGCCCCCGAGGGCTTCGTATACGGTCTCCGCAACCCGTGGCGCTTCTCTTTCGACGGCCACCGGATCTACATCGGCGACGTCGGGCAGAATGCCTGGGAAGAGATCGACGTCATTACCACCGCCGACGCCGGCGCCAACCTGGGCTGGCCGGTCCTCGAAGGCGCCCATTGCTACAAGCCTTCGAGGGGGTGCAATACCGCCGGGAAGGTGTTCCCGGTTGCGGAGTACGGCCATGGTGACGGTTGCTCGGTGACCGGGGGCTACGTGTATCGAGGTGCCACCTTCCCCGAACTGGCCGGCCACTACTTCTATGGCGACTTCTGCTCGGGGTGGGTCAGGTCGTTCCGGTACGGGGGATCACTCGGAGCCCTGGACTCAAAGGACTGGACCGCAAGTCTCGGCACGATCGGCGGATTGACCTCGTTCGGCGTGGATTCCTCCGGGGAGCTATACGTGATGTCCACCGGAGGGACGATCTGGAAAATCGTGCGCGGGTAGCGCCTTGGCAGAGTTGATCTGTGGGCTCTGGGCAGTACTGGGTACTACCTGGAACCCTGGGACGTAAATACGGGTTAAGCGGCTGGGGTGACCTCCACGCGTTGTCCGAGGGCTTCGAGTTGGCGGACGAGGTAGCTGATCCGGCGTTGGGGGTCGGCTTGTTTCTGGAACCAGTCGACACCGAGGTCCTGATAGGGGGTGGCGGTGGAGAGAACGTGCCAGGAGATGGCCAGGATCTGATGGGCGACGGCGATGACGGCCTTCTTCTTACCGATGCGGCGAGCCAACCTCCAGAAGCGGGTCCTGATGAAGTTGTCTTTGCTGCGGGCGGCGGCCCAGGCGGCTTGAGTCAAGGCGTCGGTAAGCCAGACGTCGCCGGGTCGGGTCTTGCCGGTCTTGCGTTTCCCGGCCGATTGGTCGTTGCCGGGACAGAGCCCGGCCCAGGATGCCAGATGACCTGGGGTGGGGAATCTCGACATGTCAGCGCCGGTCTCAGCAATGATGACGTTGGCGACTCGTTGGCCCACCCCGGGAATGGTGCACAAGAGCCCCCGGGCTTCAACGAAAGGGTCCATCAGCCCGTCGATCTGGTCGTCGAGGGCGGCGATCGTCCCGTCGAGATGATCGATGTGGTCGAGATGCATCCGAAGCAAAAGGCTGTGATGCTCATCGAAGCGACCATGGAGCGCTTTCACCAGTTGGGGGATCTTGACTCTGAGTTGGCCCTTGGCCAGGGAAGCGAGCCGCTCGGGGTCGCGTTCGCCGGCGATCAGCCCTTCGATCATGGCCCGTCCCGACACCCCCAAGACGTCGGAGGCGACCGATCCCAGCTTGATGACAGCATCCTCCAATACCTTCGCCACCCGGTTGGTTTCCCGGTTCCGGTCTTGGATCAGCCGCTTTTGGTAACGGGTCAGGTCCCGGAGTCGGCGGATCACCAGGGGAGGGACGAAGGAACCTTTCAAGAGACCCATCTCCAAGAGCTGGGCCAGCCAGGCGGCATCGCCAACATCGGTCTTGCGACCCGGGACCTGTTTGACATGACGGGCATTGACCAACAAGAGATCGAAGCCGCCATCCTCGAGCACCGCCCACACCGGCTTCCAATAAGACCCCGTCGACTCCATCACCGCCTGGGTGACCCCCTCAGCCCCAAACCAGGCAGCCAGCCCTTCTAGGTCCTCCAGGGTGGCCCCAAAAGTGCGGATCTGCTGGCGGCGACCTCCCTCCCCCTCCGGTGTCCGCACACACACCGTCACCTGCTTCTTATGGACATCGAGCCCGGCGCAGCGGGCCACCATCACTTCCATCACTCGCCTCCAATCGATAACCGGTGCCGTTACCCGAAGAGCCGGAGGCGACAACGAATCTGGGACACGTGCTCGAAGCAACAATCAAGGATGCCGGTACCGGCTCCACCGTCATGCTGGGTTACGGGCTCACCACGCACCAAGGGTTCACGACGTTCCGGGCAACACCCCTAGATTTTCATACATCTCGGGTGACGCCGCCAGGCATAATGACATGCTGGGTTCGGGGTCTAGACGAGTTCGATGGTGGCTAGTTCGGCCCCGTCGCCACGGCGAGGGCCAAGCCTGGTGATGCGGGTGTAACCACCCGGTCGCTCCTTGTAGC
>Ga0209341_10000253_pt1 | contig 54546 bp, 69 predicted proteins | sample RifCSP13_2_FD_184020 | JGI IMG/M metagenome (GOLD analysis project Ga0209341, IMG submission 184020) | Soil microbial communities from Rifle, Colorado - Rifle CSP2_sed 13_2 (SPAdes) (version 2) | ecosystem: Environmental > Terrestrial > Deep subsurface > Rock core/Sediment | place: Rifle...
CACAAATTATTATGAATAAAAACTCCAGAATTTGGATCTGATTTACTCATTTTTCCTAAAATTCGTGAGTCATTTGTATCAGCTGGTTTTGAAAGGCCTGGTAATAATTTGTGATGAACTGCAACTGGAACTTTCCATTTCATTTTTGGGAAAATCTCTCTCACTAGCATATGGATCTTTCTCTGATCCATACCAGCATGAGCTATATCAACATCTAAAAAATGAATATCAACTGCTTGCATTGGCGGATACAGTAATTTTGCAAGATCTATTTTTTCTTCATTTTCTGAACGTCCCATAATAGTAAGCGTTCTCATCGTTCTTGCTAATGACACATGTTTGGTAAATTTCACAAGTTCAGACCAATACTCTGTTTTTTCTTGATAAAGATCTGAACCTAAAACAATGTTTGCCTCAGGACATACCAACTTGAAAGCGTCTTGATAATATTTTGAAACTTTGGAGATCATCTCCCAATCCCCTCCTAATTTATCATTGATCAGAGTATGCCAATCTGCCAGAAATACGGTACATTTTACACCAGCTTTGACAAAATCATTAATCTTGAAACCTGTACTAATTAAACTTCCTAAATGTAAAAACCCTGAAATCTCCAAACCAATGTAGTGTTTTGGAGAAGAGTTTGTTTTGAATAATTCAATTAGTTCATCACGTGTGACTATCTCTTCGGTAGGAGGTCTTTCAATTAATTCAACTTTTTCAGTTATATCCAAATCAAAACAACTTCTGAGATGTAGGTCTATAAAGTTATTTGAAATAATAGTTTAGTTTGAATTTGCAAGATTTGAAATAGTCAAGTGACTAATCATTATTATGACACTTGAAGAAGGATTAGAACTCATTGAAAACTACAAAAAAGGTTTACAAAAATTTCTAGATACATTACCTGAACAAGCAGTACAAATAGGCTCTGAAATGATTAAAACCCTGACAATGAGCTCTAAAAATGAGATTACAAATTTGGAAGCAATAGAAAAAGCATTAAAACGCCCACCTAGACACGAATTAGATTTATCTAAATGATTAGAACCATTTTATTATTCGTTGGTAAATCAAATACAGGAATTAACTGAGAATTATGATTGAAGATAAATGGCAGCGAGGAGAACAAAGAATTATTAAAATAATAGAAAAATTTACAACTTATAAAAAATGGATTTCCTTCATGCAATTATCAATAGAAGCAAAAATTGAACATCAAACATTAACTAACTATATTGATCTATTAATCAAAAAAGGTATCATTACAGAATATAGAGGAAAAAATAAGTCAAGATTATTTTGTATATCTGGACACCATGATGATATTGAATATAATGAAAAATTTAGAACTTTTACACAAAAAGATTTAATGAGTAAAGAAGAGGCAGATGAAGAACTCTCTAAAATATACAAATTAGGAACAGACGATCTTTATCACAAGTGTTAGTTAGTAAACAAACTAAATTTCTAAAAATAAATTTATCAGAGAAATATTTTAATTGATAATGTTTTTTGGAAAATAAAATAATTAAAAAATACTTTCACTTGCAATTTTTTTTATGCTTTCTTAGATCTTCTGAAGAATCAAATTCTGTACCACAGGCTCTGCACTTTTCCTTTTTCTTGTTGTGTGCAATTTCTTGATGTTTTTTTAGTCTTTCTGGATCAGAAAGTACAGTTCCACACTTTTTACATTTTGTTTCATTAGAACTACCAAATAATCCCATGTTTAGTATAGTATTACCTAGTAGAAAAACTAGTTTTTTCACTGAAAATCACTTGATTCTTAAAATAAACAAAAAACCGTTAATTTAACAAATTATCTTTTGCGAATACTTTCATAGGCGAAAATATGAACAAAATCATGGTTTCTAAACAATTTGAGGAGCAATTTTATAAATTTTGTACTGATAATAATATTGAATGGGATGACAAAAAACGACGATGGAGTAAACCATTTCATCCTAAAATAAAAAATATTTGGGTTCAATCTGATAAGGGAGATTTTCTAAACTCTATACGTCCAAAAGAAAAAGGATACTATGACTCTAAATTCTTAGGATGGGAACTTGGAGCCATAAAGAAAGAATATTGCTTTTGGTGTGGTAGAATTATAGAGGAAACAAGAAAGAATGATCCACGTTCAGAAACTGTGAAATTTTGTAATCCAATTCATAGAAAGGCATTTGGTAAAGTAAAAGCTGATCAGGAGAAACTAGGAAAAATGTTTGCATCTAGATGAATATTTTTTAATTTATAATTCCTGTTCTTCTAAACTTTTTCTTGGTTTAGTACTAAGATAAAATGCATGAGCACTAATGATAAATGCTGCAAGAAAAACTTTTGTTGCAAAAACTAAATTCCATGGTCTATCCGGATCAGGATATGCAATTGATAACATATCGATATTAGGTACATTACCTCTAATCATACCTGCAGTGATCTCTGCATTTAAAACCGTAAAATTGTATAATACCTCATAGAGCGTAATAATTACAAATCCTAACAACATTAGCTGAAGTAATGCCATTCTCCTACCAACAATTTTATTTCCTGCAGTTCTTCTCCATCCTATTCTTGAAACACAATACCATCCAATAATTGTGGAAAAAAATATCCACGTTGAAACCCTTGAAAAATTTTCAAATGGTATGAAAGTATTTTGTATTGCTTCTCCCATTACGTATGTTCCATTTTCCATCCATTCTATCATGGTGATGTAAACTCCAAAAACAAGACTTGAAACCATGATAAATCCACAAACATAGAAAATGTATAGGTAAACTTTGTAACTGGGATCTGATTTTTCAAGATGACGTTGATTCATCATGCGAATTTCCTAATTTTGAAATATAAAAATTCATGCCTATTTCATGAGATTTATAGACTAGTTTTAAAGAGAATATCTGTTGAAAATTCCAATCAATGTTCCATTTGTTGGTAAAGAGGAAATCGTCGCAGTTACCACCATTCTCAAAAATGGTGTACTTACATCAGCAGCTAATCAGGGAGGGGAACACGTACAAGCATTTGAAAAATCGGCATCACTCTTTGTAAAATCAAAATATGTTGTAGCTGTGAATTCTGGTACAGCAGCTTTACAAGCTGCACTTTATGCTTTAGATATCAAAAAAGGAGATGAAGTACTAGTTCCATCATTTACCTTTGTTGCGACAGCTAATTCTGTAGTCTCTACTGGAGCTAAACCTGTCTTTGTTGATATACTCAAAGAAAATTATACTATGGATCCTGATGATCTGCAAAAAAAGATTACAAAAAAGACTAAAGCAATTATGCCCGTTCATATTTATGGAAATATAGCGTTTATTGATAGAATTTCAGAAATTGCCAAAAAACATAATTTACCAATAATAGAAGATTCTGCACAATCATTAGGTTCTACCTACAAAGGAAAACATGCTGGAACTTTTTCTGATTTAGGCTGTTGGAGTATGTATCCTGCAAAAGTAATGACTGCAGGAGAAGGAGGATTTATTGCAACAAATAATAAAAAATTACGAGATAAATTATTAATGATTAGAAATCATGGAATGGTTCATGGATATGATACTAGAATATTTGGATTAAATCTAAGATTACCAGAAATCAGTGCTGCAATTGCAACAATACAAATGAAAAAACTTCCAGGTTTTCTTAAGATAAGACAAAAGAATGCAAACCTTTTATCAAAATTGATTTCTGATTTGGATATTACACTTCCACATCAACGAAATTACGAAAATGTGAATTGGTATCTTTACACAATAGCTACATCAAAAAGGGATAAAATCTTGAAAAAACTTAATGCTAAAGGAATCGGTGCAGCTTCTTACTATCCAATCCCAGTTCATAAAACACCATTTTACCTACAAAAACTAAAACTTCCGGTAACTGAATGGGCGTCATCTCATGTTTTATCTCTCCCTATACACCCTAAAGTTACTGCTAAAAATATTGAATTTATCGCAAAAACTCTTCGTGATATACTAAATGAATAGCCTTGGAAATGTAATTGGAGAACTATGCAAGGTCATATTACCAATTACCGAAGAATCATACCTAGGAAATACTGATTCATCTATAGCGATTTGTACGCTTTCAAGTATGGACTTGCTCAAAAAAATTTCAAATTCTGAACTTTTAAACCACATTTCAATTGCTGGAAGACTACTTTCTGAAAATAAAGGAATTGATTCTATCATTAAACATGTTAATCAAAATAAAAAAATTAAAACCATTATAATCTGTGGCAAAGAAGTTTAGGGTCATAAAGCAGGTCATTCTCTATTTGAATTACATAAAAATGGTATTGATAATTATGGAAGAATAATCAATTCAACTAGTCCTGATCCATTTCTTACTGTAACCAAATCAGAAATAAATTATTTTCAAAATCAAATTAATCTTGTAAACATAATCAACGAAATAAATTTTGATAGAATTAAAAAATTTGTAATCTAATATCCTATTCTTTGTCTTTCTCGATTGATCTCATTTTTCTTCTTATATTCTTCAAGAATATCATCTGGAGTCAAATTTAGTTCTAATGATGTCTGAATCACAAAATGCCAGATATCAATTAACTCTTCTCTTGCCTCAGATACATTAAATGGAATTGGAGTTTTCCACCATTTCCAATTTGTAGTTCTTTGTAGCTCTACTGCTTCATGCATAATTGCAGTACATAACGCAGAAATTCGGCCTTCAGAATCTTTTGGATATCTATCTAAATTCATCATTTCTGACAGACCTTTTTGTAGTTTGAATATAGTTTCTAAACGATCTTCTATTTTTTCAGACATATCTTATGAGTATTCAATTCATCTGCAGAAATAATCAAACTTAAATCTTTTTAGAAACGGATCATTTTTTCATATAATTTGACCCGTTTTGTAATATCTATTTTTTTAATCTGAAGTAATCCATCTAATCCATATTTCTCAACAGCGAAGGAACCTAAAACATTTCCATAAACTACAGCTTTTTTAATCTCTGATAGATTGGTTGAATTTTTACTGGCTAAATATCCTATCATGGCACCTGCAAAAGAATCTCCTGCACCAGTAGGATCCACTACATCTTCCAATGAAAATCCTGCAGATGGAAATATTACATCATCAAAAAACATCATTGATCCATGCTCACCTTTTTTAATAATTACATATTTTGCACCCCACTCCATCATCTTTTTTGCACATTTGATCAAATTGAATTCTTTTGTTAGCAGTTTAGCTTCTTCATCGTTTATCACGACTGCATCTACAGCTTTAATCATTTTAATTACTGATTCACGTTTTGTAGATATCCAAAATTCAATAGTATCACACATTGAAAATTTTACTTTATCAAATTCTTTGATGAGAGTAGAATTTTGATCAGGATCGTTATTTGCTAAATACACAAATTGTGATTTTCTATATTCTTCAGGAACTGTTGGTTTGAAATCTGCAAGTACATTAAGCTCAGTTTTCAAAGTTTCTCTAGAACTAAGTGTTTTATCATAACTTCCATCATAACGAAAAGTTTTCCCTTCTTTTATGGTCAATCCTTGTAAATCAAGATATTTTGATAAAATTTTATAATATTCATTAGGGAAATCTTTTCCTACAACTGCTATTAATCCAGTATTTACAAAATTACTTGCTGATATAGCTGCAAATGTTGCAGCTCCTCCTAAAACATCTTTCAAAGTTTTTTTTGGAGTTCTAATAGTATCCAATGCAGTTGAACCAAAAACGGTTAACATTCTTTAAAAAAATTAATTTGGATGTATAAATTCTCTTGCCTGTTTTTCTGTTGGATAAAACACAAAAGGCATATCGATAGATGTAAAAATTACATTATACTTTGTAACTCCACTTATCTTTACTGTTGAAACTTCTTGTGAATCTACATTAGAATCTCTTAGAAAAGTACCTCTTACTGAACTACTTCCTAATGCTGGAAGTACAAATGGTTCGAGCTCTCCTTTTCCAATCATTTCTTCATTTTCTATTACAAAAAACTCTGTTTTACCTGCTGTCAAAACCAATAATGAGGGATTGTTAAATTCTAATTCCACATTATACGTTGAGCCTTTTTCGTTCTCCTCAAGAAGATGACTTTGTGTAATTGTCACGCCTATTTGTGAGGCTGACACATATTGAGAATACCCAAAAAGACTCATTCCTATAACAAATATTATGATTATTCCCTTCACTGAGGATCTCATATCAGAATATTACAAAATTGCTTTTTAACTCAATAGGAAAAAAATCTAATTTATGTGTGTAAAAGTTTTGATCTAATCTTAAAGCTCATTAGAGCTAGCAGAATAAATCAAAACCTTTCGATTTATGGGTAGATGGCTAGAATAAAACTCAAACTTGGTGAGAATGAAATTGAGGTTGACTCTAGAGATTTTTATGTTGATAATCAAACTTTAGGTGAAATTATTGCAAATATATCAAATTACATACCAACAAATCAAGCAAAAATTATCTATGAAAATACAAATGAAGTTACAAAATCAAAAGAATCAATACAATCTAACCCATATGGTCTAGAGTATTTAGATGATGCAGAAGCATATGAACCAGAATTTAATGAACCAAAACCAATTGCTTCTCATGAAATTAAAGCAAAACTGAGAATATTGGAAACCAGTAGGTTCTTTGATTCTCCAAGAACAGTAACAGAAACTGTTCAACAACTAAGAGAATACGGTTGGAGTGCTAGTCCTTTAGATGTATCAAAAGCTCTAGCAAAGATGGCATCTAATAGAGAAATTTTAAAAAATTCAAAAGAAAACAGAGCACATTATTTTGTACAAAATGCTTTAGTGTCTAACTAATCTTATACTGGCATTTTTCACAATTACTAAAAACTTCTCCTTCCAAATGATCAAAATGTATGTTACACTCATTGCATGTATGATGCATATCAAAATATCCATCTTTCTCAATCCATCCTACTCTATTTGATTCAAGATTTGTACTTCCGCATTTTATACAGTGACATCCACATTCAATTTTCATAATTAAATCTCCGATAATCTATGTATAGTTGCTTTACATATACAAATCATTGGGAAAGAAACGTGAAATCCCACTTGAGATTGATGATCATTTTAAACTGTATGGAAAAGAGCCTTGGGAAGTAGATTATGGAGAAAAATGTATAATCTGCAATGTTAGAATTGATGAATATGGTTTTTGCTCTTGTGGATCAAGCGGAGATTAACTTTTCTAATTATTGATATGAAAAGAGTTTAAAAATTAATTTTGATACTTGTATTTTTTAGATATTGAATTTGTCTAAAGGTTTTGTGTGTTATCATCTGAAATTTCTCTAGAAGTTACTGATGATTTCTTTTTTCTCATTATGATCACAGTAACTACAAGTCCAATTGATACAATAATTCCAAGCAGGATATAGACAATAATGTCTTGATTTACATTTGATACTGATGTTGAAGGATTGTTTTGGATAGTAGGTTTTTCATCACTAATAGATGTCGTACCTATAATTGACACAGTACCTGAATTGTCAGGTCTTATGTTAAGCCAAACATGTGTTCCATTATTGATGTATTCATGAAAAAATATTTTCTCGTCCCCCATGAATACATTATATGGTCTTGATAATAGTTCTAGAGGAATTATTGTTGTTACAAATTGATTTTCTCCATTGACTTCAAAACTAATATTTTTTGTTGATTGATCAAAATTAAACTGATTTATTTCTGCAAATGTTCTTATTTCAATTAGAAATTCTTTATTCTCAAATTTTACATTTTCTAATATTTTTGGTTCGTCAATGGAATACTCTAAAATCATTTGACAACCATGGCACGCAATTCCTTTTTTTTCATCTAAATACACAGGTTTCTCATTTACAAAAATTAAATCTACTTCTTCAGGAATTATAAAAGATGTTGTTTCAAGATATCTAAAATCCCATGTCCATACATTATCTTTTAGAAAAATAACATCTCCCAGATCATATTCTACCATTGTATCTTCTTGTGATGGATAAATCATAATACCATCATTATCACCAATAATTCCAAATTGTTTCTCTTTTCCTTCTTCGTTTGAGACTGTAATATTGGTTATAGTTCCATCAATCAATTCTATTTGTTTGGGTGAATTTGAAGAAGCAATTACATGCTTTACATGAATTTCATCTGATGAACTAATTACAACTTTGACTGATTTTTGTTCTGCTTTTTCTCCAATAGAAATTTCTTGGGCATTAACTGTAGGAATTGCTATTGTCAATACTAGTATTATGAAAAAAGCAACTCGTTTTGAATTCATTTATTCCACTTTAACATGAAGCATTTTTGCTTCTTCAAGGGGACAATCATTACGATCTCTTTGTAAATTTACAATTTTATCTGCAATATCTATTCCTTCTACTACTTCCCCAAATACCGTATATTGTCTATCGAGAAATGTACTATCTGTTGTAACAATGAAAAATTGTGAACCTGCACTGTTTGGATCCTGTGCTCTAGCCATAGAAACAATGCCACGATGATGTGATCTTGAGCTAAATTCAGCTTTAATTGTATAACTTGGCCCTCCCATTCCCCAAGTACTCTTGTTTCCACTCTTTGTATTTGGATCTCCTCCCTGAATCATAAATCCAGGAATAACTCTATGAAAAAGTGTACCGTTATAGAATCCATCTCTTGCTAATTTCTCAAAATTTCTAACCGTTTCTGGTGCCAAATCAGGGAGTAATTTGAATACAATTGTTCCTAAGTTAGTTTCAATAATTGCTGTACTCAACGGAAATTATCAACCGTCTTATCATAAGAGTCTTTTTGTAATAAATAATTTAAAATTCTTATAGTTGGTTATTGTAATTTGAAAAATTCGTAATAATCAGTACGTTTTTCGTTAATAAAATAATTATTTAATTACTGAGTAATTATTTTACTCTGAAATATTTTCTAACTATTAATACTTGAATCAAAAATTAAACCATTTCAAAAAGTTATAGTCTTATATAGAACAACTAAAATTTAGAATTCGTTGAATCGTACAAACCAAAGCACGATCATTAAAGAAGCAATTAATTCTTATCTTGACAAAGGAGTAACTGACAAGCAGGATATCTATACCAAAGTCGTAGATGAACTTGGTGTTCCAAGACCTACTGTTAGAAGGGTAGCAAGAGATTTGAGAACTGAATTACTACAAAAAATCCAGATCTTACAATCAGATATGCCTAAAACATCTACTTCTGAAGACGAATAAACTAGGCTCTTTTTTTCTTTTTACTTAATATCGATTTTTAATATCAGCATTACTGTTATAAACAATGAATTTTTCAAATAATTTATGGGATATCTTGGAAACCATTTAGCAACAGTGGTTACTGGAGTCTTTGCGGCTATACTTACAGGATTGTGGCCTTATTTTGTAGATTTCGCACCTATACTAAATCCATTTTTTACTATGGCTGTGTCATCAATTTGGTTCCTTACTTTTACCTGTTGGATTTCTCAAAAGAGTACTGATTATATGCATAAATCTAAATCCCATGTGAGTCACAGCGAAAAAAAAAGCTTGAGTAATTCACAAACCACTCAAATTTACACATCAGATGGAAAACAAGTTAGTCCCACCGAAATTAAAGTAGCACAAAATGAATTATCTGGAGAACTAAACAAACTCAAAGAAACTGTAAAACTAAAGGACAGTGAAATTGAAAGATTAAATCAAGAAATTTCAAATCTACAAACTTTAGTTCAAATTGAATCGTTAAAAACAGAACTTGCTAATCTTAAGATGTTGGCATCTAAAAGTAAAAAAGACAAATAGAATTAATCCTTACAGTGACAACATACTATGCCATGATTATTTTTACAACTAGGACAGCTTATGGCACCACCATAGTGACATTTACATGAACATAACTCTGTTGGATCTTTCTTCATATTCATTAGTATGACTTCTACGTCATGTTAATATTTGACTCTTACAGTTTTAACCTAAATGAATTGGAGCAAATCTTTTAAACTAAATAAAGAAATCATTACAATGTCTAAAAATATTATATTTACCGGTATTATCGCATCAATATTATTTACTACTGTTCTATCTAACACAAATTCTTTTGCTGAACCAATTGAATCACAAACAGAAATTACCCCAATTAACAATTCCATGGGAATTGAAAAAACAACTCTTCAAATGTATATCTCTAAAAATAATAAACTACCATGGGGATTTGTTGAAGGAAAGATCTCAAATCCTGTTACTGATTATCCTGTAATTATTCAGATTTTTGATAATGATGAAATCGTCACAGGAAACAGTGTTGGTGCTATACACTTTGCACAAACTTCAGTAAATGAAAATGGTTCATATGAATATAGATTTAGGGTACTTGACTCAGAACAAGGACAAACAACAAAAATTTTTGATGGCAGTTATACTGTTAAAATCTTTAAGGTAGTATATCTATATCCTAATCTTGATGTAGTTTAGAAGCTATTTTTAAAGTCTCATCTACCAAGTCTCTCAATCTTTTCTTGTCCTCATCATTTGAGATAGTGTTTTCTGAGATTGATTCTATAGTAAGAAATACTGCTTTAGGATTAGTAATTACTCTGAAATATGATAATAATTGGGTGATCAATGTTTGAACGTCAACAAATCCAATATTACCCGCAGCTAAAATTACCATACCAGCTACTTTGCCTTCAGTTTTTTTATAATTGATATATTCAAACAGATTTTTCAATGCTGAACTAAAAAATGAATTGTAAATTGGAGATCCAATTAACCAAACATCTGCATCCATGATATCATTAGCTGCATTTTTTGTATGTTCATTGTATTCTTCTTCTGACCCTTTATAGCATTCAATTTGTCCATCTGAAAGATTAATCAATTTAGTATCAGCATTTTTTGATTTTGTATATTCAAAAACATACTTCATTATTACTTGAGTATTTCCATTTTTTCTAGGACTTCCTGAAATTATTACAACTCTCATAATTCTGACCATCTGCCTTTGTATTTAAATTACAATAATATTTTTTCAAAATTTAAAAACGGGCTTGGAGGGCTTCGATCCCTCGACCTGTAACTTAGGAGGCTACTGCGCTATCCAAGTTTCGCGTCTAAAATGACTCTGCGCCACAAGCCCAGCAAAAAAAAATACTTGTAATTATTTAAGCGTAATCAAGATTAGTTTTGATCATTTCTTGTATTTGATTCCAGTCTGTATTCTTCGTATCTTGCCATTTCTCAAAATACACCACATCCTTAAGATCTAGTCTTGGAAGCCATCCTGCTGTTTCAAGATCTGGTTTTTGCGCAAATTCATCTACATATCCTAAACAAAGATATGCTATTGGAACAACATGTTCTGGTAATTCTAAAACTTCTTTGAGGATATCATTTGAAAGAATACTTACCCAACCAAGTCCAACTCCCTCTGTTCTTGCAGCAAGCCATAAATTTTGAATAGCACAACACACGCTATACAATCCTGCTTCAGGAATACTTGATCTCCCAATTACAAATGGACCAAACTTTGAAGGATCATATGTTACACATAGATTGATAGGTGATTCTAAAATTCCTTCGAGTTTAAATGAAAGATATTTTGATCTCTTTGGTTCTTCAACTAACTTTGATGAGCGATTTTTTTCTTCTTCAAAAGAATCCTTAATCTTCTTTTTTGTAGTGATATCTTTTATCAAAATAAAATTCCATGGTTGAGAAAAACCAACAGATGGTGCATGATGTGCAGCATTTAGAATTCTGGATAAAATATCATCTTTGATAGATCTTGAGGTAAAATGAGATCTGACGTCCCTCCTTGAGTAAATTGCCTTATAGAGACCCTTTCTTTCCTCATCTGTAAATTCTTCTGCCAACTCTTAGACGTATTTCTTCTTTTTATTCAATCCTTTCTTTTGTTAAACGTTAATAATGCCTGCACCTAATCTTTTACTTCAATGGGCCGGTAGTCTAGCCGGTTAGGATACTGCCCCGACATGGCAGTGATCGTGAGTTCGAATCTCACTCGGCCCACTTTTTTTAACTTAAGTTGAGGTCTTGAACGCTTTTTCAACTAAACTCCAAGAAGTTTCTGTGGTTATACTTCCCTCAGCACTAAAACTACTGATATTTCCATCCAAAACTGCTTGATATATTTCAGAATTAACATCAGACTCATTTAGAATGAATGTATTTTTCAAAGGAATTTCCACTCCTGAATAAAATATTGCTCTACCTGGCATTGAAATATCTTCAGTAGAATATTGACCCGAACCTAATAATTGTCCATCTGCATAAAGTTGGTAACCAATAATTGGAACTGTGAATGTTTTTTCACTTGGATTCTTTACAAGAAAAGTAACTTCCAATTTGGCAAAATTTTCAATTTTGTTAACATCTTTAACCTCCACATCTAGCAAATCAATTTCAACTTGTTCTAATTCTGGATTATCAAGACTAGCATACCATACAATTATGCCCATCATTCCAAACAATCCTGCGATTGCAGCATAGACTATTATTTTACTTTGTAATCCCAATTCAATGATATCACATTATGGACAACTAAAAAAGGTTGTCAAGATCCAAATACATAATATTTGATTTGAAACATGAAATATTATGACTCCATTAGAGCAAGCAATAATTTTGTGGATTCATCTTCTTTCAGCTGCTATTTGGGTAGGAGGTTCACTTTTCATCGGAATTGTTTTTTCACCTCTTCTCAAAACAATGTTTGGTTCCGTTGAAGAAAGAATACAAATTATGATTAAAGTTGGTAAAAGATTCAACAAAATTGCTGTTCCCTCATTAATAATTCTCATGGGTACTGGTTTATACAACTCACATGTGCTTCTAAGTAAACCTGATTTGTTAATGGCCACAAGCTACGGTAATTTTCTTACCGTTAAAATAATTTTGGTTATTGCATTAATTATTACATATGTAATACATGTAAGAGTCATTAGAAAAGATGTAGAAGACAAGATAATGTCAAAACAAATGTCACAGCATCAAATTCAAAAATTAAGAAAAAAGATTATCATTCTTGGAGAAATTACAGTAGTCTTATCCGTAGCAATCTTATTTTTTGCATCTTTACTTGATGCTGGTGTTTGAGACACCTTCTATCCTAATCTCGAAACCATCACTTAATTTGCCTATGCCATATTTACAGCCAGTGATTTTTGAAGTCACAAACAAATTTGTTTCTAAATGTTTTGAAATATTATTAACTCTAAAAATTGTCATTTCATTAGTAAGACTTGCTGGTAAAACAAGCATATCTGCAAGACGTTCATCAACACCAAGATTGTTTTCAGTAAAACTTTCTAGATCTAAATTAAATTTCTCTGCTTTATTATCAAAAATTGAATCAACCCCAATTATTGATTCCTCATCAATACTAAAAATCAATAAAGATGCTCCTGAATCAATTGCACTTTCTTCATTTATCTGTGTTTGAACAACAAATTTTCTTTCAGTTAATTTTTTTTCAATGCTTGCAACATGTTTTTTTACCAATTCATTTGGCAAATTAGAAAATGAACAAAGTAATTTTACGTTTTTTGTTTTTCTTTGATACAATAAAATTGACTTTACACTAGATGGTAGAACATCCACATTTACTTCTCCTCCACCTTTAGGATAATAACCACGTTTGATTAATTTAATTGAAAATTTAATCCCCATTCTTGAATATGCTTCTCTTAAGACATATTGAGTATAGTCAATTGTTGGACTCCACAGAGTATCTGTACCTCCTTTAATTGTTAAATTTAATTTTTTTTGGCAAATTGCTGCTACTGGAATCAATACTTGTAGTATTAGAGATATACTTCCAGCTGTTCCAACATCTTCTATTAGATTACAACTTTTTACATTCCCTGGAACAAATTTCAAACTTGTTGAACCGATTTTTGCCCCTTCTACATCTGCATCACAAATTTTCTGAAGAATTTTTATCGCTGTAAGATGCTGTGCTCTTAATCCTGGAATCTTTCTGTTTTTTCTGATATTTTCTATAATTATAGGTCGTTTTGTAATACATGATAGCGTTATTGCGGTACGAATTATTTGTCCTCCACCCTCACCAAATTCCCCATTAATTTTTAGAAAATCCATCTGTTTCTACTCTTATTCAACACTTTATGATAGTTTTTTAAAAAGAAATTCTTTAGTCTTTTTGTATGAATGGACTATTGATAGGAAGATTTCAGCCATTTCACCTAGGTCATCTTGATGCTTTACGTTTTGCATTATCTAAAGTTGATAAATTATGGATAGGATTAGGTAGTTCCAACAAACCCTTACAAAAAAACAATCCCTTTTCTGCTGAAGAACGAAAGGAAATGATTCTATCCTCAATTGACGAATCTATGAAACAAAAAATTCAAATCTATTTTATTCCAGATTTAGAAAATCACATAAAATGGATTGAACTTATTGATACACTAGTACCAAAATTTGATATTATTTTCAGTAATGATGAATTAACTAGTCATCTTTATTCAAAGCGTGATATTGAAGTTTTATCAATACCATTTGTTAAAAGAGATATTCTTTCTGGAACAAATATTCGAGATATGATAATAAGCGATCAAAAATGGGAGGATCTTGTACCTGAAGGCACAAAAAATTTTTTGTATAAAACTAGTGCCAAGCAACGTTTGAAAAATCTCTAATTATAAATAAACCCCATAAGAAACTTACGTTGGCGATAAAAATTGGAATATTTATCAATGCTTCCTGGTCCTACAAATGTACCTAATAGAGTTATGAGAGCAATGCTTGCTCCCATCATTAATCATAGAAGTGATGATTTTGTTGAATTATACACTGATGTAGTTGAAAAAACACAACAGGTTTTTCAAACACAAAATGATATAGTGGCATTATCTGCATCTGGAACTGGAGCAGTTGAAGCAAGTGTAGTAAATATTGTAAAAAAAGGTGATAAAATTATAATTCCTGTTAATGGAGAATTTAGTAGTAGACTGGCAGAATTAATTGAAGCTCAAGGAGCTCACGTAGTAAAACTTCAAACTTCTCCAGGAGAAAATGCAACTTTCGATCAAATAAAAGAAGCATTTGATAATAATAAAGATGTTAAAGCATTCTACGTCGTGCACAATGAAACCTCTACTGGAACAATGGTAAATTATCTTGATAGAATATCCAATTTGACATCACGTAATGATGCCATGTATATTGTAGATTCTGTTTCTTTACTTGGAGGCGTTCAACTTCCAGTTGATAAATGGAACATTGATGTATGTATGACCGGAGCACAAAAAGCAATTGCTGCACCTCCTGGAATTTCTCCAATATCGGTTAGTCCTAAAGCCAAAAAATACATGATTGCAAATCAACCTACAACAATGTACTTCAATTTAGCAAGATATTTCAAATATTATGAAGAATCAAAGCATACTCCATTTACTCCAGCATTACCTTTACTTTATGCATACAGAGAGGCATTAACCATTATGTTAGAAGAAGGACTTGAAAATGTATACAAACGCCATAAGGTTTGTTCTGATGCTCTATATTCTAGTTTAAGTGCAATTGGTCTTACACCATTTGCAAAAAAAGAAGATCGTTCAATCTCAATTATTGCATTAAACTATTTGGATGGTTTAGAAGACAAAACTTTTAGAGACACACTAGCTGAAAAATTCAAAGTGTTAGTAGCTGGAGGATTTGGAAATCTTAAAGGTAAAGTATTCAGAGTTGGATGTATGGGCGAAGTTAACAAATATCATGTAATGAGAACAGTCTCTGCAATTTCATCAACATTAGCTATGATGGGATATGATACAGATGCCCAAGTAGGTCTCAAAACAGCAGAAGAAAAACTCAAAGCTCTCTAGTCCATGTTAACTTAATATCACGAAGTGTTTCTTTCGTGTTAACATAGACTTGATTCATACTTTGACTTCTAGATTTTGTTTATCTATTACTGGTTATTATAGAATCGAGTAGAATATGAATAAGATTTACTTTATAATTCCCTTAGTTTTGGTATTAGGACTAGGAATTGGATTATCTGTACAAGTTAAAGCAGAGGAAAATCTGATTCCTTCTTGGATTAAAAATACTGCCAAGTTTTGGGTTGACGGTCAAGTCAGTGATACAGAATTTCTTAATGCCCTCCAATATCTAGTAAATTTGGGGATTATGGTAGTCCCAACATCAGAAAATATTGAATCTAACAGTAATCTTAATGTGAAAATACCCTCGCCATCTGAAGTATTTGGCAGATCTGAGCAGTGGGAATTTCCTACAGCTAAATTCCTTCCACGTCAAGAGGATTTGGGAAATGATTGGAAATTAGGAACAAAAGAAGATTATACTGAACCACCTACTAATGGTGTTGGTGGTACAGATAGTGCATCTAGATTAGTTCTTGTTGGAAATAAGACAACAAATTATGAGCCACAATACCTAGAATATGCTATGAAATCTTCTACTTATTATAATTATTTTCATGAACAATATGGAAGAATAGATGTAACTATTGTCCAATCTGATACTTTCTTAGATCTTGATACGCAGTTTGTTGATAAAATGAACATATATTCTTGGAAAACTATCAAATTAGATAATCCGATAAAAGACTGCGTTTTTACAGTGATGGTGGAAGGTGTAGAAGGATTACCTAATAAAAAATACATAGTAACATCTTATTGTTTCGTAGATGATTATTTTATTACAATTAGTGGGTCAAATAAAAAATGGGATAATGCAGTCCAACCCATAGTTATGTTTACAAAAATAGTTCGCGATAAAATTAATTCCTAGAAGATTTATAATTCATTTTTTCCAGAAATTCCCAAAATTTTATGTGCAGATCTGATTAATCATGTAAAGATATGATTGCGCGTGGAGATTTGCCAGTTAATTATAACACCATTTTTTATCATGAAGAAAATTCATAATTATTTTATGATTCTTCCATCTTCTTCATTTTTACAAGAATATCTTTGCCTTTCTTTGTTAGTGAATAAATCCTACCAACCTTTTGTTTTGGAGTAAGACAAACTACTACATTTCTCTCTTCAAGTTCTGTAAGTGCTCTACTAACATTTGCAAGATTGATACTAAGATCTTTTGCGAGAAAAGTTGGTGTTCGTGGAGTATCGATCTTTATTACTATTGATTTTCTTGTCTTACTGGCAATAACATAGCTTATCTCATCCCATGACATTGGGCATGGTTGTTCACTTGTTTATTTCCGTTCTATTATCAATCAACTATCAATTACTTATCAAACGTTAAATAAATGAGAAAAAATCTTTGTTTTATCTTGGATGAACTAATCAATAATGTTAATGAGTTAATTAGATTAGAAAAAGGAGATCTAGGTAGACTAACACACATTAAAGATACTTTACAACAAAACAAAACACTGTATGAATCAGATAAGGAGTATCTAGAAAAATTATCCAGACAGTATTTGGATGGTAAACCAAATGAAGACGAAACGCATTACGATCAACCAAATTCAAATTTGTTTTGTTTCAAATGCAGTCAAAATTTGAAATCGAATAATAGTTTTTGTCCAACATGTGGAACTCCTCAAGAAAAACAACAAGCAGAATCATTTTGTGGAAAATGTGGCAATAAAGTATACGGTAATAATCCTTGCATAAGTTGTAATCAATCCTCAAACAGTCCAATTAAAAAACCTAAGAAAAAAGGACGAAATATTGGAATTGTTGTTGGCGTAATTATTTTTCTATTTTTTGTATTGGTAATTTCATCTTCAAATAATAATGAATCAACAGAAAAGACATCAAATGATATATCTCATATCAAAACTGTAGATTGGGAGAACACTACTCCAGAGATACGGCAAAAAATTTTAGATAAAACTGAATATGATTGGCAAGAATTATCTTATGATGAATTGATGAGACATAATGAAAAATACATTGGAAAAACAGTCAATCTTCGTGGTCAAGTAATACAAGTACAGAATGTATATCGTGATGAATATATGGCATTGGTGAATAGTAAATGTGAGACTTTTCTTGAGTTTTTTTGTAATGATGATCCGATCTGGATTAATTATTCAAACGTGAGAATCTTAGATGATGACATAATATCCTATTGGGGTGATGTTAAAGGATTAAAAAATTATAACTCAGTAATGGGTGCTCCAATGACCGTACCAGAGATCGATGTAATTGCGATAGACATATCAGTCAAGAAAGGTGAAAGATGACTGATAAAGAATTCTGTCACAAATGCGGTTCTGAATTTTCTGACAGGAATAATTTCTGTACAAAATGTGGAACTTCTAAACTAAATCAAACAAAAGATAATTCACTAACTGACAATTATGAGAAAGAAAAATCAATGCCAGATTACGATGCAAAATCCAATCTACCTTGGTATCGCATTCTCGGTGCTATCGGTGTAACTACAATTATCTTTGTTGGACTAATGAGACTATTGGAATTTCCATACGGTCTATTTATTGGAGTTTTTTCTGTTTTTTTAATTCCATGGATATCTGTAAAGAGTCTTAAAAATCAAAGAAAAAAAAGTCTTGTAATCATCATAATCATTTCTATATTCATTTCAGCAATAGTATTCTCTTATTCTTAATTACTCTGAAATTATTCTAAAACAATTATAATTCATTTTTCCAGAAATTTCCAAAATTTTGTATGTAGATCTGGTTTTACTTACAAAGAATTGATTGCTCGTGGGATTTTGCTCCAGTTTGTAATATACTCCTATTCTCATTTATTCATAATCCTTATTTTTCTAGAAAGACTTCTAATTATATGGATGATAAAGAAACTCTTGTAAAAAAATTAACTGAATCAAAACAAGAAGTATTTGAACTTGTAAAAAAAATAAACACATTTGATGGAATCAAAATATTACTTTCTTTTATGGAATCTCTTCATGATGAATTAATTCAAGAAGCTTATCAACTTGAAACTAGAAATCTACAAAATAATGTGCTTCATTTGGCAATGATTGATGCTACTTCATCTAATATTTCAATAATTCATGAATTACTACCATTAATCTTACAGTTTTCAAATATGGAAAAGAATGAACTTACTCGTACACATACGATTATCACTACTTTAGCAACTGATGAACATACTCCTGAAGTACAAAATTGGATAGCAAAACAATTTGATGAAAATAATGATACTATGTTTACTATGTCTATGCAATTATTAGAAGGATCTTTTAGAGCTAAACGTTTTATTTTAATCAAAGACTATAATACAACATCTGAAAATGATCAACTTTATTCAATCATTGATTTGATTCGAAAATATTCGACTTTACGTTCTATACCTTCTATTTTACGCCAAAAAATATCTGCTAGAGTTACTTCTGAAGGAAAAATTACCTTCAATGATCCAAATCCACAATATGCACTATCTAGGAAAGAATTTCATCCACGAAAATTTGATTCACATGAAAATTTTCCTTTTTGGAAAAAAAATGTCTTAGATACTACAAAAGAAGGATTGCTTTCAACTAGATTGTCTAGAGATGCCCCAAAACAAAGAACTATACAAGATTTAGAACATAATCAATTTTTTGATGAATTTATCAAACTACCTGAAATTTCTAAAAATTTCGAACAAAGATTTGATATTTCATTATCACATTTTCGTGATATTACTTTAGCAATTAAACGTGTATCTTTGTCAAGTACAACCTCTGTCGTCTCACTACCAAAACCTCGATTAATTTCTAAAATCAAAAAATTATCTAGTTGTTCAAAATCTGAAATTGAAAAAGTTTTAGATATGTTTATTTTAAAAATTGGAGATCCAATTTTTGGAAAATATATTTTCAAAAATGGATTAGAATGTATTTACAGTTGGTCCTTGATAACATTCCCTCTTGATAATATGATGACTGATTTGTATGATGAATGGATGGATGGAAACAAAAAAGGTATTGATTTTGAAATTGATTGTAGAGAAATTCTTCAATCACAATCATGTTCAGTTTTGAATGATCGTCTATTATTACCCCCACTAAACACTGATCTTGATGTAGTTTGTTCAAAAGGAAATATTCTTTTTATTATTGAGTGCAAAGCTGAAGCAAGAAGGAATGTACGTGAAAGTACACAAACACATCAATTTGAAAATTATTATGAGAAACTTCTCTTTAAATCAGAATGGATTAGTAAAAATTTCAAGCGCTTCTCAGAATTTCTAAATAAAAATACTTTTGATCCTAATGAAAAAATTGAATTTATTGTACCTCTTTTAGTTACAAGAATTCAACAATTAAACTCACTCAATATACTTACTCTTTCTTTAGATGAACTCAGAGAAGTCATTTCAAAAGTTGATATAATTAAAGACGATTGCTCTTTAGAAATTTCATTGGACTCTAATGTAACCCTTCAAATTCCAGTATTTCCAGTGAATTATAATAAAAATACTTTTGATATGATATAGAAAATTATAATAAATTTAATTTTAGATTTTAATTACAATTTCATTTAGTTCTCCTTCTTTCATATCAATAATAAGAATACTGATGTTGGAATTATTACATAATCTGTTTTTACTTCCAATAATGTCTTTGAAATAACCAAACCTTTGCCATTACCTGTTTTAGTAAGAAAATTTACCATAGGTGCTAATTCTTTATGATCCAGTTTATTCCTATATTTTACTTCAATAGGAACTTCTATTGTATCCCCATCATACAAAATGAAATCAACTTCTCTATTTTTGTCGTCTTTCCAATAAAATATGTGATTATAGTAATCATAGGTCTGTTTCTTTTTACTCATTGAAAATGCCCATCGAATAAGATGATCTGCAATAATTCCTTCTATTATCTTGCTCTGATTTACCTCATCTTCCAAATATTTGAGGCTAGTATCGAAATTTCCATTTGGACTCATCAACCCATTAAAAATATGTAAAAAGAATGGATCATGAAAATAGAATTTTCTATCATTTTGAATCTTGGGTATTTTTTTCTGATCCCCATAAAGATGAATGATTGATAAAACAAATAGATCGTGTAAAGCATATGCATACTCTGGTGCTGTATTTGGACTCCCTAATGCTGATTCTTTAGCAAGATTATTCCATGAAGTATGACTTGCCAAGCTTTTGATAATAGCCCCACCAAATTGTTTCAACAAAGTTTCATTTTTTCCTAATTCACTCCATTGACCTGTAATACTTTCTAAATAATTTGTATAGATACTTTCATGAATTGTATTTGTTTTAATTTTTTCACTTATTACTTTTGGAGTTCCACCTGTTAACATATAGTCATTTAATAGACTGTTAGTTTCATTTTGATATGCATTTAATTTTTCTATCTTTTCATCAATTTCTCCTGTAAGTAATTTTTTAAAAATTTCTTCTCTATTTCTAAATGAAAGTAAATTATTATCATTAATTAATTTCCTAATGTCATCATTTAACAGTGATGCATATTCTGCAAATTTCATAGGAAGCAAAATTTTATCATAACTATCATTGATTGTACCTTTACGTCCGGGTAATCGCTCAGTGGCATTTTTAAGATTAATGGCTTGTGAACCTGTAGCCATTACAGTACAATTTTTTAATTTATCACTATCTACTAACCATTTGATACCTTTTTGCCAATCTGTTACAGATGATGCTTCATCTAAAAACAAATAAGATCGTCTATCACCTCTTTGTCTACTACTTATTTTCAAATATGTTTCAATTAAATCTACAACATCTTGTTGAGAATTAGCTAAATCAAGAGAGTAGTATAAGATATTCCATGGATGTATTCCTTGTTCTAAAAAATCTCTAATCTGTAATTTAACTAGAGTTGTTTTACCTACTTGTCTTGGTCCACGTAGAGTGTAAACTACTGTGTTATTTGGTTCAAAATCATATTTAATTACATATCTTAACCTTGAATCATATTTTATTCCAGATTCTTCCCACTCTCTGATTTTTTTATCATCTTGTATCTTTATTGGATCTTTCCACCATGGGTTCAAATCACGCACGTCAGATTCTTTAATCATGCTTATTACCAGTGATCAGTTCTTTATATATTAGAAAATGACTAACTGATCAGTTCTTTATATATCTAAAATCAAGTAACTGATACTCTATTTTTATAATAAATCTAAAAGATTTACAATTCTTTTTTCACAAAAATTTTCAAAATTCTGTGTGCAGATCTGATTATACATAGTAATTTTTATTTGCTCGTGGAAATTTGCTTTAGATGATTGTAATTTTCTTAGCTTTAATTCATTTATAATGAAAATTCATGCCTAAAATTATTATAATTCTTTGATCACCATTGAAATTTTTGGGGAAATATTTTTGCATCTTCTGGATGTCTTCTAACAATATACTTCACACCATCATCAATTTGACGTATCATCAATGGACCATACTTTGATACCATCTTCTTAAGATGTCGTTCTACAGTCATTTGGGATAATCCTACTTTTTCAGCACTCATATCTATGACTTCATTCCATTCTAACATCTGACAATCTGAATAATCTATTTCTTCTAAAACAAATTCTCTAAAAATAGGCTCAGTTCTCTTGTTCTTAGCCATACTAGATTCTTCTAAATCTACATAATTATTACTCACACACATGTCGAGTGATACATTTCTAGGGTTTTTGAGATAATTACATGATTTACATAGGATTTGTAAATTTGTGTGTGTGTTGTTAGTATTATCATTATCCCTATGATCTAAAACTAATTGTACATCACGAGGAAGTTTTCCACAACATTTACAATAATTACCATCTCTGTTGGAAATTATAGGATATAGTCTATCTCTTGTTCGTTTATTCATGTTACTCATACATAATAACCTCAGTTTTTGTTAAATTACAACTTTGTAGATATTTTTGTACTCCTTGTGTGTGAGAATACAATGACATTTTCTTTTCCTCAAATTCTGAAATTTTTGAAAGAATTTTTAATTTTGAATCTAAATCATCACATTCTGAATACAAGATTTGTAAATCTTCAATAGCATTATCACAAAGAATTATTGAATCTTGTAATGATTCGCAATAGTCATTGATACATTCATTTTCAAACCATTTTTCACCACTTTCTCTAATTTGATGGTTAATTTTTTCTACTGTAGATACACTGCACTTTAATTTTATAGCAATAATTTCATTCGTATCTCCCCGTAAACGAAGTTTGTTTACCATTTTCCGTCTGGATTGAATTGCTAGTTGTCCTAATGATGTATTTTCATCATCAAATTTTGGGTTGGGAACTTCAATCCTTTCCATTTCTAACAGAGTATAGGATTTTCTCAATTCAATTCACCCCGAATTAGTCTACAGGAAGGGTATTCATGATGATGTTTTACGCATAATTCTAACTGATCATGCAGTTCTCCAGCTTGTAACTCCTTTTTTGTGGATGGGAGTCTAAATTCCACCTCATGAATCAAACACTTTACAAATTCCATCTTTTCTCTACTATACAGTAGATACCGTATGAGTAGGGGAAACAGAATTTCATTGTTAGAATCTGTTAAGAGACGTGATCCAAATATTACAGGAGTAAAATACAAGATTTCTCAGAAAGAAAGCCAAAAAATTGATTTTATTGCTAAAGTTCTTGATTATTCATTAACACATAAAAAATTCTCAGTTATAGAATTAAAAAAAGATCTTGGAATTTCCAGAAACAGTTTAGATAGAACAATTCATTTGTTATTGGAAAAAAATATGATAGTTCTTCATTCAGTTGAATTAAAAAATAAAAAACTCTATAAAATAAAATCAAAAACTAAAGTCAAGCAATATCAAAAAGATCTCTATAAGTGGAAAATGTTCAAAATTTCACTTAAAACAATTTTCAAAGATAAAACATTACGTTGGTTTGATAATTATCAACGTTTTCAAAAACAATTTGGAATTATGATGCAAAAAAGTGAAAAAATAAGAAAATTTCAAGCTAGAAATGTTTCCTATTTACAATCCATTCCTTTACATTTGGATAAAAAACTACAAGAAAGAATTACCAACATTCCTTATCCAAAAACTGTCTATTTGGAATCAATTAATACCACTGAAGCATTTAAAATCATAAATAAATATCTTAACAGAAGATTGTGTGATGTATGTTTGAATAAAGGTAATCTTGTTAATGTAATTAACATTTCTGAAACTGAAGTTGCATGTGTAAAATTTGGTCATGTATTTTTTAATTAACAAATAATGTACTAAATGGTTCTTGAATTTTTTCTTTTTGAAAGATATTAATTTTTTTTATTAGTATATGTACAAATAATAATATTCCAAATGGAATTGTTATTCCAAATGAAAGAAATATTGTAGCAATAAAAATTTCAATTACTTCCTTTCTTGTAAATTCAATCATTTGGAAGAATCCCTTTGCTCCTTAATTCATCTAATAATCTTTGATCATTTCGTGCCTGATTTTCCTTTAAATCTTGTACTTCTTTTCTTAGTTGGGAAACAAGATAATTCTCTTGCTTTAATCTTTCAATCTCTAATTCATTCTTAGTTTGATCAAATACAACCAAATCAGGTTCTAATTCTAAATACATGTTCAGCTTCTCTCCATCATTCATTCTGTCATATTGCATCAAGTATCCACCATGTCCAGTCATCTTATGTGCATAATTTTCATCATGTTTTCTTGTAGCTAATGTAAAGAAATATGCTCTAAAACTATGTGATGTAATTTTGTAAAATCCATTTGATGAATATTTTTCATTGTATCCAAGTCTTTCTAACACACTTGCCATTGCCATCTGTTCTGATCTACCTCTAGTTTTGAAATCCCCTTTGGAATTTGTAAAAACATAATCACTATCATTCAATTTTTGATAATATGTCATTATTTTCTCTTCACATTCTTTTGAAACAAATGTTGTCCTTCCAGTTTGAGTTTTTGTATATTTGGCATCAATTCTAATCATTATTCTATCAAGTGTAAAATCCAAATCTTTTTTCTTAATATGTAATGCTTCACCTAATCTCATTCCAGAACTACTACAAGCCAAATACAATGCCTGTCTCTTTGGGTTACGTGCATGTGCTATTACCAAATTTCTAAGCTCTTGTTTCTTTAGTGGATATTTTTCCTCAACAGTTTTTCTTGGGAATTTTAACAACTGCTTGATGTCTTGAGGATTAGTTTTCACTCCTAGAAAATATAGATATGATCTTAGAATACTGAATCTTGTTCTTATTGTATAAGCTCCAGCTTTGTTAGTTACATTCCAATCTATCCATTCTTGAAGGAAATCATATAGTGTATCTTCATATTTTTCATCTCCTTGTTTTGTTCTAATCTCAATTAACTCCCCGCAGATTTGATCGGGAGTGCTTTGATGTTTTTCATGCACAAATTTTTTGAAATTATTGATTGAAGCTTGAATATTTTCTCGTGTATTTGTGGCTAGACAACCTAATTTTTCTTCAAAATCTACGGTGGTTCGCTTTTTTGTTAGAATGCTCATTTCTCGTCATATCCTTTATTCAATTTCAATAAAATAGCGGTTTTCGAATTTATGGATTTTACGGGTTGTAGTTTGAAGGCTCTCTCAAGGTTTAACTTAATATAAGGAAATTCGAGACCGATCACATTGACTTTCAATAAAGGTTCATTGGTACTAATAGATTATACTGCTAAAGTTAAAGATAGTGAAGAGGTTTTTGATACCACTATTGAAGAAGATGCAAAAAAACATTCTATTCATGAATCAAATGTAAAATATCAACCAAAACTTGTTTCAATTGGCGAAGTATCTTATCCTGTTCTTAAAGGATTAGATGAAGCACTAGCTAAAACAACCGTTGGAGACAAACTTACTGTTGAGGTTACACCTGACAAGGGATTTGGTGAAAGAGACTCTGGCAAAGTTAGAATGATTCCTATTAGAAAACTTGGTGAAGATGCAGAAAAAGTTTCTGTAGGAGATACAATTGAAGTTGACAATAAAAGAGGAATTATCAGATTTATTGGCTCAGGAAGAGTCCAAATTGACTACAACCACAGATATGCAGGTAAAACAATTCTTTATGACGTTAATGTAATAAAATCGCTTGATTCTCCAAATGATAAAGTAGATGGAATTCTGAAAAATAGATTGCCATTAGAGGATTCTAAAATTACATTTGAATTAAAGGATAAAGAAGTAAGCATTACAATTCCAGAAGAGATATTGAGAGCAGATGGACTTCAAATAATGAAACATTTCATTCAATTAGATATTTTCAAGTTTGTTCCATCTTTAGAGAAAGTCAACTTTATTGAAACACATCTAAACAAACAAACTCAGACCAAGAAAACTGAAACCAAAGAAGAAAAAATACCTGAACCAAAAACAGTTTAAGTCAAATTACGTTTGTAGTCTTTGCAAGATTCAATGCTTTTCTTTCTGTCATCTCGATTTCTTTTAAAATAGTATATCTTTCAGGTCTTAGTTCTTGTGCAATCATAAGAGCAGTAACAACTTCATCTGATTTTAAACCAACTTGTTTAGCTGAAGTGGGTGCACCAACATCTTTCAAAGTTTTTGCAATTTTTTTCCAATCCTGACCTTGTAACTTAGCCATCATAATAGATCCAATACCACATTTTTCTCCATGAAGTCCTTTACCTGGCGCAATCTTATCTAAAGCATGAGAAAAAAGATGTTCTGCTCCTGAACATGGTCTACTACTACCAGCAATACATGATGCTACTCCTGCACTAATCAACGCTTCAACAATTATCCTTGCATCAAGACCATTTTTTGCATAATAACTTGAATTTTCCATAACTATTTTTGCACTCATCAACGCCAAATCTGCAGAATATCTACCATAATATTCCCCAGTTTTTTCATGTCCTAACTGCCAATCTTTAACCGCTATAATATTTGCAATAAGATCTCCACAACCACTTGCTAAAAGTTTTGCAGGAGCTTTACGTATAATATCAATATCTACAAATACTCCTAACGGTGCGGACGCAACAATTGAATGTGGTTTATCGCTAACTATAGAAACAAATGGACTTGCCATTCCATCATGTGATGCCGCTGTTGGCATACTCACAAATGGCTTACTAAGATTATATGCAATCATTTTTGCAGTATCTACAGAACGACCTCCTCCAATACCTGCAATTAGATCACTTTGATCTGTTTTTACATCTTTTTGAATCTGATTAATAGCTGTAATTGTATTATCACCAGACGTATGCCAAACAAATTTTATTTTATTAGATTTTAGTGAGTCTTCAATTTTTCTCTTAATAATCTTCTTTACATTTGTTCCACTGATTAATGAAATTCTTTTCGGTTTATTGAGCGAATTTACAAATCTTCCAAAATCACCTATGTTTTTCTCCCCAATTTCAATGAGCCTAGGCAATTCCATCGTATGCGATTGCATGCGATCATGACTTTTTGTCATTATTTATCATTTCAATGGAACAAAAAGTTATTTAAAAGGGTGTCATGCATTTCTTATTATCTCTAATAGGTGTATTTTGTCAAATAACGTTGAAGAAAAAATTCTGCATGGGACTACCACTGTAGGTATCAAGGCTAAAGACGGTGTCGTATTATGTGCTGATATGAGAGCCAGTGCTGGATATTTTATTGCAAATAATAATACTATGAAAATTCAAAAAATCGATGAACATGCAGGCCTGACTTTAGCTGGTGGAGTAGCTGATGCACAAAACATTGTAGATATTCTTCGTTATCATTCAAATCTTCACAGAGTAGAAAAACAAGAACCGATTTCGATTCATTCACTAGCTCGACTTTGCTCTCTCATATTTCATCAAAATCGTGGTTATCCGTTTATGGCAGATATTCTTGTTGGTGGTTATGATTCAAATGGATCTGCATTGTTTAACATCGACATGTTTGGTTCAGTTGAAGCAAAATCTTATGTGACAACAGGTAGTGGTTCTCCTGTAGCATATGGTTTGTTAGAAGAAGAATATAGATCTGATCTAACAATAGAAGAAGCAAAAAAAATAGCCCTAAGAGCAGTAAAAGCCGCAATAGTTAGAAACATTGGTACTGGCGATGGAATTAACATCGCAGTTATGGATAAAGACGGATTCCGTCTATTGACCGATGAACAAAAGAAAGCAGTCATCGAACTTTAGTGATTTAATGCAAAGAAAACAGCAACAAAAAGAATTACCTCCTAGCCAAAATATGATGGCCACTATACTGCAAAGTATACCCAAAGAAGCTAAGGTAACAAAAATAGAATATGAAGGACCAAGAATTGCTCTATATACAAATGCACCACGTTATCTGATGGAAAACAATGAAACAATTTCGAATCTTGTTAATATAATAAAAAAGAGAATTGTTGTAAGAACTGATGAATCCATTAGAAAATCAGAAGAAGATGCAAGAAAAATTCTAGCAGAATGTATTCCAAAAGATGCAAATTTTCAAGGAGCATTCTTTGATACTGCTACAGGCGAAGTCTCAATTGAAGCTAAAAGACCTTGGTTACTACAAAGAGATGCAAAAGAATTCAATCATGCTGAAATAACTGAAAAAATAGGTTGGAAATTACGTATAAGAAAAGCTACTACCATACCATCACGTACTATTCAAACAATAAACGCAAATCTCAAACTTACATCTACTGAACGAAGTAAACAATTCAAACAAATTGGAGATGAAATATTTAGACCTCGACTAGCACAAAAATCTGAGGTATCTCTCATAACTCTTGGCGGATTTAGTCAAGTAGGAAGATCTTGTATGTTGTTATCTACTCCTGAAAGTAAAATTCTAGTAGACTGTGGTATTAATCCTGGCGCAAAGCACCCAATGGATTCATTTCCACGATTAGATTTTCTTGATATTACATTAGATGAGCTTGATGCAATCGTAATTGGTCATGCACATTTAGATCATACAGGATTCTTACCTGCCTTATGTAAATTTGGTTACAAGGGGCCAATCTATTGTACTGAACCAACACTTCCAATGATGAATCTCATTCAGTTAGATGCAATCAAAGTTGCTGCTGCACAAGGTAGGACGCCAATGTATTCAGAAAGAGATGTAAAACAAATCATGAAACAGGCAATAACTCTACCATATGGCACCGTTACAGATATTTCTCCTGACATTAAATTGGTTCTTGCAAACGCAGGTCATATTCTAGGTTCTGCACTGTGTCATTTCCACATTGGAAATGGTGATCACAATTTTGTTTATTCTGGTGATATTAAGTTTGGCAAAAGTATTTTGTTTGAAGCAGCAAGCTGGAATTTCCCAAGGGTAGAAACTTTGTTGATTGAAAGTACATATGGTGCCAAAGAAGATATTCAACCAACTAGACAAGAAGTAGAGTCTGCTTTCATTAATGCAGTAAACAATACTCTTGCTGACGGAGGGAAAGTTCTCATTCCAATTCCTGCAGTTGGCCGTGCTCAAGAAATTATGATGGTAATTGATCATTACATGAAATCTGGTGAAATGGTTGAAGCACCCGTTTTTACAGAAGGTATGATTTCAGAAGCTTCAGCAATTCACGAAGCATACCCTGAATATTTAGCTAGAGAACTAAAACAAAAAATCTTGGAAACTGATGATAACCCATTTGATTCAGAATACTTTACAAATATTGAACATGCTGATGCGAGAGAAGAACCAATGAGGGATAACTCCCCCTGCATTATTTTGGCAACATCTGGAATGTTAGAAGGAGGACCTGTTTTGGAATATTTCAAAAATATCGCACCTGATAAAAAGAACAAGGTTTTGTTTGTTTCATATCAAGTTAATGGAACTATGGGAAGAAGAGTTTTGGATGGCTCAAAACAAGTTACTATGCTAGGTAAAGAAGGAAAAGTTGAAGTTGTTACAATAAATTGCAGCGTTGAAAAACTTGACGGATTCAGTGGACATAGTGATTATAACCAACTGATGTCTTTTGTTCAAAGACTAAGACCAAAACTTCGTAGAGTACTTGTAAATCACGGAGAACGAAGAAAATCAGAAAACTTGGCAATGAATATTAGAAGAATGTTTAGAGTTCCTGCGCATTATCCTCAAGTTCAAGAAGCGATAAAACTATTTTAGATCGTATTCTGGTTTCCATATTTTGATGCTAGATGGTGCTACAATGATTCTTTCTTCACCTAATCTTGCAATATCTGCACCTTCAGTTTTTGCAATAGAATACAATTCCTCAACTACTTTTCGAAGTTGTTCCACATCTTTTTGAGCCAACGGTGTGACTCTGAGAATTAAAATCATCTCTTTTTTGATGTCTTCTTTTATTGAATGAACATCACTAATATCTCGTATGGTGATAGCTTTCAAATAGGTTGGATTTTCCTGTTTTTGCATCCTTGAGGAAAATGCGATCTACTCCTTCAAAAACTCTTCCTTAGTTTTAACTAATTTTAAAAAAAATTCATGCCTAAATTCTAAATTTAATGTAGGATTCTTCTTCAGCATGTTGTGTAATGATTTCATCTTTTGTATTGTCCTTATTGATAATAACTGATACTTGTTCTCCTCTTGGCGCATCTGAATATCTTAAGGTAATAGAAGATGCAAATTTCACATATGCATCTACATTTTTTCCACGCAGAATTGAAACTGGTCCCATATGATCACGAGCCTGAAATAAAATATCTCCAGGCAATGCAATTGCCTTTATCATTTCATTTTCATCTTTATTTCTCCCAACAACAAATTTAGTTTCTTCATCAAACCTGAAATGTCTTCCAATCTTTAACAAATCAATATCATTTATTGTAGGAGTTTCAATATGTGCAAACAAATCTTTTGCACGTAATCCAAATGTTGGATCAGTTAAAAGACATCCACCTCCTGCATTTGGTGGATTTTCAATTCCATATTTTTTTGCCATGTCCAGTTGTGCTCTCCTTGTTCTTCCTTTAATCATTCCAAGGTTTTCTCTTTTGATTAATCCATTTTTCTCAGGATCTGTTTCTGGAAGTAATGCTGCAGATAACGGCCTTACAATTTTTCCTACAAGACCTGATTCTTTTTCAATAGTTCGTAATGCAGGACCATGTTGACTCATTGGTCTTTGCCCTAATACTTCTCCTGAAATTATAAATTCAGCTCCAATCTCATCCATGTGTTTTTTTGCAGCATTAAACATCATGGCCCTACAATCTATACATGGATTAAATCCAGAACCAATACCATGTTTTGGATGTTTTAACATCTCAATGTATTCATCACCAAGATATACTGTTTTTAGATTGACATTAAGATCGTCTGCTCTTTCTCTGATCTCAAAACCACAACCTCTACCACAATCAAAATCACAAAAAGGAGTCTTTATTGCAACAGCTGAAACTTCAAAGCCTTGTTCTTGCATCATTCTTACTGCAAGCTGACTATCTAGACCACCAGATAATAGAGCAACTACCTTCTTCTTTTCTTCTGTCACAATCATCAAAATCGAAATTCCAATATACAAACTTTGCATCATACATAAATTAAGAAACGAATAATATTTTTTTGTGAAGGAACGAAGAAAAAATCTTCTCAAATTCGCTCAAAAGATCGACTGTGATACACTAGTCACATTTGAGCCTGAAAATTTATTCTACATGACTGGATTCTGGGGCGAAGCTATAGGAATATTGGAAAAAGGAGGAAAAACTACCGTAATTACACCAGAACTTGAAGTTGGCCGTGTCAAGGAAGAATCTGAAAACTGTGATATTATTACAGCCGAACGAGGCATGGGTCTGATTTCTTCATTAACTAATAAAATCAAAAAAAAGAAAGTTTGTACTGATTGCCAGAATTACTCTATAATGACAACTCTCAAAAAATCCATTCCTGCAATAAAATCATCTACTGAACCATTTTACAATTCCCGTATAATCAAAGATGAAAAAGAGATCATTATTCTAAAAAAAGCTTCAAAAATAATTGATGAGATGTATAATATTTGTTATAAAAAAATGAAAGTAGGTCAAAAAGAATCTGAACTGCAAACAATCTTGATGTCGTATGCAATGACGCAAAAAATGTTTGATACTGGATACAAGTCTACTCTCAATCCTTTGATTATAGCTGGAGGACCAAATGGATCTTTACCACATGCACAAGTAACTGATAGAAAATTCAAAAAAGGAGATCTTGTAGTTGTTGATCTTACATTAAGATACAAAGGATATGTCTCAGATGCAACCAGAACATTTGCAATTGGAAAAATATCTCATCAAGAAAAACAAGTTTATGAAATTGTAAAAGAATCCCAAAAACTTGGATTGAAAGCTGTTAAACCAAATGTAAATTGTAAAGATGTAGATTTTGCATGTAGAAAATACATTGATGAACAAAACTATGGAAAATATTTCATTCATTCAACAGGTCACGGTATAGGACTTGAAGTTCATGAATTACCTACTATTTCATACAGAAGCGAGACCAAACTAAAAGAAAATATGGCAATTACAGTAGAACCTGGAATCTACATACCAAACAAATTTGGAGTTAGAATTGAAGACTCTTTAATTGTAAAAGACAAACCAGTTATTCTGCACAAATTCACAAAAGATCTAATTACTATCTAATTTTAATCATAATAGTTTACAATATCGATTACATGTTTTGCATCTGAATTTTTAGCTTCAATTTTTTTTGTATCCGAATTTACATTCCAATCATACTCTATCTTTCCTTTATAAGATTCAAATGTCAAAATCACTTTGTACATATTTTCAGTAGATTCATCTGCACTAGAAACAACAAGATTCACTTTTGTCCTTTTATCATCATATATTTTTTCATCAGGATACTCTGTTGCGATTTGTTCAATTATAGCATTCATTACAGTTAATCCTTTTTCATTTGGACCATTATATGACATTAAAAGTTCCACAATTTGTTTTTGATCATTTGTTAAATTATCTGGAAAACTACTTTGCAAATCACTTTTTGTTAATTCTGGAATTACAAAAATCACAAGTATTCCTATTATGCCTAGATAAATCGGGGCTCTTTTCTTTAGAAACGCCTTAAAATCTGATTTTTTCGGTTTTTCTTCCTTCTTTTTGATATCTTTATCCATTTTATTTCCTTGTTATCAATCAGTATTTTGCAGTTAAAATTAAAACTTGCCAAGGAAATATAATTACTCCATTTTTTTTAGTATATGGAATAGTATTTTGTTTGACTGCCTGTTTCAATTCTTTTCTTTTAGATGTATCTAACGAATTTAATTTTTCTTTGAGTGGTTTGGCAATGTATTTTAGATAATTTTTCCAATAATCATCAAATTTCCCTGGACTATAACTAAAAGTAAAATCCTTTATTGAAATTTTTGAAAATCCTGCCTTTCTGACTTCATTATTTAACGCACTTTTTGTTCCAAATCTATCCATATTAGGTGAATCAGGCGGTATGTAATCTGGAATAAACTGAGTTACAGCATCTAAAATATTACTAAAAAATGGAACTTTATCCTTGTGTCCATGAACAGATATTCCAATTATTCCTGCCTTTTTGAGGCTGTTTCTGATATTTTTTAATGCTTTTTGTGCATTGGGGAAAAAGAACAATCCATACTGACATGTTACAATATCAAATTCATGAGAAAAACTAAACTTTTCAGCATCAATATTTATAAAATCTAAATTAGATTTTACTCCATTCAATTTCTTTGCAATTTTAATTGCAGAAACTGAAGCATCTGCTCCAACAACATATCCTGAATTTCCAACTTTATCTCTAATTTTTTTTGTGACTACTCCAGTACCACATGCAAGATCTAAGACACTATTACCTTTACTTACATTAACTAGCTGAACTAATTTAGACGTACTCTGAAATGGACCATCACTTACACTTGCCCATCTTTTATGGTATCGTGGTGCTATTTCGTTCCATATTTTCATATTCCTTTGCTTATATTCTGTATGACTGAATTTCACTATGTCTTTGTTAATTTATGATGTATTTTATGTAATCTCTTTGAAATCAGATTGAATAGTTCTTCCTGTTTCATGAAAATATTTATGTTCAATTTCTTTTAATTTTTCTGATATTTTTTTATTTTGTACTTTTTTTATCTTTAATTTAATTTCTTTATGCTCTGCAACAAGTTTTCTAATTTCTGATTTTTTCATTTTAAATTTTTTAATCTCTGCTCTATTTCATTTCTAATAAATTTGGCAATTTTTTCTTTGTTTACCCATCCTGAAGAAATTACTTTATGCGAATCTATGATTAACACTTCATTATTTTTAGGATTTATTCTATATCTAATTGAACCGATATCATTTGCCACGATCATATCTGCAGATGATTCTTTCATTTTCTTCTTCGCTAGTATGATCAATTCCTTCTTTGAAATATTTGTTTCTGCCTTAAAACCAATCAAAAAAACGTTTTTTTGATATTTTTTAATCTGATCAATGATTTTTGGTGTCTTTTTGAGGTTAATTTTTATTTTATTTTTGGTGCTTTTTATTTTATTTTTCCTAGTATTCTCCGGAGTATAGTCTGATATGGCAGCTGCCATTATTACTATGTCAAATTCTTTACCCATTTCTTTTTTCACAACATCAAACATTTCTTTACTTGTAGAAATTTTGATTGTTTTTGCACCCTTTGGTGGTTTTTCAATTCCAGGACCATAAACTAAAGTAACTTTAGCTCCTGATGAAATTAATTCTGAAGCTAACAATACACCAGTTTTTCCTGAACTCTGATTTGTAATTACACGAATAGGATCAATATGTTCAATTGTTGGTCCTGCAGTCATTAACACTTTTTTATTTTTTAAAATAGATGAAAACCCAAATTTTCTTAATACATATTCTAAAACATCTTCTGGTTCAGATGCTTTTGCTTTTCCTTCGATTATCTGTGGTGTCAGAAACTCAATTTTATTTTTTAAAAACTCCACATTCTTTTTCACAGCTACATTATCATACATAGATGCATGCATAGCAAGACACATCAAAATTGGAATTTTTGAGCCAAATCCTACTGTAAGAACTGTCGATATTGGTGTATCATCAATACCATTAGCTAATTTTCCAAGTGTATTTGCGGTAGCTGGATAAACTATGATGAGATCTGATTGATTATAATCTGCTAATCTAATATGTTCTAATTCTCCTGTTAATTTTGTTATAACTTCATTTCCAGTTGCCCACTTAAAATAATCTGGTTGTATTAGTTTTGTAACTGCATCACTTGTAACACATGTAACATCAGCACCATGTCTCATTAGTAATCTTGCTAATTCAATTGCTTTGTATGCTGCAACACTTCCTGCAACACAAAGAACGATTTTTCTCTCAGAGAGCTCAACACCATAAGAACTTACAATGTCTAATGAAGGATGATCCTTTTTCTTGATATTTTTTTTAACTGCCAATTTGTTCTCGTAATTTTTTAAATTCATCATCATCCATTGAAAACCAATTCTCTTGAGCCGGAAACGTGCCTAATTCTACATCATTTTTGTAGTTTTCAAGTGCTTTTACAATATCTTCAGATAAATTCAAATATCTTTTTGCAAATCTTGGTTTGATTTTTTCAAACATGCCCAATAAATCTTGTAAAACTAATACCTGACCATTACAACCAACACCTGACCCAATTCCAATAGTAGGTATACTAACAGTTTCAGAAATTATTTGTGCAACTTCATGACTTATCATTTCTAATGTGATACTGAACACTCCTGCCTCTTCAAGCTCTTTTGCGTCTTCAATTAGTTTTATTGCAGTATCTTTTGTCTTCCCCTGCACTTTGTATCCTTCTGATAACATTGTTGTTTGTGGTTGTAAACCAATATGACCCATTACTGGAATTCCAACACCTACAATTGCACTAATCGTTTCTGACATAGAAATTCCTCCTTCTAGTTTTACTGCATCAGCTCCTGCTTTTATTAATCGCCCTGAATTTTTTATCGCGTCTTCAATACTTGCTTGATATGACATAAATGGTAAATCTGCAACCAATAAAGCATTTTTTCTTGCTCTGCTAACTGCCTCTGTAAATATACACATTTGATCCATTGTTACAGGAATAGTATTTTCATAACCAAGCATTACCATTCCTGCACTATCTCCAACAAGTAGTATATCTATTCCAGATTTATCACACAATGATGCAAGCGTATAATCATAACTTGTAATCGCCGAGATCTTTTTTCCATCTTTTTTCATTTTAATAATATCATAAACCGATTTATGCAATATATGACCTCCTTGTTAAATTATCTCTAATTTCAATAATGTTATCTGAAAGGTTTTTTTTGTTATTAAAATCCTTGACAATTTTTTCAAGTATTTTCTTATTCTTATTTGATAATTTTTTACATGTTATAGTTAACAAATTCATTGCCCGTGTAACATTATCTACTATTGTTATGTTGGCAATTTGTGAAGTTCTTGAAAGTGGATTTAGATCAAATGTTATGACTGTTTTTCCAGCTTTTCTTAATGCCATAGTTCTATCACCGTCTTCTAATGGAACAATCACCACATCCGCTACAAAAATTCCATTTTTATCAACAATTCTTCTTGCAGAATCCAATCCTGGTAATGTAGTTGATGAATTACGATTTATGCCTAAAATCTCCTTTGCCCCACTTTTTTTGAGAGTCTTTATGATGTTTCGTTTTCGTTTTTCATTAGCATAAAACAGGTTTACTTCGATTTTTGCCCTTGATGTATTAGCAAGCCTGACTATTTCTTTTGGGCATAATGCTGCAATATTGCCATTAACAGAGATCACAGGTAAATCTGCCAAAAGAATCTGTGCAGCAGCTGCCTTGATTGCTAGTTTTGCAGTCTTCCTTGTTTTCTCACCAAGTAAATAATCAAAAGCTTCTCCTCTACCATGTGCTAAAAGACCTTCTTTAGCTACTAATCCATGATCAAATCCAGTAACAAGTTTTTCTCGAATTAAAAGCGATTTTGCCCTAGGATGAGATTTTGGAATTAAAGACATCAACATTCAATTAATTGAGTATTCTTGCCCCTTGATTGTCTAATTCTGATCTTATGATTATTCCTTCAGAATATTTTTCTAAAATTTTTAGAACACTCTTTTCTTCTTCTCTTGGTATCATTGTAAAAACAGTTTCACCAAAGAGTGCAACGCCACACTTTATTCCATTTGCAGCCAATTCTTGAATTAAATTTTCCATTCTCAAAGTCATTACTTGAACATATTTTGCAAATTCTAAAGACATATCCTGAAAATGTTCATAGTTCTTTGATTCTAATAATCTGTTTACCATTTTTCCACCAAGACCATTAATTTGAGAAAGACGCTCTTTGATGAACTTATTTGTTGAAATTGGTGAAAAACAAATCATAATTATGGAAATATCTTTTGTATGTATTTTTTCTACTTGACCTATTCCTGGTGCTCCAGGTTTAACTCTTATTTCAAAACCACCATGATATGACGCCAAAACATCACCTAACCCTGTCTTACAATTTATCTCGGCATTATGTGCAATCTGACCAATAACTGTCTGATCTAATCTTGTTTTAAGAACACAATCTAGTGCATATGATAATGACAATGCAACAGCACTACTAGAACCTAAACCATATCCAACTGGTACTGTAATATCATGTTGAATATCAAAAAATATATTTTCAAAATTTCCTAACTTCAAAAATTCATTTAATACATATTCTGAAACATCTGTCTTATCTGATTGATAACCTATAGTGGTAATTTTAAAATTAGATTTTTGATTAATTCTAGGTAGAATATTGATATGTGTAGTGACTCCTTCTTTAATTGAAAATCCTGCTCCCATAGAACCTAGTTTTTCAGGATTTTCTTTGTTATCATTCTCTAAGTAGGCTTTGAAAAAACCTGTAATATGTGCAGGACAAAATGCAGTTGCCTCCATTAATCTCAGTTTAAATTTTACATAAAATATAAGAATATGGCTTAAATTAATTAAATTAGTATAAATTGACTAAATTCATTCGACGCCTGCAAAGGATTGGTAGTAGTATCCTAGTTTCATTACCTAAAGAATGGGTAGTTGCAAATAATCTAGATAAAAGTAGTCAAGTTGAGCTGGAAACTGGACAGGATACCATCTCAATTTCTGCAAACAAAGAGATGCGTCCTACAAAAGAACTAGTAATTTCATATCCACTACCTAAAGATGAAAATATTGTAGCTGACATTACTGGAGCTTATCTTTTAGGATATGACATTATACAAATCACTTCAAAATCAATCATACCGGGTGAGGATAGAGAAAAAATTCGAAATTCGATGAGACGATTAGTTGGTATGGAGATTATTGAGGAAGATGCGTCAAATATTAACATGCAATTTCTTTTAGATGCAACAACACTAAATCCAGAAAAAATTCTAAAAAGAATGAGTTCTATTGCACTTGGAATGTATGATGATGTATCAAATGGATTAATTTTAGACGATAAATCTAATTTACAAACATTATCAAAAAGAGATGTTGAGGTTAATAGACAATATTTTCTTCTAGTACGTTTAATCAGGAGTACACTTGTTGATAGAAGATTAGCTAATGTATTCAATTTAGAAAATATTGATATTTTAGATTACAGAGTAGCTGCTAATCTTTTAGAAAATGCAGGTGACACAATAGTAGAACTTGCTAATTTTATTTATAATTCTTCTTTATCAAATGAACACTTGAAAAAAATTTTTGATGTAGTAAAAAATTTTAATATTCTTGCAGAAAAATCTATTGATGCTTTTGTCAAACCTGATAGACGTTTAGCCATAGAAGCTATATCATTACATAAAAAATATCAAGAAAATCTTTCTAAACTAAGAAGTACAATAGGAGATAAAAAACAAATTCCCATTGATCTTCTTGATCTTGTTTATATGTTTGAGCGAATTGCAAAATCTTGGGCTGATGTTGCAGATCTTGTAAAACCCATATACAATAAATAATTAATACAATTTCTTTTTAGCAGCATATGTCAATACTGCACAAATTGTTTTTGAATCTTGAATTTTTCCATTTTTTATCATTAAAATCACTTTTTCAAGATCTATCTTTACAACAGATAATATCTCATCCTCATCTAGCTTCAAATCTGTAACTTTCTTTAATCCCGAGGCTACAAAGCAGTGAATAGCCTCAGTATTGTAGCCTATGGATGGATAGTAGGTGATTAACGGTGTCATTTTTCTGGCTCTATATCCAGTCTCTTCTTCTAATTCTCTAAATGCACATTTCTTAGGATCTTCTCTTTTTTCTAGTGTCCCTGCAGGAATTTCAATTACGTACCCATGAGGAAATCTATGTTGTTTTACAAGGATTACTTTGTTATTTTCATCAAATGCCAACATTGCAGCTGCTCCCCTATGCTCTATCATCTCTCGTTTTACTTTTCTGCCCTCAATCACTAAATCATAAATACTAAGACCTAAAATTTTACCTTCATAGATCTTTTTCTTTTTCATACTGTATTCTAAATTTTATTCGTATTTAATTTGTTTGATATGAAAGATGAAGCGTAGGTGATTTCTTAGCATCGTTAATAGCTTGATCTAACCATTTTAATGGAAAAGATATTTTTTTTGGAATAAATAGATCTGCAGACATTACATTATTCATATTTCTAACTCTTTGAGTTAGTTCATCCATTTCAAATATATTGTGACTATACATGAATAACACAATTTGGTTTTTTGCAATAAACGGTATCTGCATAAATGACTCATAAAATTCGTCATTCATTTTTTCTAATGTTTCTCTAAAATCTCCTTTAATCCAAGCAAGTACAGCATATGGAATAAAATCCTCAATTTTTGTTGGATCATAAATCACTGTAAATTGAATACCATCATTTTCTTGTAGTTTATCAATACATCTTGTAACAGTTTTTGTAGATAATCCTATGTCTTTTGATATCTTTTCAATTTTTTGTCTTGGTTCTTTTATCAACAGTTCTAAAATTTCTAAATCAGTTTTAGTTAAATTGGAATTAAATCCTGGATTCTCTGCTTCAAAGATAGACAATACTCTAACATCTTTCATTAATTTATTTGCAAGTATGATTTTTTGTTGCAAATTTTCTTTTACTACAATACTACAAACTGTAATTCCACCAACACATGGTACAGCAAAAAATGGCTCTCCAACTAAACTAATTTGCTCTAGGATTTCTTTGATGTTTTGACCTGAAACTACTATGTACAAAACACCAAGTCCCAAAACTGGTGGCTCCACTTTAATGGTAAATTTTTCGATTATCTTTTTCTCCTGCATTTTTTTAATTCGTGCTCTAACAGCACCTCCTGAAATCCCTAATTCTTTTCCAATCTGCCTGTCTGATTCTCTACAATTATTCAAGAGCCTACTCAGAATTTTTATATCTAAATTGTCCAATTTCTCACCTAAATCAACCTCATAATGTTTGTAAGTAACTAATAAAATATAAAATTGTCTATAATATTAGTACTATACATAAAATACATTAAATATCAGACTATTTCTAATCTTCTTGTGGAATACCGATTACGTTTAGCAAAAAGAATGCTATTCAACAAAAAAGGAAGCCTCATTGGTGCAGTTTTAGCTGTGACAATTGGAATTTTGGTAATTCATGTTAATTTTGTAATTTTTCAGGGATTGTTTGATGCAATTGTTAGAGATATCTCAAATTATAGAAACGGCGATATTCTAATTACAGATGAAGAAGATTATATCGATAAATCGGATCAAGCATTAGTTAATTGGTTTGAAAGAATTCCATATGTAGAAGCGGCTACTCCACGGCTTTCATCGACGGCATCAATTAACATGACAAAATTTGGCACATTACACGAAGAAACAAGAATTCCTATTGTAGGAGTTGATCCATTGCGAGATATTAGGGCATCTACTGTTCATGAGACTGTATCTGATGGACAATATGTTTTTTCAAGAAATTCTATTGTATTAGGTTCCAATGTTGCAAGAGATCTTGGAGGTGCTCAAGTAGGCGATAGTCTAAAATTAAAGATTGTTGATAAATATGGACAAGATCAAATCAAGAGACTTGTAGTTACTGGAATAGCAAAATCACCTGGTGGTCAAGGCTTTGATTATAGTGTAGTTGTTCACATCGATACTTTACGTGATTTAATGAACAGAGATGGTGATACAGGTTCAATTATAGTAAAATTAAACGATCCATCTAAAGCCAGTGATGTAAAAAATTTCTTTTTAGCTGCTTTTCCTAACGATGATTTCCTTGCAGAAACCATAGAAGAATCTGCTGAAGAGCAACTAGCAGGATTTAGATCTGGTATTGCAATGATTAACATGATTGGATATTTTGGAATGATGTCATCAGCCTTTGCTATTGTTACAATCCAAATGATGTTAGTTAATGGAAAAACTAGAGAAATAGGTGTAATGAGATCAATAGGTGCAACAAGAAAAGACATTCTGATCATTTTTATTTTCCAGGGAATGATAATTGGTGCAATTGGTGCTGGAGTTGGAACCGCAGCAGGATTAGGCTATACATTTTATGCAAAGGAAACAAAAATGTCATTCAATAATAGTCTCCCTCTAGAAGTAAGCTACAATTGGGAAAAAATTATTCAGACTGCTGTATTGTCATTTATTTTAGCAATAATTGCTTCACTATATCCATCGTATAGGGCAACTAAATTATTACCAGTGGAGGCAATGAGAACTGTCTAAAGTACTCGAAATTAGTAATTTAAGTAAAATTTACGGAGCAGGAGAAAACAAGGTAAAAGCATTGGATAATGTGTCATTTTCAATTGAAAAAGGAGAATTTGTATTAATTGTAGGCAGTTCCGGTTCAGGAAAATCTACCTTACTTAACATGATAGGACTATTAGATCGTCCAACAAACGGTAAGGTCTTCATTGACGGGACAGATACAACAAATCTAACAGATAGCAAAATCTCATCATTTAGAAACAAGAAATTAGGATTTATCTTTCAATTCTCAAATCTTTTAACCGATCTGACTGTTCTTGAAAATGTATTATTGCCAAGAGAAATTGCAGGGACAAGTGATTCTGCAGAAAAAAATGCTAGAGAATTACTGAAAGCAGTTGGGTTAGATGATCAAATCAACAAAAGAGCAAATAAAATCTCTGGGGGGCAAGCACAAAGAGCGGCAATTGCAAGAGGATTGATAAACAATCCATCGATTGTTTTAGCTGATGAACCAACAGGAAATCTTGACTCTGTAACTGCAGAAATAATTGTTCAATTGATGAAATCAATGGCAAAAAAACTAAATCAAACATTCATTGTTGTCACCCACGACCAACATCAATTTGGAGACGTTGATAGAGTGATTACAATTAAAGATGGAAAATCATTTGAAGGAAATTTACCTTCTGAGATGGAGGTTTTAGCATGATAAATTATAAAGTTCTATTTTCATTAACAATATTATTTCTTATTCCGTTAATTACTGATAATTCATTTGCTCAAATTAAATCAGGTGGTTTTGGTCAGTCTCCATTTGAACGAGAATTTGGGGATGTAAAATTACTTGATGCCTATTTTGGAACCATTGATGAGAAAATTGAGATTGATCCTGGTGATGAAAATGTACCATTTACAGTAGTATTTGCAAATGTAGGAACACAAGATATCACTGGAATCAAAGGACAACTATCGCTTCCTGTTGGATTTTCTTCAGCAGATGGTCCTGGTTCACTAGTAATTGCTGATAGTGATTCTAATTCTTTGGCAGGTGATAATTTCCACATTACATTTTATGTTAATATTGATAAAAATATTAGAATTCAACAATACCCAGGCACTGTTAAAGTCGATTATTCTAGATTAAGAGAATCTGGAGTAAGAACTGCTTTTTCTGATTTTAACTTCAAAATTACTGGAGACAGTATAATCAATGTTAAAGCATTAGATCCATTTCTTACATCTTTGAAATCAAATAATGTAGTAATTGAGATTTCCAATGATGGAACTGCACCAATATCTAGTGTAGATATTGTAGCTACGAATACTCAAACAGAACTCGCATCAACCTCTTCATCAACTACTAATGTGGAAAATGTGGTAATTTTAGAATCTAATTGGAATGTTGGAAACATTGAAGCAAAATCTTCTAGATATCTCACTGCTACAGTATACGTACCAGAAAATCTCAAAGAGGATACTTTACGAATTCCATTATCTATTAGATACTATAATGCACATGGTGATCTGCAAATTATCTCTAAAATTGTTGATTTTTACATTAGGGGTTTGATTGATCTTACAATGTATGATATTGGAGTAATTGAGTTGTCTGGTAAACAAATGGTTGTCGGAGAAATAATTAACGAAGGAAACGAAGATGCTTTGTTTGGTTTTGTAACTCTTGAACCATTAGGCGACTCAAACATCAAAAAACAAACTCAATTTATTGACGAAGTAGAAACTGATTCCCCAGTTCCATTTAACATTCCACTAGAATTTGATGGTGAGCCACGATATGGAGAACACGATATCAGACTTACCGTAAGATACAAAGACAGTGTCAGGGATGAGATATTTCTCACACATAATGCGACAATACTTGTAGCAGAACCACCAAAAACTGAATCTGGAAATGATTCACAACTGATCATTATTCCAATAGTAATAGCGGCAGCAATAGGAATCTATATGATTCGTAGGCGTAAAAAATCAAAAATTCAGGCTAGCTAAGAATCAAATTTTAAATTAGAAATAATAAAAAACTAAGACTGATTAAAAATAAGATTAACTGTTATCGTATTAATTACTATCTTAGCTATAGGAACTATTGTAATTTCTTTTGGATATATTACTAATCAGAAATATGTTCAAACCATTGAAAAATCTGATCCATACGAAAAATTACAAAACTACAAAGAAGAACTAGAAAAAATTAATCAATATAATCTACAATTACTTTCTGAGTTAGAAGGCAAGGTAACCAATTTTGATGATACTCATTTAGAAAAACTAAACCAAGAGATTGAAGTACTAAAACGTGTAATTAATGATAATAAAGCAGAACTTGAACAAGTAATAAAGAAACTCTCTACGATGGAATCAAAACCATAATACTATATTAATTTCTAATTCCCTATTTTGGGACATTTGCATTATTGTTATATGATTATGTTGAGATGGTGTGAATAAGATATGGCAAAAGGCATGTTTCTCTTTCTAGCAGGATGTATAGTGGGATTCATAACAACACCGCTTCTCTGAATCTTTTTTGTAATTCCTAAATTCATATACATAGAAAAAAACCAAAATTATTGCAAATTCATCAAAAATTGACAATTGTTGGTGTAATTCTACTCATTGCTACATATGTGATCTCCAATTATCATGAAATGGATCACCCTGGAGTTGGATTCAATTATGCTTACATCACTGGAATTTCCATGTTGATTGTGTTCATTACAAGTTTTGTATTGTTTGGCAAGGACAGACTAAAAGAATCAAAATCCAAAAAATAAATTTTCAACAAGCATGAAAAAGATACTAATTTTCCATCCTTGTTATGGCTAAGATTATAAGCAAATAATAGATCTTGCGTTCATGTCAAGAGATGACATTGAAGTGCCAAAGGAATTACGGGAATTCATGCTTGAAGGAGCAGAAGAAACTACACTTGGACAAAAAAATGGTGCAAAAAGACAATTTCGATATGGCAATTTACACATTAGAGAATATGACGATAAATTTCTAGTTCATACTGATAAAATTGATCCTAGAAAAGATCCGCTTGGTCATTTAGTTTGTGATGCTCCAGAAATTCTGATTGGGTTAACATGTTCAATTCTCGTTGGTTCAGAAGTTGCAAAAAAATTTCTAAATAATAACAAATCAAACAAATCAACTGCAACTATTCTCTCTTCTATTGTTGCAGGATATCTTGGATATGTTGCAACTAAAAAAATCAAAAATTATTTAAAGTAATCATGTCTACTGCCAGAACAATTCAGATACTCATTAAACTACTCCCTTCAATTATGGCATTACGAAAAGACAGAAGAAAATGGGTAAAAAAAGAAGGTAAGGATATTGATTTAGAAAAATATCGTAAGAACGCACGTAAAGTTCTAAACACTTTCATTTCATTAGGACCTGTTTACATAAAATTAGGACAATGGCTTTCATCGCGTGCTGATATTTTACCACAACCATACTTGGAAGAACTTGCTAAACTGCAAGACAATGTTCCAGCAGCTCCATTTGATCAGGTAAAACCCATAATCGAAAATGACATAGGACCAATTAATGAAAAATTTGATAACATAGATCCAAATCCTCTTTCTGGCGCATCTTTAGGTCAGGTTTACCGTGGAAAAATTTCTGGTCAAGAAATTGTTGTGAAAGTAAAAAGACCAGGAATTGAAAAAATCGTTGAAGAGGATCTTAAAGTCTTAAAAAAAGTTCTTCCAATGGCATTAAGATTTGTAGATCCAAACTTGCGTTTTTCTGCAAGAGCGATGCTTTCTCAATTTATTGAAACAATTCATGAGGAGATGGATTACACCATCGAGTCATCTAATCTCAAAAAAATCAAACATGATATGAAAAAAAGCAACATAGTCATTCCTTCAGTTTATGATGATTATTCTTCAAAAAACGTACTTACTATGGAATATCTCCCCGGTATCAAAATCACCAATATAGAAGCACTTGATGAGAAGGGAATTGACAGGCAGAAACTAGTAGTTGATGTTCACAAGGTCTTTTTCACCATGCTTTTGCGCCATTCACTATTTCACGCAGATCCTCATCCTGGAAACATTTCAGTAACTGACGATGGAAAACTCATTCTTTATGACTATGGAATGGTTGGACGATTAGATAATGAAACTAGATTAAGACTAATCAGACTTTATCTTGCCTTAGTTGAGAAAGATCCTCCAAGAACTGTGAATGCAATGGCTGACCTTGGAATGTTAACTCCTGATTTTAACCGGTCAGTAATTGAGAAAGGAATAGAACTGGCTGTTGGCGCAATGCATGGAAAAAAACCAGATGAAATGGAAGTACAAAGTTTGATGGAACTTGCAAATAAAACAATGAGTAAATTCCCATTTGTTCTTCCAAAGAACTTAGCGTTATACATGAGAATGACATCCATCATCGAAGGAATTTACAAAACACATAAAGTTGATTTTAAATTTGTTAAAGTATTAAGAGAAATTTTGGAAGAAGAACATTTGATCAAAGATGCATATATTGAAGAACTGAAATATTCTTTTCAAAGATTTGCAAAATCAATTGATGCTACTATTTCAATTGCGCCAGAGCTAAAAAAATTTATTGATGAAAACAGATCAATTCAACTCTTAAATGCTAAACCAAAATCTAATGTTTTACTTTCTGGAAGCATTCTCTCATCTGCGATATTTGTAGGTTCTACTGTTTTGTATACATCAAACGAATCCTTAGGAATTACTGGAATGATTTGTTCTCTGATAATAATGAGTATCTTTACAATCTTTAGAAAGCATTGATTATTCTATTGAAATATTTTTTCTATGTTTAACAGGAATTGTAATTGTTAATACACCATGTTCATATTTTGCAGAGCTTACTCCTTCTCCAAGATCAATGGGTAGTCTAATTTTCTTATCTATGATGTTAGGTCTTTGATTGCAGATCATACTGTGATTTTTTTCATCAGAAATTTCTTTACATGCCTGAATGGAGAGAATATTTTCATCAAGTGATAATTTGATGTCTTTTTTTGCAAATCCTGGCAAGTCAATTAATAATGTCAATTTTTCATTATCAAGATACATATCTACAGGTGGTAAAACAAATTCATAAAATTCTCTTGATTTATTCCCAATTTCTTTCATCATTTCTTTTGCCATGAATTTCACTAGTCCCATTTTGAGATATGTGCTTAATTTTTGGTTATAAACCTTGTAATGTAATGATGGTTTTTTATAAAAATCAGGTAAACAAATTAGTTTTAGATTGTGGCTGTCTGCCTAATCCAAACATTTTCTAGGGATCTCTAAAGCTGTCTGTCTCTATTAGTGAAATAGTTCCTATACAGGGTTCAATAATTTGTGAAAATTTAGCAGAATTACTAATTGTCCTCATTATAGCAAAAACACGAATTTTTGCTTTTGGAAATGCTTCTGCAAGTCTATTTACAGCTCCCATTGCTGTAGCTCCTCGTGTTATTACATCATCCACTAAAATAATCTCTTGAGGTTCTAACAATGATTCTTTCACTCTCATTGAATTGTAATGTTGTATTGCTTTGGGTCTGTCTGATGCTAAACTAGTAGAAGATCTTGGTAATGGTGTTTCTCTCATTAGACATTCTTCATTAATTCCCAAGCCAGCATTTGCTAATGCCGATGTAATACGTTGTGGTACCCAAAGCCCATCTTTTTTAATTAATGAGCTAGTTGGAGTTGGAACTAACATAGTTTTTTCATTAAAATAATCACTAAACGGATAATTTCTCAAATTACTCTGAATTGTTCGAGCAATATCTACTGACATTAAATTTCCTGACGGTAATACTTCATCATTTTTGAGATTTCTCATTACTGTTCTTGATTTGTAATGTTCTGTTTGATTTCCTCTTGGTGTATACGTTAACAATGAACCAAACTGAACTTCAGATATTTTCATTATATTTATTGAAACAATTCAGGCATTTTGATGTTTGATGGTAGATTTTCTAGAATATCTGTTGACTCTTCAAGCTTCATTGCTCCATACTCAATCATCTGTTTTGGCCACTCTAATTGTTTGTTTTCAACCACTGCTTTACAAATAAACAACGGTCTTCCTATCCTAAGTGTCTCCCAACCTTGATGTAGTGAACCACTAGAATCTCCAGCTTCTACAATTACAGTAGCATCAGAAATTAATGCCATTGTTCTATTTCTAAAAACAAAGTCTTTAGGTGTAGTTGGATAACCAACTGGATATTGTGAAATAACAAGATGATTTTTCTTAAGTTCGTTCTGTAGCTCAAGATTCTCTTTTGGATAAACCTTGTTTAACGGAGTTCCAATAACTGCAATGGTTCTACCTCCATTTTTTATGGCTGTTTTGTGTCCTACAGTATCAATACCCTTTGCAAGTCCACTGACAATTACCACTTCGTTTTCTACCAATATCTTTGTGATCTCTTTAGCTTCGGCAAGTCCTCTTTCTGATGCTCCTCTGGAACCAATAATAGAGACTCTTGGACATGGTAATGGAATTTCCATAGCTCCTTCATAGAAAATTTCTTTTGGAGCATATTTGGATTCAATATCATTTAATGATCTTCCAAGTAGATCTTTTAACTGGATGGATGGATACACTCCCTCAGTCATTTACACACATCCCCCGTGTTCGTATTTTAATACTATCATTTAGATCTGCTGTTTCTTATTTCGTATATCTGAGTCAAAAATATTTTCTATTTTGCCTTCCATTGGAAATTAATGCTAATTTAGCCTTAAAATCTGACCATGTGCTAATGTCATAGGCAAAATTTACGTGTTATATGCACATGAGCGTAGTCTAAACCTTGATAGATTTTTAATCAATTAATTTCTCTGGTTTTGTAACTTATGATAATTGTTATTGAGGGTGGAGACCAAGCAGGAAAGAAAACTCAAACCGCATTATTGGTAAAAGCATTAAAACAAAGAAAAATCAAAACTGCTACATTTAGCTTTCCTGATTATAAGACATCCATCGGAAAAGAAATTGCAAAATATCTTAATGGCAAGAGAAAATTTCCTCCTCAAGTTATTCATTGTCTTTTAGCTGCAAATAGGTGGGAGAAATTAAACGAAATTTTAGTAGCACAATCAAAAAACTCTGTTTTGATAATGAATCGCTACTACCAATCCAATCTAATCTATGGTTTAGCAAATGGATTAAAACGTGAATGGTTAGAAAATTTAGATGCTGGACTTCCAAGGGCTGATCTTGTCATTTTACTAGACGTAACTCAAACAGAATCATTTCGTAGAAAAAAAACTAACAGAGATAAATTTGAAAAAAATGAAGAATTTTTGAGAAAAATATCCAAAATTTATAGAACTATTGCAAAGAATGAACATTGGAAAATTATTGATGCATCAAAACCAAAACAAGAAGTTCACAAAGATATTTTGCAAGTATTTACAAAGAAAATAGGCATATGAAAAAAAATTATCTAGACATAGTTGATCCAATACATGATTTTATTCGTGTTTATGATCATGAACTAAAAATAATTGATACTCATATATTCCAAAGACTAAGACGAATACGACAGCTCTCTGGTGCTCATTTAACATATCCTGCAGCACAACATACTAGATTTGAACATTCTTTGGGTGTTATGCACATTGCAAGTCAAGCTAGTCAGGCTTTAAATGAAAAAGGAATTTTGAAATCATATGATATAGAAGTTTTGAGACTTGCAGGACTTTTACATGACATAGGTCATGGACCTTTTTCACATCTTTTTGAGGAGATAATACAACAAAAGAAATTCTCACATGAAGATTTTGGAAAAGAAATTATTCTAAAATCTGAAATTGGCGATAGTTTATCAAAAAATGGATATGACAAAAAACTCATCACAAAAGTAGCCTTTGGTGATTCAAAATTACAGTACATGAATGAAATTATTTCAGGAGCATTAAGTGCTGATATGATGGATTATTTGTTAAGAGATGGTTATTTTACTGGTGCAGAACATGCACAAATTGATCACAAAAGAATAACACAATCCCTAGATGTATATCAGAAAAAACTCGCCCTAGAAAGATCAGCACTATATTCTTTTGAATCTATGATGCATTCTCGTTATCAAATGTTCAAGGCTGTATATTTTCATAAAACAGTGAGAGCTGCAGAAGTTATGCTTTTAGAGGCATTACGATTATCTGATGATGAGTTTGGTTTTACCTCTTTTAACATTAATGAATATGTAAAACTTACAGACGAATATGTATTATCTAAACTAATTTCATCAAAATCATCTAAATTAAAACGTGCTAGACAATTTGCTGAAGATTATCAAAACAGAAAATTGTTAAAATGTGTATTTGAACGAATTTTAACTAGTAGAACCAATTTGGGAAAAGCTAGAACTAACGAGCTAAGAACATCCATATCAAAAAAATCCAAAGTCGATGAAAGTGAAATTTTTGTTGATAGCTCCGTTACCCCATCAATTCCACTTACCCCATCAAAAAATGAATCAAAATGCATCATTTTGATTACACATAAGAATGGAAAATCAACTGCCCAAGAGATGCCTATATCACAAATTCCTGTAGTTTCAGCAATATCTGGTTTTATGAATATTCTTAGAATATACACACATCAAAAGAACAGAAAAAAAGTTGAAATTGCCGCAAAATCAATCCTTGGTGGTTTAAAATAATGAAAAAAAGAATTGTCATCAAACTTTCAGGACGAATTTTTGGTATAGATAATGCAAAAATACTAAAGGACTATGCCTCATTTTTAGTCAAAATTAGTAAGATATGTCAACCAATAATTATTGCAGGTGGTGGAAATATTGCTAGACATTACATTACTCATGCAAGATCTTCAGGAGCTGATGAATCCACACTAGATGAACTTGGAATAGAAATCTCTAGATTAAATGCAAAACTCTTGATTTATGCCCTAAAAAATAAAGCGTATTCCCATCCACCAACAACATTACAAGAAGTAAGACATGCAGTAGATGATGGTTTGATTGTAGTTACAGGCGGATTACATCCTGGACAAAGCACAAATGGAACCGCTGCTCTTATAGCTGAAAAAATCAATGCAGAACAATTTCTTAATGCCACTGATGTTGATGGTGTCTATGACATGGATCCTAACAAATTCAAAAATGCAAAAAAATTCAAACGAATTGAACTCAAAAATTTAAGAAACATGCTTGTTCATGAAGATTCTCTTGCAGGAGGTTATGATTTAATGGATATAGTAGCTCTAAAAATTATTGAGCGTTCTAAAATAAAGACGCGAATACTAAAAGCTGATATTAAAACACTTGAAAAAGCAATCAAAGGCGTAGATGTAGGAACTGAAATAGTTCTATCAAAATAATTACTCAGAAATTTCGTTTTGCACAGTTGGACGTCGCTCTGACCAAATCTGAATCTCCTTTTCAGGGTATTCTGGAATTCCAGATTCTCTTAATTTCTCATAAATTAACAATGCTTCTTTTTTTTCTAGTGATTTTGATTGAGCCTTTGTGAATCCATCTTTGTCCGCTAATATGGCAACATATCCGTCTGGCGAATTAATTACTGCAACAAAATCCTCTTCTCCAACTGGATAAAATTTACCATCAATTTTTTTTGTAGTCAATGTTAACATTCCAAATCCTGCAACTTCAAACATCTTCATTTGTGATTTACTAGCTCTTTGTTTTCCCTGTTGTACAGCTTGAAAATACTGCATGATTAATTTACTCTTTAATATTATAATAACTATCTCAACATTTAAGATATCTAAAAAATGAGTTAATCTAGTGAATTCCAAAATCTTTGTTCTTGTGGCAGTTATCGCATTAGCTGCAGCTTTGGGTGCAATTCTCTTGTCTGGTTCATCATTTGTTAGTCATACATCAGAAGAAAATATTACTCAAGAAATATCACAAGTCCCGCAACAAATACAACCAATATCTATTGAATTAGATGATGTTTCTATAATAGAAGTAACCGAAAGAGCTGCCATAATCGGGATAGCATTCAAAATTAACAATCCTAACCCCAGTTCTGTAATTGTACAAGTTATGGATTACCAACTATTTGAAACTGGATTTTCTAATGAAAAACAAATTTCAGGTGGTCAAATTGGTAGTAGACCAGAAGGAATGGTAGAGTTTGGTTCCGACTATTATGTAGTTCTTGGTGAAAACTCAATTCTTTTGAAAGACAAAATAGTATTGAAAAATACTGGTAATACTCCTGAATTGTGGTCTACCCTTGAAAGTAATACTGCAAAATGGCGAGTCAGTGGAGATGTTTTCTTTAATCAAAGCTCAATGACTAGTGGGCAAGAAAATGAGCTTCATTTTGAATTTGTAAAATAGTTAAAAACAGCAAAATATGATTAATGTATCATAAAAATTAAAAATTATGATAATTTGTTTTTAGAGAAAAAATATTGGCAAAATTATAAAAGCCCGTGAAGTGGGTTTTTATCAAATGGCAGAAGCAGGAATAGCCGCATATGGCTCAGCAGTAGGAGTAGCAATTGCACTAGCAGTTGTGTGTTTTGCACTCCGTGGTAAAGGACATCCAGAACCACTAGATTAATCAAAGGAAATTATTCCTTTACAATATTTTTCATTTATCTTACTAGTCTTTACTTAGACCTAACATTTCAGATAATGAGACCTGTTTGGTATTTTTCTTTGTGATAAAGCATCTTTGATAGTATTGACAATCAGTGCAATCATTAGATGGCTCTAAAATTGGTGTTTTTTGCTCTTTAAGAAGATCAGTTATGACTCTAACTCTTCTAATAACTTCTTCAAACATTTTTTTATCACGCGTTAATGAAAAAATAGTTTCTTCCTTATTTCCAGTAATGTAAATAATTACTCCATCTGTCTTATCATAAATCCACATACAAGCATTAAGGTAAAGCAGATCATTTGCTAGAGGTGTTTCTAGAGTAGTATTGGCAGGTCTAAACAAAATAATGGAATCATCCGCAATCATATCTGCATGCCCCCTTAATTTGATATCATCAATTGCAAATTCTTTTGGATTACTGCCATATTGTAATTTTCGAAGTAGGCCAGAAAGAAGATCATTGAATCCCCTTCTTTCAACTTCTTTAGGATCCACTCTATCGTAATATGAGCGTCTTAGACATTGAACAACTTCTTTGAGATGAATAGTTTTGATGTCTTTTGCATCAATTTCAATTTCTAATTCCCTTCCAATAGAGTCCACTGCATTTTTTACTATACTTCGAAAATCTCTATCACCCATCATGATAAATCACTTAACAATCCATCCTTATAGATTAACTCATAATATTAGTCAGAAATTTTGAAATTTTAGTTGAAAATGCTAATATGACAAAATGGATTCCAAAACCTACAATTGCTCCTATTATGAGATTTCCTGTTAGAAAATAGATTCCAAGGAATAATCCCAATGGTGGCAATGATAGAATCATAGCCAAAAATGTACTAACCCAAATCGTATTAGTCACAATCTCTGTAGAGATTTTAGCTTTTTTCTTTGGAAATCTGATCATTTTTAGAATTTTATTCTTCTTCCAGAATTAACTTTGACATTGTAGTTTCAGTTGGTATTTTTTGTTCAACAGCAAATGCAATAGCTGCCAAATTTCTTACTTCAAATGCAGTCAATTTAGTAATTCCTACAATTGTTGCAAAGCTAAACATTTTCGTGAAAGATCTTAATGCTGTTTGATAAATTGCCTTTTCAAAGGCTCTTTCAAATTCAGCAATTGCATTTAATTCATTTTCAGTCTGAGGAATCAAACTTTTGTATTTTGTATTAGATAATTCATTGAATGCATCTCTTATTGTTGCAGATGCTATCATTCTTCCAAGTAGATCTTTTGCAGTTGGAGTTTGAGAAACAATCAAGTCTTGAATTTGATCTTCTTGTAATCCCCAGAATTTTCCTCTAATCACACTTAAAATATTATAGAAATCTACATCCATTCCAACTAATTTGGTTGCATCTTTATCTGCATAATTTTTCATCGCACCAGCTAAATGTTGAATTAAAATTTTATCAAAATATGTATCGAAAATTTGTATATTTTTTCTCTCACTGTATAATGTTGCAGCCTTTGCAATTTCTTCACCAAATTCTACTGAATTCAAGCTTGCAACTGCTTCTTCAAGATCTTTTGCAACTAATGCCTTAATGACGATATCTCTTTGTTTGATTAATTCCTCGGCATGAAGATTTATGTGAGTTTCAATTTCTTCTTGGGATTTTCCTAGTACTTTTCCTTTCAGAATTGATTTTAAATTAGAAACAATAAATTTCATATAATATGCGTCTAAAACACCAGAATTGCCTGATGTTTTTGCAATGGAATAATGTGTATCTGCTAGATGACTTCTTAGAGCCGATTCAATACCTTGCGATGTATATGGTTTTTGTACATCTGCTACAGAATCACCGTAAATTGTATTTTTAATCCTAGTCATTAATTCATCAAGATCTCTTGATTCTGCTAGTGTTTGAAAATCAGATTTTTTTAATAATTTACCTCGTTTACTATATGATTTTACAGAGGCATAGACATTCTTTGATCCACCCATTTAGATAAATCTCAATAGATAACCGATTTTAATGTTTGGCGATCTCTTTCTAAAAACATGATTTTTAAGTAATTTCATTGAGAAATCTAATGGCTTCTTCTTTATCTTGCTTTGATAGTTTCAAAAATGCCTCCAAAATCTCCTTTTGAATTATTAAAGACTCGTCAGAAATATCCTTAAGTTTTGAGAGATCAAATGGAAGTAAATCTTTGATTTTATTATCACAAAATGCCTTGACATATTTTTGAAAAATT
>Ga0209341_10000255_pt1 | contig 54468 bp, 76 predicted proteins | sample RifCSP13_2_FD_184020 | JGI IMG/M metagenome (GOLD analysis project Ga0209341, IMG submission 184020) | Soil microbial communities from Rifle, Colorado - Rifle CSP2_sed 13_2 (SPAdes) (version 2) | ecosystem: Environmental > Terrestrial > Deep subsurface > Rock core/Sediment | place: Rifle...
CTCAATTGAGTTCGAGGACGGCGAGCAGCGGCTCGCTACCCGTCCAATCCCGCGCGGCGAGCTTTCCTACACGTACCAGATGACCCCCGTGCAGTTCGGGCGCGCGCGCGAGCTGACCAGGAGCATCGGCGGCGATACCTGCTACGTTCCGGTCTGGACCGAGGCTGAGCACGTTGGGGCGGTGGGGGCGCATCAGGTGAACCTGGCCATTGACCCCGTTGGGAAGTGCTACAGCGAGACAGGCTACCTACTGGTTTGGGACGCCGACGACGATTGCGAGGTCGTGGCCATCGGCTCGTTTGGGGTTGGCCAAATCAACCTCGACCCGTGGGTAGTGGCTGCCTACTCGGATGCGTGGGTGGCGCCCATTCGAGAGGCCACGTTTGCGCAGGAGTTCGAGGCGCCGCGAGATGCGGTCGATACCTTCGTGCGCGCGGGCGCGCGCTTCGAGGTGCTGGTCACCGAGGATTTGTCGGGCGAGCCGTTGGCCGAAACGACCTACCTGACCTATCCGATCATCACAGACGCTCCCAAAGCGGGCGACTCCGAGCAGTTCTGGCGCGAGGTCGATGTGCTCGACACCGTGACGGGGCTTTCGGCCAAGACGGCTGTGCGTGATATTCCAAAGATGGCGTCTGCGGTCGGGTGGTACTGCCACACGGCCGCCGAGTTGTGGGATCGTCGCGTGTGGCTGCATAAGCGACGTGGTCGGCAGGGCGCGTTCTGGCTGCCATCGTGGAACGCCGATGTCACGATCGTCAAAGCCATTGTGGCCGGTGACGACTTCATTGAGATTGCGGCTATCGGCTTCGCGGCCAAGTATACGTTGCCCGTCGACTTGGTGATCGTCTTCACGGCTGGAACGACAACGTCGTTTCGCTGTACGTTCGTCACGACAGACGGTCCTCCGGGTACGGAACGACTGCACTTCGCCGGGGCCTTCTCCGGTGGTGCTCCGCTCGATGCGATTGCGCGGACGTCGAAGCTCACGCTGTCGCGGCTCAACTCCGACCGCATCGAAATCCTACACACGGCAGGCGGTGGGGCATCTATCGCGGCGCCCACTGTCGAGGTTCCGGCGCCATGAGCTACGCGGCCAAGGACGAATCCGAGCAGGCCGCCATCCCCGTCCTGCTATTCATGTTCGTGCAGGGCGCGACCGAGTGGGACCTCACGTCGGCGCCAATTGAGATCACCAACCGGGTATCGAAGACATGGACGCCCGCTGTCGTGGTGTCCGACGAGTTCTCGCACGCGGGCGAGATGCCGAAGGACGCTTTGCGGTTGCAGTTGCCGCTGGCGCATTCACTCTCGCAGGTGTTCCTGCTCGACCCGCCCGACGTCGTGACAACGTTGACCGTCTACCGCACCCACTACGACGACACCGAGTCTTTGGTCTACTGGAAAGGGCGTGTGGTCGATACGTCCATTACGGGCGACGTGATGACCTTCGAGTGCGAGTCCATTTTCAGCGCGCTTCGCCGCATCGGCGCGGCTCCGTCGTGGTCCAAGACGTGCCGGCATGTTCTCTTCGGCGGCGGCTGCCGTTTGCAGGCGGCCGACTTCGACGAGACCGTAACCGTTACCGGGGTCGCGGGAAACGGGGCCATCCTGACCATCACCGAGGCGGTAGGGCACGCCGACATGGTCGGCGGCACCTTCGCGGCACCCGACGCGACCATCCGAATGATCATCGCTCACGACGCTACCGCTGGCACCGTGACGCTCATGCGGCGCATCCGCTCACTCGTCGCCGCCTTGGCCGGCAGCCCCGGCGGGTTCGCCGCCACCTACTACCCAGGCTGCGACAAGTCCTTTGAGACGTGCAGGGACACTTACGCCAACGAAGCCAACTTCGGCGGATTCCCAGGCATGCCAAACACGAACCCAATGGGCGGGGACCCGGTGATCTGATGGTTGCTTGGATCTCACTTGGCATCGCCATCGCCGGGCTCGCCCTGTCGCTCTACTACATGAGCAACCTGCCGGGGGCGCCCAAGCCGGAGGTCTTCCAGGTTCCGAAGATCGGCGAGGGCAACCCGATCCCGGTCTTGTTCGGGACCAAGGACATTTCACCACAAATCCTTTGGTTCGGACAAGCGCGGATAGAAGTCGGCCCTGACTACTACGCATCGATACACTTTGGTTTATGCCACGGGCGCCTTGATTCGCTTCTGGGAATCTTCAGGTCAGAAAAACCGCTATGGAAGGGCGTGATAACGAGCGAGGGGGAACTTTACCTCCCAAACAGCAACCCCATTTTCCTCAACACCTACGGTGGACATCCACAGACCGGCGTGGATGGGGTATATGGGTATGCGCGGGTGTCGTTTGGAGCGGTGAATGCGAGCATCGGCGCTGAGGCTGGCACCGCCGAAGGTGTGCCGCGTGGCTTGGCCGATGCCATGGGAATGACCACGTGCCCAAAGCATTACGGCGTCGCAACGGTGTTCGTTCTCACGTCGCTGCTCGGGACGTCTCCATACTTGAAGCCATGGACGATCCGCGCGCAGCGAATCCATTATCGCCTGGGCGGCACCGCGCAGTGGTACGACGCCAAGGCCGCCATCACAATCGGGCAGGATTGCGAGGACACATGGAAGTACAAGGTGCAGGCGTCCGCCGACGCTACCGACTACAGCGCCGCCGCCTACGATGACAGCGCATGGTCGACGGGGCCGGGCGGATTCAGCAATGCGGCAGTGGGGCAACAGGGCTACAAGACGACGACGGTTGGGACTTGCATTGCCGGCGTCGGCGGTCTCTCGGGCGATCACTGGGTCGAACGTGGGATGAAGATCTGGGTCCGCCACACCTTCCCGGCAATGCCCAAATCGAAGTACGGGATCTGGATCTATCACGACGACAGCGCCAGGGTGTGGTGGAACGGGACCGAGCTGACGGTGACTCCGGTCATCGACATCGAGAACTACGGCGGCGAGGCGGCTGGAATCGAGTTTCAGCGCTTCAACTCGCGCGCCGAAGTTCCGGCCGCACTCGTCGACGACGCGGGGCCGAACGTGATCGCGGTCCGCGTGCGCGACTGTTTCAACACCGCCGGAGATCGGATAGTCGGTTCATCCGCTGAGTTCATCTTCGCTGGGGTGCGGATCGGGGTCGACCTGGCTAACCCGGCAAAGAGCTCCGACATGAACCCGGCGCACATCATCCGCGAGGTGTTGAACGATCCAATCTGGGCCATGAACCACCCAGACGCCGACATCGACGACGACGCCTTCGAGGACGTGGCCGATACGCTCTACAACGAGCGACTTGGGCTGTCGTTCCTGTGGGACCGCCAGACCTCAGCCGATGACTTCATCAAAGAGGTTGAGCGCCACATCTCCGGCGTTCTCTACGTCGACCGCACGACGGGCAAGTATGTCCTCAAGCTGATCCGCGAGGATTACGTGCTCGCGAATCTGCTGGTGCTCGACGACACCAACACGGCCAAGCTGGAAGGCGTCTCGCAGCGGTCAACCGCCGAGCTGGTCAACTCGGTGACCATCACCTATTCGGCAACGCCACGCGGGCTCGACGGCGCCGTGACGCTGCACGAATACGGCTTGCAGCAGGTGCAGGGCGGGGTGGTGTCGCAGAAGATCGACTACCCAGGATTCTCGAACTACTTCGCGGCCGGCAAGGCGGCCCTGCGCGACCTGCGGGTGCTGTCGTCGCCTCTGCGGTCCTGCACCATCCTGGCGGGGCGAGTGGCTTCCAGCCTCAACCTCGGCGATGCCTTCGTGCTCGACAAGCCGGCCCAGGGTTTCGACGAGCAGGTGATGCGGGTCTCATCGATCAAGCTCGGCAACGGGCGCAGCAACCAAGTCAAGATCGAGGCGATGGAGGACGTATTCTACATGCCGACCGCGCCCGTGGTCGTGCCCGCCACCATCTACTTCCCGCCTGCCGTTCTCGCGCCACCGCCGAGCGAGATCAAGGCCACCCAGTTCTTCTTATGCGAGCGCCCGGACCAGAACGACCACGGCACCGTCGCGTGTGTGTATGCAGATCCGGCAGAAGCGGATCTGTTCTCAGATGCAGTCTGGGATGAGATTGCGCCCGGAGTAATGGAAGCAAAGAGCACTGGTCCACTGTCGGCCAACTATTTCGATGGTGTCGATCCTGACTACTACAACCCAAGCGGGGTGTCGTCGATGGTCGGCGTGACAGTATTTGCGTACAAGCCAACGTCTGTTAGTACGCAGAGGTCTGGGCTATATATCGTCGACGACGTGGGCGGACATTGGGAGCACTTCGGTACTCCCGAGCAGACCTTCGTGTCCACCTATGCCCGCCTGCACCGTCATCCATACTACGCTACAGGCTCGGCCTACGTCGCGGGCATGACGTTGCAGGCGCGCGAGGGGACGCTCTACGGTACGACGTTCTTCACGCTCGCAACCGACGGCGTTGCGCTCGGCACGACGGCGCTGGAGTTCACCGAAACGGCAGAGCCGTTCCCGTGGGTCGACGAGCGGCGGCTGCTCACCGCTGGGCAAGTAGTGGCCGAGGGCTTCACGAGCGCCGTGGTGGACGATGCCGAGGCAGGGGCTGAAGGAACGGAGTTCGACGCGTTCCGCACCCTTGAGGGATACCCCAACATTGAAGACATACCAGGGGGCCAGTGGGCGATGCACTTCGAGGGCGTGTGGCTAACGGCCGATGATCCGGGCGAAACCACCACACTCGGCGTTGCGGTCTACAAGACGGACGGTCCCACGCGAACGCTGCTCTTTGAGATGGGGTCCGCCGCCATCCACGTCGAGACGCCGACGCCGCTTGACGTGTCGGGACCGGCGCCGGGCTTTCACCTAGAGCGCACCGATCAACTGCTGCTGGCGCTGGTGATCCACACCACCGCGACACCCGTGGAGGTCAACATCCGCTTCGGCGGTCTCGACCCGCAGACCTACCTGCTCGCCCCCATCACGCCGCGCGATTGGGAGATTGCGCGCTCGTCTTACCAGCTGGCGCGGTTTTCTGGTGGCGTTATTGTCGCGCCCGAGCGGGCTTGGTCATCGCGGGTGACACTCACGGATGACCTGAAGGGGATCGAGTCGTCGGGTTGGGAAGATGGCGACTGCATAGACCTGATTCTGGAGGGCGCAAGTGCCGGCACGCCCTACGACCTCGTTCACAACGCGACGGTAGGGGTTGGGGCGCTGCCGCTGTGGCTGCCCAGCGTATCCAATCTTGGGACCGAGTATCTGGACATCGAGCTCGTGGCGAGCCCCGTCTGCGTGCGCTTCCAGCTCGACTTGACCAACAACGTTTGGCGTCTGGTAGGAGGGCCGACAGCATGAAGCGAATCATCATCGCATCTCTCGCGGCGCTGGCCATGTGGACAACAGCGCTATGGCCAGGCATCGCAACAGCCGCGTGCTCGAAGCTGCGAGGGTATGCGCAGCTCTGCGCGGACAACAACCAACTGCTCGATTCCCAACACCCCGATCACCCCATCACATGCGCGGCCGGCATGGTTTGCGCGGGACTCACGGCGAGCGGCACCAGTAGCGCGACAGGGACTGGAACGGGGACATTCTACATCCGGCGAGATGTTCCACTGACCGTGACGGCGGTGGGTTCCTCGACCAACACGCTCTACAGCGCGGGCGGGCTCATCTGGCTGTCCTCGGTCAACGACACCGCGACGGGCACGGGAACCGGCAGTACCACGGCCACGCAGACGATGAGCGGCGGCATCAGCGTGAAGTCCCCCGTTTACTACACGTGGGTCGCCACCGGCACCAAGACTGCCACTCTGAGCTTTACGTCTACCGGCACGTCGACCCAAACGCTGACCGTATGGCAGTTCGATGTTCTTTCAGCCACGCGCACCGGCACCGGCTCGGGGACGCAGACCCGCACGGTAACCGCATCCATCACGGGTACCGCCACGGCGACGGGTACGGGCACCGGAACCGGCACTATTTCGGGCACCGGCATTGCCACGGCCACGGGAAGCAAAACGATCACGGGATCTTCCACGGCCACCTCGGGCTTGGGGTTTGTCTCCGCGACGGTCGCCGATACCCAGACCCACTCGGCTACCGGGTGGCAGACCATCACGCTGACGGTGCCAGCCTCGGAGACGGGGACCACGACCGCCACGCTTCCGTCGTTCGGAGACGGGTCGGCCACCTTTACCGCGACCGCGACCGTGACCGGCACCGGCACCGGCACCTGGACCAACAGCACGACCCACACCGAGACGGGGACATCGGCGCTCGTGAACAATGATCCGACGGTGAGCGACACCAAGGTCAATACCCATGTGCTCGTCACCCCGAAGGCAACCCTGACGGTCACCGACACCACGACGCTAACGCAGACGCATTTCTGCGCGACCTCGCCCGAGGGGGGCGGCATCCCCTGCGCCGGCACCGACAGCAAGATCGACATCGGTTGGTTGCCTACCGGAACCGCCACCAACAGCGTGGTCACCGGCGCAGACCCTAGGCTGACCGACGCGCGCGCGTCGACGAACACGCTCTACCAGGGCACAACCAACGTTTCGTTCTCCACGGGGAGTAGCACCGTCACGGCTACGAGCGCCGCGGTGGCGGACAACCCGAAGGTCCACGTCGCCTCCTCTGCCGCAGCCGTCGTGGTCCTGCCGAACGCCACCAAGACGCTGAGCGGAACGCAGACCATTACACAGACCGACGTGGGCACGACCGCCACGACCGCCGGCACGATTCCGATCCGAGATGGCAGCGGCTACCTGCCCGGGCACGCGACCTCTGACCTTGCGGCAAACGCCGTTTCGTGTTCGAGCGCCAACACCATCAACGCGACCAACGGGCAGATCACGTCGTGCTCGGCCACGAGCTACCTAAGCAACGCCTTCTTTACTTCGTACACCAACATTGCGTCTTCTGATTACTCTGTGAACACGGCTGGAGCCTGCCAGACGGTGGCATCGGTAAGCGTCAGCGTGACGGGTACGGCGTCGCTGGCGCTCGTGTTTGGGTCAATTTCATTTGGGACCACCGATCCGAGTTTGGGCTGCGCGATGCTCATTCAGGACGACACCACAGCTACGATCATGGCATGGAGTCGCACGATGGGAATTGCCTACGGGCTGGACTCTGGCGGTAATATGAGTACAGCCGGGAATTGGGTATTCAGCGGTACAGGTACACATTCAGTAGTCTTGCAAATCTGCAACCACCTCGCTGTAACCCACAACTGTACCGTAAACGCCAGCAGCAATGACTGGCACAATGCGGTGCTCACCGTCCAGATGTGGGGGCACTAATCGTGTCGGTCGTCGCACAGCAAGACTTCGCGCGGCGGGCAAAGGCCGTGCGCATCGCTGGGCACGAGCACGATGCCCTCGAAGCAGAACACCTTCAGCAGGTGCGCTGGCTGCAACTCACCATCCACGTAGACGGTCAGCGCGCCGCACTCTCCTGCGGGCAGCTCGTAGCCACAGGTGACGGTTGGCGACTGGCGAAGCGCGATGGCTTCGCACACCGCATCCCCCGGCACGGCGATGGGTTGGGAGTCAGCGCCGGCATCCTCCCCCGGCACGCCCAGCCCGATGCCCCCGCACGCCAGGAAGGTCGCGATGATGGTCGATAGGATCAGGGTTCGCATGATGCTCTCCTCTCGCTCGACCGCCCGAGGAGCGTGCGCACCTTGTCCCGGTCGACCTGCCAGCCTTACGGGCGGCGCGCACGCTCCTCGGACGGTGGATGGCCGGCAGGTCATGCCTGTAAGATACCACGGCCCTGTTCGCATGCCCACCATGATCCGCCGGAACGTCGTCACCGTCAACGGCGCGAGAGCCGGCCCAGAAATTACCTCTTGACAATTTGCCCCAAAAGTACACCACGGCAGGAAAGGACACCATCATGTACGAGGACACAAGCATTCTGAAGGTCCGCGACAGCGGAACCCGGGTCTACTTCGCGGGCCAGCTCACCACGCCCGACGCCGCGGGGTATTCGATCATCCTCGATACCACCAACGACTACCCGAAGGCTATGGTGGCGCCGCCCAAATCGGCCACGCTGCCGACCCCGGGAGACCCCACGGCCGCGGCGCTGGGAAAGCTGGTGTGCCTCAACGTCTCGTGCACCGGCCAGAACGTGACGGTGCAGCGCTACGGACTCCACGGCGACGAAGGGTGGCACCTGTTCGCCGAGGACACGGTGACGGCCGGGGATGCGGCCAGGTCCATCGTCTGGGATCCGAGCGGGTACGGGTATGCCGATGCCCTGATCGTGGCGCTGGCCGGAGGGGTGGCTCCTGGCGCGCTCTACTGCGACCTGATCATCCGCGACCTGGCCTGGAGGTAAGTCATGGCGACGCAAACCCCGACCGTAGATGTCCCGCAGAGCTTCCCGTCTGCCATGTCCGATGTGGACGGCCTCACTGCTGCGCTGGCGGCCAAGGAGGCAACCGCCGCCAAAGGCGCCGCCTCTGGCTACGCGCCCCTCGACAGCGGCAGCAAGGTCCCGGCGGCGAATCTCCCCCCCGCCTCCGCCTCTGCGGCCGGCACGCAGTCGTCGGCGCACTTCAACGCCGTCGAGGCGCTTGGCACGATGTCCACCCAGGCCGCCAACGCAGTGGCCGTCACGGGCGGCACGGCCACAGGTCTGACCCAGCTCGCCACCACGGCAGCCTGCACGGCGCTGCTCGGCGGCGCCACCGCCTCGGCGCAGTCGTCGCTGGCCATCTCGGCAACCAAGACCATTGCCGTCCCGGCCGCTCTCTCGGTCTGGCGCGGGCTCGACTTCCAGGCCAGCACCCTCACTCTCACGGCTGGAGGGGTTGCGCCTTCGTCCTTGTCGGCGGCCTACTTCGCGGCGCCGGTCATCACGCAGACGGCTGGCGCGGCCTACACGGTGCCAGCCGCGGCGACGGTCACGATTGCCGGGCCGCCTGCGGCTGGGGCGGGTGGTGGGGCAACGCCGACGATCACCGCTACGGCAGCCCTGGTTGTGGCGAGTGGCTATGTCGGGATCGGAACGGCGCAGCCATACCGCAATGTCGACGTTCAGAGCGTTGCGGGTGCACAGGCTGCCATCAGATTCTTTCAGACGGCGGTCGGAGGTGGGGCAGTAGGTCTGCCGGCTGGCTCTGACGTTTTTTGGTTGAACAACACAGGTTACAGTGAATTCTATTTCGGAAATCCTCTTTACGGAATTGGGATCGCTGCGAGTGGTAGCGTCGGTATAGGCAGTAGCCCGACAGCTACCAGTCGGTTGATTGTATCGGACTCCAAGACCATCGCCAGCGCAGCCGGAGCCGTCTGGGACGGCGTGAAGTTCGCCGCCAGCACTTTGAGTGTCACGGGCGCCACGGGCATTGCCACGGCCGCCGGGTTCAACTTCACCACGATTCAGGCACCAACGATTGCGGGCGACACGGCAACCTGCGCAATCGCCACAGCAGCCACCCTCTACGTCACGGCGGCTCCGATTGCCGGCGCCAACGTCACGATCACCGCAGGGCAAGCCATCAAGGTAGGGGCTGGGTCTATCGTCTGCCAGGGCGCCGCCCTCGCTACCGATGCGACAAACGGCTTCCTCTACATCCCGACCTGCGCCGGTACACCAAACGGCACGCCGACAACCCAGACCGGAACCATCCCGATCGTCTACGACACCACAAACCACAAGCTCTACATCTACGACGGCTCCTGGGTTGGCGGAACCGCGCCTGGTGCTTGGTCGTAGCCCAGAAAGGAACCCGCCATGCTCACCCTATCCACAGCAATCAGTACGCCCAACATCACCCGCGCCGACGTCTGCGATCAGGAAGACCGGCGCGACGCCCGCGTGGACCCGCGCTTCGTCTTGTGCGTCGAGTACAAGAGCGCGGCGGCCACCAATCGCATCCTCGGCACCTTCTGCATTGTTGCCCGTGACGTCGGCAACAGTACGCGGGTCCACAAGAACCCAATGCCGGCCGGGTTCGGGGACATCATCCTGGTTGGAGGGGCCGACATACCAGGCGCCCGCACCGCGCTGGCTGCGGCCTACGATGGAGCAACGGGCACCAGACAGGCGAAGCGCGAAGCGGCCTATGCGACCGCCGTGGCGCTGGGGCTGGTTGATGCGGCGTTGGCCGCGACGTAACGAACTGAAGGAGTGAACGACATGGCAGACAGAACCGTCAGCGTTTCCGAGCACGACAAGTGGATCATCTGGGTTGTGGCGTCCGCCATTCAGCCCAAGACCTTCGACGAGACGCGGAAGCTCAACCGCATCTGGGACGCTTTCGGCGTCGAGGGGTTCGCGGCGACCATCGCCGGGAAGGCCTCGGACCAGCTCGGGACCGAGCCGGTAGACGTGAAGTGCGAGGAGACGTCGGTCAACTTTCTGCTGGCGCAGTTCGAGCCGACGCTGGCGAAGCTCAACCCGCAGGCACCGGTCAAGCTCATCTCGTCGGCGCTGCTGGAGCTACACGAGCGGCTGTCGAAGTAGGAGCATGACCACCCGCCACCCCACGCCCAGCCACGACGAGACGCCGGGAGGAGTAGCAGCACCATGAAGCATCCACTGGACAGCGACGACAGCGGCGGCATACCCGAGGAGACGCCGAGCCCCGAGGACTTGTCCCGAGAGGCCACTGACGGCGCTACAGTGGCGTGGGTCAAGGACTTTATACGGGTAGGGCTGCGCCAGCACGACCGCATGTGCTCCGCTCGGCGCGCTGTCCGCCGTTGGACGCTTTGGATCGCCGCCATCTCAGGGGCGATCATCGTGTTTCAGTTCGGGTGGCTCTACGCGGGGCGAACCATCATCCGCGAAACAGTGCGGGACGTGGTGCGCGAGGAACTGGCCGGGCGCGTGCTCGTGTCGCGCACGGAGGCCGCGCGGGCGAAGATGGCAGTTGCGGCCCCGTGGTCACCGCTGCCGGCGGCGCAGGCCGGGCAGGTGGCTCCGTGAGCGACGCTGGCGTTACCGCGATTCTCGCCGAGCTGGCCGTCATCCGCGAGGACATGGCCGCGCTCAACAAGCGCATGGACGCGCTCACCGCTGCGCACGCTGCCTGCGTGGCCCACTGCTGGGTCGGGAATCAGGCACAACTCGTGGCGAAGCTGAAAGGGGAAGGATGAGCATACTGAGCGTCGTCATTGTCCTGCTCGTGATTGGGGTGCTGCTGTACCTCGTGAACAAGTACATCCCGATGCAGCCGCCGTTCATCGAGATCATCAACGTGGCGGTCATCTTCGCCGGGGTCTTCGGCGTGGTGTTGTGGCTGCTGTCGGGGGCGCGTCTGCCGCGAGTGCGATGAAGCGACACGCGAAATCGTGCAACTGCCGAGGCTGCCAGAAGCGGCCACTGCCCCCCGATGTGCTGGCCTCCGCGTTGCAGGACCGCTGCCACAAAGAGACGGGCAAGACGCGGCCGGGCCGCAGTATCCGCACGCCAAGGGAGGCGGCGAAGTGAAGCGCCGCAAGCTGCAAGGGAAGGCGCTGGCGGCTGCGATGGTAGCGGACAAGCACTTCCGCGATGGGGTTGAACGTGGCCTAGCTGACGTAGAGGCCGGGCGCGTATCGCCCGTGCCCGATGTCATCTACAGGGAGCCGCAGGACATCGATGGCCTCGGCAAGCTGCTGAGTAGGGGAGATCAGATTGAAGCGATAGACCTTGGTCCGTTTGCGCAATACGCCGACGACGACACAGAGGAAGGATGAAGCGACCATGACGAGAGACATCGCGATCAAGTGCCCGGTGTGCTTGGGCAAGTGCAAGGACGAGCACGGCCAGGACTGCAAGCCGTGCGGAGGCAAGGGCATCCTGTGGGGCAAGGAGACCGACGACGCGCCCGCCTCGCCGGTGTTCGTGCCGCAGCCGTACCCGTACCCTGCGCCTTGGCCGTGTCCGCCTGTTCCTTGGTATCAGCCGCCAGCCATCTACACCCATTGGGTGAACACCTGCGTTTCCCCCGACGCCTCGGTGCAATACTCGTGAGCCGCCCCACCGCCCTAACGCCCGAGCAAATCCTCTCCGAGGTGCGGCCCGAGCACGTCGAGATATGCCCGACGTGCGGCGAAGATCGCGACGGTGGGCTCAACTGCTCAAACGGTTGGCACGTGGAACATCCGCGCTTGGTGCTAACCGTGGCACAGGAGTGGGCCACATGAAGCGCCGCAAGCCCATCGACGAGCAAGGGCACGAACCCGCGCATACCCTCGGCGGCAAGGCGAGGGAATGCCTCAAGTGCCATGACGTGCGCCTGAGGGGCCAGGACTGGCGCCGGCCCTGCCCGCCGAGCGCGGCGGATGCGCACGAGAGAAAGTATCGGGGGGAATGATGAGGCACGGCCGCCGCGACGGTACGCACGCCGAGGTCAGGCAGGAGCTGCGCGACCTCGGGGCGTCCGTGGCCGACACGGCAGATGTCGGCGACGACTTCCCCGACCTCGTTGTGGGCCTGGCTGGCCATGACTTCCTCGTCGAGGCCAAGGCCGCGAAGGGCAAGCTGTCCGACGGTCAGAGCGAATTCGCACGCACCTGGCGAGGCGCGCCCGTGGTCGTGCTGTGGTCGCGAGCAGAGGCCCGCGAATGGTTGATCCGCACGCGGCACGCGCTGCACCTGGCGGCGTGGCACACGTCCCAGGCGTCGCGCACCCTGACCCCCGTGGTCGTGCCGCTCGTCACCGAGACGGCCGAGCGGGTCGACGGGCGCCACAAGGGAGTTACCCCGAGAGGAGGTTGAGCAGCATGAACCTACTCACAAAGCAGATCACCACCGAGGCTCACCGTTACATCGGCCTGAAGGAGACGAGCCGCAACAGTGGCCCCGAGATCGACTTGTGGCTCCGACGGGTTGACCAGAAGCCGGGCGCTTCGTGGTGCGCGGCGTTCGCCTGGTGCATGCTCGATGATGCTATCACGACGCTGGGGCTGACCAACTACCTGCCCCCGACGGCGAGCGTACACCGGCTGTTCGAGCGCGCCCGCCAGTTCCACGCGTGGTGGCCCGAGCCGGGGCCGGGCATGATATTCGGCATCGACCACGGCGGCGGACTCGGCCACTGCGGGATCGTGATCGATGTCGACGGCGTACACCTCGCGACCATCGAGGGCAACACCAACAAGGCCGGCGAGCGCGAGGGTAGGTACGTGCTCGTGCGAACACGCGCGGCGAAGGAATGCACACTGGGCTACCTCGACCCCGGGCTGTTGCTCGTGGGGCAGACGTGCGACGAGGCACACCCGGAGAATGGCTGATGAAACGCGACCCCGACCTGGTCACCCTGATACTCAGCGCGCAGGCCAAGGCCCGCAAAGCGCGGCGTCTACGTTCGTTCCTACTCGCCTACGAGTCGGAGCGCGACAAGGGCGTGGCGTTGCGGTCTGCACTGCGCACGGCACTTGAATACGTTGGCCTCGGAACAAAGGAGAAATGACGATGAAGATCAACCTCAATACAATCCTCGCGCTCCTCGGCTGCCTCGGCGTATTCGCGCCCGACATCGCCGCGGTAGCCTCCACGCTGGCGGAGCTGCACATCTCCTGGCTGGTGCCCGTCGTGCGCGGCCTCGGCTTGCTCGCGGCGTTCTGCGCGGCGGCTCCGCTGCTCATCCCGAAGCTGCGCCCGTTGCTGGCCCTGCTCGGGCTCGCGACCCCGCCAGGCGCGCCGGCACCGTGGGTTCCCGGTAAGCCCGGCGACCCGGTGCTGACGGACGCACCCGCCACGACCGCCACCGGGGCGACGCCGGTCAAGCCCGTGCTTGTTCAGGCTGTGCCGTTGCCGCGCGCCGATGACACCCCCGTCACCGTCGAGAATCCGACCGGCGGGCAGAAGGCGGGGCGGTAGTGGCGGCCATCGGCGCAAGCTCAGACGGGGTAGAGAGACATCCACCTAAGGCCCACCGGGAGACGTACAACATCGACGATTGGGACGGCCTCTGCCAGGTCTGCCACAAGCGGCCCGGCACCGAGGAGGTCCACGGCGTGCCCGGTGGCCTAAGCCACGAATGCCGCCAATGCATCGTCGAGGCCCAATTGAAGCACGCCCGCGAGCAAGCGGCGCGCATCCAGGAACTTGAGAAGGAACTCGAACAACTCACAACGAAAGGACCGTCATGATCGAAAAGCACCTCCGCAGCATTCAGATCCTCATCCTCGCCGTCGGGCTCTCCATCGGCGGGTACTTCGCCGCGTGCGCCCACACGACGCCGGGGCAGTTCAAGGACGCCATCGTGACCTGCACGTTGGAGAACAGCCAGAACCCGCAGGCGAGCGCGGCCGTCACCAACTGCTTGATCGGTGCCGTCTCGGGCAACTATGCGGCCTGCCTCTCTGGGCTCGTCACCGCCGGTTACTGGACCGTCGAGGAAATCGCATGTGTCGTCCGCCGGCTCGCGACCGAGAGCGCACAGCGGATCAACGCCGGCCAGGCAACCGACGCCGACAGGACCGTGCTCGACAACGCGAACCAGTGGCTGAAAGACAACCAGATTCGCTTTCGGTAGCGCCATGGAGCTCGGGCTCAAGGGAGACAAGCAAGATCCGAAGGGGCGCACACTCAAGCTCGGCGACTTCCTTGTGCCCGAGGCGTTCGCCGTCGTGGTCAACGCCGACCTGGCGCTGGACACCCCGCCCGACCGCGACCCGCTCGGGAACGATGCCGTTGGAAACTGCGGCATCGCCGGGCCGGGCCACTTCGCCCGCTGGGAGGACGCGCGCTGCGGGCTCGCAACCGCCATCGACGCGGCGGCGGTCCTGCGCGAATACGAGGCGTTCGGGTACGTGCCCGATGACCCGAGCACGGACAACGGCGTGTATGCCTTGGACGTGTTCAAGCGGTGGCGCTCGGTCGGGATGTTCGGCCGCCAGATTGAGGCGTTCGCGCAGGTCGACTACTTCGACGCGGCCCAGGTGCAGGCCGCCGTGTTTCTCCTCGGCGGCTGGTTTGCCTGCTACAACCTCCCGCGCTCGGTGCAGGGGCTCGACTACTGGGACGTCGAGGAAGACGACGGCGGGTCGTGGGGCGGTCACCTCGTCTGGCACGACGGCACCGACACCTGCAACTCATGGGGCCAGCGAATCCTGGTGACGCCGCGATTCCGCTCGCGTTACTGCTTCGACGGCTATGCGGTCGTGAGCCAGCACGGGCTACGCCAGGGGCTCGGATTCGGCGGGCTCGACCTGGACAAGATGCGGGCGGCCCTGGCGGTTGTCACCGGGTAGCCCGTGACGGCCCTCCTCGAGCACCTCGGCGCCGTCCTGCTCAGCCTGGCGGCCGTCGTGGCGATGGTCAGGCTGGCGGGGAGAGGGTAGACAGCGCGCGCGGGATGTGGCATCATCCGGATTGCGATGCTCAACAATCCTGCGACCCCCAGATGGACCGCGTGCTCCGCCCAACCGTTGAGCTCATGCGGGCGAGCTGAGCGCGCGGCCCTTCTGGGGACCGGAGATGTGAAGTCATGAAGCTCAAGCGGTTGCCGAGTGGGTACTTATTGGCACGGTGGTCGAGAAACCTGTGGATCCAGTGGCCATCCGATCGCGCGCCGGAACTAGCTGACGGGTTTGGGTGGGTGACGGCAAAGCATGTCGCGGAGGCCCTGTCAGCATGGAAGGCGTGCAATGAGTAGCCGCAAGAAGTCAGACGGCAGCGTTAATTGAAGTCGCGTTGGTCTACAGCAAGATCGACGAAGCCGCCGCCGAGGTTCACCCGGCCTTCAAGCAGGGGGTAACCTACCGCGCCTCGCCCCGCTCGACCGCCGCTGACCACCGGCTCCGTGGCGAGAGGGTAGACAGCGCGCGCGGGATGTGGCATGCTGATTGGCATGCGAGACACCATCAACCTGATCCGTCGTGATCGGCCGCGTGCGCGCCCTCGGTGTCTCGCAAATGCTGGGCAGCTCGTGCGCGGTCGTTCTCGCCGGGTGAGGTGAAGACCATGACCGACCGTCTTAGGATCTGGCATTCGATGAGCCCAGAACGACGCGACTACGATCGATTCGTCGCCCGCAGGGTGCCACACGGTTTACCGGCGCGCGAACGAATGATGGCAGAAACTGCCGGTGGACTCGCCGCCAAGAGGGCGATGCTTGATCGCGACAACGAAGAGCGCGGGTGTTCGTGCCATCTGTCGGCTCCGTGTTCGTGGTGCGAGTCGCTGACGGAGGAGGAAGCGTCGGCGGTGTGGAACGGCGGCATGGACGCTCTGCGCGCGTTGCGGGCCGAAGCTGCGGCGAAGGAGCCCGGCTGATGTGCACCTGGGGAACCGAGAAGACCATCCAGATCACGCAGACCATCACCGTCGACGCCTGCATTGCTGCCGAGATTGTGGCGCTGAACGCGGCCGGCGTGCGGACCGTCGGCTCGTGCTGCGGGCACGGCAAGGGGCCGTCGCTGGCGCTGCTTGCCCCGTCGTCGTACGCGCGGGCGCAGGAGCTTGGGTACTATCCGCAGTGGGTCGGGAACGCTGACGATACCGGGTGCTGGGGAATCAGCATTGGCGCAGGGCTATCGAAGTCGCTGCGTAGGTTCCTCGCAGGAGAAGAGAAGGCGCCCGTCTCATGCTCATGCAGGGGCCACGGCGACGCCTGCATGTGCGACGACTGCAAGCTGCGCGGGTTGGAGATGGCGGCGGACGCGCGTGAGGAGGCAGACCGCAAGGCGCGCCCGGATGAAGTCGACCGCAGCCAACTGCGCGCGACGCCAGAAGAGGTCGAGGCGCTCAAGCGCCAAATGGCCAAACTGCGCGGAGAGGAGAAATAGGGCCAGGCCATCGCCAAGAAAACGAAGTACAACGAGGGGCGGCCGTACAAGCACGGGAAGAGGTGCTGACCATGCATCCTTTCCCGGCATTGGCGTCTCGCTGCCGTGCCCGTCCGGCCGGCCCAATGCTGTGGGCGGCCCCTACTGTAGCGCCCACGGCGGCCAGGAGCGTGCTCAGCGCGAGGCCGAGACATCGTGGGACTACGTGGCACCGACGTGTGTGGGCGACGCCGAGGCTGTCCTGTCGGCCGGCTGCGCGTCGCTCGACAGCCGCAACGTCTACGTGGTGCTCCGCCAGGAGGGCTCGCGGTGGCTCGCGTGGCTCGGCATCGGCGGCCACATGGTCGGCGTGCATGCGCCGGGCAGCCGCCCCCACCGGAAGCACCACGAGGCTAAGGCGGACTACCTGCGCCGCTGTGAGGCTGGCGGGTACGCATTTGCCACGCGCGCGGCGGCCGAGGCGGAGGGCGTGCGGGTGTGGAGCCACACCATCGAGCGCGACGTGGAGGACATCACGCGGCGGCGCGGCGGCACGCTCGCGTGGGGTGTGCCGGTCGAGCCGCGCGCCGAGCCCATCGTCATCGACGCCACCGGGAGAAATGCGTGGGACGTGGTGGGGGACGCGCGGACTGCGACGGTCGAGACGTCGCGCGTCTGCACGGCATGCGAGTCGAGTGCCACCGGGCGCTGCCACGCCCACCGATAGTCACTCGACCGCCACCGGCCCCGGCGTCCCGTCGCGCGCATCGAGCGCCGCCGGGATGCGCTCGCGCTCGAGCCGGGCTCGTTCGGCGCGCGGGCAGTCGGTCCTGCCGCAGTGGGGACAGCGCTCGTCGACCAGGGACCAGAGGATGAGCCTTTCCATGGCGGTTTGATGCCGTGATGGGCGAGCGGTGGCGGGTGTGTACATTTTGCTAGCAAAGCGTCCGCATTCGGTCCACAATCGAGTTATGGGTGCTGCCATGACGCGAATGCTAGAAATCGTGATAGAACCTGGGGACCAGAAGGTCATCGTCAGGCTGGACGAGAAGCGGCCGGACAAGGCAGAGCTTGAGATCCGGCGCGAGGACGGGGAGCCGCTGCGCACCGTCGAAACATTGCGGCAGGTGGCGGCGTGACGTCCGCATTCGATGCGCTTCAGAGCAGGCAGAAGGTTAGGGAGATAGCCGCCAAGGCCAGGGCAGACGAGCGCACAGTCAGAAGGGTTCTGCGCGGGGAGGGACCCAGGAATGCGGCGTACGAACGAGTGGTTGAGGCGATGGCTGCGGTTAGCACCGACCCCCCGCCGCCTCCAACGTTCGTCAGGTTCGGGGAACTTGGGGAGCGAGAAATAGAATTCATCGAGGATGGCCGAACCATCGGGGCGTATGTTCTCATGGACCCCAGGGATCAAACGGTCCGATACGTTGGGGCGAGTGAGAAGGTGAGCAAGCGACTGTCCTGGCATCTGGTCGACCATGCAAACGCGGAGAAGTGGGGATGGATAGTAGAACTGCGCGAATTGAACCTGCGGCCCGTCCTGATCGTGATTGAGTCTTCCGCCAGGGAGACGGCCCACCTCGTCGAAGAAAAATGGATATCTGCGTATCTCGAAATGGGAACCCTGTATAACCAGAAGGACTCCGGTTACCAATTCCGCAGACAGCGATCGCTCTCCATGGAAAGGTTTCGCGGGACGTCCTTCGCGTCCCTGGCTTCTGACGGATGTTTCATAGGGGACTTTGCAAAGGTCGCGCGCGTCCGCGTCGCTGCGGTAAGAAACCTCTTGTCTGGTCAAGAGGTTTGGCCAAAAACCTACGCGAGCATTAGGAAGGCAGCCGCTGAGATCGGCGTTGTCGATTTGCCGGAACCTGCGGATAGGGCTCCAAGGGGAACGCCCAACGGAAAGCGTATCGCAGAACTTGAGGCCGCCTGCGCCGCCAAGGACGCCGAGCTGGCCGCCCTGCGAGCCCGCGTGGCCGAGCTGGAGGCCGAGCGCCAGGCGTCCGATGCGGCGCTGGCCGTGGCGCTGCTTCCCGCCGCCGGGCTCGGCGCCGAGTTCGTCGAGGCGGCACAGGCCGCCCTCGAGCCGCGCACCGATGCGGAGATTCGAGGCTACATCGAGGACATCGAGGGGACACGGCCAGCGCCCGAGCTGGAGCCGCCACGACCACCGCGCCCGCCCGCGCACTGCCACGTCAGCCTGGAGTGCGACGGCGTCGACTTGTTGGCGGGGTAGTCGGCACACCATGTGCAGCACTGACTGGCGGAGGACCACATGATCTCATCGCGAGTCAAGCCACGACATGCCGACTACCCCGCCAAGCTGCCCGGCGTCAAAATCGAGAAAGCCACAGAGGTACGCCTGCTAGCGCTGTGTGACGCGACTGGCAAGACAATGAGTGACATCGTGCGCGAGGCGCTGGCGCGATACCTGCACGACGCTTCCCAGGCGTGACACTTCTGCGCACCGCAGTGCAACGTTTGCATAGCGAAAGTGACGTTACGTGGCTGACCCAAATCTATGCAATGCGCATGCCAGTCGTATCTATGCGATATTATTTAGTGTGCGACGGCGCGCCGACGTGGCACGCGACGTGCTAGGATACTAGGACATGACGACGAGACGCACTAAGGAGGACACCATGACGACGACCAAGACCTATATTGACCGATCCAGTGGAGAGAGAATCACGGCCGAGACAATCGAGGAGGCTCGCGACGAGCTGCGAGCCGCACTACCGCTCGGAGAAATAGCGGCATACGCAATCGTCGACGAGGACGGGACCGAGTTTCTCGACGGCGAGCACACCGGAGACTAGGACATGACGACGCGTGTAACCACGGAGGACACCATGACCACCAAGACGACGACACGACGGCAATACGCGGTGTTTCACACCGACGGGATCGCCACAATGGACAGGCTGACGACGCACGACACCCTGGCTCAAGCGCGGCGCGCTCGGTGGGAGCGCGTGGATAACGCGTGGACGCACGGAGCTACGCGTAAGTCTGCACGTTCTCAGTACTTGGTGCGCGCCGTCTAGCCGCCTCGCGCGCGGTCCTCGCCGCTCCCCCGAGCGACGCGGATCGGGACCGAGGAGCCCCACCGAGCCGGCCGGTTGCCGGCGACGACGAAAGGACGACGACGATGCTAAAGCAAGAAACGCGGCAGATGGTGTCTCAGCGCGTGCGCTCTGCGCTCAACCATGGCGGAGAATGTGCTACCTCGGATGTGGCCGAAAAATTGTACAAGAAATTCCAAGCGCTTTCGGCGATCGCGCAAGACCTGGAAGGACAAGCCGCGGAGCGCGCCTGGAGAAACGCGGACGCCGCGTTGATCGAGGCGGCAGAACGCTTGTAGCACCTCCCCGCGCGGTGGTCGGATTGTCTCCGGCCGCGCGGCCCACCCACCGAGGCGCGGCGGTTCCGCGCAAGGACCGACGGCGGCAGCCGCGAGGGCCAGTAGCCGAAGGGACGAATGGAGGAGAGGACGATGAACGAAGACCGATACATCTTGCACGAACACCTCGTCGCAGTGATCGATGGCGTAATCCATGACACGTCCGATCCAAGCCGCGGCGGCGCAACTGGCCAAAGCTGCGAGACGATACCTAGCGCCACCGTCGGAGAAATCTCGGTGGCGATTTTTCTTGCCCACGATGTATTAGCTTGATCCTGTATATGATACAGACGGAGGACCCCCATGGACCTGCAATTTCTCTACAACATCATGAGCGTCGCCTTCCTCCTGGGACTCGGCTTCGACCTCCTGCATCTGTGGCGCCGCCACCGCGAGCTCGATGCCGAGGTGTCGCGACTCAGGAAGCTAGAGGCGGCCGGCGAGCGGGTGGGCCGTTACCTCGGCCGGTCGCTGGAATCGGAGCAGCGCCGGTGCCGAGAGCTGCGCGAGCGACTCGGGAAGGGCGGTGTCCTGTGATCACCGTCCGCAACGGCCGCCTGGTCCAGGACTGCATTCACTGCGAGTGTGGCTTCGTGGAGGTCACGCCCGATCCCACGCGGCCCTGGCGCACGCAGCGGCGGCACTGCGACAGGTGCAGCGGCGGCTACGCGCTGGTGCTCTGCGCGTACTGTGGCGAGCCGGCGGACGTGATCGATCACGGAGTACCGAAGTGCGCGGCGTCGTGGAGAGAGGACCACCCGGGGCAGACGTTGCCGGCGAGCGACGCGACGGCGCGACCAATTCCAATGTATGCCGAAGACGAACTGCGAAAGGATGAAGACGATGGGCGACATCAAGATTAGGTGCAGTTCGCTGCCGCTCGCGATGATCTGCGCGGGCAGCATTCGCCGCGACGACGGCGAGATCCAGGTCGCCCCCGTGAACGAGGCGGCCGACGTTGGGACGGCGGTTCACTTCGCGCTGGCCCGGCTGGTCGGCGGGTCCACGCCTGACGACGCGCTGGAGGCAGCGATAGAGCGGTTCCCGTCGGTGGACGTCGAGGAGTTGCGCCCCCTGTTCTGGGCTGGCGTGCGGGCGTGGAAGCAGATCTCGGAATGGATGCCTGCCCCTCAGTCAGAGGTTGCGCTATCCAACGGGTGCATATCCGGCCACGTCGACGCAGATTCTGACGACGGGAAACGCGCCCACTGCATTGACTGGAAATCCGGGAGAAAGGACTTCGTCTATCGCGATCAGCTATTCGGATATGCCTGTCTTGAGATGGCCGATGATCCCGAGATCGAATCCGTCACCGTCCACGCCGTGTGGCTGCGCACGGGCGAGATAGAGAGCTACACCGTGAGCCGTGCGCGCGCCGACGAGTGGTACGCCCACATGGTGGCCAGCGTGGTCGAATGGGATGGCGTCTACCGCCCCGGCGACCACTGCACTCACTGCCGGCGCAACCACGCCTGTCCGGCTCAGACCGTGCTTGTCCGCCGTGACGTGGCGATGTTCGCAGACGGCGTCGCGCAGGACCTGGCGACGATGGACGACGCCGCCTTTGTGGCCTTCCGCCGCAAGGTCAAGGGACTGGAATCGCGTATCGAAGCCGCGCTGAAGGCGACACGCGCAGAGGTCGAGCGCCGTGGTGGGGACGTAGACGGCGGGGACGGCACACACCTGTTTCTCGCAGAGGAAAGCGGCCCGCGCAAGGTCGACGCCATGAGGGCATGGCCCATCTTGCAAAAGCACCTAACCGACGAGGAACTATCACCCGCGATCAAGGTTTCGATTTCGTCGGTAGAGAAGGCCGTCTCGGCGAAAGCCACCAAGGGCAAGGGCGCGGCGGCGAGGAGGGCGTTGACGGAAGAACTGGAGGTGGCCCACGCGCTCACCCAAACAACGATCACGAAACTCCGGGATGAAAGGAAGAAGTAGATATGGGACAACTCACGAGACAGGACGAGCAGGCGGCGCAATTCAAGAACCTGGCCGGGGTGCTGACCAGCGCGGCGATGCGCAAGCAGATGGCGGCTGCTCTGCCCAAGAACATCACGCCTGAGCGGCTGGCACGAGTCGCGATGTCCGCCGTGCAACGAACCCCGAAGTTGCTAGAATGCACGCCAAAGAGTTTCCTTGGCTGCGTGATGGCGTGCGCGGCGCTCGGGCTGGAACCCGACGGGCTCCTAGGGCAAGCGTACCTCGTGCCCTTCAAGGTCAAGGGCGAGATGATTTGCACCCTGATCACTGGCTATCAGGGGTTGATCAAGCTCGCGCGAAACTCGGGAGAACTGATCAACATCGACGCGCACCCTGTCCGCGACGGCGACAAGTTTTCCTATCGCTACGGCGCGGACCCGCACATCGAGCACATCCCGGCGGAGCGCCCATTCACCCGCGACGAGCTCGGCGGGCTGGTGTACGATCCGGCGTGGAGGCCGGGCGCGATCACTCACTTCTATGCGGTGGCGAAGCTGCGAGATGGTTCCGTGTCCTTCGTGGTCATGCCCACATGGGAAGTGAACGCCATTCGCGACGACTCCAGTGGTTACAAGGCGGCTAAGGAATTCGGCTCGGAATCGCCCTGGGACACGGACTATGATCGGATGGGTTGCAAGACGGCGATCCGCCGGCTCAGCAAGTACCTCCCCGCGAGCGTCGAGGACAATCGCCTGCACCGGGCCGTTGCGCTCGACGAGCGCGCGGATCGTGGTATCGAGCAGGACTTCGGCGCATTCGTCGACCTGGACGGGCTGCCCGCGCTGGAAGCGATGCCGGCCGCGTCCGCTCCCGCCCCCACCGTCGAGAATGAAGGCAAGCGCATGTCTCTCAGAAGCAACGGCGACAAGAAGCCTCCCGTGGTCAAGGTCGAAGGCCCAAACGGCGAGGACATGATCAAGTGATTCCCGCGCCGCTCGCCCATACCTCCGTGGCGGCTCGTCCCCGCCGGGCGGGCGGCGCATTCTCACGGCTGCGCCTGGCGAAGGAAGGGAGCGACGAGGCGATGACGTTCTGGCGATGGGTCTGGTACGGGTCGCACGCGGAGGCCAAGCGTGGGAAGGCTCGGCAGCCATGACCATCATCCGCATGTCGCACTCCGAGTGGCGCAGGTTTATTCGCACATGGACCGGCGGAGTAGCCGCGGACGACGAGACGTGCAAGTTCCGCGTCCTCGACGGCTCGCGCCGGCCGCCGCATTTGGTGAGCGAGAAGCTGATCGAGGTGGGCGACGTGTGGCTCGCTCACAGCGCGATCCCACGTGAGGCCCTGACATGAAGAAGCGCACCCCACCTGGCTCCGTCTGGCGCGTGAAGTACGACGTGGCCCCGAAGCGTCGCGGCGGCATGTACGGCGACGACCATCACCTCCTGAGCGCAGACTACCCGCAATCGCCGCTCGGCGACGGCAAGCGATACCAGCGCGTGAGGAAGCGGACCATCATCGACGAGGTGTGCATCGACGACTGGCTACACGTCGAGCAGATGGACAACAATGTGTGGTGGTTGCGCCTCGGCGACAAGATGGTCAACATAACCGTCCGCAAGGGCAAGGTGACGCTGGGGGAGTGGTACGAATGAGCGGCCGTCCCAAGTGCCGCGTCTGCGGCGTCGACGTGCGCCCGACGCGCGACATCTGCCCGGCGTGCGAGACGGGGTACGATGCGGCGATCGCGAATGTGGTATGGTGGCTCGCCGAGAAAGCCCCGGTGTTCGCGCCGCCTGAGAAGCTGGCCAGGATGATCGAGCGCGGCGACGCCGATGGCGCCGCGGAAAGGAAGCCATGAGCACGAAGCTGGAGAACCTCGATGCGGTGCAGATCGGCATTCTGCTACATGCGCCGAGCGGTGGACCATCTACCGGAGTCGACCATCATGGCATTCACCGGGCACAAGACGCGGTCGGCGTTCGCCCGGTACGGAATCGTAGACCCGCAGGAAATGCAGAACGCGGTGGACGTGGTCGAGCGGAGGCTGGCCCAACCGCGCCAGCTTCGCATGGTGCCAGCGACGGAGAAGGGTAAATCTGGAGCGTGAATGCGTTTTGGACTTGACGGCCGGCGCGAACGGGCGGAGGATGGAACGGTCGACATGCGAACGGCATCCAAAATTCTTCGCGCATCCGAGCCTCTCGTCGCTCCCTCGTCTGCCGGTTCCCATGTCGACAACACGAGCGCCGCAGAGGTAGAAGCGACGGAGGGCTCGGATGCACGAGGCCCCCTTTTGTGTGCCGATGGCCGCTTTCTCATCGCGCACACGGTGGCCCCGTCGCTGTGGGATTTGCCAGAGCAGTGGAGCGTGAACGATTGGGAACGCCGAACGGATGACGATGTGGATTGAAGAACTCACCGCCGAGCAGAAGGCAGCGCTCCCCACCTTCCGTGGCGACTGGTTCAGGTGGGGCACCTCCACCGACCGAGCCGACCGCGCGAAGGCCGAGGCGGCGATCCTGGCCATGCGCGCGGAAGTCGGTGTGACCAAGAAGCCGATCTTCGCGTGGTGCGCCTCACCGGCCACTTCGCTGCTCGCGCTCCACGTAATCCAGAGCCCAGAGTGGGCGCCCTTCCTGAAAAACATTCGCGATCATCTTGCTGGCGACCCTCAACTGAGGTCCTCGCTGGGGTCCTCGCTGAGGTCCTCGCTGGGGTCCTCGCTGAGGTCCTCGCTGGGGTCCTCGCTGAGGTCCTCGCTGGAGTCCTCGCTGAGGTCCTCGCTGGGGTCCTCGCTGTGGTCCTCGCTGAGGTCCTCGCTGGGGTCCTCGCTGAGGTCCTCGCTGTGGTCCTCGCTGGAGTCCTCGCTGAGGTCCTCGCTGGGGTCCTCGCTGGGGTCCTCGCTGTGGTCCTCGCTGGGGTCCTCGCTGAGGTCCTCGCTGTGGTCCTCGCTGGGGTCCTCGCTGGAGTCCTCGCTGAGGTCCTCGCTGGAGTCCTCGCTGAGGTCCTCGCTGGGGTCCTCGCTGGAGTCCTCGCTGAGGTCCTCGCTGGGGTCCTCGCTGGGGTCCTCGCTGAGGTCCTCGCTGGAGTCCTCGCTGAGGTCCTCGCTGGAGTCCTCGCTGAGGTCCTCGCTGGGGTCCTCGCTGGGGCAGGCGTGGTGGGGCCAGCACGAGTCGTACTGGATCGCGTTCTACGCCTTCTGCCGCGATGTCGTCGGTGTGAAGTACGATGACCAGCGGTCGCGCCAACTGGACATGTGGCGAGACATCGCGCGGTCCTGCTGCTGGTGGTGGTGCTACGAAAACTACGTCGTGCTCAGTGAGCGGCCGACCGTCTGCCGGATGACCGAGCAGGAGGGGCGCCCGCACTGCGAGGATGGGCCGGCGCTCGCCTTCGGCGACGGCTACGCTCTGTATCGCTGGCACGGCGTCGATGTCCCTGAGGATGTGGTCCTGCATCCAGAGCAGCTAACCGTTGATCGCATCGACGGTGAGACCAACGCCGAGGTTCGGCGCGTGATGCTGGAGCGATACGGCGAGGGTCGATACTTGCAGGACAGTGGCGCCAAGGCCGTCCACCGGGATAAGTATGGTGTGCTCTACCGCAAGGAGATCCCAGGCGACGAGCCGATCGTCATGGTGCGGGTTACGAACGCAACGCCGGAGGGCCGCTGGGCAGACGTCGGTGTTGGAATGATATCCAACCCCGCATACGAGCAGTTGAAGATCTACGTTGAAGACCCGGACATGGGCGACAAGGAGAGGACTGCGGTCCTCGATCAGATGAAGCTGCTGCCGAAGCTCATCCGGGGCATGCGTAGGCGGTTCGTGCCCGAGCTTGATCCGTCCGGCCATCCCGTGCGGAAGACGTACTACCTACGTGTTCCGCCCTCCATGCGCACGGCTCACGCGGCCGTCGCCTGGACGTTTGGACTTAAGGCAAGGGACTACCACCCAGATATCGAGACCTAGGAGGAAACCATGAAGAAGCGAGAGCGAATGAGGAACCAGGGACGGCAGGGCGACGTCTTGTTGACCGTCGTCAGTCGGCAGCCCGGCGACAAAAAGATCGAACGGGAGGGCGGTCGTGTCGTATTGGCCCATGGCGAGGTGACGGGGCACGCGCACGCCATCGTCGATCCGGCTGCCACACTGTTCGTCGACCCAGCAGAATTGGACCAGACGCTCAAGGTCGGGCTTCTCAAGGCCGACCTTCCCGTCGTGCTCGCCCACGAGGAACATGGTGGCTTCTACTGCCCCGGAAAGACCGTCGAGGTTCGCCGGCAGCGGGAGTACCGGCCCGAAGGGTTGCGCCAGGTCGCGGACTAACCCACATGATTGACTGTGTCGCCGCCGCCGTCCTGGCAATGCTCGCCGTCGCGCTGTACGTGGCGGCACGGGAGGCGCGGGGGTGAGCGTCGCCATCGCGGCCATCGCCTTCCTCGTCGGCGCCGTAGCTGGCTACTGCGGGCGCGCGTGGTACGTCAGGCCACCGACGAAGCTCGTGCTGCGCGCGGTGCCCTGCATGCCGTGCGGCGGGCGCGGGGAGATGCGCGTGAGGTTTGCTGACTGGAGTGCCCCCTAGGATGTGGTCGAAGTTCGATGATGGTTACGACCGCAACCCGAAGATTCGGGCCGTGTCCATTTTTGCAGAGTCCTTGCACTCAGTTGCCATCCGTCACTGCGCAGCCCAGGAGAACGACGGCGTCTTTCCGAAGACAGACCTTGGGCTCCTGCTCGAGTTCGCAAAGGTGCCAGTGGCCAAGCGTTCGGTGACGCTGCGTGAGGCTCTGGACAAGGTGCTACTGCACGACCATGGAGATTGCTACGAGGTGCATGACTTCCTAGACTACAACCCGAGCCACGCTGAACTTGAGGCGAAGCGTGCAGGTGGGGCCAGCCGCATTGCTGGGTGGAGGCGTAACGGTAGACGTAACAAGGTTGGTAACGGTGCCTGTAACGGCGTTACACCCGCTGTTACAACTGGCGTTGGTAACGGCGTTGGTAACGGCGTTGGTAACGGCGTTGGTAACGGCGTTGGTAACGGCGTTCAGAACGCGCGTCCCGATCCCGGTACTCTCTCTCTGGGATCTGATCTTGATCCTCTCAGCAATCCGGATCCGGATCGGAGCAACGCCCGTGCCAAGTTGCCCACCGCAAGTGACTGGTGCGCATACTTCGGCGAGCGGCACCGCGAGAAGACCGGCCGCTTCTACGGCCGTGGTGAGGCAGACGCGCGCGCCATCGCCCGCCTAGCTGATCTGTTCGACGGGGCTCCGGTCGAGCAGCTACACGCAGACTGGGACGCCCGTGAGCGCATCGTGGACGAGTTCCTGGCCGGTGCGGAGCCGAAGACGGTCGCCGCCGGCTGGTCGTTCTCGTTCTTCGTGGCCCAGTTCCGTGGGCTGGCGGTCCCGCCAGAGAAGCGGCCCAAGACACTGGCCAACGGCAAAAAGTCCCCCATGCAGGCGAGGTACTGATGGACTTCAGCCGAGAACCACCCCACAACCTCGACGCCGAGAAGTCGGTTCTCGGCGGGGTGCTGGTCAAGCCCGCGGTGCTGGACGAGGTCGCGACGGCCCTGGCGGTCGATGACTTCATGCTGCCAGCGCACCGCGAACTGTTTGCCACCATGCTGGCGCTGCGCGGCCGGCGGTTGCCCATCGACGTGCTGTCGGTCGGCGACGAGTTGAAGAATTCCGGCATGCTAGGGCGATTTGACGGCGGGGAAGCCTACCTGATCGCCTTGGCCAACACGGTCCCGACGGCCGAGAACGTCGGCCACTACGCCCGCATCGTGCGCGAGAAGTCCACCCTCCGCCGCCTGATCATGCTGGCCGCGGAGGTACAAGGCGCTGCCTTCGGCAACCAGCCCGCAGACGAGGTGCTGGCGCTCGCGCGCGAAGGCGTGGCGGCTCTTGGGCTGGCTGGGCAAGGGAAAGGCCCGCAGAAGCTCGACGCCCTACTGAGCGATGCGCTGTCGGCCATCGAAGCGCGCCAGCGCGGGGATCGCCCCGTGGGTGTGCCAGTGGGGCTGCGACAGGTAGACCGGCTACTGCGCGGGTTGAAGCCCGCGCGCCTCTACATCCTCGGAGGCAGGCCGGGCGATGGCAAAACGTCGCTGGCGCTCGACGTTGCCCTGCACGCCTCGACCCACGGTTTCCCGGCGCTGGTGTTCTCGCGCGAGATGCCGACCCAGGAGCTCGTCGAGGGCGTGCTGTCGCGTGAGTCCGGCGTGCCGGCCTACGACATCACGGGCGGGTGGCTCGACGTCGCGGCCTGGAAGAAATTACAAATGGCAGGCGGGAAGGTTCTGCCCGCCGAGCTGTGGTTCGACGAGGACAGCGCCACCAGCGACCGCATCGTCGCGGTTACGCGGCACTGGCACGCGGTCAACTGCGCGGCTCGCAACGGGAAGCCGGCCAAGCTCGGCATTATGGTGCTGGACTACTTGCAGCTCGCACGATTGACCAAGGTACGAGCATCGGCGACGCGCGAGCAAGTCGTGGCCGAGATGAGCCGCGCGTTCAAGGAGCTTGCCAAAGAACTCGGCATCCCGGTGCTTGCCCTGAGCCAACTCAACCGTGGCGCAGAGGAACGTGGCGGGCGCCCCATTCCGAGCGACCTACGTGAGAGCGGAGCGCTGGAGCAGGACGCGGACGCCATCGTGTTCGTCTACCGCGACGTCGACCCGGCGGACCAGGCGGAGCGCCGCAAACCTGGGCCGGCCGAGATCATCGTGGGCAAGCACCGCGGCGGCCCCACCGGGATCGCGAAGGTGTTCTTCCACACGCCGCTGATGCACTTCACGAACCTGGCAGACGACGCGGACGACGAGCCGGACACGCGGCCCAACTGGCAGGACGGGAGAGACGACGCATGATCACCCCGATCGAAGACCGCTCCGACTGGCAAATTCATTGGTCTGCAATCGACGCTGCCAAGGCGCGCGGGGCGTGCTGGGACTGCCAACAGCAGGCCGGTTTTGCTGCGGTCGAGGCGGCGCACGGGCGGCCGACGTTGTTGTTCGCCTGCCATCGATGCGCGAAACCAAGGGAGGTCAGCCATGCTAGCCAGCGATGACGAAATCTATCTCGCCGAGTACGCCATGTGCGGTCTGCACTCCGAGCGAGAGCGCAAGGAGTGCGCCGAGCACGCGGTGAGGCTCAACCGGGCCACGCGCGATGGAGCGTTTGCGAGGGAGAGAAATCACGTTCGCCACCACTTCCGTAGGGGCAATTCTGGCGGGAAGCCGATCGAACTGCCACGGAACGCGGCCGAGCTGCGCGCGACCTGCGAGGCCGAAGCGTGCCGCGTGCATGGCTGTGACGTCGCGCAGATCGGCGATGCCGAGCAGCACCAGGCGCGCGAGTTCGCGGTCATCGCGCTGGCGAACGTCCCGGCCCATGGCGTTCCGCATGCCCGCGATGGACGGCTCGGGCCGACCGCCGCCAACCGCATCTGCCAGTATTACGCCAGCCGCTCGCTGTCGTGGATCGGCAGGCACATGCGGGCGTCCTCGGGCAGCGAAGTGTTCCAGCGCGCGGTCGCGTTCGGCGCGTCCCTCGTAACCGAGTGGAGAGAAAAGCGGGCGCCGCGCCAGCCGAACGCCTATGCGGCGACGGAGTTGGGGAGTGTGGCATGAACAGAACATCGATTCCGTGGGTCGTCGGACCTGATGGGGCACGTGGTTTTTCGTGGAATTGCGTGGTCGGCTGCCGTCACTTCGGCCCCGGCTGCCGCCACTGCTGGGCAGCTCGCCTCGCGGCCACGCGCCTCGCCCATCGGCCCGAGTACGCCGGCCTCGCCTACGTGGACGACAGCGACGAGAGCGACATCCCATTCCGCTGGACCGGCAAGCAGCGGTTCCTCCCCGAGCGCTTGGCCGAGCCACTGCGCAAGCGCAAGCCGGCGGGAATCTTCGTGGACGATGTGTCGGACCTGTTCGGCGAAGGCGTGACCAATGAACAGATCGCTGCCCACTACGGCGTGATGGCTGCGCGCCCGCAGCACCTGTTCTACGTCTGCACCAAGCGGGCGAAGCGGAGGCGGGAGTGGTTCGAGTGGCTAGAGGCAGCAGCCAAGAAGTCAGCCGAGATATTCCCCGCCGACACGGTCGACTGGAGGCGAGGTCACCTGCTTCGCTCGACATTGGTCGAACTCTGCGTGGCCCACTTCGACACGCTCCATGCGCCAGGGTGGCCCCTTTCCAACGTCATCGAGCTGACCAGCGTCGAGGACCAGAAGACCGCCGACGAGCGCATCCCGGACGCGCTGGCAACGCCGTCGGCGGTGCGGGGGCTGAGTGTGGAACCGCTGTTGGAGGCGGCCCGGCTGGACCCTGCCGTGCTCGGCTGCAAGGGGCACTTGGCGGAAACGTTCGGCAACCCACTGATCAACTGGGTCATCGTCGGCGGCGAATCGGGAAGCCGTGCTCGCCCCTGCCGCGTCGAGTGGATTCGTTCCATCGTGCGCCAGTGCGCGGACGCTGGCGTGCCGGTGTTCGTGAAGCAGATGGGGGCCAACGCTTGTCTCACATGCCCCAACTGCCACGGATCCACAGAGTGGGCACACTGCCCGCTTTGTCTTGGGAGAGTGCCGCAACTAGAGCTCCGCGACCGCGCCGGCGCCGACCCATCCGAGTGGCCCGCCGACCTGCGGGTGCGCCAGATGCCGGCGGTGCGCCCATGACCCGCGAACGAAACATGCAACTCGGGTGCGACGTGCCGGCCATCAGGAATCCGCGCAAGCGCGTGCGGGCAAAGCGCCGTCCGGCGAAGGTAATGACGACGGTCACGCTGGTTGCTCGGCGCTGCGGGGAGGACGGAAAGTGAGGCCGATCAAGACGAGGATGACCAACCTGCTGTTGTCGTCGCCGCATAGCTGGGACGAAAAAACGCGCGGCCCCTGCGAGGCTTTGTCGGTGTGTTCAACCGACGATGGGCTCAAGTATTCTTGGTGGCGGCCAACATGGAGCGAACGGTTACGGTTGATACTCGGCTGGCCGGTGCGCCTATGCCTGGTCAGCGAGAAGCATCCCCCAGTTTCTGTCGATGTTGAGGAGCGTATGTGGGGGCCATCATGACCCGCGTCTACCTCGTCGCAATCGCGCTCTGCCTGTGCGGCACCGCCCGTGCCTCGACCACGACGGCCGCGCTCGAAATCCTGTGCGGCCCTGGGCACGAGGACCTGGCGCCAATGGTGGACGCGGCGGCGCGGCGGTACATGCAGCACCCCGTATTGCTCGTGAGCATCATGGCCCGCGAGTCCGGCTGCCGCATGGACGTGGTAGGGGCACACGGAGAGGTCTGCGCGATGCAACTCCGAGGCGCGGCACGCAACGGGCACTCACGCCGCGCGCTCCAACGCGACCCCGCGCTGTGCATCGACACGGGCGCGCGGTGGCTTGCCCTGCGGATGGTGGACTGTGCCGGCCTCGGTGTACTGAGCATCGGCGGGTACAACGCGCGGGAATGCAGGCACGGCAAGCGGTACGCGCGGAAGGTGCTGGCCACGGTGGCGCGGGTGTGGCGAGAGATGAGACGACAACAGGAAGGGAGAAGCTGACCAATGGGAGCGCGGAAGGTTGCCGACGGAAAACGGATGGCACCGTGACGTCTATGGCCTTTCGGTCTCGCGTCCGGGCGTTCTCGTTCATCGGCACCACCGCGGCCCAGCGGCGCCTTGAGAGCATAAGGCGAGCCGACGGCAGTCACCTCGTGGTCGGCAAGTGCGTGATGGTCCGAGTGAGTCCGCCGGTGTGGCAGGCCGAGACGAGCTACGGGATGCGGTGGGTGAGCAGGACCCCGGCGGGGGCATGGGTGGTGAGCAGGAAGAATCCACAATGAACGCCGCGACGATGATTTGGCGAGCAGCGGGCGAGCCGAGTGTTGATGGTTCCGAGATGATCGTTGGTAGGTGCTATCTGTGTGCGGCGTCGATGGCGGCGACCCTTCCAGTCACCACCGTCATCACGCCAACGTTCACCGGCCACGATGGCGCCCGCTGCCCAACCTCGACACGCGTTTGCGTGCCGTGCGCATGGTCACTCAAGAATTCGAGCCCAGTCATCGGTCGCTCGTCGGGGAAATGGGGGCAAGCCGCTCGAGAACCGCACCTGGAGGCCCTCCGCGGCGCAGCTCCGCCCGGGCGAGCGCTTCGCGATCCACGCCGGCCAGATGCCGTCCGTCATCGAGATCCGCGAGGCATTCGCCGGTATGCACGCCATGGGCGCGATCGACGATGCGACGCCGATCCCGACCTTGGCCCAGCTCCGCACGCAGAAGAGCGCAATCGTGGCCGTGGCCACCTACGGCGGGGCAGTGCCGGAGAGCACGTCGCCGTGGTTCTGCGGGCCGTGGGGCTGGAAGCTGCTCGGGGAGCGCGACGACCAACCCCTCATCGTTCTGGCCGAGCCGGTGCGGTGCCGCGGGATGCAGGGTCTGTGGGAGGTTCCGGCGGACGTGCTGGAGAAGATGCGGGCGCAGTTCCGGGAGGACCGAGGCTGATGCCCCTCCGGGACGCCATCGACCCCAGGGCCCGTGCGCTGTCGCTGGGCTACCACCGAGAGCACGGTGACCCGAGCAAGCGGACGTGCCGCTGGTGCGGTGGCCCGGTCCCGAAGAATCGCCGCTCATGGTGCGGCCCTGCGTGCGTCCACGAGGCCCTCCTGCGGGCCCAGCCAGGGTACGCCCGCCGCAAGGTGCTGGAGCGCGACCGTGGCATCTGCGCCGCCTGCGGGCTCGACTGCTGTCGACTGGAGCGGCTGGCCGACAGGTTGCTCAAGCTGTCGTGGGCCGAGGTGTGGGTCCGGCAGGACAACGGCCGCATGGTCCTGAATCCGTGGGTCGAGCAGACCGACGGCGCTCTGGTGCGCAAGGTGCCCCACCCGGCAGCCGAGAAGCGGCGGCGCGATCTCGAAATCCTGCTGGCCATCCTGAGCCTCTGGGCTGGCCACGACCTGCGGAAGTGGACTCGCACTTGGTCGCGCGGGACAGGCGCCGGAGAGGATGTGCGGCTCAAGCATTCGCTCTGGCAGGCCGACCACGTCACGCCGGTCGTGGAAGGGGGCGGGTGCAGCGGGCTCGACAATCTGCGCACGCTTTGCCTGCGTTGCCACAAGGGCGCGACGGCCAAGCTGGCGCAGCGGAGGCGTCGCTGATGCTTACCCTCGTCCCCATGACCATCACCGAGGCCAAGGCGTTCGTGGCGCAGCACCATCGTCATCACGGCGCGCCGGTCTCCGGCCTATTCGCGATCGCCGCGGCAGAGGGTGAGGACGTGCGGGCCGTGGCCATCGTTGGTCGCCCGATGTCGCGAGTGCTCGACGATGGCTGGACTGTGGAGGTCACACGCCTGTGCGCGCTACCAGGCGTTGCGAACGCCTGCTCCATGCTCTACGCGGCGGCCTGGCGCGCGGCCAGGGCAATGGGGTATCGCAAGCTGGTGACGTACACGCTGGCCACCGAGCCCGCCAGATCGGCGGTACCGTGGAACCGGAAATCCGTCCACGCTCACGAGGCACTACCTGGAGCCATCGCCCTCGACTTTGCTGCACGCTATGGTGTCACGCGGTGGGCACTCGGAAATGCCCTGAAACACTTACTGATTTTGCGGCGGAAAATGATGGTGATAGCGGAAATGGCACAGGGTCATGCGGCGCTTTACGACCGCACTGCCTTGCGGCCCCGGCGCGAGATTCGCGTGTGCACGTACGCCGGTAACACGTCTGAGCGCTACGGCCGATTCGCGTGGCTCAAGCACGAGTACCCCGACCTATTCCGACGGCTCGCCGCAGAGTTCCGCAGCATCGGAGCGATGACGTAGCCCCGCCGCGTCCTGGGGGTCCTAGTTGCTTTCGTGAGGGGAGAGGACCTTATGAGCGCACGTCGCGGTGCTCATGTCAAGACGGCTGGCTTACACTTCGGCACCTAAAAGCGACCCACGTGATGGGGCTGGTCTCAATACGTGGGCGATTCCATCTTGACGTTGCGGCAGAGCGATCGTACCACGCGAGAGCGTGGCAGCAGGATCGAATGCAGGAAACGAATCCGGCAACGCGCCATTGCGTCTGCCGCTTTCCGCGCTGAAGCCAGACCCGCGGAACCCGCGCAAGATGGACGATGGCGCGAGGTCTGGCCTGGCGGTCAGCCTCGAAACCTTCGGCCCGCTCGACATCGTGTTCAACGACGAGACGGGTGAGCTGGTCAGTGGGCACCAGCGTATCGGCGCGGTTTGCTACGAGCCGTTCAGCGGCAGCGGCTCACAGATCATCGCCGCCGAACAACTCGGCCGCCGCTGCTACGCCATGGAGATCGAGCCGCGCTACGTGGACGTGGCGGTAGCCAGGTGGGAAAAATTCACAGGGAAGTCTGGCATCCGCGCAGACGCACCCGAGGCCGCCCATGGCTGACGACGCCACCAGGCCGCCCGAGGTCGCGCCGCCCATGGACGGCAAGGAGAAGCGCAAGCTCAACTTGCTGCCGCCGTGCCAGCCCGGCGAGACGCGCAACCGCGAGGGCAAGAACGGGCGCGACAAGCAGAAGGTCATCATCGACTTCATGGAGGCGCTTGACCCGAATGACCCAGAGCAGCGCCCGCGCATCATCTGCATGCTGGAGGCGATGTATCTGCGCGGGAGGCTGGGCCACGGCGTGTTTGGGAAGTTCCTCGGAGAGCAGTATTTCGGCAAGGCACGCCAGACCGTGGACGTCTCCAACCCGGACGGTTCACTTCAGACGCTGCGGGGCGACGCGATCCTGTCAGCCCTCCAGGCCGCCATAGCGGCGCGAAAGGCCGACGACGAAGATCGAGCCTCCACAACGGAGCCGACCAGTGACGGCCATTCCGTCGAGTGAGTCGCGCTCCCCATTCCAGGTGGCGGTCGAGGCCATCGGCGGCCCCGAGGCGTTCCTCTCGTTTTGGGAACAGCAGGATCAGGAGCAGCGCGAGGCCCTGGCGCACAATTGGGAGTTCGTGGCGAGGCCGAAGCAGCTCGCGCCGCCCGGCAAGTGGAGCACCTGGAACGTGCGGGCCGGCCGCGGCTGGGGCAAGACCAAAACCGGGTCCGAGTGGGTGCGGGCCAAGGTCGAGCGCGACGGCTGCCGCCGTATCGCCCTTGTGGCCCCCACGGCGGCAGCCGCTCGCGACGTCATGGTTGAGGGCCCGTCCGGCCTGCTGGCCGTTTGCCCACCCTGGAACCGCCCGATGTACGAGCCGAGCAAGCGGCGCGTGACGTGGCCCAATGGCGCACAGGTCACGCTGTTCTCTGCCGAGGAGCCGGACCGCCTACGTGGCCCCCAACATGAGGCTGCGTGGTGCGACGAAATCGCCGCCTGGGCGTCTCCCGAGGATTGCTGGGACATGCTGCAGTTCGGCCTGCGGGCGGGCGGAAATCCACAGGCGCTCTGTACCTCGACCCCTCGCGCCCTGAAGTTCCTCCGCGAGCTCGAAGCGGACCCCACCACGGTGACGGTGCACGGCACCACCTACGAGAATGAGGCAAACCTGGCGCCGCCGTTCCTCGCGCGCATCCGAAAGAAGTACGAGGGCTCGCGGCTCGGTCGCCAGGAGATCGCAGCCGAGATCCTGGATGATAACCCTGGCGCCCTGTGGAAGCGTAGCCTCATCGACGCCAAGCGGATGGGGCTCGGTGAGTTCCTGCAATCTAAGCTACAGATGATACAGAGTGCGGTGGCGCTCGACCCAGCCACGACCGCGACAGCCAACAGTGACGAGGCCGGGATCGTGGCAGTGGGGAGCGGGATGTGCCCGTGCAACGGGAAGCCCGAACTGCACGGGTTCGTGTTCGAGGACGCCACCAACATCTACTCGCCCAACGAGACCTGCGAGAAGGTGCTCGAAATCTTCCGCCGCCGCTTCGCCAACTGGGTGATCGGCGAGACCAACCAGGGCGGCGACTGGATCGAGGCGCTGTTTCGCATGCACCCGGGCGCCAAGGCGCTGCCCTACAAGGGCGTGCACGCCAAGGATGGCAAGCGGCTACGTGCGGAGCCCGTGGTGGCGCTGTACGAGCAGGGCCGCGTCCACCACGTCGGGATGTTCGCCAAGCTCGAAGACCAGATGTGCAGCTGGGACCCGAAGGAATCCGTCGATTCCCCCGACGACATCGACGCCCTCGTGCACGGGCTCACGGCCCTAATGATCTCCGGCGGAAGCATCTTCAACGCCCTTTGAAAGGCTCACCATGTCCAACTTTATCTCCCGCATGTTCCCCAAGCGCCCCGTGGCCGCCGACGCCATCACGCAGGCCGAATCGGCTGCCGCCGCCCAGCGGCGCACCGCCTTCGACGGGCTAGCCAACTACATCAGCGGCATGGGGACCCTGGCCGATCCGGCCCAGCACGATCGATACCTGTCCGAGACCAACATGGACCGCGTTACGGCGGACGCCATCTTCCGCTCAAGCTGGCTCGGTAGGCGCGTCGTCACCACCATCGCCGACGACATGGTCCGCGGGTGGCGAACGGTCATGTGGGACGGCAGCCAGGACGATGACGGAATCTTCGACATCGCCCGCGAGGAAGAGCGGTTGCAAGTGCCGAAGCGCGTGCACTCTGCCATCAAGTGGGCGCGGCACTACGGCGGAGCGATCGTGGTCATGCTCATCAAGGGCCAGACCAGCCGGGAGGCCATGGCAGAGCCGCTCGACGTCGAGCAGGTCAAGCAGGGCGACTTGCAGAACCTTGTGGTCTTCGATCGCTGGCGCGTCTACGGCACGCCTCCCAACGTGCGCGACTACTCCAACACCGCGCCGCTGGTTCCGCACCTGAACCAGACCATGGATGACCCTAACTTCGGGCTGCCCGAGATGTACTACCTGGCCGACACCGGCAGCCCGATCCACCACACACGCTGCATTCGGTTCGATGGCGAGGAGCTGCCCTGGTACGAGTGGGCGCGGAACGCCATGTGGCACGACAGCGTCTACAAGTCGCTCTACCGCGCGCTCAAGAGCTACGACTCGCTGATGCTCGGGTGCAGTCAGATCGTGCGGAAGGCGAGTGTCGAGGTGTTCTCGGCGGCCGGTCTCGCGGACCTGCTGTCCAGCAACGAGGGCACCACGAAGGCGCAGACGCGCTACCAGCTCCTCTCACAAATGATGTCCATGTATGGCGTGGTGGCGCTCGACAAAGACCAGGAGACTTTCGACCGCAAGCCCGCCACCTTCGCCGGCCTGCGGGACCTGGCCGACCGCTTCGCGGTTGACGTGGCCGGCGCCGCCGACGTGCCGATGACCCGCCTGTTCGGCCAGAGCCCGGGCGGCCTGAACGCCACCGGCGAGAGCGACCTGCAGAATTACGACAACCACATCGCGGCCCGCCAGCGGTCGAACTTGTCGCCGCAGATGAACGCGCTCGACCAAGTGCTGGTCAGGTCGGCGCTCGGGCGCATGCCGGAGGACTACCGCTTCGAGTGGAAGCCGCTGCGCCAGATGAGCCAGAAGGACAAGGCGGAGATCGACAAGCTGAACGCCGACCGGGACGCGGTCTACATCGACCGCGAGGTGGTGATGCCGCCGGTGATAGCCCGCGAGCTGCGAGCCGCTGGCACCTACCCGAACCTGACCCAAGAGGATGTGGACGACGTGGCCGAGGTCGGGGAGACCATCACGCCGATCACAAGCGAGAAGGATGACGAGGGGAAGCGGCTGGAGCGCACCGGGGGCGCGGCGTCGCCGGCCTCTCTGGTGGAAGGGCCGACTACCCTCACGCTCACCCCGACGATGCAGGGGGCGATCGTCACCGTGAACCAGGCGCTGGCCCAACTCCAGTTGCCGCCATGGCCAGACACCGATGGCGACCTGACGATCGCCGAGTTCCAGGCAAAGCACTCGGGCGACATCGCAGCGGCTGCTAACGCTGAGGCTGGGAAGACTGGCCGTGCCACCTCACAGGAGCCACCGCTGCGAAAAACAGCTTGACACCTGCGCCGCGTGGCGTACCACGCGATCCATGCCAGTCACCCTGCATCCGTCGAGCGAGACCGCGCGCACGCCCTCTGGTGACTGGCTGTTTCTAGGGTCAGCTTGTGCGCGGTCTCGTTGGGTGGATGGGATGGTGAGCAGATGAGCACGCTGGAGAAGCACCCGGGGCCGTGGAAGTTCGAAGGCGGGATTTTCGACGCGAACGGAAATAGTCTAGTCAGCGGCGGTACCTACGATCTCGCCAATTGCGATGCCGAAGTCGAGGAGGACGTCAAGCCGCTCATTCTGGCCACCCCCATCCTCCTGGAGGCACTGGCCGTCGCCGTGTCCGAGAATGCCCCGCGCGACATCATGCCGTTCAACCTGCTCATCGGGTGGCTGAACGGTGAGCCGGGATACCTAGAGGTCAACCTCGAAGCGTTCCTGAAGTGGCTGCGGGAGGAGCGAACCACGATCGTCATCACGCGCGAAGGTGAGGCAAGGCGGCCCGAGGCGGCGATCGAGCACGTGCGTGAGACCACGTTTGGCGTCTCGCCCAACCCAGTGGATGCGCTGCGGAACCTACTCAAGAGCGATCCTGAGTCGCTAGAGGCCCTCGGCCAGCGCCTTGGCGCAACCTCTCCGGTGAAGCTCGACGAAGCATCCTTCGACGAAGCGGCGCGCGAACTGGAACGTCCGGCCCTACGCTGCCACGTCTGCGGCGCTCCCACCGAGAAGACATACACCTTCGAGCGCACGTACGAGAACAAGGCGTACGAGGCGCGGACCTTGCGCCTTGCTGGCGTCGGGCTTTGCGACGGCTGCGTGCCGCGGACGCATGACGGGGAAGGAATTTGATGGGCGACCACCTGAACAACGTCAACGCCCTCATCGCCAAGACGCTCCCGCGCTTCCCGCCCGATGGGCGCGCGGGCCACGTCCAGCTTGACTACCGGGTGGCGCAGAAGCGGCACGTCTACCTTGTGGCCCCCGGCGTGCCCATGAACGAGGAGGGGATCGCGGCGCACGCCAAGCTGTGCCTGGAACGGGAGTGGCCGCCGCAAGAAATCCTACCGCTGGGCACGCCACTGTCGCCAGAGAAATGCGACGTGGTGGTCATCGCTGCCGCAGTCTGGGTGGACACGACCATGACGGGGGCGCGCCACGTGGTCAACCAGCAGACCAAGCAGATGAGCCTCCAGCCCCGCATGGGCGCTCACGCCATCCCGGGCGAGATCGCACGGCTCGACTTGGTGGAGTTCCTGGCGCACGCAGAGGCGTCGCTTGGCGAGGAGTCGCGCATCGTGCGGCCTGGGCTACAGATGGTGAGGGACTGACGATTACGATTGGATCACGAGGAGCGACATGAGCAAGAACACGCGCCAGCAATGGCAAGACCGAAACAAGACGCCGGACCAGTCCGTAGGCGGCCCGATCGCATCGTCTCCGGCCGGCGAACCTGACCCGGTGGAGACCATCGAGCCGCTCGCCAGGGATGGGGCCATCGCTGCCAACCCGTGCGCGCTCGGGACCTCGAAGCCCGACGCCAACGGCATCACCCGCGGGCAGGTCTACGAGAACGTCGAGGTCCCAGACCGCCCGATCAACAAGCTTGGGCTACGTCCAGGGGCGCGCCTGAATCCACTTGAGATCGAAACGCCATACGGTGACGGCCGCTGGATGGCGTGCTTCGTTGGTGAGCGCGCGACCAAGATCGAGGTGGACGCCCAGATGCTCAAGACGGGGAAGCTGCGGGCATGAAGCTGTATTCTTGCTACACCCCCACGCACACCAAGATGTTCGAGCGCCACTTCATGGTGTCGCTGCCCAAGGAGTTCCGCGGGCGGAACCTCGTGGTGCGCAAGCTCCGGCAGAAGAGCAAGGACGGCGAATTCGCGTCTGCCGGCTTCTTCGAGACCTGTGTCCAGAAGGTCGAGTTCATCCTGGAGGCGTGCCAGTCGGAGAAGCGGCCGTTCGTGTTCTCCGACGTCGACGTTCGCTTCTACGCCAGATTTGGGAAAGACCTGGAGGAACTGCTTGGCGCGCACGACATGGCCTGCCAGTGGGACGGTGCCCGCGGGCGCTTCTGCACCGGCTTCATGGCCCTGCGGCCATCGGCGAAGCTTACCGTCTTCTGGCAAGCTGTCCTTGAGCGCATGAGGAAACGTCGGCTACTCGACCAGGACGCGGCCAACGAAGTCATCGCCAAAGGGGCCGAGCCAAGGATCGATGTGACAGCTCTGCCGGCGCGCTACTGGACATTCGGGCGGAACGACCACCACTGGGTTCCGGGCATCCCGGTCGACCCGCCGGCCGACCTGGCGATGCACCACGCGAATTGGACCAAGGGCATCGCCAATAAGCTGCTCCTGCTCGCCGAGGTACAGCAGACGGTCGAGGCCCGCAAGGCGGAGGACCCTGGGAAGCTGCCCCACATGATCGAGCGGAACCCCATGGGGGCAACGGCGGCCATGGCCAGGATACTCGACCTCAACCGCTCCCAGATGCGAGCCAAGCACCACCCGATGCCCATGGCGCTCGTGCTCCAATTCTGGCGCAAGGACAAACACCGCGCGTGGGAGTTGGCGCGGCTGTTGGCCGACATCGAGCCAGAATTCCGCGATGACGTTGGGTTCTTCTTCGCGCGGCAGACGAACGTCACGCCCGCCTCGCAGGACCCAGAATTCTGGGACACCATGGTCTACGTCGGAAAGAAGTTCCCCGTGACCGAAATCGAGACATTCGTAGACGAGTCCAAGCCGTACCCTGGCGTGTGCTTCGACCCGTGGGCATCGGCCGCCCAGAAAGTCTCGGACCTGTACTTCACGGGCAAAATGCCATATGGGCGCGTGTTTTTCTTCGAGGCGGACGGCTGCCCCATCGGAAGCGACTGGATCGACCGGCTCAAGAAGGCCCACGCGGAGACGCTGCTCGCGGGCAAGCGCGTAACCGGGCCGCTGATGCGGTTTGGTGGCGTCGACCGGCTCCACTCGCCTGGCGGGCACGTCAACGGAACGCTCATCATGGAGTGCTCATTCTGGGAGGATCACCCGAGCCTACGCCGGTGCACGCCGACCGACGCATGGGATGTGCTGCACGGGCCGACGTTTCGAAGCGAGCTCGGGACCGCGCAGCCCAACATCATCCGCAACGAGCACGGCGGGTTGGGCCTCTCGGAGTCGCTGTACTGGGTCCTTGGCAAGGAGAGTTGCTGGATCACGTCTTGCAAAGACCACCTTCCCCATCACTGGTGCAGGAGGCATCTAGAACACGTGGCTGGGCGCAATGGTTGAGGTCGGCCAGACGTTTGGACGGCTCACGGTCATAGGCACGGCGCCGACCGCGAAGCAGTACAGGCACTACAGGTGTCGATGCGTATGCGGGAACGAGTTGACCGTGCGGGGGACTCACCTCTCCTACGGAAACACCAAGTCGTGCGGGTGTGCCAGGCGAGAAGCGCTGGCAAAAAACGTAGCATCCGTAACCCACGGAGCCACCAGGGATGGAAAGCGCACGCCTACCTTTTCAAGCTGGGTCTCGATCTGGCAGAGAGTTCGCGCGACAAGTGGGCACCATTTCAAGTACTACGGCGGGCGCGGCATCACCGTCTGTGATCGCTGGCAGAAGTTCGAAAACTTCCTTGCCGACATGGGGCCAAGGCCTTCGCCGAAACATTCCATTGACCGCGAGAATAACGACGGAAACTACGAGCCTGGCAACTGTAGATGGGCTACGCGGAGTCAGCAGACGCGCAACCAACGTCCAAGGAAGAACAAGTGCGGGTTCCATGGGGTCGGCTGGAATGGGCGCTGCTACCAGGCTTCCATCTCGGTAGATGGAAGACGCGAGCATCTTGGCAATTTCCCATCTGCCGAAGATGCTGGCAATGCGTACCAGGAGAAACGAAGACAACTGGAAGCGGAGGCGGGCTAGGATGGAGAAAGCCGACACCATGGACGCCATGCTGGCCCGGCTGGCGAAGCGGTGCACGCTGGCCACCATCATCGACGTGGGGGCTAGCACGGGTTGCTGGTCCGAGGTGGCGGCGCGCCACTGGCCCGCGGCGAACCTCATTCTCATCGAGGCCGACGAGCGGCACTTCGATGCGCTGGCCGATTTCCAGGCCCGGCACGTCTGCCACATCGCCCACATGATGGCGGGCGACCACTGCGGCACCGGCTACTTCGCCGCGAGCCCGACCGACCCGTTCGGAGGCCAGGGCAGCACGGTGGCGAGGCCCGACACGGTGGAGAAGCGCTGCACGACGGTGGACCTACAGGTCATGGGCACGGGCTTTCCCGGGCCGTACCTGCTCAAGCTCGACACCCACGGGTACGAGCGGCAGATTATGGCCGGCGCTCAGTGGGTCCTGGCCAGGGCAGCGGCGCTTGTGATCGAGGCGTACACCTGCACATTGCAGCCCGGGGCGTGGCGCTTCTGGGAGCTGTGCCAGTACCTGGTGGGCTACGGCTTCGTCCCCACCGACGTGGTGGACGTCATGCGCCGGCCGCTCGATGACCGCTGGTGGCAGGCTGACATGGCCTTTGAGCGAGCGAGCGCGCCCCACGTGGGCGAGGGGAGGTATCGTTGATGCTCGTGACGCCCATCGAGCGACGCCCCCACCTCATCGCCCGCCTCATCGGCACCCAAGAGGTCGAGGCGTGGGCCATCATCCGCGCCCTGGAGGCCACCCGCGCGCTACCGGGCGACGTCTGCGAATTCGGCGTTGCCCAGGGAGCGACCTCGGCCCTCATGGCCAACGAGATGATCGAGACCACCGAACGCCTGCACCTATTTGACAGCTTTGCGGGGCTGCCGGCACCGACCGAGAAGGACGAACTCCTACACGACATCTTCGGCCTCAACACCATGGCGGCCTACGCCGGCACGATGGCGTGCGGGCCAGACATGGTGCTGGCGCGTCTCGCGACCGTTGGTTTTCCACCGGATCGCACCGTTCTCCACGCCGGGTTTCTGCGCGAGACCCTGGCGGGGGCCAACCTACCAGCGGCCGTGAGGTTCGCCTACGTGGACGTCGACCTGTACGAGTCGACTCGCCAGGCGCTGGACTTCCTGACCGGCGTCATGGTGCCCGGCGGGGTGGCGCTGGTCGACGACTACGGATTCTTCACCTCTGGCGCCCAGACGGCGGTCGAGGAGGTGGCGGCGCGCGGTGGCTGGGAGGTGCGGCCGAGCGAGCCGGCGGCGCTGCACTTTTGCACGATGACCCGTAGGCCGTGATCGTGACCGAGCCCGTCCACATCTTCCTCCACATCCCCAAGACGGCCGGGGTCACGATCCACGAGATCGCGGCTCGCCAGTACCCGCAGGACACCGCCTACGTTGTGGGGGCTGACCACGGAATCTTCCATGCGTTCACGCAGGAGCAGCGGGACGGCTTGTGTTACGTGGGCGGCCACTTCTCCCACGGGTTTCACCGGCACTTCACCCGCCCATGCCGGTACGTCACCATGCTGCGCGACCCGGCCGACCTGCTGGTGTCGTGCTACCACTACATCATACGGTGTCCCAACAACCCGGACCACGGCCCCATGGTCGACGGCGGCGTGACGTTCCCCATGTGGCTCGCGCAAGAATGGCTCGGCCACATCGACAACCATCAGTTGCGCTGCTTGCTCGGCAAGTGGCCACCCGAGCCGGTCACGTGGGCCGACATCGAGCTGGGCAAGCGGCTCCTGGCCGAGGAGTTCGCGGCCTTCGGGCTGGTCGAGCGGTTTGACGAGTCGATGCTGTTCTTTCAGGACGCATTCGGGTGGGGCGTGCCGACCTATACCAAGCGGAACGTGTATCGCTGCGATCGTGATGGCGACGTCCTGACGCCGGAGGCGCGCGAGATCATCGCCGACCGCCACGCCATGAGCTGCGAGCTGGTGGCGTTCGCACGTCGACTGTTTGACCAGCGGGCGAGGGCCGCAGGGAATGAGTTTACGGAGAGGCTGCGGCGCCTACAGGAAGCGAACCAAGAGCAGGGCACCCCAGCCCGCGGGGCCGTGTGACCGCCACCGTCCGCATCGTCCACAACCTGGCCCGCTCGGGCGGGACCATCTTCGCCCGCTGCCTCGGCTGCATGGACGGTGTGGCGCTCCTGAGTGAGATCCACCCGTTGACGGTCGGCATCTTCGGCGCGACCCAGCAGGCCGCCGAGTGGCATGGTCTACAGGTGCCGCCAGGTCAGAGCTTTGTGGCCAACGTGGGGGCCCTGGCCGAAGCCGCGGCGGGCGCCGGCAAGTCCCTCGTGCTGCGCGGCTGGGACCACGTCGACCTCATGCCGTGCCCCCACAACGGGTGGGTGCCGAGCATGCATTCCGAGCTTGCCGACACGCTGGCAGGGCGCTTCGAGGTTCGCCGACTGGCGCTGGTACGCGAGCCGCTGGCCATGTGGGCGAGCTTACAGCGGCACTGGCAGGTGGCCACGCAGCCGCAGTACGGCGACGTCTCGCTGGCGGACTTCCTGCGCGGCTATCGAGCCTTTGCCGAGATGGCCAGCGGGATGCCTCTCGTACGATACGAGGACTTCTGCGCAGACCCGGGCGGGACGCTGGCCGAGGCGTGTGACCTGCTCGATCTGCCATTCGACCCGGGCTGGCCCGGCAAGTGGCGGCACTACCGCAAGGTCACGGGCGACATCGCGAACCAGAGCGCACGGGGCGACATTGCCATGCCGGCGCCGGTGCGCGACCCCGAGATCGAAGCGCTGGCCGCTGGGAATGCGGACTACCGCTTCTCGCGATAGCTGGCAATGGCCGCCGCCGCCCAGATCATCTTCTCGCCGGTGGTCATCATGGGATCCTCCCCGCCCCGTCGCGCTCGGCGATCTTGAGCGTCACCTTCGCCACTGTCCCGCTCGACACCGAGAGCCCGCCGGCCGCGATCTTGAGTGAGTCTGGGCAGACGTCGAGCAGCTTGGACGCATGACAGAGGCCCTTGATGGCGATGATGGCATTTACCCTGTCGAGCTGCTCCTGAGATAGCCGCGTCTCGGCCCGAGCCATCATCAGGCGGCCCTTCTGCTTCTGTCGTTTGCCGCATGCCTCATGTTTTTCGTTGTACGTATCTGCGCACCACTGTCAAGAACTTCTTTCGTTGGCCCGCCGCTTTTCGTACCACGCGAATCAGACCCGTGGGCCTACGAATTGCCAATCTGGTCAGGGCAGCGCGGGGCAACCGCCCGCCTGGGAAGAGGCGCGCCCGGTTCAAGACGCTGCGGCCAGTCCGTCCCAGCAAGCGCACCGAGATCTGGTACCGCGGACAGCTCCTTGGGCTCGTCGTGCACATTCGACGGCTGATCGCCGAACGCTTCCAGGGACTCCGCGACGAATGGCCGGCCCGCACCGGTGACGCCATGGTGGCCGGCGATCGCGAGCCGGACGTCGGGACGTTCGCATCCCCCAACTTCGACGGTGCGCCACGCATCGAGATGGTGATCGAGGGTGTCAAGCGCGACATGCCAGGGCTGCTGGAGTTCGCGGCCAAGACCGCCACCAGCGCCGCCACCAAGAACCTGGCCAAGATCGACGACGACCTAGCGTACCTGATCGAGCAGCAGCTTGGGGTCGACGTGGGCCCGATCTTGGAAGGCTACGGCCCGCTGTCGCAACAGATGCGCAAGGCGGTGCAGGAAAACATCGAGCTGATCCGCTCCATCCCGACGGAGTACCTCGACCGCGTGAAGGAGACGCTCTCGACGGCGTGGCAAGAGGGCGTCGGGTTCGAGCAAACGGGCAAGATGATCGAGCGCGACTTCGCCGTCACCGAGAGCAGGGCCGCCCTCATCGCGAGTGACCAGACCAAGAAAATGGCCGGGCAGTTCAATCGTGAACGGCAGCAGCAAGTCGGGATCGACAAGTATAAGTGGCGCGCTACCCACAGGAACACGCGGCCCGAGCACCTGGCGATGGAGACCGGCGGTGAGGGCGGACAGGGTGTCTACCGTTGGAGCGAGCCAGGCCCGCTCAAGGGAACGATCGACGGGGAGCCGTGCCACCCGGGCGAGGACATCGCGTGCAACTGCATGGCAGCCCCCTACGTTGACCTTTCCGACGCGAACGAGGACTTCTGGACCATCATGCAGGCCGCACAGGAGGCCGCTTGAGCGCCTTGCGCGAGTGCCGGGCTTTCGACTTGTTCATGCTTGGCACCCAACGGGTCAAGGACGCCGACGGGTTTCTGCACGTCCCGGGCTGCATCGCCAAGGCGGGCAACATCCAGGAGTACCGGGCCGGCGAGCTTGAATTGGACGGCGATCCCAACCGAGTCGTGCGCCTCTACCGCCCGCGCGACGAGGTTGCCAAGTCGACCGCAACCTTCGCCCGCAAGCCGATCACCAATGAACATCCTCCTGGCCGATGGATCACGCCGGACAACTGGGAGCGGTACGCGGTTGGCGACGCCGGAAGCTCTGTCGACATGCAGGGCGACGACATGATGACGGAGTTGATCTTCAGGAAGAAGTCGGCAATCGCCGACCTGGAGGCCGGCAAGGTCGCGCTTTCCAACGGCTACAAGTTCCACTTCGACGACAGCAAGAAGACCACGCCGGAAGGCGAGGCGGTTGATGGCTGGATGACCAACATCCAGGGCAACCACATTGCGCTCGTCGACCGGGGGCGCGGCGGACCCGGTTGTGTCGTCGCCGACAAGGAGACCCACATGATGAGAACAGTGAAGATCGGAAAGCTCTCGTTCGAGGTCGACGCGACCGCCGCAGACGCCGTCGAACTGGAACAGGAAAAGAGTGCAAAGGACGTCGCGGCAGCAATGAAGCTTGCCGAAGACGCCGAAAAGCGCGCCGTCGCATCCGATGCGCGCGCGAAGAAGCTCCTCGATGGCGAATGCCCAGATTGCAAAGGCGAGGGCGAAGTCGACGGCAAGAAGTGCAAGATGTGCGGCGGGACCGGCGAGATGCCGATGCCCAAAAAGGCAGGCGATCGGGCAGCCGCCGAGTTGAAGGCCGCAAAGGACGCGATCCCGACGGCCGCGCAGATCGAAGCGCTGGCGGCCGAACGCGCGTCTGTGGTGTGCGACGCCGCGGTGTTGGCCCCCGACCTGAAGCCAGAGGGCAAGACGGTCGACCAGATCCGGCGTGAGGCACTGACCGCGTGCGTGGCCAAGGACGCCGGCATCAAGGCAGTGGCCGACGCCGCCATGGCGGGCGCGCCGATCGACAAGGCGGCGCCCGAGGTGGTCAAGGCCACTTTCTCGGCGGCGGCCTCGATCGCCAAGAGCAACAAGACCGCGAACGACAAGGACTCAATCGCGGCTGACCTTCTGAGCGCCGGCAGCGGCCAAGGAAGCGGCAAGGACAAGACGACTGCCGATGCGGACGGGCTCGTGGGGTACGCCCTGTTCTGCGATCGCATCAATCACCCCAAGGCCCAAGCGTAAGGAGACCGGATCATGTCTACACCCTCTCTCTCGACGGCTGGTGGCGCGCTCCTGTCTCTCGGTTACGCCGGTCAGCCGGCCAACCTGGAGGAGTGCTCCATCTTCACGCTCCACAACGAAAGCACCACCGGCGGCGACGACAGCGCCGGCATGTTGGACTTCGGCATCGCGGTCGCGCGCGGCACGAACGACGGCTACTGCAAGCGCATCGCGGCCGACGGGGATCTCCCGATCGGTATCACGGTTCGCCACCCAACCATGCCCGCCACCAGCACCGGCTACGTGGGCTACGTGGCATCGAGGGCCGTTCCCATCATGTACCTCGGCGGCATCTACGCCACGGCCTACGAGGACGTGGTGGCGGGCGACCAGGTCATCAGCGTCACGGCCCAGGGCGGAAAGCTCTCGGGCACTCACTCGGGTGTTGTGGGAGCCGGCCGCGTGCTGGTGCCCAACGCCTATTGGGTCAAAGCGGTTTCCGCCGGAGCGGTCGGACTCATCCGACTCACCGGCGTGTGCAACCCCAACACCACCACGTAAGGAAAGGCAGGGGCATCATGTCTCAGGGAAAGAAAGTTGTTACGGTCCTCGATTCGGCTTCCTGCCAGAAGAAGCAAGTCGCGGTCGACGAGAAGCGCTGGAACGAGATCAACACCGGGCTCCAGAAGATTTTCAAGCTCGACTGGAACCACGAGTACATCCTGGCCGCGGACTCGCAAGAGGGCATGGCCTTCCTGGTCTCCCAGCTCGCCTATACGGAGGCCGAGACCTACGCCAAGGAGTACACCGAGGCGCAGTACCGCCTTCTAATCCCCGTGACCTCGGAAGCAGGCCCGGATGCGTCCAGCGTGCGCTACCAGGTCTACGACAAGGTCGGCCAGGGCAAGCGCATCAACGCCGCGGCCGACGACCTGCCCGGGGTGGACGTGGCGGGTGCCGTTGTCGAGATCGCGGTTTCGACCGGCGGCATCTCGTACCAGTACACCCAGGACGAGCTGGTCCAGGCTGCCCGCATGATCCGCCCGCTGCCGAGCGAGCGCATGGCGACGGCCATCGAGGCGTCTGAGCGACACCTAAACGAGGTCGCGCTGAACGGTGAGAACACCGGCGTGGCGGGCGAAGCTCGCTACTACGGACTCCTCAACCAAAGCGGGGTCACGACCCACAATGACCTGACGGCCGGCTACACGGCCGCGTGGGGCACGACCGCGACGGCGGACCAGGTACTGGCCGACGTCAACAAGGGCATCCTGGCCTACTGGCAGGGGTCCAACTACACCGTGCTGCCCAATACGCTCGGCCTCGCGCCTGCGTGCTACTCGGCACTGGCGACGCGCTACAACTCGCTTGGGACCAAGACCCTGCTGCAACTCGTGCAGGAGGGCAACATGACGACCGCGCGCTCGGGCGAAAAGCTCAACGTCGTTCCGATCTTGCAGGCCGCTACGGCCGGCACCTCGGGCGCCGGGGCGCCAAGCAAGAGCCGCAATGTCTTCTACCGCAACGAAAAGCGTCGGATGGTCATGCACGTTCCGATGCCGGTCAGGTTCCTGGCCCCGCAGCCCTCCGGGCTCAAGGTCAAGATCCCAGGCTGGTACAAGTACGCGGGCCTGAACGTCCGCTACATCTACACAGTCCTGTACCAAGACAACATGGCGTAGCGGGGCGCGGTGACGGCCTCCGAGTTCAAGGCGCTTTTCCCGCAGTTCACGTCGGAGACGGACGCCAGGGTCCTGATCTTCACGGGCCTGGCAGCCCCGCACTTCGACGTGACCCGCTGGGGCGACTTCTACTCGGAGGGTCTCGCCAATTGGGTCGCGCATTCGATCGTGGTGGCCAACGCCGAGGCCACCTCGTCTACGAGCGTGGTCGACGCCGACGACGCCACGACCGAGACATTCTCTAGAATCTCGACCACGCGCTCGCCTGAGTTGGCCAAGATGTCGGCCACCGACCCTTACATGCGGACCACCTACGGGCGACGCTACGCCTACCTCCGCCGCATGGTGGGCCTAGGCGGGGTGGTGGTGCATTCCGGGGCCTGCGTCGTTTCGCCGGTGGAAACGGAGTGCGTCTGTGTCGACAGCGACTGAGCGCGCGGAGGCGACGGCCTACCGGCAAATCACAAAGTACGGAACCACCGGCACGCTCACGCGCAAGGTAGTGGCGTCGATCTCGACCGCCGGCGCCGTCACGAATGGGACGGCACTGTCAGACACCCTCCAGTGCGTGTTCCTACCCCTCAGTGAGTACACGGACAACTTGGAGGAGCGTAACTCTCTCGCCCAGCGTGGGGTGCGCTACCTCGCGATGGCGGCCCGCGACCTGTCGATCGAGCCGCGTGCCCGGGACACGGTGACGATTGGCTCCGACGTCTGGGACATCCAATCCTCCACCCCCATCAACCCAGACGGCGCCAGCCCGATCGCCCACTGCGCGCTGGTGGTGAAGCTGTGAACTTCGCGCTCGACCTCCAGAAGTGGGCCAAGGGCGCCAATCGCAGCATCGGCGAGATCCGGCGGTACGTGCTGATCAATATGGGGGGCGCCATCATCGCCGACACGCCGGTGGCGACCGGGATGCTCAAGGGCAACTGGCAGACCAGCGTCGGAGCGCCCAAGACGACCGAAGTGCCATTGCGCCCAGCCAACATGGCGGTGGCCGAATTGGTCGACGCCGCGGCGAACGTCAGGGGCGACCAGCCGGTCTACATCGTCAACCTACGACCCTACGCCCGCGCAATCGAGTACGGCCACTCGAAAAAGCGGCCAAAGGGCATGGTCCGCAAGAACGTGGCGGCTTTCCAGCGTATCGTCCGCGACGCCGTTAAGGCGGGCAAGCTATGAGCTGCCAGACGGTCCATACGGCACTCACGACCGCGGTCTTGTCGGCACTCGGGTCGACCCCAGTCGATCGCGAGAACGTCCAATTTACGAAGCCAACCGATTCCGTTTGGGCGCGCCTCACGTACATCCCCAACGTCCCAACCGTCGAAACCCTTGGCGACAACGGACAGGATATGGAGGACGGCATCGTTCAGGTCGACTTCATGTTTCCGACCGGCACTGGCGACAAGGCGGCAGACGACCAGACCGAGACCTTCCGCGCTGCTCTTAAGGCCGGAACGAAGCTCACATCGAGCGGTCAGGCCGTGCTGATCACCAAGTGCGGGCGCGAACGCGGCCACAAGGAAGATAACTGGTACATCGTCAGCGTGACCATCGGTTGGTACGCGCTCGTTTCGCGATGACGACACAAGGAGAACACCATGGCTGATGGTTCAAGGCACTCACTGCACTACATCGTCGAGTCCGTTTACGGGACATGCCCCGCGACTCCGGCGTTCACGCCCATCCGTCACCGCGGCATCAGCGGGGGGCTCTCGAAGGACACCTTTCAGAGCGAGACCCTGCGATCAGATCGCCAGATCGAAGACCTGCGGCACGGGGCCCGCAAGGTGATGTTCGACATCCCGATCGAGTGGAGCTACACGTCATTCGATGATCTGCTGGAGGCGACGCTCTGCGGGACATGGGCCGCCAACGTGCTCAAGGCCGGCACCACTCGCCGGTCATTCACGATCGAGAGCCACTTCGCCGACGTCGCCACCGGAGGTTACCATTTGTTCGAGGGATGCGTCTTCAATAAGGCGCAACTCCAAATCAACGCCAACGCGATGGTGACGGGCTCCTTCGGCGTCGTCGGCCAGGACAACACCGTCGGCGACGCGGCAGTGGCTGGCGCCACCTACGCCGATCCGGCCACCACCTCTCCATTCGATGCCTTCACGGGCACGATCGAGGAGGGCGGCTCCCCCATCGCGACCGTCACCGAGATCTCGCTTAATCTCGACAACGGTATCGAGCCGCGGTTCGTGGTCGGGTCCGACCTGACGCTGCTGCCCTCCATCGGGCGCTCGACCCTCACGGGCCAGGTCACGGCCTACTTCGAGAACAGCACGCTGCTCAACAAGTTCATCAACGAGACCGAAAGCTCCATCGAGGTCGAGCTCGAAGACGTGGCGGGCAATACGCTGACCATCCTGCTGCCGCGGACCAAGTACACCGGCGGCCCGGTCAACGTCGGCGGGGTTGGCCCCCTGACGCTTGCACTCCCGTTCCAGGCACTTTACGAAGCCTACACCAACGACAGCAACATCGTCACCACGCGCGCCGCCGCATAGCCATGGACCGACAAGCATTCTTCACGAAGGACCGGGCCAACGCTGGAATCCGGCTTCCGCTATTTGACCCGGAAACCGGCAAGAAGACCGAGCACTGGTTGATGGTGCTCGGTCGCGACTCGGACGCCTACGTCAAGCAGGAGATGGAGAACGAACGGCGCCTGATGGAGATCGCGCGCGAGAACGCGGGCGCGGATGAGAAGACACGCGCCAAGGCGTTCGCGGCGCAGTTCATTGAGGAGGAGCCGATGCGACGTCGGCTCAAGACCGCATCCCTGGTGGCCGGGTGGAGCTTCCCCGAGGAATGCACCCGCGAAGCCGTAATCGAGACCCTTGAGCAATCACCACAGATCGAGCGCGAGCTGCGGGCCATGGAGGAAGACCAAACCCTTTTTTTCGGTCGCGCCGTGACCAACTCCACCGATACGCCGAGGCCCAGTTCCGACTCGACAAGCCCGTCCGAGTCGTCGGCAGGCCCAGCACAGGAGGAACCCAAACCGAGCGCGAATGTCTGACCCAGGTCTGGAAGTCGACCGGGCGCAAGCCCCCTGGGCTGGCCGAGCTTCCAGAGCTTCCGCCAGAGCTTGAGTACATCTGGAAATGGTTCTGTCAGCTATGCACATCGAACCAACTGACCTTCAGCGAGCTTCGCGCCTACGAAGAAGTGACCGGCGAGAAATTGTCACCGTGGGAAGCGGAGGAGCTGCTGACGCTCGACCGCATTCGATGGAGGGTCGCCCATGAGTGAAGTTGCGTCGCTGGAACTAAGGGTCACGTCTGACGGCGTAGCCACGGCGGACAAGCGGCTGCAAGGGCTGACGACGGCGGGCGCCAAGGCCGAGGGCGCCATGGGTTCTATGGCGGCGTCCGTGCGCAACATGATCGGACCGCTGGTGACGGCAGGCGCTGCCGCCTTGGCCATGCGCAAGGTCATGGCGGAGACCATCGCCTATGAAAACCTGACGGCCCGCCTTGCTGGCGTGACGGGTGGGGCCGAGGAGGCGAAGGCTGCGTTCGATCTCTTGGAGAAGACGTCCGACAAAACGATCTTCACCGAGAACCAGATGACCGAGGCGTTCCTGCACCTGGAACAGACAGGTCTCGACGGTTCTGCGCGCGCCCTCAAGGCGTTTGCTAACATCGCTTCGGCCACGGGCAACAGCATGGACCAGCTCGCCGAGATGACCCTAGCGGCCAGCATGGGCATCTTCCGCAGCATGCGCTCCATGGGCATCCGCGCGGTAGCGGATGGCGACAAGATCCAAATGACCTTCAAGGGCGTAACAACGACCATCGGCAATAGCGCCCAGGAGATTCAGGGCTACCTTGTCAAGATCGGCGAGACGCAGTTTGCTGGAGCGGCTGAGCGCCAGCTCGACACCATGGGCGGCTCGGTGAAAAAGCTAGGAGATGCCTGGGGCGACCTATCCAGAGAGGTCGGCCGCAGCGTGATCGGCGACATCATCAAGACTACCATTGGCGACGCGGCAACGGTGATCAACGGCGTGACCGTTGCGGTTGAAGCTCTTCTGTACACGATGTCCAAGAAGCCTCCGGAGATGAGCGCGGTTCGCATGGATGCGCTGAATGCCTGGATACGCGGTGCTATGGGGTGGGGTGAGGGAGACGAGAAAGGTAAGGCGGCGCAAACCAAGCTGGAGGATATTTTCAAGACCATCGACGAGACCCTCAATAAAAGCAACCACAGGCTCGCGAAGTACGCTGAAGACCGCCAGCACATCCTCGATATGTCGGTCAATCCTGATTTTTCGTTTGATGCGCGACAGGCATTGGCCGACCTCGATGCCGCGTACGCCAAGGAATCCGGCGGGCTCGGCGCAGCCGGAAAGAAGGACTACGAACCCAAGATCCAGCGAGGTCGGGATACAGACTTCGTCGCCATGGCCAAGGAGCGCGACGCCGAGCTGCAGAAGCAGTTCGACCACATCAAGGAAATCGCCGACCTGGAAGAGCAGCAGCGCGAGCTGGAGGCGCAATTCCACGAGGAAGAGAAACGCGAACTGGAAGAGAATGCCCGCCTCCGCGAGTCTCTGTTCGACGGTTTGCTGACCGAGGAGGAAGAGCTGCGCCAGTCCTACGAGCGCCGACTGGCCGACATCGAGGAGTACACGCAGAAGGACGTCGGATTCGCCAGGGAGTCCGTGGCACTCAAGGCCAGGCTTCAAGAGGACTACGAGCAGAAGATGCTTGAGCTGGAGATGGGCCGCGTAGCCCAGGGCACCCAGAACGCCGAGGCGCTATTCGGCAATCTAGCCGGCGTGGCGAAGAATTGGGGAGGCGAGCAGTCGGACATGTACCGCGCCATGTTCGCGGCGCAAAAGGCATTCGCCGTCGCGAGCGCCATGGTGGCCAGCGGCCAGGCGATGGCCGAGGCGATGAAACTGGGTTGGCCCGCTGGCATCCCGGCGGGCATCGCGGCGGCGGCACAGGTCGCGCGGGCAATGTCCATCATCGCGTCGGCCAATTACAGCGGCGCCTACGACGCGGGCGGTTTCATCCCAGCCGGGCGCTGGGGTATCGCGGGCGAACGCGGGCCGGAGATTGTGCGTGGGCCGGCGCAAGTCACGAGCCGCACCGATACCGCCAGAGCGCTCGGCAAGCCTAATGTTACGGTGGTCGTGGCCCCGGACCAGGCCGCCGCCGAGCAATACCTGATGAGCGCGGCCGGCGACCGGGCGTTCTTGGCGCTGGCCCGCAAGCACTCCACCGTGATTCGGAGGATGGTCGGTGCCTAGCCTCTGGCCATTCATTTCCGAACGCGAGGTGACCGAGGCGCTGTCGTGGGCCACGGACATCATTGAGTTCGAGGACGGCGAGCAGCGGCTCGCTACCCGTCCAATCCCGCGCGGCGAGCTTTCCTACACGTACCAGATGACCCCCGTGCAGTTCGGGCGCGCGCGCGAGCTGACCAGGAGCATCGGC